>WNFU01001732.1_pt1 | contig 42034 bp, 34 predicted proteins | sample 5400121 | NCBI WGS metagenome assembly WNFU01 (sample SAMN13153360, study PRJNA577476) | soil metagenome | isolation source: 100 cm soil or saprolite under grassland replicate 1 | place: USA:California | collected 2016-06-15
GGAATGTGGCCAACGAGATCGTTGACGAGGCCTTGAAAGCTGGCGCGGGGACGATAGTTGTCGAAGACCTTAAGGGCATCCGGGCGAGAATCAAAGTTGCGAAGAAGCAGCGATTGATTCACCACGGATGGCCTTTCTCCTCTCTCTTCCTGAAGATGGCGCACGTTGCGAGCAGACATGGCATTAAGGTTGAATCGGTTGATGCCCGGAACACGTCTCGCACTTGTCGCTGCGGACATGTGGATAAAGCCAACCGAACCACGCAATCTACTTTTCGCTGTGTTGTTTGTGGCTATTCGCATAATGCCGATTACGTCGCTTCTCACAATATCGCCGTTCGATACGTTGAACAGCGATGCGAGTCCGTAACTACTCGCTCAGAGTCCGCCTCTCGGGGCAGGGCCAAGAAAGCCGCCGCGCTTCAGCCGGCGGAATAGTTACTTGTACCCCTGATTGAAGAACACCCATAGCCCGAGCTTGCTCGGGGCGGTCAGATCGAGCCGCCCATCGCCATTCAGATCAACCACTCTGTACTGCCTGCCGAGCGCAATGCCTTCGCCTGGCGCGGCTATGGTGCGCCGGGTGAATTTCGCGGCGGAACGATGCCAACTGTAGTAGTAAATGGCGGGCGGATCGGCGGCTCCGGGGTCGCCCCCGTCATGGGCCCAGATGCATTTGCCCGCGATCAATTCCTCCTCGCCGTCACCGTCCAGATCGGCCAGCGAGATGGCATGGGCCTGCGTCCAGGATTCATCAATAACATGCTGCTTCCACACGGTCGTCCCATCCGCCTTCGGCGCTTGCTGCTCCCACCAATACAAACCGACGTCGTGACCGCGTCCAAAGATGATATCGAGGCGTCTGTCCCCGTTGAGATCTTTGACTACGAACGGGCAACTCGGATGCGGCAGCGCGGTTTCGCCGTGAAATTTCCACGGGCCGGCGAAAGGGTCGCCCGCAGGCCGCTCGTACCAGCCGACTTCACAGAGCACGTCTTCACGCCCGTCGCCGTTGACGTCGCCGAACGCATACCCGTGCCCGCCGCCCTCCGCGCCGAGGACGAAGGGTTGTAAAATCGGCGCGCCGTCCGCTCCCTTGGTGAAGCGCCAAACTTCGAGCGGGTAGTTTTTCCGGTAACTCGCAGAATGCAACTCCGGAACGCCGTCATTATCCAAGTCATGCAATGCGAACATCTCCATGTATCCGCGGGTTTTGGCCAGCAGACGCGCTTGCCATGGTAAATGCATGTCCCAAGGTTTGCCCTGCTCCTTGGCGCTGTTCCCAGGATTCTTGTACCAATAGATGCCGTCCTCGCCCCAGCCGCCGGCGATCACATCAGGCCAGCCGTCCTTGTCCACGTCATAGATGTGGTCGCTGTTGGCGCGCATATACTCTTGGGCGAGGTGGTTGGGGCGAAACGCTCGCGGCGTGAAGTCGGGCCCCGCGAACCAGTAAGCGCCGTAGACGATGTCCGGGTAGCCGTCGCGATTGAGATCGCCAACGGCGCAGCTTTCATAAGGGCTCACCATGAGTTGTTTTTTGGTGAAGCGCAAACTCTCGCCGCTGGCGCCGTTCTGCGTACCCCCGCTTGCGAGGGCGCCGAGCAGGATAAGGCTCGCCACGCGCTTTGACCCATTGCCGAAAAAATCCTTGAGGAGGTCTCGCGTACGTTTCATAGGTTTGCCCCTTTCACGAATTACGTAGCCGTTTCGCCGCTTACGGCGCCTGACAACCGGGAATGTCTTCGAGCGCATGAAAAACGCGCAACCCCTGCTTGCGCGCAAGTTCAACCATCAGATCGGCGCCCTGTGATGCCCCGCCAACCCTTAGAACGGCATCGCACTTTTCCAACAATCGTTCAGAAATGGGGTGAAAGATTTCATTGAAGGGGGCGTCGCCGACTTTTTTTGAGCCGGCCAACTTCACCAGCGGCAGGGCAAACCACTCACCCAAAACCGGGAGATGCCCCGCGCGATAAATCGAGAGCGCATAATCTTCCATCGCCCTGACGTTAGCCGCCATTTTTGCCGGGTCGTCCCCCGTGCCTGATCTATACGGCCCTGCAATCAGTATCATCATTGTGTGTTCCTATATTCCTTCCGGCGTGCGGGCTACGCAAGCCCCTTCGGTATCCATGGCGCGCGATACATTCCGACCGCTAACTGATTGGCATCCGCGTCGCCGATGACTTGCTCCTTCGCGGCGCCCCAGCGGAGCTTCCGTCCCACACGGTAAGCGATGTTTCCAATAAAAATCCTTTGCAGTCAACACTGTGTGACGCCAGCCTGGGTACGCATCGCTTCCAGCGTGCAGTCTCGGGGAGGCGATCCATTGCTTCTTAATGCGCCTTTTGCCGAGACTGCACGCTGGAAGCGATGCCAACTCCGAGAAATAGACTTATATGATACCCTGCTTAAACCGAAACAGTCTTGATCTGCGCATATGGAGGTGGTGTTGGGATGAATACATTTAGCGCCGAATCGTTAGCCGCCGCGCTCGCGATCATAGGCATAGTCATTATCGTGTCCGCTTTGCTTTCCGGGTTGATTGAGCGCAGCGGGTTGCCGCAGGTCGCGGTGTTTCTCGCGCTCGGCGCGGCGCTCGGCCACTTCGGTCTCCGCGTGCTCAATATCGGGCTCGACTCCGCGGCGTTGCGCGTAGTGGCGACTTTGAGTCTCGCGCTCGTGCTCTTTACGGACGCCGTCTCGCTCAATATCACCGATGTGAGGCGCCGCGGCGGGCTGGCGCTCCGGTTACTCGGGCCGGGTACGCTGCTTACCGCAGCCCTCATTGCGCTCGCCGGATGGTTGGTACTGGGGCTTCCGGCGCCTGGGGCCGCGATCCTCGGCGCGGCGCTCGCTTCCAGCGATCCGGTGCTGTTGCGCGGGCTTCTTCGCCGCCGTGACATTCCCGCGGACGCGCGCCACGCGTTACACCTTGAGAGCGGCCTCAACGACGTGGCGCTGTTGCCGGTGGTGATTATTGCTATGGCGTTTCTCAGTCATGGCTCTCCGCTCTCCGGCGCCGATTTTGCCAAACTCGGGCTTGAGCTGTTCGTCCTCGGACCGGGCGCGGGAATATTCGTCGGGTTGCTAGGAGTGGCGGCGCTGGATTTGGTAAGAAGGCGCATCGGCGTGCGCCGCGACTATGAATCGCTCTACTCCCTCGGCGTCGCGTTCACCGCATTCGCCGCCGCCGAAGCCGTGCATGGCAGCGGGTTCCTCGCCGCGTTCGCCGCCGGGGTGACAATAGCGGCATTTGACGTCGAACTCTGTGATTGCTTCATCGAATACGGCGGCGTGACCGCCGAGATGCTGCTGCTCTTCACCTTCGTGCTGTTGGGAAGCTATGTGATCTGGACCGGATTCACAGTGATCAACGGCGCGACGCTGTTATTCACGGCGATCGCAGTCCTGATAAGAACGCCTGTTTATCTCTTGTCGTTGATAAGATCGAGCGTGGACATGCGCGGGCGCCTGTTGATCGCCTGGTTCGGACCGCGCGGATTGAGTTCACTGCTGCTGGTCCTGTTGCCGGTCTTCGCCGGACTGCCCGGCGGCGAACGACTGTTCGCGATCTGCTCTCTGGTGGTGCTGGTGTCAGTCGTGCTACACGGCGGCGCCCCCATGCTGCTGGCGCAAGCTGCGCGAAAGAGGGCGCGCAGAGATGGCGCCGGGATCGCGGGCGGAGCTGTTGTCAGCACGCCCGCCCTCGGGCCTGCGGCTGCGCAAGAAGGCGCCATGATTGATCGAGAGGCGCCGCGCGAGGAACAGCCGATGGCCCCCATTTCATGCGGAGACTCTACGACTTCATCTGAAGATAAGGGCGGCGGCGCCTCGATCAACGCCACAGCATCGCGCCGGCTCGGCGCGGAAGGCGACGGCGCGCAAGTCGGTTCGCAAAGAATCTCACTCGATGAATTACGCCGCCTGTGGCAGGCGAAAGAGCAGGTCACGATCCTCGACGTTCGCACCGAGCGGAGTTTTGAAGAAGACGATCTTCAAGCGAAGGGGGCGGTGCGAATGCCGCCCGACCATGTGGCCGAACGCGCGAGGGAACTCGGTCTCAAACAGGAGGCGTGGCTCGTCGCCTATTGCGCCTGAACGAACGAAGCGACCAGCGCCCGTGTGGCGCAGGAACTCAGACAGGCCGGATGGAAGAAAGCGCGCGCCCTCACCGGAGGCTGGACGGCGTGGCGGGAAGCCGGTCTGCCGGTGGAGACCAGGGCAAGTGAACCACGGGCGGAAACTCAGTAGTAAGCAAACCTACAGCGGTTTCCAGATGAGTATTCAGGATCAGGCGCTCGTCAACCTCTTGTAGAACCGGCCAAGATTCGTCCGCCGCGTCAGCGGCTTTTGATTTTAGCCGTGGGTTTATGGTCTTTGAGAATTAAACGCAACAACTCTAGCGGAATCCCACCGACGGCAGTCGGTGGATACTTAAAGTCCAACCTACTCTGCAACGGCAATCAGAGTAATCCCACCGACGGCAGTCGGTGGATACTTAAAGTCCAACCTCCAACCTAACCTTCGGAGGCGGCGGAGGCTGAACTTTAACCATCCACCGACTGCCGTCGGTGGGATTCGCGGGAAAGTAAGCCGCTGTGTAGGCTGGATCTTAATCATCCACCGACTGCCGTCGGTGGGATTCGCCGCAATCCGCTGTCGCATTTATTTCTCAAAGACCATCAACCCACGGATGAGAGTGGGGTGATTTGCCCGCGTCGCGTCAGCGACGATTGAACTATCCGCGCCACCTCGGTTCAATCGTCGCTGACGCGACGGGATTTGTTCTCCTCCTTCTACCGTGGGTTGAAACCCACGGCTAAAATCAGGCGCCGCTACGCGGCTAAAGAAGACTGCAAGTCGCCATCAAACCTGAACACCCAAGAGTAAAGCGCTGTAAAGTACGACAAAAACATTCAGTATCCGCTTAAGCCCGACCCCTACATTAGTTGTTACCGGTAACGAGCTTAGAATACAATGCGGTTGTCAGTGAGAGGTTGTACTCCGAGCGGGTGTTCAAACGTACGATTTTAAAAATTCTACCGAAGGAACAATCTATGCGACCGACTAGAAGCCACAGCAGGGCTGTTTTTCCCCTCAGCGCCGCGCTGCTTTTCTGCGCGCTAGTCAACGCTCAAAGTCCGGACCTGCCCCTCCAAGGGAAGGCCACGCTGGTTTACATCGGGACCGACGGCGACAAAGGTAAAGGAATCCATTTATTCAGGTTGCAGTCAGCCGGCGATGAGGTCTTTCAGAACGTGACGCTCGTCCCGCTCGGCCTGGCCGCCGAAACGCCCAACCCGACGTTTTTCGAGATCGACCTCAAACGGCGGTTGTTGTTCGCAGTCAATGAAATCGATCAGTTCGAAGGAAAGCCGACCGGGGCTGTGAGCGCGTTTTCGATCACCCAGACCGGCAAGCTGGCGCTGATCAACCAGCGCCCCTCGATGGGCGCCAGGCCCTGTCATCTGGCGCTCGACGGCGAAGCGCGAAATCTTCTGGTCGCCAATTGCGGCGACGGAAGTGTGGCCGCGCTGCCGATTGCGGTCGGCGGCAAGCTTGGCGGCGCCACCGAGATAGTCAAAGGGGCGAGCGCGGCCTCGGTGACGCTTGATCGGGCGGGCAAGTTCGCCTTCGTCTGCGATCCCGCCTCGGATAAGGTGATGAAGTTTTCGTTCGACGCTCAAACCGGCAAGTTGCGCCCTGCGACTCCGGCCTTTGTGCAGGCGCCGGCGGGATCGTCGCCGCGCCAAATGCTGTTCCGTCCGGACGGAAAGTTTGCCTACGTCCTGAATGAGAAGACCTCGACCATCAACGTCTACTCTTACGACGCGGCGACCGGCGCGCTTACCGAAGCGCAGGCTGTCTCGACCGTGCCGGAATCTTATGACGGACCGAACGCCGCAATCGAGTTGCAGATACATCACACAGGCAAGTGGCTCTACGTCTCGAACACCGGTCATGACAGCGTCGTTCTGTTCAACGTTGATGGCGAGAAAGGCACGCTGAGCTACGTCGAAGAACAGGGTACTGGTGGCCGCCATGCGCGCCAGTTCGGACTACAACCCAACTCGAAGCACATGGCGATTTCGCTGCCGGACAGCAATCAGGCGCTCGCGTCGCGCATTGATGAAGGCAACGGTCGCCTGAAGCCGTCGGGGATCTTCGCGGAAATGCCCTCGCCGGCCGCGGTGAGATTCCTCCCGCCCGCAGGAGGAGATAAATGAAACGTGCGCTCATCCTCCTAAATCGGAACAACAAGATTTTCAACCACGGGGGACACGGGGAACACGGGGAAAATCAAGCCTATCAAGCTCCCCGTGCTCTCCGTGTTCCCCGTGGTTCATCTCTCCGTCTAATTGTTGCTTGGTCTGGTTTAGCCTTCTGGCTTGTCTTCTGGGCGACCTCGGTCTCGGCGCAGCAGCCGGCTGCGGTTCAGTCGCCGGAGGTCGGCGCCGACCGGCGCGTCACCTTCCGGTTGAACGCCCCGAAAGCGCAAGAGGTCGCGCTTACGGGGGAATTTCTCAAGGGCAAAACGCCTATGGTAAAGGACGCCAGTGGCGTATGGACCGTCACCGTGGGGCCGATTGAGCCGGAGATTTACCATTACAACTTCACGGTTGACGGCGTTCGCATCATTGATCCCGCGAACCCGAATCTTAAAACAGGTTCGACCGCGAGTACGCTCGCGAGCGTGCTCGAAGTTCGCGGCGACGCGCCGTCGTTTTACGACGCGCAGAACGTCCCGCCAGCGGCGAGAAGGTCCGTGTGCCGCAATTCAAGCTCAAAGCGCCGCCAGAAAAGAAGGATTGATCGCGTCGTGGAGTCAGCCGAGCCAGATAATGGCGACGGCCTAACTTCGTTGGCAGGCGGATATCACATATCCTGTTTCTTGCAATTAGTCATGACGGACATCTATGAGGCATGAAAATGAAAGTTGCCGATCATTCAGGGAATAACTCGCGGCGCATAACTGTTGTGGTCTTCCTGGCGCTTGTTGGAGCGTTCGCTTGGGCCTTCGGCGCCGGCGCGAGTCAGACCCCGCCAGCGCGCGCTATTTCAGCGGGCGAGCTTGATCGCGTCTTCTCGCGCGATGTTCGATCCTTCCTGGACAAGTACTGCATCAGTTGCCACGGCGTAAATGGGCTTGCCGCTCAGTTCGACCTGCGGCCGTACTCAGGCGCCGCGTCGGTCGTCAAAGATTTTGCGCACTGGCAGCTAGTCCTCGACAAGCTACGGGCGGCGCAGATGCCGCCGCCGTTCGCCGAACAACAGCCGAGCGCCGATGAGCGCAAGCTCGTGATCTCCTGGATTGAGTCGGTCAGCAGAGAGGAAGCGCGACGCAACGCCGGAGACCCGGGGCCGGTGTTGGCCCGCCGTCTCAGCAACGCCGAGTACAACAATAGCATCCGCGACCTGACCGGCGTGGATTTGCGCCCGGCTCGCGAGTTTCCCGTTGACCCGGCGAATCAGGCCGGCTTCGACAATTCCGGCGAGTCGCTCGCGATGTCGCCGAGTCTGATGACGAAGTACCTGCAGGCGGCGAGAGAGGTGGCCAATGCGGTCGTCTTCAAGCCGCGAGGGTTGGCGTTCGCGCCGCACCCGATGCTCGCCGAAACGGATCGTGATCGATACGCCGTCGGTCAGATCATCGACTTCTACAAGCGACAGAACACTGAGCTGAGCGACTACTTCCAGGCAGCCTGGCGTTTTAAGCATCGCGCCGCGCTGCGCAAGCCGAAAGCCACCTTAGCTGAAATCGCCGCGCAAAGTAGAGTAAGCCCGAAATACCTCGCGACCGTGTGGCGCACGCTGGAGGGAACGAAGGAAGAGATCGGGCCTGTCGCGAAGCTTCAGGCGATGTGGCGCGAGATGCCCGTCCCCCCAGCCTCGGGCGAGCGTCAGCAAGTTGAAAGGGAGAGCAAGGCCGGCGCCGACCGGATGCGCGAATACGTCGTTCAGTTGCGCAAGAAGATCGAGTTCAAGTACACGCCGATTCAAGTGAAGGGGCTGAGCGCGACGGCGCAGCCCTTCCTGATGTGGCGAAACAAGCAGTATGCGCTCAACCGTATGAGCTTCAGTCGCGCTGCGCTGCGAGTTGAAGGCGAGCCGCCTCCCGCAGACCACGCATCCGGGCAAGGGCTTGCGACGGTAGACCAGTTCGAGCCTGCCGCCGACCAATCGCGCGCCGCAAAAACGGCCGCAGGCCCGGATCCGGATCTGCTTGCGCCCGCTGGTCAGCGTGAACGCTACGAGGCGGCGTTCGCGCGTTTCGCCGCCGTGTTTCCGGACGCGTTCTACGTTTCCGAGCGTGGGCGCTATTTCCCCGACAACACAAGAGACACGGGGCGGAGCCTCAGCGCGGGTTTCCACAACGTGATGGGCTACTTCCGCGATGACAAACCGCTTTACGATTTGATTCTCGACGAGAAAGGTCAGAAAGAGCTAGACGCGATGTGGGAGGATCTGGATTTCGTCGCGCTGGGTCTGACCCGCACCTTCATTCAGTTCTACCTGAACGAGAGCGGCGAAGCCCGAGGGCTGCGTCGAGAGTCGGAGGGGCCGCGTCCTGCGGATAAGGAAATCACGTCAGAGGCGGTGGTGAATCAAGTCGCCGAAGCGTATCGCAACCGCATGCGCCAGGCGAATGATCCGATTGCTCTGAAGACGATTGACGAACATTTCGCATGGGTGAACGCCAATTTGCGTTGGGTCGAGAAGGCGAAGATTGACGCGGAGCCGAGGCTCCTGGACTCGCTGCTCGACTTCGCGGCGCGCGCCTGGCGGCGTCCGCTGACCGTAACGGAGAGAGCTGATCTGCTGGGATATTACCACACACTGCGAGAGAAAGACGGTCTGAGCCACGAAGACGCCATACGCGATTCCATCGTTATGATTCTGATGTCGCCCGACTTCTGCTATCGCATCGATCTGGTCCCCTCTGACAGTAAAGCAGGCGCCAAAGCCGTCCCGCTTTCCGATTTCGCGCTCGCCAGCCGTCTAAGCTATTTCCTGTGGTCCAGCATGCCGGACGATGAGTTGATGGCGGTCGCGGCCAGGGGCGAGTTGAAGCGGCCCGATGCGCTGGCGCGTCAGGCTCGCCGTATGCTGAAAGACGAGAAGGCGCGCGGGCTGGCGACCGAGTTCGGCGGCGCCTGGCTCGACTTCCGTCGGTTTGAAGAACTGAATACCGTAGACCGCGAACGTTTCCCAGCGTTCGACAACGATTTGCGCCAGGCGATGTATGAAGAGCCGGTCCGCTTCATGCTGGATGTGTTCCGCGGAAATAGCTCGGCGCTCGACTTCCTCTACGCGAACCACACTTTCGTCAACCAGGCGCTAGCGAAGCACTATGGCATCCCGAACGTGACCGGAGACAAGAATACGTGGGCGCGAGTGGGCGATGCGAACAAATACGATAGGGGCGGCCTGCTGCCGATGGCGGCGTTTCTGACGAAGAACGCGCCTGGTTTGCGGACAAGCCCGGTCAAGCGCGGGTACTGGGTCGTGAAGCAGGTGCTCGGCGAACAGATTCCGCCGCCGCCGGCCGCCGTTCCGGAATTGCCGCGCGACGAAGCGAAGCTCGATCTGCCGCTGCGCGACCTGCTCGCCCGTCATCGCCAGAATCCGAGCTGCGCGAGCTGTCACTCTCGATTCGACTCGTTCGGGCTGGTATTCGAGGGCTTCGGTCCTGTGGGAGAGCGTCGGGCCAAGGACTTGAGCGGCCGCGACATTGACGCGTCGGCCACGTTCCCCGGCGGCGCGACGGGAATTGGAATCGAAGGGCTGAAGACTTACCTGCGCGCGAATCGGCAGAATGATTTCATTGACAATCTGTCTCGCAAGCTGCTGGCCTACGCGCTCGGTCGCAGCCTGATCCTTTCCGACGACATCCTTATCGAAAGCATGCGCGCGAAGCTGGCTCGCGACGGGTACCGGTTCGATAGTTTGGTTGAGAGCATCGTGACTAGCTCTCAGTTCCGATATAAGCGCGGCAAAGAAGACCTGCCTCAACACAAAGGGTCAAAGGATCAAAGGGTCAAAGCGGTTGAGGGTAAAGAAGCGCGTCTATACCACCAAAGGCCTTGACCCTTTGATCCTTTGACCCTTTGTGTTGAAACTTTGATCCATTGCAATTCTCATAGGTAAGCCGAGGATGTGAAAAATATGACGCGAACAATCACGAGAAGGGCGGTCCTGCGAGGCGCCGGAGTCACGATGTGCCTGCCGTGGCTCGAATCGTTGCCCGCCTGGTGCGGCCCCGCGCAATCGGCGCCTGCGTTTCCGAAGCGGGTTGCCGTGCTGTTCATGGGGAACGGCATCAACGGGAACCACTGGTGGTCGCGCGGCAATGGCGACGCGATGAAGCTCGGCAAGACGCTTGCTCCGCTCGAGCCGTTGAGGAAAAAGATCAACGTCATCAACGGCCTGTTCAATCGGATGTCGGTCGGCATCGGCATCCATCCCGGACAGACGGGCAGCCTATTGTCTGGCGCCACGATTCAGAAGGGACCTATCGTCAAAGCTGGGATCACGGTGGATCAGATGCTCGCCAGGCATCTGGGCCAGGAGACGCCGCAGTCGAGTATCGTGCTCGCGTGCGAGCAGCCGATGACCGGTTATCACGAGACGAATTTCTCGATGGCCTACAGCTCACACATCTCGTGGCAGAGCCCCGACTCGCCCGTGCCGAACGAAGTCTATCCATCGCTGGCTTTCGACAACCTGTTCGAGAACCGCGGGAGCCTCCGGTATTCGAGCATTCTCGATCGAGTGAAGGATCGCGCGGAAAGCCTCGCGCATAAGGCGCCCGCCGCCGACAAGGCGAAACTCGACGAGTATCTGACAAGCGTGCGCGAGGTGGAGCGCCGCATCGAGCGGATGCGCGCCCTCAAGGATCAGGCCGAAGACCAGGCGAAGCTGAAGAACCGCCCCGTTTTCACGATGGAGCGGCCGCAGAACGGACTGCCGGAAGACCTCCGTGAGCACACCCGGCTGATGTGCGACATCATCGCGCTCGCGTTCCAGACCGACAAAACGCGAATCGCGTCGCTGCTGCTCGCGCGCGACCTGTCATCCTTGTACTACCAGTTCCTGGACGTGCGCGAAGGCCACCACGGCGCGTCGCATGACGACCTGTCGGACGGCTACGAGCGGATTTCGCGCTTCCACCTCAGCCAGTTCGCGTATCTCGCGCAGAAGCTCGACTCGATGCCGGAAGGCGAAGGGACAGTGCTCGACAACTGCCTCCTGCTGTTTCTTTCGAACATGTGGGCCGGTTGGAAGCATGACAATATGAAGCTGCCAGTGGTCACGGCAGGCTCCCTCGGCGGAACGCTCGAAACCGGCCGATCGCTCGATTATCTGCGCGCCGGCGATGAGAACCGCAAATTGTGCAGCCTCTACCTGGGCGTCATGGATCGCATGAGTGTGAAGCTGGATTCATTCGGCGACGCGTCCACGCGGCTCCAAGGGCTGTAACATGACTCCGGTCTGGGGGTGAGCAAAAAGAACCACGGGGAATCCGTGTCCCCCGTGGTAAGTCAGTCTTTACCGTACACCGATTTGAAATCCGATCTAAATCGGGCCAGACAACATTGGCACACGCGGCGGTACGGTACCGGGAGCGGTAGCGACCGGGCGCCCGTCGAAGCGCTCTCTCCGCCGGCGCCCGGTCGCTACCGCTCCCGGTACCGTACCAATGTTACTTGACGCGCGCAGCTTCACGGCTTTCTTAGTCGCGCCGCCGCCATACGCCATGAGATTGCCGGCCTTTGAGAGATGGCCACCATCAACGGTGATCCCCTCGCTGGCCGCGCCTTCAAGCCGGAGGAAAACGGCTGCCGGCGTGAGGACGCGAGAGGCCGTCAGCAAGGCGTCGCGCGTATTGATGAAGCGCAACAGCGACTCGGCTTGCGGGCTGCCTTGCGCGCTGAGGCCGTTCACGGCGGCGTCCGTCACTTGATCGAAGACGACCGCCGGCCTGAGGTCAGGCGAGGTCGCTTCGAGCCGAACGTTGTGAAGCGTGAGGCCGCGCACGTTACGGGCATAGACGCCATAGGCGGGCGGTGTGCCTATTTCAAAATACTCGCCGGCGATCTGGGGAACTTCACGGGAGGCTTCCTCCGCCGTGCCGCCGCCTTCGTAGACGATGTGAACGTCCTGAAAGCTGATCTCTTCCAGGAATTCATCCTTGACGCCGTTGACGACGATGCACGATCGCGTCTCGCCCGGACGAAATTTTTGCGGCCACGGCAGGTCTTCGTGCTGCCGCCCTTGAGCCACTACTGTGGCCCGGATGCCGTTGAAGGCGATGTTGCGAACTACGCCTTTTGCCGGCGGCGTGGTCCCGCCTGCGCCGCCGCGGCTTGAATCAAGTCCGATGGAGATCGGGCCGGTCACATTCTTCAAAATCAGATTCGAGAACGTGATGTTCTCGAACCGCGCCCGCGCCCCGCATCGCATCTTGATCGGGCAGCCGTAGGTGTCGTAGATGACGCAGTTGGAGACGGTGATGTTTTCGGCCTGCCCGCCGCCGAAGCGGAATACCGACCAGCGCGTGCTGAAAGAACAGTTCGTAACGGTCACAAACTTGTTGCCGCCGAAGAGCGCGCACGCGTCGTCCTGGCAGACCACGTCGCAGTTCGCGATGTGGACGTGCTCGCTGCTGTTGATGTGAAACCCGTCGTTGTTCAAGTTGACGCGGTTATAAATCCTGACCCCGTCCAGGCGCACGCGACGGCACTGTAGAATGCGCGCGCAGTGATACGCGCTGGCGGTAAGGAAAACGTCTCGCATCAGCAGATTCTTGCAGCGGCAGAAGACCAGCAGATGTGGGCGCTGGAAGTAGCCTTCGGCGGAATTTTGTCCGGGGCCAGTATTGTCTCCTCTACCCGTAAAGAACTTCGCGCCGTTCCCGTCAATGGTCCCCGGCCCCTCGATCGTGACGTTCTCTGCGTTTGCGGCGGAGATCATCACGATGTTGCCGTTGCCGGGCGGAATGCCGTTACCCGCCTTGTAATGCTCCGCGCTGCCGCTGCCCAGGAGCCGCCCCTGCGCGGCCAGATGTAATGTGACGTTGCTCTTGAGTTCGATGGTTCCGATCACGAAGTCGCCTGCGGGAACCAACACCGTTCCGCCCTTGTCCCCTGCGCAAGCGTCTATGGCCGCCTGGACTGCGGCGGTGTCGAGCGTGGCGCCGTCGCCTTTCGCGCCGAAGTCACGGACGTTGTAGACGCTGGCGCCTAAGCTCTTGTCATTGCCCGAGGGGCTGTTCGATTGTTCGGCCGCGTCGCCGTTCGCGCCGAGCAGTCCCGGGGCGAGCGAAGTTCCTATGAGAGGCATAGAGACCTCTTTAAACCACTCACGCCTGGCCAGAGACGCGGTCCCACTGTTGTTCATTCCGGATCCTTTCTATGCAAATCTGTAACGGACGGAGGGCCAGCGCGTAGTGGCTCCAGGTATTCCCAGAACACCCGCTACCCTCCTGTCTTGAGAGGCGCAGTCTGGCGCCAGATAGGGTCAGCGAAAAATGTTTCGGTAACAGCGTTTGGAAAACTACTTCATATCGAGATATACAAAAGCTGTAAATAAAATATATCCGTTACCGATAACGATTTCAATACGCGACCTTGATAATTGTGTGCGTTTACGAACTGATGCATGCAAAAAGGCAAGCTAAGATCAGCGTTCCGCCGACGCGGCCCGAGGGCCGGCGCGTCGCCGGGGCCGCGCCTTTTAAAACGCCGCGCTGCGGCAAACTTAAATGCGTGAGGGAAGGCTTCTCGACGGAATAGGGCGCTCGGGCTGACTCATCGGCTCGGGCGCCGCGCCGGCAAAATCACGGACCGATGAGGAAAAAAACGCCAGTCGCGATCATCATATGCGCATTCGCCTTTACGCTCTTCAGCAAAACTGTTCCTGCAAATGCGCAACATTTGGCGTCGGGCCGTCTCGACGAGTCGTCCCCGCAGTTCGCTGTTAGCGCTAACCGCCAACAGAAAGACAGCTTCATCGTGCCGAGCCGGCCTACCGTGTCCGATCCGGCCGACATTCAGAGAGTGGGAGTTCTCCAACTCGAATTCGGGGTGGACGCGGAATTCGACGCGAAAGAGTTCCGTAATCAGCAGACGACCCCGCTCGATTTACGGTTCGCGGCCCTCAGCCGTTTGCTGCTGGACTTCCAACTGGAGGTCGTTAAGTCGCAAGTCGACCGGACGGACGAGCGAATGACCGGGGTCGGCGACGCCATAATCGGCCTTCAGGTGGTAGCCTTTAAACGGACCGGGTACCCGACATTTGCGTTCGCGTATCACTCGAAACTGCCCAACGCAAGCAAAGAGAAAATGCTCGGCTCCGGGCGCGTCGACCATGAAGCCTTGTTGCTGATCAGCGAGCAGCTCGGCGGCATCAACCTGAATGTCAACGCGGCATACCTTAACGTAGGGCGAAAGGATAGCGGCCGCCGCGCTGACGGCGGACTGTTATCCATCGCCCTCTCTCACAGATTCGAAAACCACTTTGGCGTGTTCGGAGAATTGTCGGGGCAGAGTTTGGAATTATCGCTGCCGCGCGGCGTCTACCCGCTCGGCGGAGTGACTTACCGTGTCAATCCCCGGCTTCGCTTTGACGCGGGACTGCGCTTCGGCATCGGCGCTCAGGCGCCCCGGGTGTCGGTGGTGGCAGGGTTCGTATTTGGAATCGCCGACCTATACTGAAATAGCCGTGGCGCCCTTAAGTGACGCGGCGCGTCTGAACGGTCGGGAGCCAGGACTTCTTTAGCGTGTACGTCCTCAGGAGAGATCCGGGCGACCGCGCTCCGCGTGACCCTAGCTCGCAGTCCCGCCTTTAGGCGGAAGCGTCAGACGTAGACCCATTCGGTGATGCCGAACGCTTCCGCCTAAAGGCGGGACTACGAACAGCTCCTCAGTACCCGATGTTCGACACCGCCTGCATCCCGAGCCGGTCGCAGAGTTGGGACAGGTAGAGGCTGCTCGGCGCGACAGGCGTGCCGTGCGAGTCGAAGGCCCCGCGCGGCTCGTTGACGCTGCCGCCGGGCCGGGGCTGGTCACGGATGGCGCCGCGGCCGCCGATGCTCCAATTCTGCGATCCCGGCGGTCGCTGGACGACGAAAGTGTCCGCCACGCTGTTCCAGGCCACTCCCCAACCGATGGTCCATCCGTGCCCGGAACCAAAAATGCCTCGGTTCATCAAATCGATGGCGCCATCGATATTGGCCCGGTCCACCAGCAAACCGGTGGCCCACCGCTGGTGGGGTTCGACGGCGATGCCAGCCGTCGCCTCGAAGTCCAGGAAGACGATCGGCCCCACGTCCGTCGACTGGGTGAGGGCGTAGTATACGCCCCCGGCGTTGGTCGATTTGGAGCGCATCAGGAGCGTCTGCGCGCCGCTGATCCCGAAGTCGCCCGGCTTGGCCGAAGTGACGCTGGGGATCGTGTGGTTCAGGATCACTCGATCGAGAGTGATGCGCTTGGCGGTGTCGCCCACGCTGAGTCCGCTCCGGAGGTCCTGGCCGAAGATGTCCTCCGCCCAACCGTCGATGACGGCGTCGATTGACAACAGCTTGAAGTTGGTCGGGCTAGCTGTAGTCCCCGGCGGGGCGATTACCCGAAGGCTCTCCACGCCTACCTGTGAGATACGGCCGGTGAACGTGTAGTGGCTGAGCGTGCCGCCGGGAGGGTTAAGCAAACCGGAATCGAAGGAATCGCTCAGGGGGACGTCAAGGGTCACCTGGTTGCCCGAAATGGCTTTGATCACGCGGTCGGACCGGATCCGTGTGCTCGTGCCGAGCCACGTCTGAGGTTGGCCGTCGCGTACCAGCGTGTCCATGTCCATGAAATGCACCCAATCGCTGGTGACCGGACGTTCGACGATCACCGCGTCGCCCACGGCGAAGCCCGCAGCGCTGCTGACAGTGAAGGAACTCGCCCCCGACGGGATGTAGCCGCTCGTTATGGCCACAGCCCCGCTTTGTGACCAGGAGCCGGTCCCCGCCAATCGAATGAACGGGTGGTCGCTGCCCGTCAGGCTAATGACCGTACCACTACTGGTTGAGCCACTACCCCGCAGGACCACGCCGCCAGACGCTATCACGAGGGCGCCGCTCAGCCGGTAAGCGCCGGCCCTGAGCAATACAGCTCCGCGAATCCCCTGCGCGTCGGGCGCCATCGCCGCGACCTGATCTATGGCGCTCTGGATGCGCTGGGTGTCGTCGCCGGAGGCGTTCGGCGACAGCGTCACCCGCACTGGCGCGTCAGGGAGCGCGACGCCTCCTCCCCTGTAGCCCGCGTGAGAGAAGTCCATGATTCGGTCACCGCGATTGTCGAGACTGCGGTAAGCGAGGCGGCCGGAGGAGTCGTAGAAGACCCACTGGCTCGCCGGCCCGCCGACGTTGAACCGGGCGGCGCATGTGTTCGAAGCCACCGCGTAAACCTCAACTTCGGTCAGCGAGTTCCAAGTGTTGACAGTGTTCCCGTGGCCGAGGTACCGCACCCAGCGCGCGTCCACTGGCGTGAAGTCGTAGTTCTCCAGGGCGAGCGTGGTTCCGCTGCTGGAGCCTGAGAAGACCGTCTGCCACACGCCGCCGCCGGTGGAGACCTGGATCTCGAAATGGTTCTGGCGGCTGGCGCCGTTGTATACGGCGATACGGACACGCCCGACGCGGCGGGTCACGCCCAGGTCGAGCTGTAGCCAAGCCCCGTCCCCGTTCCCGGACCAGCGCGTGCCCAGGTTCTTGTCCACGGCGTTGGCCGGAACGTTCGCGTCGCTAGTGCTCGCGGTGACGCCGGTCGGCCCGGGCGTAACCTGCATGAAGGTTTGCGCTCCGGCCGACGAGGCGAGAGCGCTGATGATACAAGTCAGGGCGATGCATCGGATGACGTTGCGCATTGAAACCTCCTTTGATTGCCGGCTTTGCTTCTTCTTTTTATTGAAAGACCTTTGTAAGGAAATTCGCGACCAGGAAATGCGATGGCGAGAGTTTATCCGTTACCGGTAACGGTGTCAAGCAGAGTCGGCCGAGGCCCCTCCTCTGGAGGTTTGCGATCGCGTGTACGGTGTGGGGCGATTTGTTTAATCGCCCTGTTTGTGGCTTTGTCAGTCTAGGAGTCCAATCAGGAAACGGGCGCGAGTAAACAACTCGCGCCCGGAGTCCCATACAGGCGATTGCAAACCGACCTAATTTCAGGACTGCTCTGGCGCAATCCTGTCTGCGTAGCTAAAAGCCACAACGATTGTGGCTTTTAGCTACAATCGCTTGATCACATCTGAATCATCCGCAGTGTGACGGCGCCCGTCGAGACATATCCCGCACTTTCACTACCCGCCTCGACCCTACTGCCGCGCAGCTTGACCAGACACTTCATACGCTTCGGCGGCGCGAGATCCGGACATAAGTCGCCGTACCGCCGCGAGTTTGCCGGTACGGGAGGAGGTGAGCAATTCATCTATCAGTTCCAGTTGCGCCCTGGCGTTGCGCACAATGACGTCGCAGGACTTTTTCAGTTGCGCCGTGTCGGGCTGGTCCTCGCGCAGCATGAGGTCGTAGCCGAGTATCACGTTCAGAGGCGAGCGCAACGCGTGCAAAACTACTGCGATGAATTCATCTTTGCTGCGGTTCGCGGCTTCAGCCACGGCGCGGGCCGCCGATTCCTGCTCGTACGCGGAGACCATCTTCTCTTCGTCGCGCTTGCTGTCGGTAATGTCGCGGGTGAAACAGCGGGTATGAATGAACTTCCCATCTTCGAAGAGCGCGTTGGAGTTGACCAGGACGTGGCGGATTGAACCGTCTTTGCAAACCATTCTGGCTTCGCGCTCGAGCAACGACTCGCCGCGGGCCAGGCGGGCGAGGAAGTCCTCAATGACCGGCGCGTCGGCGTGGAACTCGGCGATGTGATGGCCGATGTATTCCTCGCGCGTGTAGCCGAGCATGAAAAGTTCCGTCCGATTGGCCCAGAGTATAAGGCCGTCCGGTCCGACCATGCGGAGCCCTTCGGGCGCGTTTTCGACGAAGTCACGCAAGTTGGCTACGCCTCGGAGCAACGCCTCCTTGGAACGCATGTGCCCGTTAATGTTCACATTTTCGCCCGTACTTCTCTCCAGGTTCGAATAATTCATAGAACGATCCCTTTCGTAAGGCAAATACCTGATCGGGGGTATCAGCAATACCGTACGGCCTCGCAGAGCACTTCATTCTGGATGCCGCTTGGCCTTTTATTTGAACTGGGGGAAAGGGAGATGGGTCTAGTGGGAATGAGATCGGTATATAGCAGGAAGACGGCTGATGGTAACGCAATTGAGGCGCCATTGCGAGCGGTCCCGGCGTTTGGGGCGTTGGGAGACCGCTCGCATTAATATCAATATTACTAAATCAGAACACATGAGGCCGGTACAGTACCGCGCGCATAAACAAGCGGCCGACCCATCAGTCGGCCGCTTGCTTACGCGCGCGGTACTGTACCGGTGTCCCAATGTTGCGCGTTTCGATTTAGACTTTTGCGAAATTTGATGTTCAAGGCTCAGCTTGCCGACGATGGCTCATGATGACGAGCGCGAGATGAGCCAGAGACAGGGCGAGTCCGACACTCGCGGCTAGCGCCAGTTGATGGGCCAGCGCGATGACGGTGAAGAAGAGAAGAACGCTTAGTCCCACTGAGCGCGACCACAAATCAGACTGCGGACGCTGCCTGATGATTCCGAAGATCAAGAAACTGACCGCGAACCAGCCGAGAAAATTACGCGCCGGAACGCCGTAGTAAGCTCCCACCTCAATCCAGCGCCAATAGCCGAGTCGGTTCGCCGCGAGCGGATCAATCAGCAAATCTATCGCCACCATCCAAACTCCGGAGATGGTCATTTCCGCCGGTTTGGACAACTTGAATGGGAGCAGCATCTGCTTGACGTAAGCGAAGAGGATCATCCATGCGCTCGCCATCACCAGCGGCACGCCGAGCAGGAGGGGTTGGAGCGTCCCGGTGTACACATATCGGCCAAAGAGGAAGCCGCAACTGACTCCAATGTATTCAGTGATGAAGCCGATGCCCGCCGCCGCCATCAACCCGCCCAGATTCGCCGGGCTGGCCGTGACAAGCACGATCAACCCGGCCAATAGCAGGAACACGGAGGCCGCCCATTGGGCGTCAGGCGGCGGACCGCCAAACAGGATATGCGAACTCACGCCGCCGACCCACAGTGTGACGTACGCGCCGGCGAGCGCAGTAAGGATGACTTTGCCTTTCCAGCGTGAGAGAGTGTCAAGCCAGTTCATATCGCTCGATTAGCTCGCTGGTGATCTTAGCCGAGAGCAGAACGGTCGGAGTTCCCCCGCCCGGATGCGTGCTGCCGCCGACGTAATAGAGGCCCTGGTAGCGGGGATCCTTGTTCGGTGGGCGCAGGAAAGCATGCCGCCAGCCGTGCGAATGCGTGCCGTAGATCGCGCCGCCCGGCATCGCGTAACGGCGGGCGATGCGGCGCGGCGTCCAAACGTCGCTCACCACGACGTCAGTCTCGATCTCGGGGAACCCACCGCAACGCAGCCGCGCGAAGACGCGCCGCCGCGCCTCGGCGATCCTTTCTTCATTCCATTCATCTTCATCATCGTTGGCCGGGGCGTTGGCCATGACAAAGAGCGTTTCACCTTCGTCCGGCGCGAGTGAGCGGTCGTTGCGCGAAGGCGCGCTGACGTAAACCGTCGGGTCGTCTGGAAACCGCCTCTCGTCAAACAACTCAGCGAACTCCCGCCGGTAATCGGCCGAAAAATAAACGGTGTGATGCCGAAGTTGTGGAAGGTTGCGCCTGACGCCGAGCAGGAAGATCAGGCCGGAGAGCGAGCGTTCGGAAGGCGGCAGGCGCGACGCTCGCTCTTCGCCTAACAAAGCTGGGGCGTCCGACGCGTCGCCATTCATCACGACTACATCCGCAGCGACGCGCGTGTTGTCAATTAGCCGCACGCCGCGCGCCCTGTTTCGCTCAAGCTCGATGCGCGCGACGCGCGAGCGGGGCAGCAACTCGACGCCCGCTCGCCTGGCCAGTTCAATCAGGCTTTCTACGATGCGATAGAGGCCGCCTTTGACGTGCCAGCCGCCGAAAGCGTATTCGAGGTATGGGATGACGGCGAGAGTCGCGGGCGACTGGTAGGGCGATGAGCCCACGTAGGTCGGATAGCGGTCATACAGTTGTCGCATGTGCGGGCTTTTAAAGTGCGCCGCAACGGCGCGGTGATAATTGCCCCAGCCATAGCGTATGGGGAGATGACGCAGGATCGCGGACGCTTTCACGGAGGGCCAGTCAAACGGGCGGCGGCGCAGGAAAGTCTCTTTGGAAACCTCGTAGAGCCGCGCTCCGAGTTCGAGAAATTTCAGGAAGCCGCGCTCATCGCGCGCCTCGATCTGACGCACTGTCTGAAGCCATTCCGGTAGCGAGGTCGAATATGTGAAGCGCGCTCCGTCGTCATAAACGTAATCGCAGAGCGGGCTCACTGGCGCGAGTGTCAAGTGTTCCTGCAAAGAGCCGCCCGCGGCCTGAAAGAGGTCTTCGAAGACCCATGGCATCGTAATCAGCGACGGTCCGGTGTCGAAGCGAAATCCGCCCTCGGCCCAAAAATTCATCTTGCCGCCGAAGCTGTCGCCCTGTTCGCAGACAGTGACGCGCCAGTTGCGCGCCGCCAGGCGCAAAGCGATTGCCAATCCGCCCAGCCCGCCGCCGATGATGACCACATGTTTCATATCGAGGATCGAGGATCGAGGATCGAGGATCGAGGATCGAGGATCGAAGATCGAGGATAGAAGATCGAGAATCGACCTGTGCGATTGGCGCTATCCTCTATCCTCTATCTTCGATCCTCGATCCTCGATCCTCGATCCTCATGATATCGCCTGCCTTTCCAGTCGACGCCCCTGCCGCTCTTGCAGCGCAGCCACGAGGAGAGGCCGATGGCGAGCAGGATCGCTTCGGCCAGCGGGTGCAGCAGGACGGACAGCCAGGGATGTCCGAAGCGTAAAACGAGTATAGCGCGAACGGCGAGCGCGCACGCAACGGCTATCATAATTGGCCACATTGGCGCCGCGCGGGTCCAGATGATCATGACGAAAGGCGCGAGAAACATCGTGGCGTGCAGCAGGAGGAAGCCCCAGAAGCTCGACTCACGGCGGAAGGCCGGGAAGAAATTCTTCTGGAAGCCGCGCCAGATCCCGGCCAGCGAACTGTACATACGCACGTCGACGACGCCCTGCCCGTCGAGGCACAACCCGCGTCCGCCCCGCTCACGCCACAAATGAGCCAGGCGCTGGTCCTCGAATATTTCATCGCGCACAGCAGCGTGCCCGCCCACGGCTTGATAGCAGGCGCGCTCGACAAGGATGCACGCGCCATGAACCAGGCCGAGCGAGGCGTCATTGCGCACGAGCGAGAGCGGGGCGGGGAAGAGGCTGAAAACGACGAAGTTGAGCATCGGCATGAGCGCCCTTTCCCAAAAGCTCACCAGGGTGAGCGACGGCCAGGCCGAGAGCAGCGTCACTTCGCGCTTGCTCGCTTCTTCGACCATCCGGGCGACGGCCTCCTCGGCCAGCCTCGCGTCGGCGTCGAGAAAGAGCAGCCACGCGCCGCGCGCCTCCTCGGCGAGTCGCGCGCAGGCGAAATTTTTGCCGCACCAGCCGTCCGGTAGCGGGCGAGGATCGACGGCGCGCACACGGGCGTCACGCTCCGCGTAAGCGGCGAGAATGCGCGCCGTCGCGTCCGTCGAATGATCGTCGTAAACGAGCGCCTCGCCCACCGTCGCGTCCTGCCGCAGCACGCTCTCGAGGCAAGCCGCGAGGTTCGCCTCTTCGTTGCGCGCCGGGATCAAAACCGAAACCAGGCCCGGCTTGACGCGCGCCGGGGCGGTGAACTTCGGCCAGGCCACCGCGTTCCATAGCGCCACGGCCAGGATGAACGGCAGCGGCGAGAAAAGAATGAACAGCCAGATCATAATTTATTAGTCGTCGCGCGGCGCTATATACACTCGTTACAGCGGCTTACAAGTCGTTCGCCGCGGCGCCGTCCGCTGACCGTAGCTAAAAACGTAACACTTTTTGCAAAATCAGAGCTTTTTTCGCTCTTTGTGGGCGCGCTGTCGAAGTACGTTATTGCACTGGGCTCCGCACCCATAAGGACCGCCGCTCTTCTCTATGCGCGTCGCCCAAAAGATCTTCTGACAGACTCGGCATTCACGCAATCGCTTCGCTTCGATACCTATCAATGTGGACAGTATGCTGTCTGTGCCCGTGAAGACTCGGCCGTCGTCGTCGAACTCCAGGGAGATCGAGAGGCTTGGCCATTCCCACCCGTCTTCTTCGGTCCAGTCTCTCCACAGCGGGGCGGGAAGGCGACTGCAAAACCGCTCCCACATTTCAGGCGAACCTGCAGATGCGAGTATGTAATTACCCCGCATATCAAGCGGCAAGGCAGCGAGATGCGCGAGTCGGTGGAATGTCCTGCGCAAATTGATCCAAACACTAATGACCATACGCATATTGTGCGCGATTACCAGATGCTCCTGCGCTTCCCGTCTATCCAGGCTCTCTCTCAATTCCGCAGTAGGCCGGAGCGCGTTGATCGCGTCAATCAATTCAGTCAGAGACGGCGGACCTTGGGTCATTCGGCGCGCGGCGGTTTCGATCTCAATGGCGAAGGCGTCCAATTCAGTCTGCGACAGCGGACCTTGGGTTCCTGCGGAAGTAACGGTTGGGTGTTGATTTTTCACTTTATCTGTTATCCATCTCAAAAAGTAACGCTTAGCCAGTCAAGGCCAATGCTTAAGCGTTATCAAGATACAATATTACTTATTGATATGCAACGATATAGGATAGATACTGCTGTGCGAAAGGAGAGGTTGAAGATGATCACAACCGTTACTCAGAAAGTGTCATGGCGACTGAAGGAGCTGCCCGCCGCAACCGGCCTAACAATGGCGTTTTGGCGCAAGGTTGTCCGACTGAAGAAGATCCGCACTCGCAAGGTCGGGAGCGCGATCGTGATTCTCGATTCTGATCTGCGCGAATTTTTGAACGGGAAGGAGACAGGGGGCGAGACCTAATCGCCCAAAAACGCCAAGCGCCAGGCATCCGGCGAAAGATAACCTGGCGCAAGGCGCTTTGAAATTGTTATGGGCAATATATACGAAGCTATACAGAAAACCAATAGCCAAAAGGAGGTCCCATGCAAATAGGCGACTTCCTTAATCGGCTCGACGGAGTGAAAGAACTGGGCGACTATTGGATGGCGCGCTGCCCGGCGCACAAGGACAGCACTCCGAGTCTTAAGGTGAGCGAGGGCGACGACGGCCGCATCCTAGTCAAAGACTTCGGCGGGTGTGAGGTCGAGGCCGTCGTCGCGGCAATGAGTCTGACGATGGTCGATCTGTTCGTCGAGTCGCCCGCCAACGGCTATGGGCGAATGATCGAAGCGACTTACGACTACCGCGACGAGGACGGCAAGCTACTCTTCCAAGCAATTCGATACACGCCCAAGGGATTCAGCCAGCGCAGGCCGGACGGCGCGAGCAATTGGATATATGGGCTGAACGCTGGCAAATACGCTCAAAGCAAAAGCGGGGACTGGTACAGGCCCAACGACAAGACCTCGCCGACCGCCCCGCGTAAAGACTTCGGCGAGACGCGGCGAGTGTTGTATCGCCTGCCTGAACTGCTCGCCGCGAACCCCGGCGCGACAGTGTTCATTGTCGAAGGCGAAAAGGACGTCGACCGATTGAGTGCCGGCGGACTTGTGGCGACCTGCTCGCCGATGGGCGCAGGAAAATGGCGCGACGAATACGCCAAGCCGTTGGCCGGGCGCAAGGTCGTCATCATTCCTGATAACGATCAGGCTGGCCGCGATCACGCGCAGGCGGAAGCGAAATCCCTCTCGGGCGTCGCGGCCTCGGTCAAAATGCTCACGCTTTCGGGCCTACCTGAGAAGGGGGACGTCTCGGACTGGCTCAGTATGGGCGGCACAATCGAAACGCTGCGCGCGATGGCCGAGGCGGCGCCGGAGTGGACGCCGGGCGCTGATGCCGAAGACGACCTTTCGTCGCATTTGTCGCATTCGTCGCAACTGCATTGGCCGGAATATCCGGCGAAGGCTTTTTACGGGCTAGCGGGGAGGATAGTGGCGGCCATCGAGCCACACACGGAAGCCGATCCGGTCGCGCTGCTCATTCAATTCCTCGTGTCGTTCGGCAACCTAATTGGCCGAATCGCTTACTTCGTCGCCGAAGCCGACAAGCATTTTTGCAACCTGTTCGCCGTCATCGTCGGCCTTACGAGCAAGGGACGGAAGGGTACAAGTTGGGGCCAAACCAAGAACGTGCTCGGCTCTACGGATAAGGACTGGCTATGTCAATGCGTCTCGTCCGGGCTGTCATCCGGCGAGGGGCTTATCTGGGCCGTGCGCGACCCAATCGAGAAGCGGGAGCCGATTAAGGAGAAGGGGCGTGTAATCGACTATCAGACCGTCGTTACGGATCAGGGCGTTGATGATAAGCGGCTGCTGGTTGTCGAACCGGAATTCGCGCTCGTGCTCAAGACTGCCGCGCGCGAAGGTAACACGCTCTCGGCCACGATCCGCCAGGCGTGGGACGACGGAAACCTGAAAAGCCTGACCAAGAACTCGCCGGCTCGCGCGACCGACGCCCATATTTCAATTATTGGTCACGTCACAAAAGACGAACTACGCCGACACCTCGAAGACACGGAGACCGCCAACGGTTTTGCTAATCGCTTTCTATGGGTGTGCGCCAGGCAGTCGAAACTATTGCCCGAAGGCGGCAGGCTCGATCAGGTGAACTTCAGCGAGATACTGAAGGAGATCCAGAACGCCGCAGACCACGCTCGAAAGACGACCGAAATGAAACGCAACGAAGAGGCGCGCGAACTCTGGTTCGACGTCTATCCGGAACTGGCGGATGCCGAACCCGGATTGCTCGGCGCAGTCACGGGGCGCGCCGAGGCTCAGGTGATGCGACTGGCCACGCTCTACGCGCTGCTGGACTGCTCGGCGATGATCGGGCGTCGGCATTTGGAGGCCGCGCTCGCGCTCTGGAAATACTGCGAAGACTCAGCGCGCTATATCTTCGGTGAAGCGATGGGAGACCCGATCGCTGACACGATCTTGGCGTCGTTAAAGGAAGTCGGCGCCACAGGAATGACCAGGACCGAGATCAGAGACCTGTTCAAGCGCCATGCGACCAGCAGCCAGATCGACCGGGCGCTTGAGTCTTTGGTGGGCGCGGGGCGGGCCGAGAGCCGGAAGGAAGAGACAGGTGGGCGACCAACCGAACGCTGGTTTGCGCGAACTCTTACCGCGACAAAAGCGACAAAAGCGACAAAAGCGCTTAACTCGCAGAATTCAAACGAGGTTGCGTCGCCGCCCGATCCTGCGATGTCTGCGACAAAAGGGGATGAGGGGCAATCCAATGAAGACCTTTTGTCGCATATGTCGCATATGTCGCAACAGAGTTTGGATTCAAAAGATATTTCCGCGTTATCGGTCAAAAATGGCGCTGGGAACGCCGCGCGTGATCGCCTTTTGGTGGTGAGGGAAAAAGTGGCAAAAAATCTGGCCAAGGCGGCCCGAAATCTGACCCGAGCGATAGAGGAAGGCGACGATCCCGCGCCAATCCCCAAAAGGAGGGCGCGGTTTTGACATCTCAGGATTTTCTTCACTACCTCACCGCACATGGCGTCATTCTATCGTCCGACGGCAACCACATCGACGTTGAAGGTCCCGCCGACGTGCTGACCGACGAATTGATAGACACGCTCATTGCGCGCAAGGCTGAACTGCTCGAACTGCTCACTCCCTCGAAGACGACCGAGCGCCCGCGTCCCGGCTCCTTTGCGCGACCGATGCCGGCGCGCGGAACCCGGATGCCGTCGGGTTGCCTCTGGGAGTCGTGTGACGGCTCTTTGGCGAAGCGGATCCACAGTCTTTACTTGTGCTCGAAGTGTGAAACCTGGTTCCAACTTCTGCCGCCCGAGGACCTGGGCATCTATGTCGGCGACTTCGACGCCGCCGGCGCTACTAAATGGTTGATGTAATTATGGCCGCGATCACCTTACAACCGATGTCGACCTCCGCCGAAGTCCGGCGCCTGGCCGAGACTATGCGCGTGATCGTCGAGCGCCGCGTCGCGCTCACGCCGGTCTTCGACGGCGCGATCTGGTCGGCTTCGGTCGAGATCAGAGGCGATGGGATCAACCGCCGGCGCATCCTGCGGACCGTGAGCGCGACCGCCGCGACGCCGCGCGAAGCGATCGAGCGCCTTGTCGCCAAGCTCGATGGCGAGCCGCAGGAGCGGGAGATGTTCGAAGGCGACCATTACGACTGTTGAGAACCCGATGGCGATAACCGATCACAACTTGCTCGCGGTCCTCGAATCACTCACGTCGGCGGAGCGGCGCGCCGTCGAGGACTGCGCGAAGGCGGCGCGCTTCGCTTCCAACGAGGCGGCCGAGCGCCTGAAGGCGGCGGTCCTGCGCAAGATCAAGGCGCGGCTGAAGCGCCGGGCGAGAAAAAGAGCCGAGGCTAAACACAAATGGCTGACATAGAGGGAAGAACAACAATGCGCGACAAACTACAGAGTTGGGTTGATAACCTTCGCCACAATCACGGCGAGAAGATAATCACCGCGATTGACGCGGCGCTCATCGTAGCCGCCGTCCTGATCGTTCTGGCGTTCGCCGAGATCGGAGGGGCGCAATGAGTGATCTTTTCTGTCCGAAACATCCTGAAATCCGATTGGCCTGCGCGCTCAAAGGCGGCGCGGGCTATTGCGCGCAATGCTGCCTGTACGTTCAAGCCGCCGGCGTCCCGATGCCGAAGCAGGCGTTGGCGACCAGTAAGGCGCAGAAGGCGCGAAAGAAAGGGAAGACAAAAGTCCGATGACCAAACGGGAAGAAGCGCGTGAGTCTTCGTCCAGGGCGCGACGCGAGAAGGCGAACAACAGATAAAAGGGAAAGGTAAAAGATCGATGAATCGAATTGAGAAAATCAAATGCGACGAGACCAACTGCGCGACCATAGTCGCCGAGCGCCGAGCCGACGGGACGATCGTCATCCGCTCGAGGCATCACGGACGCGAGCACATCACAATAATTCCGCCGTGGCCATCGTCGCCGCGGCAGGATTTAGGCGCCGACGCTGGGAATCCTGCGACGGCGTCGGACACTTCCATTCCGCCATAACCGGTGCTGGCCAGCCCAGGTCCGGACTGGATACCTGCGGATCTGGCACGCGCGGAGCTGGAGGCGAGGCGGTAGGGGTTTTGCAAAATTTGCAAAGAGAAAGGCCGGCCGGGAAGGGGGTTCCCGGCCGGCCTTTCTCTTTTCCTGCGCCGCGGCGAGTTTATCGGAAGTATTCGCCCTGCCTAAATTCTGTGTCTGCGTCCTTGTGTTCGGATTCTTCAAGTTTACGCGCTTGAGCCAGGTCAGGAATCTTGATTACCCCAAAATGTTTCTCATAGGCGGCGAGCTGATCTGTCAGTAGCTTGTGTAGTACTTTAGCTATCTCGCGTGTCAGTATGATTCTGACGCTCTCTTCGACAACTGCTTTGCCATCTTCTTCGCCAACATGTTCGCCAAATACGAACCTGACATCCCACATGGACATGTTGACCGCGATGCTGTTGGCGTAATAGCTGAAAAAGTCCTCGCTTTGAACTCGTTTCTGATTACTCGTTTTAGTGAGAGCGTCGGCGGGAATATCTGAACCGCTCAATTGACTCTCTTCGTTTTCCTCTTTCATCATTCTCTCCTATGCTGCCGACTCGAAATAATAAGCGCTCGTGGCCTCACCTGTCAGCGTGGAAATTTCGGTTGTTGGGGAGGCGGATTGCCGCCTTCTGGACTTCTTTTCTTTTCTGGGTTTATCCAATGTTCGAGAGGCGGATTGCCGCCTTCTGGACTTCTTTTCTTTTCTGGGTTTATCAAAAAACAATTGTTGTTGCTGAGACTCCATAGTGGAGCTCTCACACGCCGATTTCGCAGATGTCGCTATATCGTCAGCGACTCTGCTGTATCTGGTAGCCCAATCGCTCAGCATTACGACCTTGCTTGCAGATGGCGCATCAGCTAAGGAACCGACGATACGCTCCTCTTTCGCCCACTCTGACAAAGCGGCGAATTCTTCTGTGGACGTGATGCTGTGCGCTGAAAGGCGCGCGGGAGACACGTCCTCGTATTCTCTGACTAAGCGGCTGAACGGCACGAACTTCACTAACAGGCCTACGTCAAACGCCGCCGCCACCTCTCGCAGGGTTGTTAGGGTGGTCTTGCCATAGTTCGGGTCTTCTATACGGGATATGACGTTGCGCGGCTTTCCCATCGCATCGCCTAAATCTCCCTGCGTCCAATCTCGATCCTCCCGCAGAGTGCGTATCTGGAAGGCGACCCCGTTCTTGATGTGTTCCAGCACGTAAGCGTCTCTGTACTCCTTGCTCTTCAAGAGACGCTCTACGGTGGTTTTTCTAGAACTTAAACTCACGAGCATGCTCCTTTCTTTCCTCGATTAAGGCTTTGCGCCTCTTCGCGATCGCGCAAACTTCAAGGGGATCGAACTTGCTGCCTCGTTCCGTGGCGAACGCTAAAATGGTGAATTCTAGCTCGCCCGAAAAATAGCCGATAGGTCGGTGTTGGACGTTGTCCACTTCAAACCGAATTTCAATCAGCCCTTTGCATTTCCCTCGCAGCTTGCTGACATACGGACGCTGCCAAATCTGTGGTGGCTGAGAGGCCAGAAACTTCAATCTAGTCTCGAACGCCACCTGCACCGCCACTGTTTGCTCTTCATACCAAGCAGAGACGATGGTTGTTTTTCCGTCCTGGGTGAATCCCTTTAATGTCCACAGGTTCATATTGTATCGCAATTTTGCGACATTAGCCAGAGGAATCGACTTGACTGAGGGTCGCAAAATAGCGACAATTTTCCGTGCCTAAAAAGCCGATTGAGGCGCGCTAGTCTCACGGCTGGCGCGCCTTTTTTATTTTCGGCACATGCTTTAGTTTGCAATAATTTGCGGCGTGGAAGCTGAATCACGAGGTTTGACGAGTCGAAATTGGAAGAGTAAGATATGCGGAAAAATTAAAGGGTCGCGGAGTTAGAGGCTCTCGCGACCCAGGATTCCTCAGTTTCTCTTGACTAGGCAGATAGGGAATCGGCTTAAGCGTATCTGAAAGCCTTTGACCTGTCAAGCGGAGACGTACATGCCGCATCTCTAACTGGTCAAAGGCTTTTGTGTTTTAAGGCCGGGTAGCTTAAGTGGATAAAGCAACCCACTGGTACTGGGATTCTCGACGAGAGAATAGCCACCTAAGGCTATGATGCGGGTTCGAGTCCCGCCCCGGCCTCCATAGTGCGCCTGTTGGGATAGGCTAGGGGCTCGTACCCCGACGCCACAGAGTTCGACTCTCTGCAGGCGCACCATTTTTTGTTCAATCAATTCTTATGCCATTAGAAATGACCGAACAAAAATCTCCCTGGCTACTAAGCCAGGTGTAAAACCGATGAATTCGTTATAATTGCAAATTGTTGTTAGTGCACGATTTGCGGCGTGTGTAGTCACGCAAATTATTGAAACTGATGCTTTTCAGGGCAAATAGGTTGTCCGCGCGGGCGCAACATAACATGTGACAATTCGCACTTGCAACAGATTTAGTACAAACGTCTGTACTGACCCGCACAATGGAAAAGTACGGTTAAACCTGGCCGCGGTTTCTACTTTATGTCGAGATCTGGGATTTTTCTGGAGTCTAATCGGTAGAGGCTCTTCAAACCCGACATATCCACAGACGGGGAAGGAGGTCACCTGTGCTTGATATTCAAAGCATCCTGTCTCGAAGAGAATCCGAATCGCTTGATTTTAAACGAGAATTCCATGAAAACAACGCCGAGTTGCTTCATGACATCTTGTGCTTGAGTAATTCCTTCTACAAAGGCGATAGGTTTCTTGTGTTCGGCGTCGCAAACGATGGGACTGTTTACGGTGTAGAGAATGATCCCAATAAGAAAACGAACGCCGATCTTAACGACTTCCTCAGACAGGTGCGCCTTAACAAAATCCCGCAGGTAGAGCTTACAGTTCATCAAGTTGACGGGCATGAAATAATGGCGCTTCAGATACTGAACACCTCGAAAAAGCCGTACTTCACTCTGAAGGACTTTCTGGTTGGAAAAGCCCTTGTTAGAGCCGGCGTGATTTATACGAGGCTGGGTGATACCAACATCCCACTGAAGGAAACTGCGCCAGAAGACCACATTGAGATAATGTGGAGGGAGCGCTTCGGCATATTAAAGTCTCAGACAATGAGCCTTGAGGAGGATTTTCCTGTAAAACTAGGCGATACGAGAGAGCGTGTCTTGGAAGCCCTTGGCAAGCCCGATGCGACGGGCTGGCAAATCGAGCAATACTACTCGGAGGGAATAGAAATCTCCTATGATCAGCACTTCGGCACGGTGGATGGGCTCATTGTTTATCCGCTCCCGAGCGGTACTGTGTTCGAGGGCACTGTATGCGGAATTAAATTAGGCGATTCATTTGCCAGAGTAAAAGAAATCATTGGGCGGCCTTCGCACTGGGGACTTGCCTACGAAAACAGTTCGATAGCCGTGTGGGGGATCGAGGGCAACCTTTTAGTTGTTGAGTTTTGGAGAAGCCGCAGCAGAGAGAAGGAGTCGTCTTCAAAACAATCGGGAACGGTGAAATCTATCTCCTACTGTAATCGCAAGTCGTTTGTCGCGTACAACGCGCTCGTGGCGATCTCTATCGAACAAATCAAGCGCGGCGTCATTCCTCCGGCGTTTGAAAAGGGAGGTATTCTGACGATGGATGTCGAGCTTGAAAGCCTCATAGTTGACGAGGAATACGAAGTTCTAGGGGCGAGTCGGGCGCCAATGGGAGGCGCTGAAGTGCTTGTCGCCTTCAGACCATCAAAGGCCGTACTCGGGTTTTGGGTGTACCCATTGCGATGGCGATATCCGGTGGTACGTGACATCTACAAGCTCGAGGGCAAGTCTGCCACAACATCAGAGTCGATCTAAAAATATCCGTCTGGTTTTCATCACTGCGTCTGTGAGCCGAACCGCCTAGCGCGACTCATTGCGCAGTCATCAACTGCCGCCAGTCGGTCGTGTACGCCGGCGACCGGCGCTCAAACCTAGTTCGCCACGCGCCGCGTTGAATTCGCGATTGAGTCGCTGTAGCCGGTCGCGACAGTGAAGGCGAGAAAATCATTCGAACGGCTCCACAGACGGCCACGTTAGCAAGAAAAACCTTTGCCTGACGCGCCACACGCGACTAGAATGTGACCGGCTTGAAGCGTGTCAGCGGATAAATCACTGACACGCGCGCAAAAATTAAAGAGCGTCCGCGAACGCCCGAACAGACCGACCGGATCGGCCAGAAGTTCGGGCGTTTTTTCTTTTGAGCCGCTGACTGATGACAGCGGGTAACAATTCGATCTTGTCGCCGCCGCCGGGCGCGACATACAGCGAGGCCAATTTCGAGATCATCAGCTCGTGATTGGCTTCGCTTTTATAGGGATTCGGCAATGCCCCAACAGCAAGGCGAGTACGAGAAATTCCTCGAAGAAGAGCGCCGGCGCAAAAGTCTGGAGGACGAATTCGGCGCGTTCGTCCAGGAACAAGAACGGAAGCGAGGGGCGCGGAAGGCGGACATACTCGACGACCTCCTTGATGAGTTCGTGGCGAGCCAGCAGAAATCTCAACCGCAACCACAACCACAACCATCGCCCCCTGCATACTTGCCGCCGAGCCAGAGGCAGGAGTTCAATTATCGGAGACCGCTCGACCTCGACACCGCTCTCAATCAGGCGAGCCAAAGGCGGATCAAGGCGGAAGGGGCTTTGCAGGAGAAGTCGCGGTCCATCAAGCTCCGCCCCGACTGGCGAACCGCCCCGCGCCCCATAGAAGAGCCTTTCGCCGGCGGGCAAGTCCAGGGCCCGCCCGTCTTCAAGCCCAAGGGCCAACCAGGAGCGATGCCGAAGGTCGGGTCGCTCAAACCGCAGGATTTCAACGCCGCGGACATCGAGCGAAGAATCGTCGAAACCGTGGCGGATCCATCCAACGCTTCCAGATTTACCGCCGACGAGTGGGCGGCGATGGAGGCGACCGTGCGAAACGTCGCGGAGCGTGAGGCGCAGGAGCGGCAGCAAGGGCGACTGCGAGAGATCGAAGACCAACGCCAACTCGACAAGGCGAACGCGCCGAGTTATCCCGTTCAACTCGTCAACCGCTTTATGCGCGGGGCGACCGGGACGGTTACGAGCGCCGTCAGGGGCGCGTCGCTGCTTCATCCCGCGATGGAGGCCGATCTCCGGGCAAAGGGCGTGCTCCAGACTCCGCAGCAATACGAAGACACGATGCGGACTCTCGCGCCCGTAGATCCGACTGATGAAAGTCTGCTCTCGAAGGGAGCCGAGGCCCTCGGCTCCGCCGTCCCGTTCGCGGCTGCTTCGTACCTGGGCGCGGGCGCAGGCGCGCCAGCATGGCTCACATCGGCCGCCCTGGGCGCGGCGTCGAACGCCGGGCAGGTCTACGACGAGGCGATTGCGGCAGGCGAAAACGAAGAGGGCGCGAAGCGCGCAGCCATAGTCGGGGCGCTCATCGGACTGACTGAAGGAGTGGGAGTTGGGCGGATGGGCGGCAAGGTAAGCATGCTCGGCTCAGCCCGCCGCGCCGGCGCGTACGGACTCATCAAGGAAGTAGGGAAGGAATTCGCCAAGGAGTTCGGCGAAGAGGGTCTTCAGGAATTTACGCAGCAGATCCTGAATAACGTCAACGCGAAGATCGTCTCCGGCTACGATCCGAAGCGGGCCCTCAGCGAGGGCGTCGCCGAATCGTTTCTGCTCGGCGGATTCGGAGGCGGAGCGCTCGGCGGAATCAGCGGCGTGGCGATGGCCGGCCGGACGGCACGCTCTAAGCGGTACGCTCAGGCGCTCGAGGCGAAGCCGATGGAAGCGCCGACGTCTCGACGAGTCGAGGCTGTCAGTCCTCCGGCTCCGATGATCCCGCCTGCGACGCCGAAACAGACCGAAGTGATCAAGATCCCTTCCGGGCCTCCCGCGGTTGATTCGGGCACGGCCGCGCCGCGGCCAGCCACGCAAGAAATGCCCGCGATCCAGGGGCCGGCCAGGCCGACCGAGAGAATTCTGCCGCGCGTCACATCTCCAGACGCTGAGACCTCCGACCTGCCGGCGCAGACGGGAACCGGACTTGCGAATTTAGGCGGCGCAGCCCGCACGATGGCCGAGAACTACCGCCAGGCGGTTCACGACAGTGTGGCGCGGAAAGGGACACTGCCCGGCGCCGAGCGGGGGAGTTTGCTTGACCAGGTGTTCGAGGCCGCAGCCGCGCGCGGCTATCCGCGCAACGCGGATACGCTCGATAAAGCGCTTCAACTGGCAGGCCAGGGCGCGCGGGCGGCGCAACAGCAATTCGACCAGGTGTTTCTACCGGCCGCGCCGCCGGCAGCCTCAGCCCTCGCGCGCGCCGCCCGTCCAGGCGCTGAAGAGATGACGCCCGGTTTTCGAGATGAATCGCGCCGGCGCGCGCTGGCAATGACCGGACTCAGTCCGGACGCGATCGAGGCGGAGATGGCCAAACTGCCACAGCTCGGGCAGCCGACGGCCGCGATGGCCGCTCCTCAGCCTGCGACGAAGACGGCGCCTGATGAGCCGAGATCGCAAGGGACCATCCTCGGCTCGGGCCTCGGTTCGCTTCAGCCGATGCTGGAGAACATGAAATTGCCGTCGCGCGCGGAAATATCCGAAACGGCCGGAAGCGTGCAAACCGCGGCGCAACTCGGCAATCCTCGATTCGTGATCCGCAATGTCCTGCAGCACATCGTGTATGGCAAACAGGAACGCGCCGCCACGCGACTCGCCGCCACTCTCGATTGGGCGTACAGCAAAACCACGGGTAAGCCGCGCCAGATCGCCGCGCCGCGCGGGAGTGACCTTCAGAGTTACGCCCGCAACTGGTCGAAGGCCGTTCAGGCATACAAAGCCGGCCGGCCGCTCCCGGGCAATCCGAACGCCGACTACATCACCGCGGACGCGAACAAACTCGGCCGCGCCGTCGGCAAGGTCATGGCCTGGATCAACGCGATTCCGGACGCGGCGAATTGGCAGACGCGCTTCGAGGGGTCTTTGCAGTCGATCGTAGCAGCCTCGAAGAAATCGAAGGCCCCGCTCGACGTGGACGCGGCGATAGATCAGGCGTGGATGGAGGCGAACCACGCCGCTCTCAGGGATAAAAACTTCGCGTCGATGGGAATGATGAAAATCAAGGAGGGGTTCAATTGGCTGTCCAAGCCGATCTTCGGGACGGATAAGTTCGGCGCCGGCGACTTCATTTTGAAGTATGCGCAGACACCGGGCGCTTTGCTCAAGCGCGGTCTGGAGCGCTCTCCGCTCGGACTCTTCCAGGTGGCGAAAGAAGCAGCCACGCCAGGACAGTTCCGCCGGCGCAATACTCTGCTCGCGCTCTCGCGCGTGGCCGAAGGCGCGGCGACCGGAGTCGGACTCGGCGCGGCGCTCGCCGCCGGCGGCCTCCTGACCGGTCCGGAGGAAGAGAGCAGGACCGGGAAGGATCAGGAGCGAGAGGAAGGCGTCAGAGGCTATTCGCTCAATGCATCGGCTCTGCTCCGGTTTCTGACGGGCGAATCAACCGAGATGCGCGAGGGCGACACGCTTTACGGCATAGATTGGCTTCAGCCCTGGGCGATGAATCTGTCGGCCGGCGCGGCCATCTACAACCTGTATAAACAGGGCAAGCTCGGACCTACCACTGAGGCCGCCGGCGCGACGGGAGAGGCCATTTACAACAGCCTCGCGAAGACGCTCGACATAATGGGCGATCAGAGCGTGCTGAAGAATCTGAGTCGATATGCGAGCCGAGTGCAGGGCGAGACTGAAGGCGATAAGTGGTTAAACGCGCTCAAAGCCGTCGGTCTCGACGTTCCTTCGTCCTTCGTTCCGTCGCTCGCGCGCCAGGCTCGCCAGGTCGTTGATCCCTTCGAGCGCGACACGCGGGCAGAGCAGCCCGGAGGCGTCGGAGGCTTTGTGAGTGAAGCGACGAATCGAGCGCTCGCTCAGTTGCCGGGCGCCTCTCAAGCCTTCCCGACTCGGCCGAGTTACTTAACCGGCCAGGATAAGAAAACGCCGCTCGGAGAGATGAGCGTTCCTGTCCGGATCGCCGCTCAACTTTCGCCGGGGAACATCTCCGCCTACGCGCCGAAGCCGGTCGCGCGTGAGGCCGATCGCCTGCGGGAGGCCGGCTTTGAGATCGCGCTCGGAATGCCGAAGCGCCGGCTCTTCGAGCCGACGAGCGCGTTGCGGGAGCGCGAACAACAGTTCGCCGTCGAGTTCTCGGACGCGGCGAGGCGACTGATTGAGCATCCCCTCTACAACGAATACGTGGATGAGGTGAAGGCCGCGGCGATCAACAACCTGGCGAAGTATCTACGCGAGCGCACGACCAAGGAATTGCGCGATCGGACGCTCGAACAAATCATCTCGGCCGCGGCGAAGGGCGTCGCGCGTCGCAAGCAAGAGGAGCCTTAAATGTTTATTGGTGATGGAATAACCAGACATCTCGACGGCAGTTACATCGAGGCGCCGATTACTCGTAATCTCCCGGGCGAAAGCGTGATCGCTGACTGGCAAGCGCCGGCCGACATCGCTGAGCTACTCGGCCGTGTCTATCCTAATGGCGCGCCCGAAATGTGGGTAAAATTCTTCGGCGGAGAAAGGATCGAAGACGCCGAGCGCGAGATCCGCGCCGCGTTGAAAGACCACGCGAGCGGGCCGCGCGATTCCGGATATCTCGATGACCAGACACTGCTACGGGCGCGGCAGGAGATCGAGCGCGGTTTGCAGGAACTCTCATGGCTCGCCGCGGTGACCGAGAAAGACCACGAGATAATCGTTCGCCAGTTGGCCGGCCGCGTCTCCGAGAAGATCTCCGAGCGCGCGGCGCTCGAGATGCGGAAGCGGTCTCTGGATTACCTCTTCGAACTGCGCGGGAGCGAGATTCGCGCGCGCTTGCATCGAGCGAGGGACTGGCACGTTCTCCACTTGTTGGCCGAGGCCATCGTCGCGCCCAGGCGGCATACAGGCTTTCCCGATGAATACCGTCATCTCCTGCCGGCGGAAACGGTCAAGCGAATCGAGTTGTATCGCGCTCTTGAGGCGCGGCGAGCCGAAGAGGCCAAGGCAGCCGAAGAAGCGCGGCGGGCCGAAGAGGCGGCCCGGAAGGAGCGCGAACTCGCCGAACGCATGGCTTTTATAGAGACTGCGTCTTTCGACGATCTGCTCGATTTACTCTTCAAGCCCGACTCGTCGATCCTCAATTCTTTTCGTCGCCGCGAAAAACTGACGGATGCGGATCTCAACCTCCTGATCTACTTGAAAGACACAGTAGACCCAGTGATGCGACGCGGCTATGAGCGCCTCTTCGAACTCGGCTCGTCAGTCGGGGTAAAGGTGTTGTCGCTCGAAGAAATCGAGCAACTGCAGGCGGCCAGGGAGCGCGAAGCAGAAGAGTTGCGCGCGCGGGAGATCGCCGCGACGCTCAGGCGGATCGAAGAATCAGGGTGGATCGAACTCTGCGCCGAAGCGGCGGCGCGCGGCCTTGTCCCGCAAGAGTGGTTGCCCTGGCTGCATCGTGTGACCGACGTCGAGCGCGTCTACAAGGTTCGCGACCACTTCGCCGCGTGCGCGGGCGGGACTGACCCTGTCTCGAATCGAATTTGTGAGCTGCTCTCGGAGAGGGCGCTTTCCCGAAACGTGGGGATGGCGGGAGCGGTCGGAATGCTCGGGTGAGACATGGCGAAGACCACGACCAAAACACGCCGCGCTGGTAACAGCGCAAAAAACGCAAAAACAGCGCGGAAAAAGACTCGCGGCAAACCATTCGCGAAGGGAAATCCCTTCGCCTTCAAGCCCGGTCAGAGTGGGAATCCGGCCGGCCGCCCGCGCGACACCGTCACGCCTCACCTGCGCGAGCTGGTCCGGATGCGGCATTCGGAAAAAGACGGAGTGACTTACGGCGAAATGGTCGCGCGGTCGCTCCTTACCCGCGCGATCATCGGCGACGTGCAGGCCATCCGGGAAGTCTTCGATCGGCTCGAAGGCAAGCCTCGCCAGGCCATAGACGTGAGCGTCGAAGAGAAACGGCGCGCGATCTTCGAGGCCGGCCTCGACATGCTCAAGCGGACCGGTCTGTCAGACGAAGAGGCGGCAGCGCTTCTCACAACCATCTACCCGGAGGTCTCGACATGGGTGAACTGACGAGCAAGCCAGTGGATGAAGAGGAAGTACAAAGAATCCTCGCCGGCATCAGGACCGCCATCAAGATGGCCGAAGCCGATCCCCTCGACGAGCGGCATTTGTTCGTCGGCGCCGGGCGCACGCAGGCGGCCGCGGCGATCGAGAGGGATTACGGCGTCTGGTTTCCGAGCATCGCGCCCAAAGTCTTCTCCCATCGCTTCGAGTGGTTTCACAGGCTCTTTCTCGATTGGTACTGGCCGCTGCTCAAACTACGCGCTGGCGGACATCCAGTGCCCGAAGACATACCGCTTGCGGCGTTGCTCTGTCTCGGTCGAGGCCTCGGCAAGAGCGCCATCCTCGAGGGCGTGTCCCTGGCCGAAGGCGCGCATTTCGGCGAAGCGTTCGGACTCTACATTTCGTCAACGAAGGACAAATGCGGCGAGCATCTTCAGAACGTCCGGGCGCTGATCGAGTCGTCGGAGATCGCGCGTTATTACCCCGGGCTCGGTTCGCCTCGCATCGGCAAATACGGCAATCAACGCGGATGGCGAGCAGACGCCATTTACACGCAGGGCGGATTCACGCTCATCGCCGCATCCTTGGAGCAAGGCGTCCGGGGCTTGCGCGACCTGGAGCGGCGCCCTTCGTTCATTCTGCTCGATGACATCGATGAAAGAGACGATTCCCTGCAGGTTAAACAAGAGAAGTTCGAGACGCTCTCGAAGGACATCGTCCCGATGCTCGCGCCGTACGGACTGGTCCTCTATGCGCAGAACCTGATCTATTCGGGCAGCGTGATGGACGACAGCATCAATCGAAGACTCGACTGGTTTCACCTCCGCCACTCGGTCGGGCCGATCAACACATTTCAGGACGATCTCGAAATCGAGAAGATCGAAGGCCGGCCGGTCATCACGGCAGGAACGCCGAACTGGTCCCGAATTGACAGGCCGGTTGCGCAGGATGTACTGAATAAGTCCGGCGAGGAATCTTTCTGGGTCGAGTGCCAGAACCGAACGGCGCCAAGCCCTGAGAAACGCGTCTGGAAGAACTTCGCCGAGTCAATACACGTCATCACCTGGGCGCAGTTCTTTTCCGTCTTCCGCTCGAACCGCATCCCCGCTCATTGGTATCTGTACGCCGGTTACGACGCCGGCGCGACCGGTCCGGAGCGTCACCCCGCGGTATTCTCTATCGCGGCCGTGGCCGCCGAGAACTCACCGATGCCGGGCGATGTCTTCGTGTTCTATGAGTATGTCGCCGAAGCGGTCGAGGTCGAAGACGACATGGCGCAGGCGCTGATCGAGGATCTCGCCGCGCTCTGCGACAACCCCGCCATCAGGCAGGCGGCCGAACTGGTTGCGCGAGCCGACGGCGAGAAGATGGCCGAGGCGGACGCGTGGAAGTTTCGCCGGCAGGCCGGCCGAATGATCCCATTCAAGATCTTCAACGGCTCACACGAAGCAGCCTCGGAACGAAGAACGTTCTCAAAATGGGGACTGGGTATTCAACCGGGCTTGTCGGGTAAGACCGAGGGACTCGCGCAGCTCCGCTTCTACCTGAAGCCGGAGCAAAAACCGCATCCCTTCAACTCGGGCGTGATGGGGCAGCCGAATCTCTACCTTGTCGTGGCGAACGACCAGGCCGAGAGCGCGCGGGATCGGTTCGGCCTGGAGCGCCACCGATGGGAAGCGGCGAACCTGAAGAACGACCCGAACATCACGACGCGCGACGTCCCCGTCAAATTCGGTGATGATGCGACTGACGCGGTGAAACAGTACCTGCAAACCTTCGCGCTGACCGCCAGGCCGAAGACGCTCGAGGAGCGGATCGAAGATGAAATGCCGGAACGGTTCAAGCAGGTCAACCTGCAGCAGGCGGAATACAACTCCGGTCAGGAGCTGGGCTTCTGGATCGCTCGATCGGCGGCGAAGAAGGCCGCCAAAGCCAAAGGGCGAGTGAAGTACTTCGATGATCGTCTCAAACCGATCAAATAGCAGCCGCGCGTGTGATAGGGCGCTTCTTAGCGCTTTGCCGTGCTGGCTGTGCGTTCGGATGCTGGCGCATACCACGGTATGGGCAAAATCAATGGCGGGCGTTTAACTGCGAGGAAGTTCGTCGGTTGACTGTCAATTTGTTGATATTCAACCGGTTAACGTATCTGTTTAGTTGATGTTAGCCCCACGAGTCGCTTTTCTCTTTGTCGCCGGTCGATTAGCATTATGCCGACAGGAGCGCAACACTTTAACTACAAAGGAGAAGGAGAAAAGATCAATGACTGGAAAAGTTCGCATGTACATAGGCGTACGAAATGACAAGTTTCACCGGGACGACGGCACGGATGAGTTCGAGCCGATCGTGACGATTGAGATGGACAAGATTATAGGGGGCAAGCTATTGCAAATGGCCAATGGCGGCTCTAAGCGCCTAGTAAGGCTTTACGCGCCTCATGCCGGCGAGATCAAAATTGACGGGAATCGCAATTCCCTGACTACGGTCGACGCCCGGGACGTTATAGACAGCATCAAGGCGGACATGGCGGAGCGCCCAGATCAATATAAGGGCTATCGTTATGATCTGGCGTTGAGCGCCTTGGAACTGTTGGCAAAATCTCTGCCATCAGTGGAGGTCGTTTTTGATCGATACACGTATGGCGGTCGCGTGTGACGATAGAGTCTCAAGAAACAAGAAAAGCCGGGATCATCGTCCCGGCTTTTTACTTTCTGGCCATTCTTCAATCGAAAAAAAAATCAATCTATTTTCCCTCTTCGATGAGTTGATCTCGCTGCGCCTTTGTTGCTAGCCACTCATCATTGAACTTGACGAGATCAGTTAGGGCCTGTTTTATACCCGGTCGATTGGGAACGTTGTTGATGTCGGATTTTTGCTTTACCTCGACCTTGAGAAGCTCTGCGCGAATCGTTCGTAGATGGGTGTACAAGTTACGAAGATGATGAGCAGCGGAAGTAATGGCAGTCTCGGATCGCAATCCTGGGGGGATCTTTTGAATATTATCACCCTCGCCGCGATATGCTGCTATTACCACGGTGATCACGTCATTGTTAAAAAGGGTTTCCAGCCTTACAAGCGCCTCAAGAGGGTACGCCTCATGCGCCTCGCTCTTCGGGAATTTTTCAACGCCGGGAGGCAGTTCTATTTTTCCGTATTGCGCGGCTACATGTCTGCCAGTGTTCAACGCGGCCATTTGCATATGCGTTAGCCTTACATGAGACAACAGCCGGTCGACCCCTTCAGCAATATAATACTGTTCAAACCAAACTTGCGCGGCCTTCCTCCTGTCGATAAGTTCTTTTATCCACATTGACGCGAGGGCTATCGCGCCGCCTGTAAATGTCCCGATTGTTGTTTCCGCGATCTTTCCCCAATCCATGCCTCGTTCCTCCGTATGGACTGAATTCTATGCGCGGGCTTTCAAGATGTGAAGAGAAAAGCCGGGCGATGAACCCGGCTTTCCTTTTTGCAATTTCCCTCTCGGCTAATGCTTCCGGTCGGACAGCGGATAGGTGATTAGCTTCGGGACCAGTTCGGCGCCCATGATGGCGTGGTGATGCCTGCCCTTGCAGTCGACGACAAACAGGTTGATGGGCAATTCCAAAGAATCGCCCTCGTAATGCTCAGCCAATGTCCATTGTTCTTCCAAGCCTTCATTACGTTCTGCCATTACCGAGCCGTTTGCGCCGACGGCGACTAGATACAGCGGAAGATCAAGCCCTTTCCCTACCGCTTCGCCATAGATGCTGGCGACGGCCGCGATGAATTCAAAGTCCGTTGTTTTCATAAGTGTGTTGATCATATCTCGAATCCGTTTTGCCTGAGAAACTTCTCCAACTCCGCGCCAATCGAAGCCTGCCGCACACTTCGATTGGTTTGCATTTCGGAGGGCGTGCAAGAACTTCTTTTCGATTCATTCTTATAGACGGAAATTCCGGAGTCACTAAAAAAAAAATACGGCACGTTTGCCGGCGAAATGCGTCTTTATATTATGCACGCCATCAAACCAGCCTGAAGACCGAATGGCTATGTTCCCATTCAGGTTGATGGATCTCAGTTATTCAGCGGAAAAGTGTTCTTTGCCCGCGCATTGAGGTCACATAAATCTCTTTGTGCGATGCTCTCGGCTGTTATGTCTAGGAGCCTGGTTTAAAAGCCGGTTAGTTCTATCTGAAATGCCAATTTATTTCATTCACCCAGTAAACAGGCCACATGTCCATGACACATCTTCATCCTTTTCGGTCAGACCGCAGACGGTAGAAGTGAAGAGATCGACCGATACTTCTTCCGAGTGTCGTAAAAAAAATATCCCTCAACAAAAAATCTGCGACATGTTTCTGCTCTTTTTCGGACTAATAGGTGGAAGCACAAATGCTGTTGACCGGATTTTTATCTCAACGGCCTGAAACCAGTTTATCAATTGGGCCTTGATCGTCGTTTCGGCTATCGAGCGCAACCTTTGCGCGAGATGGTTTTTCGCAAATTTCCGGCCTTGCGCGTTCTGACTACGACTCTGAGGCTAAGCGCTCCGCACGATGCCGCGTCTAAATCGGGGCAACCAAGATTGGTACACTCGATTTGCTACCCAAAAGTAGCTCTGATCCGTAATACATCCACTTCCAGATCCACTTCTGGAGTGTAGTAGATCTCTGACAACCTGTACTCCCACGGGCCGTTTTCC
>WNFU01001666.1_pt1 | contig 42018 bp, 40 predicted proteins | sample 5400121 | NCBI WGS metagenome assembly WNFU01 (sample SAMN13153360, study PRJNA577476) | soil metagenome | isolation source: 100 cm soil or saprolite under grassland replicate 1 | place: USA:California | collected 2016-06-15
CGGAGGTCATCACGATCGGCGACATGCACGGGACAGTGCTATGGGTGAGCCCGTCGGTCGAGCGGGTGCTCGGCTACCCGGTCGAGCGGATGGTCGGAACGCAGGCGGTCGAGCACATCCATCCCGACGACGTCGACCGCGTCGTGGCGACGGTGCTGTCCACGGCCGCCGGCGAGAACACCGGACCCGTGACCGTGCGCTGCCGACACCGTGATGGTTCGTGGCGGTACTTCGAGAGCACGTACACCAACCTCTTGGACGAGCCTGGAGTGCGGGGCATAGTGGCGAACGCGCGCGACGTCACCGATCGCGTCCAGGCCGAGGCGGCGCTACGGAGCAGCGAGGAGGGTTTCCGAACGTTCGCGTCGTCGGCCCCGGTCGGCATCATCTTCACCGACGCCGACGCGCGCGTGACCTACGTGAACGACCGCTGGCTCGAGATCACGGGCATCCCGCGCGACGAGGCGCGAGGCGACTGTTGGGCGCGGGTCACGCACCCCGACGACGTCGACGCGGTCCTTGCCTCCTCGCTGGAAGCACTCGAGCGCGCCGGACGTTCGGAGTTCTCCTGTCGCATGGTGCGTCCCGACGGCACCGTCATCTGGGTTCGTGGTCAGACCGTGCAGGTGCGCGGAGCCGACGGCACGGCCGTCGGCTTCGTGAGCTCGCTCGAAGACGTGACCGCCGAGCGAGCTGCTCGCGAACGCGAGGCGCGGTGGAGCGCGCTCGTCCAGCACTCCCAGGACATGGTCTCGATCTACGACGCCGGCGGTCGCTTCGTCTTCGCGAGCCCGTCGCACGAGCGCGTGCTCGGCTACAAGGCCGACGAGCTGCTCGGGACGTCCCCGCTCGATCTCCTTCATCCCGACGAGCGCGACCAGGTGGCCACGGCGTTCGCCGACCAGCTGCTCGGACCGAGTGCGCCCGCGCCGGTCGAGCATCGCTTCCTCCACAAGGACGGCTCGTGGCGCTACGTCGAGTCGATCGCCGTCAATCTGAGCAACGACCCCGCGATCGGGGGCATCCTCGTCAACGCGCGTGACGTGACCGACCGGCGGCGGGCGGAGCTCGTGTCGGCGGAGCAGGCGCGCATCCTCGACGGGGTCGCGCGCGGCGTGCCGGTGCGGGCGACCCTGGACGCGGTCGTCGAGATGATCGAGCGCTGGACGCCGGGTGGGCGAGGCGCGATCACCCGCTTCGACCCCGAGGGCACCCTGCACGTCGCCGCGGCACCGAGCCTCGACGCCACGTGTATCGACGCGCTCGAGGACCTGCCGGTCGGGGACCATCCGCGGTCGGACCACCCGGTCAAGTTCTTCGTCGCCAAGCTGGGCCGCGACGAGCGCTACCCGGCCGCGGCGGAGCTGCTCGCCGACCGCGGGTTCCGAACGTGGTGGGCCTGTCCGATGGACGACCCGGCGGGGGGACGTCGCCTCGGCGGCGTCGTGCTGCTGCGGCCCGACGACGTGCCCCCGACGGAGTCCGATCGGTCGATCATGGAGCTCGGTGCCGCCCTCGCGGCCGTCGCCATCGGCCGCGACCGCGCCGAGTCGCGCCTCGCCCACCAGGCACGTCATGACGCGCTGACGGGGTTGCCCAATCGTGAGCAGGTCGTGCAGCGACTCCGGCACATCGCGGGCGCTGATGTTCACGACGGGTCGCGTACCGCGGTGCTGTTCCTCGATCTCGACCGCTTCAAGGTGCTGAACGACAGTGTCGGGCACGACGCCGGCGATCGACTGCTCGTCGAGATGGGCGCCCGACTCCAGCGCGCGCTTCGCCCGGGTGACCTCGTCGCGCGCTTCGGTGGTGACGAGTTCGTGATGGTGTGCGAGCGGGTCGACGACGAGCGCGCGGCGCAGATGCTGGCCGAGCGCGTGCTGGAAGTGGTCCGCGAGCCGTTCGTCATCGAGGGTTCGGAGCTCGTCGTCACTGCCAGCATCGGCATCGCGATCGTCGACGATCGGCCGCCCGAAGCGCTGCTACGCGACGCGGACGCCGCGATGTACTGGGCGAAGGAGCGCGGGCGGGCGCGCGTGGAGCTGTTCGACGAGCACTTGCGCGAACGCGCGGTCGCGCGGCTCGACATCGAGCGGGACCTTCGACGGGCCATCGACAACGGAGACCTGACGCTGCACTATCAACCGGCCGTGTTCCTGGAGAGCGGTGAGCTCGTCGGTTTCGAGGCATTGCTGCGATGGGATCACCCGCAACGCGGCCTGCTGTACCCGGCGGATTTCCTCGGCGTGGCCGAGGAGTGCGGGCTCATCAGACCGATCGGCGCATGGGTCCGCGACCAGGCGTGCCGGCAAGCCGTGCGCTGGCACGACGAGCACCCCGAGTGGCGTGTGTTCGTCATGGGCTTCAACCTGTCCGCGGGCGAGCTGATGGACCCTCAGCTGGGCCGCAACATTGCCCGTACGATCGACGAGACCGGCGTCGACCCGGGGCTCGTCTCGATCGAGATCACCGAGCGGCTGCTGTTCGAGGACCAGAGCTCAGCGCGTGTCCTCTTCGCTCAACTTCGCGAGCTCGGCGTGCTGCTCGCCCTCGACGACTTCGGGACCGGCTACTCGCCCCTGCTGCACCTCAAGGAGTTCCCGGTGCACTCGATCAAGATCGATCGCGCGTTCGTCTCCGGGGTCGGTTTGGACCCGTTCGACGACTCCATCGTGGAAGCGGTCGTTGACCTGGCCGCGCGACTCGCGCTGTTCTCGTGCGCGGAAGGTGTGGAGACCGCCGCGCAAGCCGAGTGGCTCCGCCGGACCGGCTGCGCGCTCGCGCAGGGCCACCATTTCGCGAGCGCGCTTCCGGCCGCCGAGATCGAAGCGCTCGTGTCGGGGGGGCGCTTCACCATCGGGCGCCCTCACTGAACCGCGACCTCAGCAGCGGCCCGCTTCACGCCACGCGTCGCGGTCCCACCACGCGGGGTCGCAGCGGTACAGCACGTGCGGACGCAGCCGATCGCCCTCCGGGACGTCGGGGTGCTCGAAGTCGCCGGACCGGTCGCGACGCATCCCGAGCCGCTCCATCACACGCTGTGAACGCGCGTTCGCGCGAGCGGTGAACGAGACCACTTCCACGAGATCGAGCGTGTCGAACGCGAACGCGAGCGCCGCGGCAGCGCCTTCGGTCGCGTACCCGTGACCCCAGTGCTGACGGGCGAGCCGCCAGCCGACTTCGACCGCCGGCGCGAATGGCGCATCGATCGTCGCGAGGTTCAGCCCGACGAATCCGACGAACGGCGCGGTGCCCGGCACTTCGACCGCCCACAGGCCGTATCCGCGCTCGGCGAAGCCGGTCTCGACGCGGGCGACGTACGCGTCGCTCTGGTCGCGTGTCAAGCGCGGGCCGAGGAGCTCCATCACGACGGGGTCCGCGTTGAGCGCGGCGAACGGCTCGAGATCCTCGTCGAGCCAGCGGCGCAACACGAGCCGCTCGGTCCGCAGCGCGGGGCCTTCTGCCACGTTGCCGACGGTAACGGCACCGACGTCGACCACGCGCGAACCACGTTCAACCCGCGGCCCTCGATCACGATCTACGACGTCACGCCTGGCCGCCGCGGAGAACGCTGTGCAGCCTCTCGGCGAACACCTTCGAGTGAGTGGTGAACCCGCCGTGCGCGCCCGGGAAGTAGACGACTTCCTCGCCGAGCTGCTCGGCCAGGGCCACCGCAGCCCGGTACGCGCCCTGCTGGCCGGACTCCTCCCCGCCCCCGACGGCGACCCGGGTGGAAGAGGCCTTCAACGCATCGACGTCGGGGACGTAGCTCGAGATCGGCCGCATCACGTGTGCGAGGAAGAACTCGAAGTTCCCCATGATCCGACCCATCGTCTCGGCTTGCTCCGGAGTCGGCTCGTCCTGAGGTTGGGCGTCGTTCGACTGCGGACCGCCCTCTTCCACGGCATCACCGAACTTCTGCATCGCGGCGAAGGCGCCGTCCGTGCGGTAGGTCTCGTTCACCTCGTGGAACAGCTCGCGCCAGCGCGCGCGGTCGGGGAGCAGCTCCATGACCGGGGGCTCGTGCGCCACGAACGTGTTCACCCGCTCGGGATGGCGGACGACCAAATCGAGACCGATCACCGCGCCGCCGCTGCTACCGAGCACGTACGCGGGCTCGGTGCCGACCGCCGTGATCAAGCGCTGGGCGTCGTCGGCGTGGACCTCGACGGGAACGTTCTGGGGCGGGTTGTCGATGACGCTGCGCGAGTTGCCTCGTGGGTCGTAGGTCACGACGGTGTACTTGTCCGCGAGAAGGCCGGCCAGGGCGGTGAAGATGCCCGCGTCGGTGGGCCCGCCGGGGATCATCAGGAGCACCGGACCCGATCCCCGGACCTCGTAATAGAGGCTCGCACCCGGCACCTTCAGCGTGTCCACCTCGGCTTCAGCCGTGATCCCCCCTGCTTGATCACTCCCGTGACGAGCCATCTCATCTCCCTTCCGGTTCTGACTGCTCTCCCTACGACAGTCCGGCGACCCGGAACTCATCGGGCAACGAGGCACGTCACGGAGCCGGAGTTCTGGGGCACGAGCTGGGCGACCTCGGCGGCTAGGTGTCGTACTTGTCGTGGTGGCGTAGCCAGGCCATGAAGGGGCTGTCGCTGCGACCGGGCGGCTCCTCCCAGTCCTCCTGTCGACCGCGTGCCGTGAGGTCGAGCCAGTTGTAGGTGCCGAGGAGCAGATCGCCGCCGCGGGCGTAGCCCGAGTAGGTGTGGAAGACGCGGTCACCGTGGCGGAGGAAGGCGCTCGTTCCGGGCTGCTCGCCGGACCACCCCTTCCAGTCCGTGCCGAGCGCTGCCAGGTCCTTGTAGTTGTATTCGACCGGGGCGACGGTCTCGTCCAGCGTGACGTGGAAGTCGTAGTTGAAGTCGCTGCCGAACGAGGAGTACCAGGGAACGGTCCAGCCCATGCGTTCCCTGAAGGGCTCGGTCCTGGCCAGCGGCCCACGGGTGACGACGGCCAGCGACGTGTCACGCGCGTGCAGGTGGGAGAGGTGGCCGATGTTGTCGACCAGGAACGAGCAGGACGGGCAGCCCTGGTCCTCGTCCCACAGCCACATGAAGTGGTAGATGAGGAGTTGACTGCGGCCCTCGAACAGCTCGAGCAGGCTGGCCTTCCCATCCTTGCCCTCGAAGACGTACTCCTTGTCGATCTCGACCATCGGCAACCGGCGACGCTCGGCGTTCAGCGCGTCCCGCTGCCGGGTGAGCTCCTTCTCCTTGACAAGGAGCTCCTTACGGGCAACGAGCCACTCGTCCCGTGCCACGACCTGCGGATCATCCATCTCGTCCTCCGATCACGATGTCCATTCGTCAGTGAGACGTTGCGCGCCGCGGAAACTCGTCGCTCCCTCGAGGAGAATGAGTTCGAGGATCACGGCCGCGGCCGCGCTCCCGTGACGCGGGCCTCACGGGTACCGGATCAGGGCAGCTCGCCGACGATCGCGTCCGCCCAGGAGACGTCGGGGAGGGGAGCCCGGCGGTCGGCCAGCGACTCGGGCACATCGACCTCCATGCGCACGAGTGCGCCACCGAGCGTCTTGCCCAGGCTGTCGGCTCGCAGCGACCGTGGGCCACCGCCGCCGAGGGCGCCGTGCATCACGAAGTTGAGCGCGAGGACGTTCGGCGCCTCGTAGCGGACCACGTCACCGCGGACCATCGCGCCGAAGTGCTCCTTGACGCGCGCCGCGGTCACCTCGCTAACGACGACCTCGTACGCGGCCTCGTCGTCGGCCAGCAGCGCGACATTCGCGATGTCGCCCTTGTCGCCGGCCCGGTAGCCGCACAAGTCGTGAAGCCGAAGCCGCGCCATCACGTCACCTCTTCGACCACGACGGACACGTGCGTGTCGACCAGCTCCTTCTCGACCAGCGTGGGCCAGAGGCCGAGTAGCTCCGTCGGCGCGCCTCCGCCGCGCCCCATGCCCGTGAACCCTGCGGCGGGCCCGGAAAGCGACAGTGGCACGAGCTCGCGGCCGACGAGCCCCGCGGTCTTCGGATCGGCGCAGCGCCATGCGGCACGCAGCGCGACCTCGGGCGGCTCGCGGTCGTCGTGCGGCACGGTCGGACCACCGAGCGCATCGACACCCCAGTACTCGAAGCACCATTCGTCGACGGAGAGACCCGCCTGCGCGACACGCTTCGCGAAGATCGCCGCAGTCGCCTTCGCCTTCTCGTACGCCTCGGGCCACGAGAAGGCGGCGCGCGCCTCAGCGGCCCATCCCGCGTGGTGACAGAGCAGCGCCTTGTACGTGGGCGTGGCCGCCGCGCCACGCACGTCCGAGATCCGCACACGGTCGTCACCGAGATCCTCGAAGTGGGCCGACGTGAAGTCGGCGACGACGTCGGGTGCGAGGTACGCCGCGGGGTCGTGGACCTCGTACAGGAGTTGGTGCCGGACGGTGTCGAAGCTCACGCGGCCGCCCGACCCCTTCGGCTTGGTGATCACGGCAATGCCGTCCGCGTCGACCTCGGCGATCGGGTACGGCAGGTCCCATGGGCGTGGGACCGTCCACCAGTCGCGGCTCAGGTTGCCGCCGGCGGTCTGCCCCGAGCACTCGAGCAGGTGGCCCACGAGGACCCCGGCGGCGAGGCGATCCCAGTCGTCCCAAGCCCAACCGTGCTGGTGCACGAGCGGCGCGAGGAACAGCGCGGCATCCGCCACGCGGCCGGTGATCACGACATCCGCGCCGCGCTCGAGCGCGTCGACGATCGGGCGTGCGCCCAGGTAGACGGATGCGAACAACGCGGGGTGCGGGAACTCGTCGAACGGCGCACCGCTCTCGAGATGCCCGAGGGCCGTTCGTTCCGACAGCTCGTCGAGACGCCCGGTGAGATCGTCCCCGAGCACGGTCGCGATCCGCAGGCCGCGGATGCCGAGCTCGCGTGCCGTGTCGGCGGCCGCTCGTGTCGCCGCCATCGGATTGATGCCACCTGCGTTCGTGATCACCTTCGTCCGACCCGCGGAGACGGCCGGGAGTGCCGACGCGAGGTAGCGCGGGAGGTCACGCGTGTACCCCCGCGTCTCGTCGCGCTGACGGTCCTTCTGCAGGATCGCGAGTGTCAGCTCCGCGAGCGCCTCGAGGCACAGGTAGTCGACGCCGTCGTCGAGCAGCCCCTCGACCGCCCGCGGCGTGTCGCCGTAGAAGCCCTGGCCGCCGGCGATCCGAACCGTCACCGCTCGATCAGGCGTGGACGACCGGCCGACGCTCGGCCCACGGCCGCGCTTCCTCGAGCTGTGCCGCGACGCGCACGAGCAGGTCTTCGCGCGCGTACGGCGCGACCAGCTGCACGCCGATCGGCAGGTTGCTCGTCGACCAGTAGAGCGGTACCGAGACGGCCGGTTGACCGGTGACGTTGAACGCAGCGCAGAACGCGGCGAACGGCGTCGCGCGCGCCATGCCGTGGTACGGGTCCGCCTTCGTGCCGACGATGTCGCCGATGACCGGGGGCGGCTCTGCCATCGTCGGTGTCAGCAGCAGGTCGAATCCTTCGCGGCTTGCGCCTGCCGGCAGCCACCATGTCGCGACGCGGCGGGTCCACGCGTGCGCGTCGTCGATCGCCTGGACGTACTGGGCAGCGGTGTGCTCGAGCCCCATCTCGTAGTACGTCCAGGTGAGCGGCTCGACGTCGTCGGGGCCGACATCGCGGCCTGCCTTCGCTGCGAGGTCCTGGATGTCGCGCACGACGGCAGTGGTGAGCACGATCATGAACGCGCCCATCGTCTCGGCCTCGTCGAGCGCCGCAGGAGAGGCCCGCTCGACGTGGTGGCCGAGTGACTCGAGTAGCCGAGCCGCATCCTCCGCTGCCGCGATGCACTCGGGGTCGGTCACGGCCATCTGCATCGGGGCGTCGGTTCGCATGCCGATGCGCAGCCTTCCGGGGTCGGCACCGACCTCCGCGGCGAACGGTCGCGCCGATGGTGGCGCGAAGTAGGGGTCGCCGGGCATCGGGCCCGCAAGCACGTCGAGCACCGCGGCACTGTCGCGGACCGAACGCGCGACGACGTGACGCACGACGAACCCGCTCCACGACTCGCCCTGATCAGGCCCCAACGAGACTCGTCCACGCGTCGGCTTCAGTCCGAACAGGCCGCACGCGCTCGACGGGATCCGAATCGAGCCGCCCCCGTCACCGGCGTGCCCGACCGGGACCATGCCCGACGACACCGCGGCCGCGGAGCCCCCACTCGAGCCGCCGACGCCGTGCTCCGTGCTCCACGGGTTGCGGGTAGGACCGTGCGCGAGCGGCTCGGTCGTGGGCATCAACCCGAACTCGGGCGTATTCGCCTTGGCCACGGGCACGAAGCCGGCGGTGCGCAGGCGCGCGAACAAGTACGAGTCGTGGTCGGCTGTGTAACCGATCTCCTTCAGCAGCCGGTTGCCGGCGTGGTACGGGTCGCCCGCGGACACACCGTCGAGGTCCTTCAGCACGACGGGCACTCCTCGAAACGGACCGTCGGGAAGCTCGCGCGCGGCGGCGGCGCGTGCTTTGTCGAAGAGCGGATGGATGACCGCGTTGAGCTCGGGATTGACCTTCTCGATCCGGTTCACCGCGGCATCGACGAGCTCGAGCGGGGTGACTTCACCGCGACGAACGAGCTCCGCCTGGGCAGTGGCGTCGAGGAACGCGAGGTCGTTCATGGCCGAAGGCTACCGACCGTTGGATGGGGTCACCATCCGCGCAGGTCGACCGCCCACGTGTCGACGACGTCGTCGGCGTCGACGAGGTGCATGTGCTCGTGCTTCGCGACCGTGGGGTCGACGTGCATCGGCCACACGGTGACGTGCTCGCCCACGGCCGGCAGCGCCGCGCCGTCGTCCATCGAGAACGTCACGTGCTCGTCCGAGCAGAACCACACCGTCGCGCCGTCGATCGACGGGTTCCCGTGGTCCATTGCCAGCGCCTTCAGCCCGCAGTCTGCAACCGCGAAGCCGTCACGCACGTTGGCGGAGATCACGGTCGCGAGGATCGACAGCGCGCGCCGGAAGGGCAGGCGGAGCGCGTCGTACGCGCCGTCCATCAGGGCGTACGAGCCCGCCTGGATCTCGTTGGCCGCCGTGTTGATGTCGAAGGTGCCGGTGCCGCCGGCAGACACGATGTCACCGCCCACCGCTTCGTGCGCGGTCCGCAGCAGCTCCATCGACTCCGCGCACTTCGCTGCTCGTTCGGCGGCGTCCTCGAGTCCGACCACGTGACCCTCGTAGCCCATGACGCCGCGCACGACGAGGCCGGCCAACCGAGCGAGGTCGGCGATCCGCCCGGCGTCGTCAGGCGCACAGCCGCAGCGCGGGAGGCCGACGTTCACGTCGACGAGGCACTCGCGCAGTCCGGCACGGGCCGTCGCGTCGATCGTCGCCTCGGAGTCGACCGCGATCGTCACCCGGGCGTCGAGCGCGGCGAGGCGCAGCAGGCGCGCACTGTCGACCACCTCGTTGGCGAGCAGTAGGTCGTGGTCGAGGCCCGCGTGTGCCATCCCTTCCATCTCCCGCGGCGTGGCGCACGTGAACCCGAGGTGGCCGACGTCACGCTGCCGCTTCGCCAACGCAGTCGTCTTGTGTGCCTTCACGTGCGGGCGGCACCGCGGTCCGGGCAGCGCCGCTGCCATCGTCGTGAGGTTGTGGTCGAGCGTCGCGGCGTCGACGACGAGCGCGGGCGTGTGGAGGTCGTGCAGCCGCACCGCGCGAGCATGACACGGTGCCACGAGCCGCCGAGCAGCGTCCGCCCGTCGAGCGCGACTTCCACACCGACGAGCTCCCGGCCACACCCCAACGCGACTACCTGATCCCGGCCGAGCGCTGGATCGAGGCGCCCGACGAGCTCCGGACGATCGGCACCGACTTCGGTGTGCAGCTGGTGGCGTACAAGCGCCGGATCGGCCGGTACCTGCTGTGGCGCGCCGGGCCCGCGGCGAACGCCGACGCCCGCTACATGGCGATCGCGGACGACGACCCATCCCGGCGGTTCACGTTCCGGCTGTGGGCCGACGGCCGGGGCGAGGGTGAAGGCCCGGACGGCCAGGTGCACGAGCGGTTCCGCACTTGGAAGGAGGCGCTCCGCGACGACGTTTGACAACGACCGCGACGTCAGGTCTCGCGCACGACCTCGGACGCGAGCTTGTCGTCGCGCACGCCGAGGAAGGTCGGCTGGCGCAGGATCCCTTCGTCGGTCCATTCGGTGAACTTCACCTGGATCACGGTCGTCGGCTCCACCCACACCGCGTCCTTGATGCGCGGCGTCGAGACGAATGGACTGGTCTTCCGGCGTCGCAGCGAGCGCGCGAAGTCGTCGCGCTGCTTGTCGGTCAGCCCCGACCCCACTCGACCCGCGTACCGCAGCTCGCCGCCGTCGTAGTACCCGACGAGGAACGACCCGAGCGTGTTCGCCAGACGACCTTCGCCCGGGGTCCAGCCGCCGACGACGAACTCCTGCTCACAGGTGATCTTGACCTTTCGCCACTCCGAGGAGCGGCGGCCCGGGCGATACGGCGAGTCCACGCGCTTCGCGATCACGCCCTCCATGCCGAGCTCGCGCGCGGTCGCGAGCATCGCGGCGCCGTCCCCGATGACAGCTGCGGGCGTCTGCCAGTTGCTCCCCGCCAGCGCGAGGCGTTCGAGCAGCGCGCGTCGCTCGCGCCAGGGGAGCGAGGTCACGTCGCGCCCGTCGAGGTCGAGCACGTCGAAGAGCATCAGCACCGCGGCGCGGTCGTGTCGCTGGAGCTCCTGGAAGCTCGGCCGGCCGTCGTCGTCGAGCACGACCAGCTCACCGTCGAGGATGGCGTCGAGGCCGCCCAAGGCGTCGACGATGCCGGCGACCTCCGGGTACTTGGCGGTCACGTCCAACGCGCGGCGAGAGGTGAGACGTAGCCTGCCCCGCTCGACGGTCGTGATCGTCCGGTAGCCGTCCCACTTGAGCTCGTAGGCCCAGGCGTCGCCGTCCTCGGGGAGCGTCCTCGCCGGGACGGCCAGCATCGGGAGCGGGGGTGGCTTCACGGCACGAGTCTCGCTTCGCGTCGGGCGGCCGCCGACCGCTAGCCTACCGTTGGAGTAACCGCTCCCAGAGTCGCCGGTCCCATCGAGGGTCCGCGCACGAAAGGCCCGCCGATGAAACCCGTGATCCGGCCCGGTGCCGAGTGGAAGCCCGGCGACGCCGAGTACTCCGACATCCGCTACGAGATCGCCACCCTCGAGGAGGGTGGGTCGGTCGCCAAGATCACGATCGACCGCCCCGAGGTGCACAACGCGTTCCGGCCGCGCACGCTCTTCGAGCTGCAGGATGCCTTCGAGCGCGCCCGCAACGACCGCGAGGTCGGCGTCGTGATCCTCACCGGCGAAGGGACCGACGCGTTCTGCTCGGGTGGCGACCAGCGCATCCGCGGCGACGACGGCTACGTGGGCGACGACGGCGTCGGCCGCCTGAACGTGCTCGATTTCCAGGTCCAGATCCGTCGGCTCCCCAAGCCGGTCATCGCGATGGTCGCCGGCTACGCGATCGGCGGCGGTCACGTGCTGCACGTCGTGTGCGACCTGACCATCGCGGCCGCCAACGCGCGGTTCGGGCAGACGGGCCCGAAGGTCGGGTCGTTCGACGGCGGGTACGGATCCGGGTTGCTCGCGCGTTCGGTCGGTCAGAAGAAGGCGCGCGAGATCTGGTTCCTCTGCGATCAGTACGACGCGACGGAGGCCGAGCGCATGGGGCTCGTGAACAAGGTCGTGCCACTGGAGGACCTCGAGCTCGAGACCGTGACATGGTGCCGGAAGATGCTCACCAAGAGCCCACTGGCGCTGCGCATGCTGAAGGCGTCGCTCAATGCAGCCGATGACGGCCTCGCAGGCATCCAGCAGCTCGCCGGCGACGCGACGTTGCTCTACTACATGAGCGAGGAGGCGCAAGAAGGAAAGCGCGCCTTCCTCGAGAAGCGCCGGCCCACGTTCGAAGCGTTCCCGAAGCGGCCGTAGCGATGGCGACGACCGTCGCGCGCGCTCCGACGGGCATCCGCCTGTGGTGTGCCGGTGCGCGACCTCGAACGCTCGGCGCCGCGGTATCACCGGTCGTGGTCGGCACCGCGGCCGCGTATGCCGACGTTGGCGACGTGCACTGGGTCAGGGCAGCACTCGCGCTCGTGGTCGCCACCGCGCTCCAGATCGGCGTGAACTACGCGAACGACTACTCCGACGGCGTGCGCGGGACCGACCGGGACCGGGCCGGCCCGCTGCGGCTCACAGCCTCGGGCCTCGCGTCGCCCGGGGCCGTGCGCACCGCGGCGATCACGGCGTTCTCGGTTGCTGCCGGCGCGGGTCTTGCCCTCTCGCTGCTGGTCGACCCCTGGCTGCTGCTCGTCGGCGCGGCGGCGATCGCCGCGGCAGTGCTCTACACCGGCGGGCCGAAGCCGTACGGCTACCTCGGCCTGGGTGAGGCGATGGTGCTCGCCTTCTTCGGTTTCGTCGCCACCGCCGGCTCCGCCTACGTCCAGGCCGAACGCGTGCCGACGGCGGCATGGTGGGGATCACTGTCGGTGGGTCTGCTCGCTTGCGCGATTCTGCTGACCAACAACATTCGCGACGTCGTCACCGATGCAGACGCCGGCAAGCGCACGCTCGCGGTACGGATCGGCGACCGGCGCGGGCGACAGCTGTACGTGGCGTGCGTTGCCGGAGCGTTCCTGTCGGTCGTGCCGATCGCGTTCGACCATCCGCCCGCCCTCATTGCACTCGCGGCGGTGCCGCTCGCGGTGACCCCGGTGCGGCTGGTGTCCGGGGCCGCCGAGCCGCCTGCACTCGTGGCCGCGCTCGTCGCGACGGCGCGCCTCCAGCTCGTGCTCGCAGTGTCGTTGGGTCTGGGTCTGTGCCTCTCCTGACCGAGTACCGCCTGCGTGTCGGCGGCCGATTCGTCGGCCTGCTCCAGGGGCCCGCGGGCTGGGGGGAGTACTCACCGCTTCCTGGATATGCGTGCGATCCCGCAAGCGCGCGCCGCGCCGCGGCGGAGGCGGCGACGGAAGGGTGGCCTGTGCCGCGACGCGACACGGTGCCGGTCAATGCGCTCGTCACCGGCCCCGGTTTCGACGCAACCGCGGTGGGCACGTATCCGGCGGTCAAGGTGAAGGTGCGCGATCGCGGGGATGCCGATCTCGTGGCAGCGGTACGCGACGCGGTCGGGCCGAATGTCGCGCTGCGAATCGACGCGAACGGCGCGTGGGACGTCGACACAGCAGTTGCCATGCTCGGACGGCTGGCGCGCTACGAGCTCGAGCTCGCCGAGCAGCCCGTCGCCGCGCTCGACGACCTGGCGCGGGTCCGCCGGCGGGTCACGGTGCCGGTCGCCGCCGACGAGTGCATCCGGTCCATCGACGACGCGCGCCGCTTGCGCTCGCTTCGCGCGGCCGACGCCATCGTCCTCAAGGTCCAGCCGCTGGGCGGCGTACGCGCCGCACTCGCGGTCGCCGAGGCCGCGGGAATCCCGGCCGTGCCGACCTCGATGATGGAGACGTCGGTCGGGATCGCGGCCGGTCTCGCGCTGGCCGCCGCGCTCCCGGACCTGCCGTTCGCCTGCGGACTGGCAACCGCCACGTCGCTGCCAGCCGACGTCACCCACGAGCGGCTGCTCCCCGTCGACGGCGTGCTCCGCGTCCGTGCCGTCGAACCCGCGCCCGACCTCCTCGCCCGCTACCAGGTGGCGAGCAGTTGAGCGAGCTCCTCGGGCCGTTCGAGGTGCACGGCGTGGCCGGCGCGCGCGACGACTTCGCCACGCGCGTTCGATCCGATCGCCTCCACCATCCGCTCGGCGATCTCCGTGTACTTGCGGTCGTATGCGCCACTCACGACCAGGACGGGCATCTCGAGGCGCGACAACCGGTCCCACAACGGATCCTGTGCCGCCTGCCCGAGTGCGCGCAGCTGGTGCGCGAGCCGGTTCACGGTGTTACCGAGCCGCCGGTCGTCCACCATCGCCGCCTCGCGAGGCAACGTCTCGAAAAGCCGCTGATCGAGCCAGCGCTCGAGGAAGACCGCGACGCCGTCGCGTTCGACGTCTGCCGCGAGCCGGTCATCCGCGGCGCGGCGCGTCCGCCGCTCCGTTGCCGATTCGATGCCGGGCGACCCGCTGACCAGCGCGAGCCGATCGACGACCTGCGGGCGGTCGAGCGCGAGCCGCAGGCACAGGCGCGCGCCCATCGAGTAGCCGACCCACGTCGCGCTACCGCCGCGCACGCCGAGCGTGTCCGCCGTCGCGACGAAGTCGAGCCCGTCGGGGACGTCGAGTGCCTGGACGTCCCAATCGCGTGGCAGTCGCGCCTCGACCCGATCCCACGACCGCGGCGTCTGCGTGAAACCGTGGACGAGCCGCATCCGCACCGGTGCATCCTCGCATGAGCCGCGACGCCACCACCGCTTCGGCCCGGGCATTGGTGGACGAGTGGGCTCGGGCCGGTGTCACGGACGCGGCCGTCGCCCCCGGCTCGCGGTCGACGCCACTCGCACTCGCGCTGGCCACCGACCTGCGGATCCGCGTGCACGTGCACCTGGACGAACGGTCCGCTGCCTTCTTCGCGCTCGGCGCAGCCAAGGTGTCCAACCGACCTGCGATCGTGTTGTGCACGTCGGGCACCGCGGCTGCGAACTTCCATCCGGCTGTGCTCGAAGCCCGGCACGCACGCGTCCCGCTCATCGTGTGCACGGCAGACCGCCCGCCCGAGCTGCGCGACACCGGCGCGGGCCAGACCGTCGACCAGCTTCACCTGTACGGCGCGGCGGTGCGTTGGTTCTGTGACGTCGGCGTGCCCGACGACGCGCCCGGCGCGGGCGCGACGTGGCGATCCGTGGCGTGCCGCGCGTTCGCCGAGGCAGCCGGGCCACCGGCGGGCCCGGTGCACCTCAACATCTCGTATCGCGAGCCTCTGGTGCCGACGGGCGCGCCGCTGGTGGACGCGCCCGGGCGACCGAACGGACATCCGTGGACCGCGTCGACGCGCGCGCGGCAAGTACCGGACGAGGACACGATCACGCACGTCGCCACCGTCGTGCGTGCGGCGCCGCGTGGCGTGCTGATGGCCGGGTCGGGCGCAGGTGTGCGCGCCGAGACCGCCGCTCGCTTCGCCGCTGCGGCAGGCTGGCCGTTGCTGGCCGATCCGCTCTCGCAGCTACGCGTGGGCCCGCACGCGATCTCGACGTACGACGCGCTCTTGCGGTCGAGCTCGTTCGCGGCGCGCCAGCGTCCCGACCTAGTGCTCTGCGTCGGCGCGCCTCTCACGAGCAAGACGGCGTCCGCGTGGCTCGGTCCCGACGTGCCGCAGTGGTTCGTGGACTCGGACGGGGCCTGGCTGGATCCCAGACACGCCGCGGGCGAACGGCTCGCGGTCGATCCCGAAGCGCTGCTTGCCGGAGTTGCCGAGGTCCTCGTTGGTGCGACTCGAGGCCCGTGGGTCGCGGGATGGGACGATGCCGAGCGAGCAGCGCGCCGCGCGATCGACGAGCTGCTCGACGGGTGGGAGGAGCCCTTCGAGGGACGCGTCGCGCGCGATGTGGTTGCGGCACTGCCATCGGACGCCGTCTTCGCGGTCGGGTCGAGCATGCCGGTGCGTGACGTCGAGGGCTTCGCCGCGCCACGTGAGGGGGTGCGCTTCGTCGCCAACCGAGGCGTGAACGGCATCGACGGCTTCGTCTCGACGGTGCTGGGCTGCTCAGCCGCCTCCGGCGGCCCGGTCGTCGCGCTGCTCGGCGACCTCTGCTTCCTCCACGACGCGAACGGTCTGCTCGGCGCGTCCAGCCGTCGGCTGGACGCGACGCTCGTGGTCGTCGACAACGACGGGGGAGGGATCTTCTCGTTCCTGCCCCAGGCATCGGCGATCCCCGACGGGTTCGAAGCGCTGTTCGGCACGCCGCACGGGGTCGATCTCTCGGAGCTCGCGGCGGTCCATGGCATCCCGGTCGCCGAGGTCGAGAAGGCGAGCGCGCTCACCTCCGCGGTGCAGTGTGCAGTCGCCGCCGGTGGCGTGAGGATCGTGCTGGTCCGCACCGATCGGAGCGACAACGTCGCGCGGCACCGAGAAGTGTGGGACGCCGTGGCCCGTGCGGTCGGTTAGACGCGCACGAGCGCACGCAGCATCGGGTCGAGCTTCACCTCCGTCTCGGCCCATTCACCGTCGGGGTCGCTCCCGGCGACGATGCCGGCACCGGTTCGCAGCACCGCGCGGCAGCCGTCGATCTCGGCACCCCGGAGCGCCACGCCCCACTCGCCGTCGCCGTTCGCGTCCACCCAGCCGACCGGCCCCGCGTAGCGCCCGCGCGGCGACCGTTCGAGCCGCTCGATCACGGCGAGGGCAGCAGGTGTCGGTGTCCCGGCGACCGCGGGAGTCGGATGGAGCCGCGCTGCCAGCGCAGCCGCGGACGGGCGCGGCACACGAAGACGCCCCCCGATCGGCGTGGCCAGGTGCGCGACGTCGGTGAAGCGCACGACGCGCGGCGTGGAGGGCACGTCGAGCGAGTCGCAGAATGGCGCAAGATCGTGTACGAGGGCGTCGACGACGTGCCGGTGCTCGGCCACGTCCTTGCGCGACGAGCCGAGCGAGGCGCCGTTGCCGGGCGCGGTTCCGGCCAGCGGCCGCGCTTCGACCCGCGCGCCCGTGCGGCGGACGAGCAGCTCGGGTGTTGCTCCGACGAGGCCGCCGTGGGCGTAGACGAAGCAGCCTGGCTGTTGAGAGCGGAGCCGGGCGAGGACTGCGCGCCGGTCGAAGGGTCGGTCCGCGTCGACGGTGACGGCGCGGGACAGCACGACCTTGTCGAGCTCGTCGCGCGCAATCGCGTGGAGCGCGTGCTCTACCGCGCGACACCAGGCCGCGCGATCTTCGACCGCGGCGACGGTGTACCGGCCCGGGGGTGTCGCGATCTCGTGCGGTGTCGACGGACGCGGGCCGATCTCGGTGATCCAGCTGCGCCCGCCGGGGGCGCGCCCGACGATCGTTGTCGGGATGGTCAGGCGACGTGGCGCCGCCGGGTGGAACGGCAGTGCACCGACCGCGATCGGGCCGGTGCCGGGCAGGTCCACCTCGTCGTCGCGTTCGATCGTGGTGAGCGCGGCTGCTGCGTCCCCGACGTCGAGCTGCGCGACGGCGCCGGCGGTCACAAGCTCGATGCCGTCGTGGAGCCACGCGAAGCCGTCCGGGCCGAGGGCTTCGAGCAGGTGGAGCGGTGGATCGATCTCGCGCGTGACCGCGCACAGCCCGCTCCGGAGCGAGAGCGCGGTGCTCACGCGCGGGTCCCCGTCAGCAGCTGGATCGAGCCGCCGGTCATCGTGGTGCGACGGACCGCAGTGAAGCCGGCGTCGCCGAGCTCCGCGATCAGCGAGCGCGCCGGCGGCAGGTACGCGGTGGATTTCGGGAGATATCGGTAGGCGTCACGGTCACCGGTGAGGACGCGACCGAGCAGCGGCACGGCCCCGCGGAACCAGAGCGCGTTGCCCGCTCGCAGGATCGGGTGCTCGGGCACCGCGGCATCGAGCGCCGCAAGGCGTCCACCGGGATGGAGGACGCGCGCGCACTCGGCGAGGACACCGGCGAGGTCCACGAAGTTGCGGAACGCGAATCCGCACACGACACCGTCGAACGCAGCCGCTTCGAACGGCAGCTGCCCTGCGTCGCCGCGGACGAGCGGCGCGTCGACGTGTGCTCGTGCGAGCATGCCGGCCGAGAAGTCGATGCCGACCGGCGCGCAACCGGCCGCCGCGAGGTCACGGCACAGGTCACCGGTACCGCACCCGAGATCCAAGACGCGCGAGCCGGCGGGCAGCTCGAGCGCGTCGACGGTCCTGCGCCGCCATCGCCGATCGAGGCCCAGCGAGATCACCCGGTTCATGCGGTCGTAACCAGGGGCGACACGGTCGAACATCGACTCGACCGCGCCGCGTTTTTCCGCGCCGGCCGGGAGCGACCCGCCGCGCCGGAGCACCCGCGTGCTCACGCGCGCCCGGCCTCGGCGTCCCCCCACGTCGGCTCGGCGCGCGCCGCCGCGAGCTCCGCGGGCTCGCCGACCGCCTCCAGGTGTTCCTGCGCGACCTCGAGCAGCACACGTCGGAAGTGATGCGCGACAAGCGCGGTCGTCGTGGGCAGCAGCGTGCGGAACGCGTCGACGAGGCGTTCGGCTCGCTCCGCGTCGGCGAGGTCGGTGTCACGGAGCGGGCGGCGGACGTGCTCGTCGAACATCTCGACCGCATCCTCGGCGATCACGCGAGTCGCCTCGTGGTGGCGGCGCGCCAGCGCGAGGAGCTCCGGCAAGGGCAGGCCCGCCTCGAGCAGACGCAGGCCGGACGCGACGAGCTCGGCATCCTCGGCCGTGTAGCGAGGCTCGCCGTCGTATGGCTGCGGCACCAGCAGGCCTTCGCGCACGATCGCTTCGAGGATCGGACGGGGAACGCCGGCACGTGTGGCGAGCTCGTCGAGAGTGAGCGGCTCCCCGAGCTCTGCCTGCGCGACGGCGGCGGCGAGGGGCACGTCGGCCGCGTCGAGCTCGCCCGAGAGCATCCTTCGGATGACCGCGAGTGAGAAGCCCTGCTGCTGGAGGTCGCGGATGCGGTCGAGGCGCTCGACGTGCTCGGCGCCGTACCAGGCGATCCGGCCCTCACGGACCGGAGGCGGCAGGAGCCGGCGCTTCTGGTAGAAGCGGATCGTGTCGACGGAGACGTCGGCCGACCGGGCCAGCTCCTCGACCCGCAGCTGCTGCATGAGCAGTGATTCTAGGAGTGATTGCTCCCGTGGTCGCTACCCGGGTCGGTCCTCGCTCCACACCGGCTTGCGCTTCTCCGCGAAGGCCCTCGCGCCCTCGATGCCGTCGCCGGTCTTGCCCAGCTCCCGCGCGAGCTCGTACGTGCGCTCCCAGCCCCGCGCCTCCGTCAGCTCCGTGGCGTCCTTGACGAGCCGGCGGCCGATCCGGACCGCGCTCGGCGAGTTCTCCGCGATGCGCTCCGCGAGCGCGACCGCTTCGTCGACGACGTTGTCCGCGGGCACGAGTCGGTTGACCAGCCCGAGGTCGTAGGCGCGCTGCGCGGTGATCGGATCGCCCGTCATCACGATCTCGAGCGCGGTCGCGAGCGGCACGCGCTTGGCCAACCGGATGGGACCGCCGGCGGCGGCCAGTAGGCCGCGTTTCACCTCCGGCAAGCCGAACGTCGCGTCATCCGCCGAGACGACCAAGTCGCAGGCGAGCACGAGCTCGAAGCCACCGGCGACCGCGGTGCCGTTGACAGCCGCGATGATCGGCTTCGGGAAGTCGCGCGTCGCGACGCCTGCGAAGCCGCCCTTCGGCGCGTTGATGTCGGCGCCCCCGCCGCCGGCGATCACCTTCAGGTCGGCGCCCGCGCAGAACACCGGCCCGGTGCCCGTGATCACGACGGCGGTGACCGCTCGGTCACCCTCGATCTCGTCGAGTGCGTGCTCGATCGCGAGCGAGAGCTCGGGGCTCATCGCGTTGCGGGCGTCGGGTCGGTTCAGGCGGAGGATCTCGACCCCGCCGCGTCGCTCTCGTTCGAGGATCATGCGCTTCCCCCTCCGGATGGCGCGGGGACCGTATCAGCGGGTGTTGCTCGAGCGGTCGGTTCTGTCGGCGCGACGTCGCCGTCGAGATGCCGGTCGTAGTCGGGCCACAAGATCCTGAAGCTCACCAGCCCGAGGGCGAGGAGCGCGGCCGCGCCGGCGGTCGTGGCGCGCAGCCCGATCTCGTCGGCGATTGTTCCCTGGGCAATGCTCGCGAGTGGATACAGCACGCCGAGCAGCACCATGACTGCGCTCATGACGCGTCCGCGCAGCTCAGTCGGAGCACGAAGCTGGGCGATCGTCATGAAGCTCGAGAGGCATCCGAGGTAGAGGAAGCCGACGGCGAAGATCGCGACGGCGCCGAGCGCAAGGCTCGGCGCCAGCGCGTACAGCGTGAGCGCGACGGGCAGCGCCGCCAGCGCGCCGAGCAGGACGTGCCGGTGCCCGAAGCGGTCGGCGAGTCCGCCGAGCATCAGCGCCATCAGCACGGCTCCGAGCCCTTGTGCAGTGACCAACACCGACGTGCCGTCGTGCGCGTCGTGGAAGACCTTGAGCGCGAACGCGGGGACGAGGGCGATGAACGGGGCGGCGAGCACCGAGTTCAGCGCCAAGTAGCCGATCACCGCGCGGATGCCCGGTTCGTCACGGGCGAAGCGGATGCCTTCCCGGATCGACTCGATGATCGATTCGTCCCCGTGCGGCCTCGGCGCCGGGAGCCGCAACGGCGCGACCGCCGCGATCACCGCGAGGAAGCTCACAGTGTTGATCGCGAAGGCCCACTCGTAGCCGCCGGCGGCGATGACGATGCCGGCGAGGGCCGGGCCGATCACGCGACCGAGGTTCCACTGCGCGGCGCCGAGCGCCATCGCGCTCGGCAGCTCTTCGCGGGGCACGAGGTCCGGCATCATCGACTGGTACGCGGGGAAGCCGAGCGCGTTGGCGCACCCGGACCCGAGCACGATCAACGTGACGATCGCGGGCTCCGTCGAACCCGTCGCAGCGAGCGCCGTGAGGAGACCGGCCAGGGCGGTCTGCACCGAGGTCGTGGCGAGCAACAGTCGGCGCCGAGGTACCCGGTCGGCGAGCGCGCCCCCCACCGGCCCGATGAACCCGCTCGGGAGGAAGCCAGCCGCCGCGACGAGGCCGGCCCAGCCGGCCTGTCCGGTCTTCGTCGTGACGAGGATCCCGACGCCGACCGTCTCCATCCACGTCCCGATGTTGGAGGCGAACGCCCCCGACCACAGCGCGGCGTACCGGCGGTGGCGTAACGGCGCGAGCGAGCGGGGGAGAGGCACGGCGCCTGAGAACGGTACCGGGAGTCGCCGACTCCTGGCGTACGTAAACCGGCGCGCGGACGACCTGTTCGTGAACGCGTCGCTCGTTCGTGACGGCTACGCGGCGGTGTGCTACTCGATCAGGTCTTCGCCGGGCGGGTGGAACAGGTCGGCGAGGACCAGTCGCTCGGGTTGCGGCGTGCCCTCCCAGCGGTAGGAGCGCATCTGGGCCATGCTGCGACGCCCGGTGAACGCCCGGATGACCTCGAAGCGCGACGCGTGCAGCGTCGACGCGGGCTCACCGGAGCCGACGGTCTTCGCGCCCAGCTCGGTGACGAACGTGAAGGTCGTCATGTCACCGACGGCCTCGCCGAAGCGGTCGGTGCCCCAGTCGTAGCCGATCGCGACGGCCTCGGAGTCGCGTGCCCCGCTTCGTCGAGCGCGCCCCGGATGTCGTGCTCGTGGGTGGCCGCGTCGTAGACCATCTGGCCCACGGTGACGCCGGGAAACGAGCTCATCATCTGCTCGACCGTCGAGCCCTGCTCGTCCCACTCGGTGAGGATCCGGTCGACGGTCCAGTCGCGGCGCTTGTCGACCTGTGCGGCGGTCCACCGGTCGGTCCCGACACCGTCGAGGTTGCCGTTGAGAATGTCGTCGCAGATGCCGGCCAGGTGCGAGACCACGTCTCGGACTCGCCACTGCGGTGTGGCCGGGGCGATCGTGTCGACGTCGGACCCGTGCGAGCCGATCAGATCGGTGACGCGCTCGCGTACGCCGTGGTATGCGGCCGCGTAATCGGTCACGACCGCATTCTGGCCTCGCTACTCGGCCGCCGCCACGCCGGTCGGGCACGCGAGCCCGGTGCCGCCGAGGCCGCAGTACCCGCCCTGGTTCTTGGCCAGGTACTGCTGGTGGTAGTCCTCGGCGTAGTAGAAGGTCGGCGCCTCGACGATCTCGGTCGTGATCGCGCCGTACCCACCGCGGTCGAGCACCTCCTGATACCGGTCGCGGGACCGCTCAGCCGCACTGCGTTGCGCGTCCGAGAACCAGTAGATGCCCGACCGGTACTGGGTGCCGACGTCGTTCCCCTGGCGCATGCCCTGCGTGGGGTCGTGGTGCTCCCAGAAGCTGCGCAGCAGCTCGTCGTAGCTGGTCCGGGACGGGTCGAAGACCACCAGCACGACCTCGTTGTGACCGGTGCGACCCGAGCACACCTCTTGATAGGTCGGGTTCGGGGTGTAGCCACCGGCGTAGCCGACCGCGGTCGTATACACGCCGTCGGCCTCCCAGAACACCCGCTCCGCGCCCCAGAAGCAGCCCATCCCGAACACCGCGGTCTCGAGGCCGTCGGGGAAGGGTGGCTGCAGCGGGGTGCCGAGCACGAAGTGCCGGTCGGGCACCGGCATCGGCTCCGAGCACCCCGGCAACGCGTCCTCGGGTGCGGGCATCTCCGTCTTGCTCGTGAACCAGCTCATCGTGACCTCATTCTCGTCGAACGGCCGACGACCGCGGCAACGCTACGACGAGGGCGGCCGTTCCCGCCGGGGCCCGGTCGTGTCATTGCCGCCTGCGCTCAACGGCGTAGGTCGCGGGTGAGCTTCGCCGGGGCGACCCATCGGCCTCGTCGCCCAGGTAGAACTCGACGGTGAGCGATCGCTCCTCGAGGTCGTAGAGCGTGCACCAGAGCGTGCGAGCGACCGGCGCGCCACCGTCGACGCGGACCGCGTTCATCGCCTCACGCAGGTCGTCGCGGGACAACGGCGGGCCTGCGGCCCGCCGATCGAGGGTTCGAGCGCGCTCGTAGGTGTTGTGGCGGAACGGGATCTCACCGGCCGCGCTCGACCGGTCGTGCTCCGGGAGCGCATCGGCGCCGTCGTGACGATGCAAGAGGTGGTTCGTCACGCACATCGGCGCGCCGCCTGCCCACACCACGTGCTCGGCGTTGTGGGTGTCGCGCTCCCAGACGAACGCGTCCCCGTGGGCGTCGGCGATGAGGTAATGGCAGACGACCATGTTGTCGTACTGCTTCGCGCTGTACAGCGCGTCGACTGCCTCGACGACGGTGCTGCACGTGTCGAGGAGGAAGCGCGGGACCTGGAGCTCGTGCAACCCCGCCTGGAGCTTGTTCGTGGGGCGGAGATTCGTGCTCTCGTCGTCTGCGAACAGCGCCACGGTCAGGCCGGTCTCGTTGATCCCCTCGAAGCACCCTGCGAGGTCGCACGCCGCGACGACGACGGAGGCCAGTCCGCCGTCTGGGTACGTCTCGATCACGTACGGCCGCGCCATCATCGGCGGCTGGGTGGGATCCGGTGATGCACCGGCGACCTCGAGCACCGAGCCGGTCCAGAAGTCGAAGTTCCGGCCGATGCGGGTGCGCCCGTCGATCATCGCGTCGGCCGGGCACCACAGCGCCGAGCACCCGGCGCGGAACGGCGTCGCGAAGAGGTCGGCGACGCTCGTGTGGTCGTCGAGCAGGTCGACCCCGAGGGCATCCGCGATGCCGGACATGCGCTCGTAGTGCTGCGGCCAGTTGCGCTCGATCCACCGGCGGCGGGCGCGGTTGAGCGCAGGGTCTTCCGGCCCGGGGACCGGGGGGAACTCCGCCTGGGCCTCGGCTGCGAGCGCCTGCCCGATCGCGCGTTGGCTGCCCCGCAGCACGAGGTGGTGCGCGGTCATGAAGTCGTCGGCGCCGCCTGCGGCGAGGCTGCGGCGGACGACCGTGTCCGGTGTCATCGTGGCCTTCCTCGCGGGGCGTGCCGCCTCGTTCAGATACACTATGTATTCAGATACAGCGTGAATGTCAAACGGCAGGCCGCCGGCCGGCTCAGCCGAGCCGAGGGGAAGGCGCGCACCCGGGCGCGGCTCCTCGACGCGGGTGAACGGGTGTTCGCGGCACAGGGCTTCCACGCCGCGACCGTCGAGGACATCGCAGATGCCGCCGGCTTCACCCGGGGCGCCTTTTACGCGAACTTCGCCGACAAGGCCGACCTCCTCCTGACCTTGCTGGACGAGCGCAGCCGGATCGACATGGAGGAGCTGGTCGATCGCCTCGCGGCCCCGTCGGTCGACCACGGGCTCGGGGCGCTGCTGGAGTGGTTCGAGGAGACGTTTGCCGCGCCCTCACCACTCGATCGCGCCGTGGCCGAGTTCGTTCCCGTCGCGGCGCGGGAGCCGGCGCACGCCGACCGGATGCGCCGGCGGCTCCGGCGAGTGCGAGAGCAGGTGACCACGATCGTCGAGGACGAATGCGCGCAGGCCGGCTTCGTGCTGTCGATCCCCGCGGCGCGCTTCGCGACGATGATCATCGCGGTGGTGGACGGCCTTGCCGCGCTGCACCGCCTCGACCCGGTCGCCGCGCCGGCCGAGCTGCTTCCCGAGACGCTCGCCTGCCTGGGTGAGGGACTCGCGACACGCGGTGAGGTCGCCGACGGCGGCGCTCGGTAGCGTGACGCGATGGCGCAACCAGGTGGCACCGGTCCGGTCGGCCCGTACCCCCCGTCGGTCGACGACACCGACGACGCGCGCGATGAGTACGACCGTCTCCGCCGCAGGGTGCTCTGGAAGGTCCCGAGCGGTCTCTATGTGATCGGCTCGACCGACAGGGCGGAGCGACGCAACGCCATGACCGCGAACTGGGTCACCCAGGTGTCGTTCGACCCGAAGTCGGTCGCGGTCTCGATCGAGCGCGACGCGGTGACACACGAGCTGATCGAGGCAGGCGGCGTCTTCAGCGTCTGCATCGTCGACCGGGAGGATCGGGCGATCGTGCGCAAGTTCACGAAGCCGGTCGAGGTCGACCTCGACGCCAAGACACTCAACGGCTTCCCGTTCGTCGAGCGCGTGACGGGCGCACCGATCCTCGCCCAGTCGGTCGCATACCTGGATTGCGAGGTGCGCGAGCGGTTCGCGGCCGGACATCACACGCTGTTCATCGGCGAGGTCGTCGACGCCGCGTTCCTCGGCGACGAGGACACGCCGGTCCTCCGTATGGAGGACACCCGGATGAGCTACGGCGGTTAGCGGCCGAACTGCCACCAGCGCCGGCGCTCGGGCTGGGGCGTCGGCTGTGCCGGCCGGGGCGCGGACGAAAGCGGAGGGCGGCTCGGGGCGGCCGCCCGCGGTGCCGCCGGGACCGGAGCGGTCGGAGCCTGCTTGGCCGGGGCGGGGCGGGCCGGGCGCCGGGTCGTCCGCTTCGTAGCCGGCTTCCGAGCAGCACGCTTCTTCGTCGCGCGCTTGGCGGTCCTCTTCGTCGCCTTCTTGGCCGGGCGCCGCTTGGCGGTCCGCTTCTTGGCCGGCTTCCGAGCGGCGCGCTTCTTCGTGACCTTCCTCGCCGCCTTCTTGGCCGGGCGCCGCTTGGCGGCCTTGCCCGGCGGGGTCCGCCTCGTCGCCTTGCGCTTCATCGTTCGCTTCTTCGCGGGCTTCCGGGCGAGGCGTTTCGGTGCCGCCTTCCGCCTCGTCGCCTTCTTCGTGGCCTTGCGCGCCGGGCGCCGCTTCGCGGGCATCGGTCGTCCCCCTCGTTCCGGAAAGATCCGGAAGATCCTGCCACGCGGCTCGCAGGCGTGGGTGGAATGCGAGGCGCGCCCGGGCCGGATCGCGGCACCGGGCGTTACGCTTCGCGCCGTGACCGAGCTTCGCGACCGCCCGGCGTCGATGCGGTCGGCGTCGACGCGGCCACCGGCGGATGCGGGCCGGCTCGCCCATTGGCGGTTCACGCTGGCCACCGGCAACCTTCCCGACGGCACCGTCGATGGCGTCACGCGCTGGCTCGTCCTCGTGCGCGCGTCCGTCCTGCCCATGACGGTCACGGCCGGCCTGTTCGCGGGGTTGCTCGCGTGGTGGAACGCCGAGGACCGGCTCGACGTCGGCCTCTGGGTGCTCGCCGCGGTCGGCATCGTCCTCGCCCACATGGCGAACAACCTCATGAACGACCTCTTCGACCTCGAGGTCGGCACCGACTCCGAGCAGTACCCCCGCGCGCTGTATGCCCCCCACCCGGTGCTGTCGGGCATGACCACCCGCATGGGCCTGGCCGTGCGAGCCCTCGTGGTCAACGGCATCGACCTCGCGATCCTCGTCGTGCTCGTGCTCGCACGCGACCCGTGGATCCTCGCCTTCGCGCTCGGCGGCTTTGCGCTCTCCGTCGCGTACACCGCACCCCCCTTGCGGCTGAAGAAGCGCGGCCTGGGCGAGCCGACGGTCCTGGCCGTGTGGGGTCCGCTGATGGTCGGCGGCACCTACTACGCGGCGGTCGGCAGCCTGCCGTGGGAGGTCGTGGTGGCCTCGATCCCGTACGCGCTGCTCTGCACTGCGGTGCTCATGGGCAAGCACATCGACAAGATCCCGTGGGACGAGCCCGACGGCACGCGCACGCTGCCGGTGGTCCTCGGCGAGCGCCGGGCACGGGCGCTGACGCGCCTGATGATGGTCGCCTTCTACCCGCTGGTGGGCCTGCTGGTCGCGCTCGGTACGCTCCCGATCTTCTCGCTGCTGTGCCTGGTCGGGCTCACCCGGCTGGTGCGGGTGTGGAAGCCGTTCTCGAGCCCGAAGCCCGACGAACCGCCGCCGGGGTTCCCGATCTGGCCGTTGTGGTTCGCGGGGCTCGCGTTCGTGCACACCCGCCGCGCCGGTGGCTTCCTCGTGCTCGGCATGCTGATCGGCGTGATCGCGGGCATCTAGCCGCGGCGTCCGCAGCGAGAGAGAAGGTGTTGAGCATGCAGGGGACCATGCAGGACTTTCCGCTGACGATCGGCATGCTGTTCCGCCACGGCGCGACCGTCCACCCGGACAGCGAGGTCGTCACCTTCGAGGGGGACGGGAGCCGGCGCGCGGCCTTCGCGGAGGTCGCGGATCGCGCCCGACGCCTCGGTGCCGCGCTCACACGCCTCGGGATCAGCGCGGGCGACCGGGTCGGCACGTTCGCGTGGAACACGCAGGAGCACCTCGAGGCGTACTTCGCGATCCCGTGCCTGGGCGCGGTGCTCCACACGCTCAACGTCAGGCTGTTCGCCGAGCAGCTCACCTACGTCGTGAACCACGCCGAGGACCGCGTCGTGCTCGTCGACGACACGTTGGTCCCGTTGCTCGCGAAGGTCGCCGGCGAGCTGAAGACCGTCGAGCGGTTCATCGTGATCGGCGACGGCGACGCGTCGGCGCTGAGCGAGGCTGCCCCCCGGGTCGAGGTCCTTCGCTACGACGAGCTGCTCGCGGCCGAGCAGCCCGGGTTCGAGTGGCCCGAAGTCGACGAACGTGCCGCCGCGGCGATGTGCTACACGTCGGGCACCACCGGCAAGCCGAAGGGCGTCGTGTACGAGCACCGCTCGACGGTGCTGCACTCGATGGCGACCGCGTTCGCGTCGGCGCTCGGTGTGACCGAGCGCGACCGGATCCTCCCGATCGTGCCGATGTTCCACGCCAACGCGTGGGGGCTGCCGTACTCGGGGTGGATGGCGGGTGCCGACTTCTTGATGCCCGCACGGTTCCTCCAAGCCGAGCCGCTCGCGCGCTTCATCGCGGCGGAGCGCCCGACGTTCTCCGGTGCGGTGCCGACGATCTGGACCGACCTGCTGCGTTTCGGCGACGCCAACCCGGGCGCGCTCGACCTGTCGTCGATGCGGATGATCGTGTGCGGGGGGTCGGCAGTGCCCCGCAGCCTCATGGAGGCGTTCGAGGCGAAGTACGGGGTTCGGATCGTCCAGGCGTGGGGGATGACCGAGACGAGCCCGCTCGCCGCGGTCGCGCACCCGCCCGGGGCGGTCGAGCTCGGCACGCGCGACGAGATGAACTGGCGTGAGAAGACCGGGCGTCCCGTGGCCGGCGTCGAGCTGCGCATCGTCGATGACGGCGGCGAGGTGTTGCCCTGGGACGGCGAGGCGGTCGGTGAGATCGAGGTGCGTGGTCCTTGGATCACCGGCTCCTACTACGGCGATCCCGCGCCCGAGAAGTTCCACGACGGGTGGCTCCGCACTGGCGACGTCGGCTCCGTCACGCGGGGCGGCTTCGTGCAGATCACCGACCGCGCGAAGGATGTCATCAAGTCCGGCGGTGAGTGGATCTCGTCGGTCGAGCTCGAGAACCAGCTGATGGCCCATCCCGACGTGGTCGAGGCCGCGGTCATCGGCGTCCCCGACCCGCGCTGGGACGAGCGTCCCCTCGCCTGCGTCGTGCGCGCCGGCGACAGCACGGTGGATGCCCGGGCCCTCTGCGACTTCCTCGCCGACCGCTGCGCGAAGTGGCAGCTGCCGGAACGCTGGGCGTTCATCGACGAAGTGCCGAAGACCAGCGTCGGGAAGTTCGACAAGAAGGTGCTGCGGGCGCGGCACGGCGACGGCGAGCTCACCGTCGAGGAGCTGCGGTAGCGCGTGACGACCGCCTCGATCCTGCCCGTGGTCCCGCCGCTCGCCGCCGACAACAGCCTCGGCGGGCTCGCGCTGCTCGTCATCGCGCTCGCGTTGCCCGGCACGTTGGTCGTGGCCTGGATCGCGGGCCGCATGCTCGGCGTGCGCCGCTCGCTGTCGCTCACCGTGTTGTCGGGCCTCCTCGGCTGGGTCGGCGGGTCCGCGCTGTCACTCGTGATCGCCGCGCAGAAGAACGACCCGACGTCGGGCTTCACGCGCAACGTGCTGCTGTTCTCGGCGTTCGGTGCGATGGCGGTGTCGGTGTGGATCGAGTTCCTCGCTCGCCCCGGCGCGCTCGCGCGAGCGCAGAGCGGTCTCACCTCGATCCCGCGCCCCTTCCGCTCGGTGCGGCGGCGCGCGCAGCGGGTGCGCCGGTACGCGGAGATCATGCGCATCGCCGCGCGCTACGGCCTCGGGTCGCAGCTCGGTGTCACCGCAGAGGACGACCCCTCGCAACGCCGCGCCCCGACCGCGCGTCGGTTGCGCCTCGCGCTCGAGGAGTGCGGTGGCATGTTCGTGAAGATGGGTCAGGTGCTCTCGACCCGCTCCGACCTGATCCCCGCGCCGGTCGCGGCCGAGCTGTCGAAGCTCCAGGATCATGTGCGGCCGGTCGATCGCGACTCCATCGAGGAGGTGCTCGTCGAGGAGCTCGATGTGCCGCTCGACGAGGTGTTCTCGGAGTTCGACTGGGAGCCGGTTGCCGCCGCGTCGATCGGTCAGGCGCACCGGGCGCGCCTTCAGGACGGCGAGCCCGTGATCGTCAAGGTGCAGCGCCCGGGAATCGCGGAGGCGGTCGAGCGTGACCTCGACGTCGTGACCGAGCTCGCCCGCGCTGTCGAGACGCGCACGACCTGGGGGGCCGAGTACCGCGTGCTGGACCTCGCGCGCGAGTTCGGAGAGCGTCTGCGCGAGGAGCTCGACTTTCGCGGCGAGGCGCGCAACGCCACCGAGATTGCAGCGCACCTTCCGTCGGGATCGAACGTGCGGATCCCCCGTGTCCACGACGATCTCACGACGTCACGTGTGCTCGTGATGGAGTGGCTCGACGGCGTGAGCGCGCGCGACGACGACGAGATCGACAGGCTCGGCGTGGACCGTCGCGCGCTCGCGGATGAGCTGCTGCGAACGATGCTCCATCAGATGCTCGTGGAGGGCCGGTTCCATGCCGACCCGCACCCGGGCAACGTCATGGTGTTGTCCGACGGCCGGTTGGGGCTTATCGACTTTGGCGCGACCGGAGTCGTCGACCCACTCGAGCAAGCCGCGGTGCGCGACGTGATGGTCGGCATCGCGAACCAGGACCCCGAGCTGCTGCGGCAGGCGACGCTCCAGGTCGCGACCTTGCGACATCGCGTCGACGACGACGAGCTCGAGCGCGCGCTCGCGCGGTTCATGGCCAAGCATCTGGGCCCGGGCGCGGTCGCGAACGCCGCGATGTTCAATGATCTGCTCGCGCTCCTGTTCACGTTCGGGGTCACGTTGCCTGCGGACTTGAGCACGTTCTTCCGTGCGCTCGTGACGCTCGACGGCACGCTGGCGACGCTCGCCCCCGGGTATCAGACGATCGAGGCCGCGGAGCGCGTCGCGCGGGAGTGGGTGCGCGGGCGGCTCAGTCCGGAGACGATCGGGGAGATGGCGCGCGAAGAGCTGGTTCGGCTCGCGCCGATGCTTCGGCGCCTGCCCCGACAGATGGACCGCATGATGCAGACCGCGCAACGCGACGGCTTGCGTGCGCGTGTCAGCCTGTTCGCCGACGATCGTGACGTCGCAGTCGTGACGCGCCTCGTCAACCGGTTCGTGCTCGCGTTCGCCGGGGGCGCGGTCGGCATCGTGTCGGTGATCTTGATCGGCATCAAGGGCGGGCCGCCGTTCACCGGCGACACGTCGCTGTTCCGGTTCTTCGGTTACTTCGGGCTGTTCTGCTCGACGGTGCTCATCATGCGCGTGCTCGTCGCGGTGTTGCGGGACGGCGTGAATTAGCGAGGGCAGCCCGCGGTGAAGTCGGTCACACCGCCCGCCCCCGCCGGAGCCCCGTAGGGCACGCCACCGCGGAGCCCGTCGAGGCCGCCCCGACCAGCCGGGACCAGCCGCTCCACAAGGGTTTGCGAGTATCGTCGAGGGCCGTGCGTCGGGGGATCCTGATCGTCTCGGCGTCGATGGGGGCGGGTCATGACGGGGCGGCGCGGGAGCTGAAGCGGCGGCTCGAGGCCCGCGGCCACGACGTCCGAGTTGTCGACTATCTGCACATGATCCCGTTCCGTCTCGGCGGGTTCGTGCGCTGGACCTACGAGTTCCAGCTCAAGACGATCCCATGGAGCTACGAGCTCACGTACAAGGCGATCGGCGTCGCGGCACCGATCCTGTGGGGCCCGGTCGTGCGCGTGATGAGCCTCGCAACTCGACGCGCGTTGCGCCGCGAGCTCGAGCGAACCCGTCCGGATGCCGTCGTATCGGTCTATCCGCTGGCGTCGCTCGTGCTCGGCCGAATGCGCAAGAAGCGCTGGCTGCACGTGCCCGTCGTCACGTATCTCACCGACTTCGCCGTTCACCCGCTGTGGGTGCACCCCGGCATCGACCTCCACCTCGCGGTGAGCCCGATCTCCGCGGAGACGGCCGCGCGCCGCGGTGGAAAGACGAACCGGGCGAGCGGGCCCCTCGTCGGGGATCGCTTCCGCGAGGAGCACCCCGACCGAGAAGAGATGCGCCGCCGGCTCGGGATCGCGTCCGGCGAGCGCGCCGTGCTCGTCGTCGCCGGGTCATGGGGGGTCGGTGACGTGCCTTCGACGCTCGACGCGATCACGCGCGCCGGTCCGTATCATCCGATCACGGTGTGCGGCCACGACGACAAGTTGCGCGCGTCGCTGCTCGAGCGTGGTGTGGGGGGCACGGTGCTCGGCTGGACGAACGAGATGCCCGCGCTCATGACCGCGTCGGACGAGGCGTTCGGCGCCGGACTCCCGGTCGTCACGTTCCATCCGATCGCCGGGCACGGCAAGGCGAACGCCAAATACATGGCCGGATCGGGCGTGAGCCACTACGCGCACAACCAGGCCGAGCTGGCGACCATGCTCGAGGCGGCTACTTCGCCCGGGCCGGAGCGTGACGCGCTCATCACGCGTGGCAAGGAGCTCTTCGCCGGCGACCCCGCCGACGACGTGCTCGAGCTCGCCGCCACGACGCGTGCGCACGCGCTGCTCACACCGTTCCGGACTCCGAAGGGACGGCGTCGCGTGATCACTGCGGCAGCGTCGCTGTGGGCGCTCTACTTCGCGCTCACCGTGGGCGCCCAAGGCGTGGCAGCCCTCGGAGTCGGTGTCGCGAAGCCGCCGAAGCAGGCACACGACACCGTGTACCTCGGGGTACGCGTCGACGGGGCGGAGCTCCAGGACGCCTCCGTGGTCGACGCGCTCGAGAGCATGGGAGCCACCGTGGTGGTCGACGGACGCACCGCAGCGCGCCACGGCCACCAGCTGGCCGAGCTCGCGCTCTACAACGTCGACATCGCGAACGGGGGATGGGGGAAGGGCCGCACGCTACGTTGGAACCGCGCGCACGACGACTGCGACAAGTCGTGGCAGGTGATCGCGGCGCGGTCCGGGCGGAGCGCGCGCGAGTTCGTGCCCGGTCGCAGGCTCGACGCGTTCGACCAGTTCTACTGCCGCTCCGGTCGGGGCAAGCAGCGCCTCGTCGAGCCGAACGAGACCTTCCGGCCCGAGGACGCCCTCCAGCCCGAGGAGCGCAAGGTGTACCTGCTCGACGGGCGCAACCGTGATCCCGAAGCGCTCGCGATCGCGCTCGCCGACTTCGAGACCCGCGTCGACACGGCCGGTCTCCAACTCCGTCCGCTCCAGGACCTGCGCTGATCCAGAGGTGGGTCGCCGCGTCGGCGGTGGGCGCCGGCGTGCTCGGAGCAGCCGCCGTGATCCATGCCGGGCCGGCGCTCGCCGGCGTGTCGCCGTTCGGCATCCGCTTCACGCCGCGGCTCGTGGGCCGTGGCCGCCACGGCCACGTCGCGCTCACGTTCGACGACGGACCGGATCCCGAGTCGACGCCTGCGTTCCTCGAGGAGCTCGACCGGCTCGGCTGGCACGCGACGTTCTTCGTGCTCGGCACGAGGGCGCGCCGCGCACCCGGGCTGGTCTCGGAGATCGCGGCCGCCGGGCACGAGGTCGCTGCGCACGGCGACGAGCACCGCAACATGCTGCGCCGCACACCCGGCGCGGCGGCCGCCGACATCGAGCGCTGCCGCGACACGATCGTCGGCCTCACCGGGGTCGAGCCGGCGTGGTTCCGTCCGCCGTTCGGCATCCTGTCGTGGGGCGCGCTGCGCGGCGCGAAGCGCGCGGGGCTCACGACCGTGCTGTGGACCACGTGGGGCCGCGACTGGCGCAAGGAGGCGACGCCGGCATCGGTCGCGGCCGACGTGCTACGCCGCTACCTGGACGGTGGCACGGTGCTGCTCCACGACTCCGACTGCGAGTCGTACCCGGGGTCGTGGCGGTCCGCGCTCGGCGCGTTGCCGCTGCTCGCCGATGAGCTCGCGGCGCGGCACCTGACGGTCGGCCCGCTTCGCGACCACGGGATCGCCGAGCGAGGCACGCCCGCGGTCACGTAGCAGAATCACGTCATGGCGTGGGCGATCGTGCTCGCGATCGGCGCGGGGTTCGCGTACGCGCTCGCGTCCGTGCTCCAGCAGCGCGCTGCGTCGGAAGAGGCGCCCGAGCTCTCGCTTCGGCCGGGGCTGCTCGTCAAGCTGTTCCAGCGGCCGATGTGGCTGCTCGGCAGTGCGGTCGACCTCGGCGCGTACGGGCTCGAGGCGGCGTCACTCGCGCTCGGCTCCATCATCGTCGTGCAGCCGCTCCTGGTCAGCGGGTTGCTGTGGGCGCTGCCGCTGGCCACGATCGGCTCGCCGCGCAAGGTCACTCGACGGGAGTGGGTCCCGGCGGTCATGCTCGTCGCCGCGCTCGCCATCTTCGTCGGTGTCGGCTCGCCGGAGGGCGGACGCGCGCAGGCGTCACTGCTCGCGTGGGTGCTGACCGCCGTCGGCTTGAGTGTCCCGATCACGCTCGCGCTCCTGGCCGCACGGCACGCGCCGCCGCACCGGCGCGCGCTGCTGTACGCGTTCTCTGCCGGTTGTGTGTACGGCCTGACGGCTGCGCTCACGAAGTCGATCACCGACCTGCTCGGCGACGGTGTGCTCGACACGTTCACGCACTGGCAGCCGTACGCGCTGGTGACCGTCTCGCTCGGCGGGCTCCTGCTCAACCAGAGTGCGTTCCAAGCGGGGCACCTCGCGGCGTCGCTCCCCGCGATGGCGGTGACCGATCCGGTCGTCGGCTGCGTGCTCGGCGTCACGCTCTTCGGCGAGAGCCTCGGCGCGACCGGCGGGCTCGCGATCACCACGACGGTCGCCGCGGTCGTCGTGATGTTCGTCGCAACCCTCTCGCTCGCGCGTTCGCCGCTGGTCACCCGCGGGCTCGAGCCCCAACCCACTTGATGCGTATCTCACCGACGCAATCCGGGTCCAGATACGCCTCTCAGGTCTGGAGGTCCAGCACCGCGTCCGCGACGCGCTCGAGCTCGGCGCGCCAGTCGTCGGGCTCGGCGAGCGACACGAGCACGAGCTTCGAGAAGCCGACTTCGACGTACTCGGTGAGGCGCCGACGGAGCGCCGGGAGACCGACGGGCACGAGGTCGGCCGGGTCGGTCTCGGGTCGCACCGCGGCGAGGCGAGCGCGCAACGCGTCGGGGATCTCGTCGTGGACGTACGTGACCATCGCGCCGAAGTGCTCCGGGTCGATCGCACGTGACGCCCCCGCGGCGGCGTCCTCGATGACGGGACGGCCGGCGGCGCAGTCGCCCGGCGTCGAGAAGCTCGCCAGCCATCCGTCGCCGAGCCGGCCGCAGCGCCGGAGCTCGCTCTTGGCCCGGCCGCCGAGCCAGATGTCGGGCGGTTGCTGCACCGGCTTCGGACGCACGGTGAGCTTCTCGTAGTGGAAGTGGGCGCCGTCGTGGTCGACGCCGTCCTCGGTCCACAGCCGGCGGATGAGCGGGAGCGCCTCGTCGAAGATCGGCGCGCGATCCTCACGTGCGACGCCGAACGCGTGCCACTCGGCCGCGATCGGGTTGCCGAGCCCGAACGCGGGCAGCGCGCGCCCGCCCGACAGCCGGTCGACGCTCGCCCACTCCTTCGCGAGGAGCGCCGGGTTGCGGCCGGGGAGCACCTGCACGCTCGTCCCGAGCTTGAGCTTCTGCGTGCGGCCGGCGGCGTACGCGAGACCGACGACAGGGTCGGGTGCGTCGCCGGCGACGCGTTCTGACAGCCACAGCGAGTCGAACCCGCATGCTTCGAGCCCGTCGACGAGCGTACCGAACCGTTCGTCGTGTGCGAGTCCCTGCACACCGAGCCCGAACCCGATCCGGACCTTCACGATCCGAACTCGATCACGCGCGGAACGCCTCGTACCGGCGGAGCTCGCGACGGGCGATCTGCTGCTTGTGGACCTCGTCGGGGCCGTCGACGAGGCGCAGCGTGCGGGCGTGCGTGTACATCTGGGCGAGCGGCCAGTCGTCGGACACACCGGCGCCACCGAACACCTGGATGGCCCGGTCGATCACGGTGGTGGCCAGGCGCGCCGCGACCACCTTGATCGCGGCGATCTCGAAGCGGGCGCCCTTGTTGCCGACCGTGTCCATGAGCCACGCGGCCTTCATCGTGAGCAGCCGCGCCTGCTCGATCTCGATGCGGCTCTCGGCGACGTGGTCCTGGATCACGCCCTGGTCGGCGAGCGGCTTGCCGAACGCCACGCGCTGTTGCGCACGTACGCACAGCAGCTCCAGGGCGCGTTCGGCGAGCCCGATGGCCCGCATGCAGTGATGGATGCGGCCGGGCCCGAGCCGCGCCTGCGCGATGGCGAAGCCGCCTCCCTCCTCGCCGAGGAGGTACTCCTTCGGGAGGCGCACGTTCTCGTACAGCGTCTCGCAGTGGCCGCCACCAGCGTCGTGTCCGAACACGGGCAACGTGCGCACGATCGTGACGCCCGGCGTGTCGAGCGGCACCAGGATCATCGACTGACGGTGGTACGGGTCGGCGCCGGGGTCGGTGACGCCGAGCAGGATCGCGAACTTGCAGCGGTTCGATGCCGCGCCGCTCGTCCACCACTTGTGCGCGTTGACCACGTAGTGGTCGCCGTCACGCTCGATGCGGCTCTGGATGTTGGTCGCGTCCGACGAGGCCACCCACGGCTCCGTCATCGCGAAGCACGAGCGGATCTCGCCGTCGAGCAGCGGGCGGAGGAACTGATCCTGCTGGAGCGGCGTCCCGAACTTGGCGAGGATCTCCATGTTGCCGGTGTCGGGCGCCGCGCAGTTGGTCGCTTCCGCGGTGAGCAGGCTCTTGCCCATGAGCTCGCACAGCGGCGCGTACTCGACGTTGCTCAAGCCGGCGCCGTGCTCCTTGTCGGGCAGGAAGAGGTTCCACAAGCCTCGCCGACGCGCCTCCGCCTTCAGCTCCTCCATGACGGGTGGGTGGAAGTGCGGGTCACCCGACTCCTCGACCTGACGTGCGTAGACGGGCACGGCGGGTTCGACGTGCGACGAGATGAAGTCGGTCAGCTGCTCACGCAGCTCGTCGGTACGCGGGCTCAGGGCGAACTCCATGCCCGCGACCCTACGCACCCCCCGCCGTTCTCGGCACGCTGATCGTTGCTGTACCCGATGAGCGTGCCGAAAAGCCGAAGGCCGTAGCCTCCGCGGCCGGTGGACGTGCCGCTGCGACCGTTGCTGCTGGGCCTCGGCTGGCTCGCCGGGTGGTGGCTGCTGTGGCGCGCACGCGGCCTCCCAACCGACCACGAGCCCGGCGGCAGCTTGGGCCTCACCGTCATCATCCCCGCGCGCGACGAGGCGAGGTCGCTGCCGGCACTGCTCGACGCGCTCGCGCGTCAGAGCCGACCGCCGGCCGAGGTCATCGTCGTGGACGACGCGTCGAGCGACGGGACCGCGGCCATCGCCGAGGCGGCTGACGCCCGCGTGCTCACGGCCGCGCCGGTGCCCCCGGGCTGGACCGGCAAGCCGTGGGCGATGTGGCAAGGAGCGAGCGCAGCGCGCCACCCGACCCTCGTGTTTCTCGACGCGGACACGGTTCCCACGCCGACGCTGCTCGCGCGGTTGAGCGCGTTCTTCGACCGCGTCGGCGGCCTCGTGTCGGTGCAGCCGTACCACCGCATGCGGCGCTGGTGGGAGCGGGGGGCGGCGTTCTTCAACGTCGTCGCGGTGATGGGCGTCGGCATGGCATCGATCAGGCCGCGGGTGACCGGTGCGTTCGGGCCGTGCATGACATGCTCGCGGGCCGCATTTCTCGAGCACTGCGACCACGACACGGTTCGTGGCGCGGTGCTCGAGGACATCGCGCTCGCGCAGCGTTTCGCCGCGGCGGGCCTTTCGGTGAACGCGTTCGCGGGGCGCGACGGCATCGCCTTCCGGATGTACGAACGTCCGAGCGCACTGGTCGAGGGCTTCGGGAAGAACATCGCGTCCGGTGCCCGGAGCACGCCGCGGCTTCGCCTCCTGCTGATCGCGGGCTGGGTTACTGCGTGCTTGGCTGCGATCGGAGGGCTGTGGCGCGCCGACTGGATCGGGCTCGTCGGCTACGCCGCGTTCACCGCCCAGCTCGCCGTGATGCTGCGGCCACTCGGGAACTTCGGGATCCTCACAGCCGTGCTCTATCCCGTTGCCGCGGTGGTCTTCCTCGCCGTGTTCGCGTGGTCGCTCGTGTTGCTCGCGCGCGGTGCAGCGCGCTGGAAGGGCCGCACCATTCGCCTCCGCGCGCGTTGAGCATGGCTTCGACGCACAACGTCGTGATCGCGCTCGTCGACGCCGCGGTCTGGGCGGTGTGGAGCGGCGTGTGCGGATACGTGGCGCACCGTGTGCCCTCGGCACTACTCGCGCACGACGGCCCGCTGCTCCGGCTCCGGCCCTTCGAGCGTGACGGTCGCTTCTACGAACGTGTGTTGCGGATCAAGCGGTGGAAGGATGTGCTCCCCGAGGCGGGCGATCTCTTCCGCGGCGGCTTCTCGAAGCGGCGTGTCGTGCACCACAACCGGGGGTACCTCGAGCGCTTCGTCGTGGAGACGCGCCGGGCAGAGCTCGCGCACTGGCCGATCCTCGCGTTGGGTCCGGTGTTCTTCGCGTGGAACCCGTGGTGGCTCGGCCTCGTCATGGTCGGCTACGGGATTGCCGCCGACCTGCCGTGCATCCTCGTGCAGCGGTACAACCGGGCTCGCCTCTACGGCGCGCTGAAGACGGCATAGCGCCGCTTCAGCATGCGCACTGGTAGCTGCCGATGCTGGTCTGGGGGAGGGCGTACCCGACGTGGCGGATGCCGAGACCGGGCGGTGTCTGGAACCGGCTCATGCGCTCGCCGCTGCGCCCGTCGATCACGCTGATGTGACGGCGCTCGGCGACGTAGAGCTCGCTCTCCTCGCCGCCCGCCAGCTGGAGGCTACGGACCGACGTGTCGAAGCGCCACGTGCCGAACCGGTGGAACGCAACCGTCCCGAGCGCCGCGACCTTGCCGCCCCCGGCGACGTACACCGCGGAGTCGGATGCGGCCACCGCCGGATCGGCTCCGCCGAGCCGGAGCCCGCGGACGCGCTGGGCGCGGGTCACCTTCAGCGACGCGGTGTCGACGTCCGCGATCCGACCGTGCTCGGTATCGGCGACGTACAGGTGCTCGCCGTTGGGTGACGTGGCGAGCGCCATCGCGCGCGGCGAACGACCGAACGGCTTGGGCAGGTCGACGCAGTTCGCGACCTTCGCGCCGAGATCGAGCACGTGGACGAACGCCTCGTGCGCTCCCTTCGTATAGAGCGTGTAGAGGCGCGAGCCGTCGGGCGCGAGTGCCTGCGTCCGTGCGATGCCCTGCATGTCGCCCTGGATGTCCTTGTCGTTCGTGTAGATGTCGGCGAGCCGCCCAGTCGCGAGATCGAGCTGGCGCACCTGATAGCGGTCGGGGTGCAGTGGCGGCTTGTACTGGAGCACGAACAGCGTGCTCCCGTCCGCGGAGAACGCCTCGGGCTCGATGTTCGCCTGCACGTCGAGGGTCCGGGTCAGTGCCCCGTCGAAGCCGGTGAGCACGATCCGGGTCGACGTTCGGCCCTCCGCCCTGCCCAGCCCGCCGCCGTACTCGCGCGGCATGAGCGCGACGCGGTCGCCGTGGAACGAGACCGTGCGCACTCGCAGCTTGCCCGGCGCGCTGGTCGCCGCGAGGACCCGGCCGGTGGCCGGATCGATCGCGTTCACGCTCGTGACGACGGAGCGCGCGGCGTGCGCGGAGACGAGCAGCGACCAGTCGCCGGCAGCGACCGCGTCGCGCGCCGAGAACACCGACTGGCCGGTATCGGGGTCGAGCGCGGTCACGCCCGACTCCGTGCCCAGGTAGAGGAGCTCGCTCGCTCCTCCGCCTTTTCGCGGCACTCCGGCGATTCCGATCGAACCAACGACGGCGAATGCTCCGACCGTGGCGACGAGTCGCCCGAGCTTCGGGCCCATCGGTGCCTCCTTGCGTCCCGCTGCAACGTCTCGACGCACGGAGGGCGGTGCGGGTTGCCTACGCTCGGACCCGAGTGCGGAAGACCGCGCCGCCGCGTGTGAAGACCACCGTGCCGTCGGATGCGAGCGCCGCTGTCTCGGCATTGCGCGTGTCACCGAGTTGGACGGTCGTGTGGTCGTCGGCGCGAAGCAGGACGGCACCGCGAGCAGTGCCCGCGTGGACCCATACTGTGCCGTCGACGAGGTCGAGCGCCTCGGGCGATCCGGTCCCGCGCGCTACCTCCGTGAACATGCCGCCACCGAAGGCTTTGAACTGCCAGACGACGAAGTCGCCGGCACCGATGCCTGCGAGCACCCAAGCGTCGTCGCCGTCGCTCACGACGTCGACGTACTGCACGCCACGCTCGGGAGCTGGGAAGCTCGCTCCGCCCGGCGTGGCACTCGCCGCGTCCAGCGCCCGGAGTGAGCCACCGTCCGTGACGTACGGGGCCTTCCCGACGACCGCGATTGCTCGATGCGCCGCGCCCGGCGTGAGCTGGATCTTTCCCCGGTACTCGCCGGTTGCAGGGTCGAACCGCAGCACGCCATCGGTCACGGGCAGCCACACGGCCCCACCGCCGGCGAAGAGGTCACCAACTGGCTGCTCCCCCCGCGGCACCGCGTTCGATCGTGGCTGCCCGATGGATCCGATTCGCTTGACGCGGAACTCCGGATCCGGCGGCGCGAGCACGACCTTGTCGCGCGTGAGTGCCCAGCGCGCGCCTTCTCCCTGCGTCAACGACAAGATCTCGCCCTTCAGGTCCACGCGGTCGAGCACGTGACCGTCGAGGGTGAAGCGAACGATCCGCGACGGGGGGAACGTGAAGGATTTGCCGCTACGGTCGTAGGCCGCCGCCGTGATGGTGTCGCCCTGCACGATCAGCGGGCCGCGTACGTAGCCCTCGTCCGCGTCAAGTGCTACGAAGTGCGTCGCGGCGCGCATCGTCGTACCGTCGGCGTCGACCACGCGGACCTTCGGCATGCTGCTCCGTGCAGGCGGCGCCGCGACCCGCGTCGTGTGGTCGTCACCACCGCCGAGCACGACGACCGAGGCGACGACGAGTGCCACCACTGCGGCGACCGCGAGCGCGCCCGCCTCGACCCGACGTACCGCCCGCCGCCGAGCGCGCTTGCCCGCGACGCTCGCCATGACGTCCTCGTCCAGCGGCATACGCGCGCTGTCACGGACGGCGGCGCGGATACGACCGTCAAGGTCGTTCATGGTCGTGCTCCTCGTGATCGGCGAGCGCGACCGCGAGCGTCTGGCGCGCGCGGAACAGCATCGCCTTGACCGTGCCGTCGCTGATCCCGAGCCACTCGGCGATCTCGGCGACGTCGAGACCCAAGTAGTAGCGGAGTGCGGTCACCTCGCGCTGCCTGCGCGGCAGCGCGACCAACGCCTGTCGCACCGCGTACGCGTCGCCGCTCGCACTCGGCGCGTCGGGTAGGTTCTTCTCGAGCGGCACGAGCCGATCGCGCGCCCGGCGCTCGCACCGCCACCGTCGCATCTGACTGCGCACGAGGTTGAGCGCGACGGTGGTGATCCACGCTGCGAGGTTGCGGATCTCCCGGCCGCCGTCTCCCTTCTCCCATGCTCGTGCCATCGCCTCCTGCACTGCGTCCTCCGCGGCGGGCAAGCTCCCGCACACGAGCTCCACCGTCGCGACCACCTGGCGGTACTCGCTGTCGACGAACTGCCGGAGCCTCTCCTCCTCGACGTTCGAGCGCGAGCCGGTCAGAGCGGCGCGGGGCGCGCGCTTCGGCCTCGCCCCGGTCGCGTCGACCATGGCTGTGACTCCGGATCCCTGATTCACGCGTGTGCCCAACCGACGCACGACCGGCCGGGTTGGTTGCCATCATGCTCCGGCGCCTGCCCCCGATCCGCCTCCTCCGGACGTCTGCGACGATGCAGCCTCGCTCAGAGAGGAGGTCGTCATGCCCCGACTGCGCCAGGTCCCGCGTGCCGAAGCGGCCCCGTCCGTCGTGCCGCTGTACGACCTGATGTTCGGCGAGCGGGACCCGGTCGCCCAGCCGGGCACGGCCATGGGGACGCCGGGCGACTGGTGGACCGTGTTCGCGCTCGTCCCCGACGTGTTCGACCACTGCGTCGGTGGCTTCGCGCTGTACCAGAGCCCGCGGCGGCGACTCGACCCGAAGCTGCGTGAGCTCGGGCAGACGCGGGCCGGCTGCGCGCGCAGCAGCCAGTTCGTCTTTTCCCAGCACTGCAAGTCGTGCCGCTCGGTCGGGCTGCGCGAGGAGCAGATCGCGGCGATCCCGGCATGGAGCGTCGCCGACTGCTTCAGTCCGGTCGAGCGTGCCGTGCTCGCCTACACCGACTGCCTCGTGCTCGAGGGCGGTCGCGTTCCCGATGCGACCTTCGACGCGCTGCGCCGCGACCTGTCCGACGAGGAGATTCTCGAGCTGACGTACATCACATGCCTGTACGACATGCACGGCGTGATGTCGCGCGCGCTGCGAACCGAGTACGACGACCGGGACGACCCGATCGTCGAGATCCCCGCGCCCGGCGCATCACAGGAGTTCCGAGTCTGAGCGCAGCCTGACCGAAGCGCGCTACCCGGCGCCGGCCGTGGCGTGCGTTGCCTCCAGCACCTCGAGTGTGGGCGGGTCCTTCAGCGTCGGGTGCGAGGCGGTCAGCTGTCGTCGCGCCTCGTCACGGTCGCCGTCGGTGAAGGCCTGCGTGGTGCAGCAGAACTCGACCGCGATGCCGTTCGGATCGTCGACGTAGATCGACGTGCACCAGCCGTGGTCGACCCGGAGGACGTCGTAGCCATGTGAGCGCCAGCGCTCCTGGTGCTCGTCCAGCCCGTCGAGGCTCACGGCATCGAACGCGAGGTGATTGGTCCATGACGGGAGGCCGAGCCCGCGGCTGATCGACGGGTCGAAGTCGTCCGGGATCGTAGGGTGGTCGTGGATGTCCCACACGGCGAAGCACTCGCCGTTGCCGGTGTCGTAGAACGCGTGCCGTGCCCAGCCGCCGTCGGGGTTCGCGATGGCATCGACCCTGACCAGCTCGAAGCCCATGACGTCGGTGTAGAACTCGTGGGTCGCCGCGAGATCGCGTGTGGCAATGGCCACGTGGTGGAACGCCATCCTGCCCTCCTCCGGCCTGCCCTCCTCCGGATCGTGGTCGAAGGCTACACGGGGCAGTCCGGAGCGAGATCGCCGCTTCGTCCTAGCCTGCGCCGGTGACCGAGCGGGAGCTGCGTGAGGACCATGTCGACGCCG
>WNFU01002587.1_pt1 | contig 42001 bp, 46 predicted proteins | sample 5400121 | NCBI WGS metagenome assembly WNFU01 (sample SAMN13153360, study PRJNA577476) | soil metagenome | isolation source: 100 cm soil or saprolite under grassland replicate 1 | place: USA:California | collected 2016-06-15
GTAGCTGACGATCGCGAGCTCTGACCCTGCGGTGTCGATGAGGCGGAAGCGGAAGCCAGCCACGGCTCTACTCTTCCGGAAACTCCCGCTCGCCGCAGTCGGGGCAGAACAGGAACGCACCCCCATCGTCACCTAGGTACGCCTTCCAGCCCTTCGCGTCTGGCGAGGCCACGGTCCCGCATTCGGCGCACTCCAGCTTGCTCGTCGGGATGGGCTCGTCGTCGTACTGCACTACCCCTCATTCTCGCCTCGGCCCGCGGTATGGGCATCACCCTCCCTGGGGCTATGTCGAGTGCGGCGCGAGCTTCGCATCAAGCCTCTAGCCGGCCGGGGCTATCCTCTTTTCACAGGGAGCCGGGCTATGCGGGCCGCGGGCTTCCGTCCTCCCCGAGCCCGTGGTGTTCAACCCACCCGGCTCCCTGGCCTTAGGCGGAGCTTGCCCTATGTGGCAACGAATTTCAAGCATTCGCCGCCACGCGGGGCGAACCACCAGGTGCACTCTGAAATGCCACCTTGGCAGTGCCACAGGGTGTCTTAGGCTCCTCCTACCGCCCCCCTGGGGCGATTACTAGCTTGGCGGGGATCGCGTGATGAAATCCGGCGCGTTCGGGCTAGGCTCTCTCTCTTCCAGCCTCCGCTGCGAGCATGTCGGGCGTCCAGCCGCCATACACCCCGTAAGTGAGCTCTAGCGAGCCATGCCCGAGCGTGGCTTCGATCAGGCGGGGATGCAAGCCCCGGCGTTGCATGAGCACGCTGGTCGTGTACCTCAGCGAATGAAGTGAGCGTGGCAACCGCAGCTCGGGGTGCACTTTCTCGATACCCGCGTCCTGCATCGCCTTCTCGAAGCGCCGCTGCAAGAGCCGGGGCCGAAGCCTGCCACCCTCGGGATGCGGGAAGACCGGCCCGCTGTCCTGAGCGCCCGCGACTGCAACCCATGCGTCCAGCACGGCGCGAGCCTCGGCGGTCAGGTAGATACGCCGCGCCTCCCGGTCCTTCGGGTCGAGCAGCTCGCCCGCTGAGACTTGGTGCTCCACGAACACGGAGCCGCTGAGCAAGTTGACGTTCCTCCAGTCCAGCGCGATCAGCTCGCCCATGCGCAGCCCGCTCTCGACTGCGAGGCGACAGGCGTGGAGGTAGACCGGCTCCACCTTGGCCAGCTCCACCCAGAGCCGCTCCAGCTCCGCATCCTCGAACGGAGCCTTGCCGCGGCGAGGAGCCTTCACCTTGCCGCGCAGGCGACGGCGAAAGATGCTCGCGGGGTTCGTCTCGATCAGCTCGTGATCGACTGCGGCCGAGAGGCAAGCGGAGAGCTCGGCCAAGTGCGAAAGTCGTGAGGCCGGCTTCAACTCCGAGAGGCTGTCGAAGAAGCGTCGCAGCTCGCCTTGCCCGACCTTGCGCAGGGGCACGCCACCGAAGATCTTGCCCGCCTTGTCCAATGTGCGCTTGTAGGAGACAAGCGTTCGAGGGTGCAGCTCGCCCGAGCGGACGCGGCTCTCGACCGTCTCTAGGTAGTCACGGCTCCAGTCGGCAAAGCTCACGTCCTTACTGCGCACGATCCCCAGGCGGCCTTCGTCGATCTCGACCTGGAGCTTCATTAGCGCCCGCTCGGCAACGCGGCGATCGCGGACGCGGGCGCCCTTAACGGGCTTGCCCGAGGCGTCGCGGTGGAAGGTGTAGTACGAGGGCTTGCAGGTGCAGCCCCTGAGCGAGTCCAGCGATGTCTGGGTGGCGTTACGGCACCCTCGGCCGTGGGCGACTCGCAATGAAGCCTTCCGCGGTGTTGGCATGGCTCCTCCGTCGATTGACGGGGGCGAGCCTAGCAGGTTTTGTACCCGTTTTGTACCCGCAGCCGCGAACTCGGCTCAGATTTGACTAACCAAAGCCAAGAATGAACTTCGCGTCCTCGGACATTCGCTCGGGCGTCCACGGCGGATCCCAGGTGAGCTCCACCTCGGCCTGCTGTACGCCGAGCTCCGACATGGCGCGGTAGATGTCCTCCTGGATCATCGGGCCGGCCGGGCAGCCCATCGAGGTCAGGCTGTGCACGACCCGGACCTTGTCGCCCTCGACCTCGACGTCGTAGACGAGGCCGAGATCGACGATGTCCATCCCGAGCTCCGGGTCCTCGACCCCCCTCAGCGCCTCCATGACATCTTCTTTCGTCATCACGGTCGAGTGTAGCCCTTTGCCCGTCAGTAGCCGAGAAGCCGCACGTCCTCGCGCCTCTCACGCGCGAAGAAGTGGATCCCGTCGACGAAGCGCACCCAGTTGCACCGCGTGCACATCACGAGCGAGTGCGACCGTGCACTGTCGGCAAGGTACCGCACCCCGCGGAGCAGATCGCCGTTCGAGACGCCGGTCGCACAGAAGATCACCTCGCCCGGTACGAGGTCATCGACCGAGAAGACCCGGTCGATGTCGTCGATCCCCTGCTCGGTCGCCGCCTCGATCTCGCCACGAGTCGTCGGCCAGAGCTGGGCCTGGAGCTCGCCCCCCAGGCACCGCATTGCGGCAGCCGTCAGGACGGCCTGCCGTGTGCCGCCGATGCCGATGGCGAGGTGGTCGTTCGTGCCGCGAATGGCGGTGGAGATCGAGGCGGTGACGGTTCCGTCCTGGATCAGCTTGATGCGCGCCCCGGCCGAGCGGATCTCCTCGATCAGGTCGTGGTGCCTGGGTCGATCGAGCAGGATGGCGGTCACGTCGCTCGCAGTGCGGCCGTACGCCTCGGCGATCGCGCGGACGTTCTCGGAGACGGGCCGCAGGATGTCGATGTGCCCGCGCGCGACCGGTCCGACCGCCATCTGACGCATGTACATGTCCGGAAGCGTCGAGAGCGTGCCGCGGTCGCCGACGGCGATCATCGCCATCGCGCCGCTGCCACCGCGCGCGACGACGCCCCGGCCCTCGAGCGGGTCGAGCGCGAGGTCGACCTCGTCCCCTCCCGCGCCGACCTCGTCACCGATGGCGAGCACCCCGCTTCCCTCGGGGGCGCCGATAACGATTCGCCCCGACATCGGTAACGACTCAAGCGCCCCCTGCATCCCGGAGGACGCCGCCTCCTCTGCGCTCTCCTGGTCGCCCTGTCCCAGCCAGCGCGCGCTGGCGAGGGCCGCGCGCTCTGTGGCGCGCGCATAGAGCTCGCACATGCACGAGTGCGTCCGCTCCTGCGGCTCGGGCGCCGCCGGCTGCTCAGCCGCGTGAACCACCGCTCGCCACCGCCTCCAGCCGCCCCGCAGACGCAAAGATCAACTCCATGACCGTTGTGATCGTACGTCCGAGGTCGCTGTTCTCGACGATCGGGACCTCGAAGCGCCGTGCCCGCTCGAGGATCCCGTCCTGAACGACTCTGATGTCTGGCAACGCGTCGAGGTATCGCTGCACCGGACGTAACCCCTCGGACGCGCTGTCGCGCACGTAGAAGTGCGTGGCGTGGTCCCGCTCGTCGTCGATCGACAGCACGCAGTGGACGACGAGCGCGCCTTCGATCGGCGGCAGCATCCCCGGGACGAGATGGACGCCCTCGAGGACCATCGAGAAGCCCTCCTGGAGCGCGCGCTCCACCACCGCGCGGACGCCGACGAGCACGTTGCGCGTCTGGTCCATGAAGCCGACAACGCGCGGATCGCCCTTCTCGCCTTCCGGGTCGTGGACGGCTTCTCCCGCCTCGAAGCTCGAATAGTGGATCGACGGCATGAACTCCTGCGAGAAGAACGCTCGCATCGTCTGGCGGATGAAGTCGGTCGAGGTCACCCGGGTGATGCCGAGGCGGTAGGCGATCTCGGTCGCGACCGAAGACTTGCCGGTTCCGGTGCCACCTCCGATCAGCACGATCAGCGGCAGCTCGAGACGCTCCAGCTCCGGGTAGCGCCCGAGCATGCCTCTCTCGCTCATGGAGCCACCGGCTCCCGGGCGGTGTCGGCGAGGGCCAGGAGGGCCGTGTCGAGCTCGGGTTCTCCTGCCAGGGGGACGAGCTCGTTCTCGGCGAGCACGACCTCCGCTCCCCGGGTGCGGGCCTCCTGCGCGACCACATCGATCGCCGCCGCCTTCACCTCGACCAGGTAGACGTCGGCGTCGACTCGGGCGAGTTCCTCGTGGAGCGCGCGGCGGTCGGCAAGGTTGCGCGAGACGTGGACGACGTCCGCATCGAGGTGCTCGGTCGGAGCGGACCCGGTGGTGAAGATCGCCGTCCGGCGGCCCTCGAGCGGCTCGACCGGGCGCAGACGCAACGAGACCCGCACTACGGGCACGTCCTTCACGCTCGAGACAGCCTCGCGCAGGGCCTCCTCGCCGCCGGTGAGCACGACGAGATCGGACACGAGCACGCGGTAGGGATTGAGACCCTCGCCCACGTCCTGGCGGCCGTCGGCGACGAGGATCCTCCGGTCGACCGCGACCGGCGGGACGGCCGCCCCGCTGCCGTCGAAGACGACGACATCCGGACCGCGGGCGGCCGCCACCGCAGCCCCGGCGAGCACGGACGAGGTAGCCGGCTGGCCGGCGAGACCGGCTCCGCAGCGCCGGCAGCCCACGGTGACGACGCCCGTGAGCGCCGCGGTCTCGAGATGGTCGGACGCGGCGTGCCGCCCCGCGCGGGCGAGCTCGAGCAGGTCGTCCACGGACGGAGGCACCTCGATCAGCTCCGGCTCGATCGGGCCGCCGCGCCCCATGGCCACAACCACGATGTGGCGGTCGCGCGCGAGCAGGCGCGCAAGATGGCCCGTCACGGCCGTCTTCCCGACCCGCTTCCCCGTTCCGATCACGGCCAGAGAGGGCAGCTCGAAGGCCTCGTAGACCGGAGGATCGAAGCGAAACCCCGGGCCTGCATAGGGGAGCCCGAGCGCGAGCGCACGGCTCGCGAGGCCGAGACGCTTGCGTGGGGAGAGCACCGGTTCGTCGGAGAGGTCGTAGACCAGCTCGGGCTCGAACCGCCCGACGCCGTCCTCGAGGGTGTCGGCGAGGGGCACGCCGTAGTCCTCCCCTCCTCTCAGCTTCTCGATGCCACCGACCATGAGCGCACCCACGATCTCGAAGGGGAGCTCCGTGATGGCGTCGCGAACGACCGGCGCATAGTGCTCTCCATCGATCAAGGCCAAGACCCTCACGTCTCTGGCCCCCTGCGGCTCGAGCCCGACGAAGCCGGTCTCCCGCCGCCGGCCGACGCCGCTGGCGGGGGGATCCTGCGCTCGCGGCGCCCCAGAGGCGTAAGGAAACGAGTCACCTCGTCGACCTGACCTCGGTCTCGATCCGGCCCGTGTATTTCTCGTAGGCGAGCGTCTCGGTCGAGAACTGGATGATGCGCTCCTGCCCGTGGTAGGGGTACTTGCGCCAGACGTCCACGTGCGACCCGGTGACCTCGATCACGTTGTAACAGGGGCGCGTGTTCCCTCGGAGCCGCAACGAGGAGACCGTTCCCGTGTTGATGATGAACATGTCCTCGAGGCGCCAGGCGTACGGGACGTGCTTGTGTCCGCACAGGACGAGGTCGACGCGCGCTCGCTGCAGGCACTCGATCGCATCGCCGGCGTCGTAGACGATGTTCCGTTCTCGCCCGGTGCCGGGGACGGGCAGCAGGTGGTGGTGAAGCACGAAGACGCGCACGTTGCCCCCGTCGGCGAACTGCTCCTCGATCCAGCTGTAGCGGCCGCGTCCGATCTCCCCGTTGTCGAGGTCGGGCTCGGTGGAGTCGACGGCGACGACCGTCACCCCGCCCACCTGGAGCACGGAGTTGCGCTCGCCGAACATCTCCTCGAAGTGGACATAGCCGACGTTGCGCGCGTCGTGGTTTCCGGGGACGACGACGAAGGCCCCGCAGTCGATCCGGCCCAGGTACTCCCTCGCCGCGGCGAACTCGGGCTTGAAGCCCATGGCGGTCAGATCACCCGAGCAGACGACCAGGTCTGGCTCGAGATCGTTGATCTCGGAGACCGCACGCTCCATCAGGCTCGGCACGAAGTGGGGATCCCCGCAGTGCAGGTCGGAGAGATGGGCGATGCGGAAGGTCTCGTCGGGGACGGTCGCCACTGCCCGAAGTGTAGGAGCGGGAACGCCCTCTATCGGGGAATGTCGTAGATGTCGCCGAGCTTGTCGCGCAGGTAGCGCAGATACGGAGCGGTGTCGATCGGACCGCCAACCGCCCGCTCGAGGGTCTCCCCGGGCATGAACATGCGCCCGAAACGGTGTAGGTGCTGGCGAAGCCAGTCACGCAAGGCGCCAAACTCGCCACGCTCGATCTGCTCGTAGACGTCGGGGACGTCCTCGAGCACGCGCTCCCAGAGCTGGGCCGAGATGATGTTCCCGAGCGAGTAGGTCGAGAAGTAGCCGACGAGGCCGCTGGCCCAGTGGGTGTCCTGGAGCACGCCGTCCGCGACATCCGGAACGTCGAGGCCCAGGTACTCCTTCATCTTGGCGTCCCAGGCCTCCGGGAGGTCGGCCGGGGCCAGCCGGCCCGTGATGAGCTCCTGCTCGAGCTCGAAGCGCAGGATGATGTGCAGGTTGTAGGTCGCCTCGTCGGCGTAGATCCGGATCAGCGAAGGCTGGACCTTGTTGACCGCGCGGTAGAAGGTCTCGAGCTCCACGTTGCCGAGGCGCTCCGGGAAGACCCGCTGGAGCTCGGGGTAGAAACGCCGCCAGAAGGGACGGCTGCGACCCACGAGGTTCTCCCACATGCGGCTCTGCGACTCGTGGAGGCCCAGCGACGTGCCGCGCGCGAGGGGCGTGCGCTCGAAGGCCGGATCGACCTGGCGCTCGTAGAGACCATGTCCGAACTCGTGCATGACCGCGAACAGCGACGTGAGGTTGGTCTCGTGGTGACGGGTCGTGAGCCGAATGTCGGGAATGGACATGCTCGAGGCGAAGGGATGACGAGGCGTCGACGGCATCGGAGCGGTCGGCGATCTCCCTGGTCAGCGGAACGAGCCCTTCTTTCAGCGTCTCGAACACCGCGCGCACCTCGGCGGTTGTGATGCCCGGCTCGAAGTCGTCGAGGAGCAGGTCGTAGTCCTCCTCGGCCGGCTCGAAGCAGTCGACGTACTCGCGCTTGAGCTCGAGATTCCGCTCCAGATGAGGCAGGAAGAACTCGAAGTCGGACTCGCGGCGGGCACGTTCCCACACGGACTGCCCGATCGCCGCCGACCGGGAGATCTCGGCCCGGAGCGCGGAGGGAACGCGCCGCAGCTTCTCGTAGTCACGGCGCGTGACCCGGATCAGTCCCGCCTCGAGCGAGTCGTACTCGATCGAGCCTTCGTACTCCTCGAGCTCGTCGAGCAGCCGGCCGATGTCGGCCGAGACGAAGCGTTCGTGTGCGATTCGCGCGATCGTCCCCAGCTGCTCTGCGCGGGCTGCAGCGCCGGCGGGCGGCATCTGCGTGCGCTGATCCCAGCCGGCGAGGCCCGCCAGCTTGCCGAGGTCGTAGACTTCCGCGAGCCGGCCCCTGAGCTCCTCGAGTGCAGGCGGCGCGCTGTGCCTCACCATGGTCTCGGACGGTCGCATCGGCCAGGCCAGTACACCATGTGGGTGGCCAGTGGTGCAGCGGGAAGCGTCGGCCGCGATGGGACCGGCATCCGGACACGCTGGTACCCTTCGGCGCAGTGCCGTTGGAAATCCCTGATTTCCAGGCGTATTCCGGGGATCGGAATCCTGAGTTTGCGAACGAGGCCGAGCTCGAATGCGCAAAGATCCTCGACTACTACGGGGTCCCGTGGGCGTACGAGCCACGTACCTTCGTGCTGGACGAGGACGAGGACGGGCGCGTCGTCGAGGCCTTCACGCCGGACTTCTACCTCCCCGGACAGGATCTCTACGTCGAGGTGACGGTCATGAAACAGTCGCTCGTGACCCGGAAGAACCGCAAGCTGCGCAAGCTCCGCGCCCGCTATCCCGAGATCAAGATCAAGCTCTTCTACAAGCGAGATATCGAGCGCCTCGCCGAGCGATATCACCTGAACCTCGCCTCCTAGCGCTGCCGGGACTCGGTGACGTGTACCTGAGCGCCGAGGAGATCGGCGCGCGCGTGGCCGAACTCGGCGAGCAGATCGCCTCCGACTATGCCGGCCGTGAGCCGCTGCTCATCGGCCTCCTCAAGGCGAGCGTCGTCTTCCTCGCCGACCTGTCGCGGGCGATGCCGATCCTGCACGGAGTGGACTTCGTCGAGCTCGAGGGCTATGACGGTCAGGGCACGGGCGGCCAGCGCGCCATCCGGCTGCTCAAAGACCTCGACGAGGACATCGCAGGTCGGGACGTCCTGCTGGTGGAGGACGTGGTCGACACAGGCCTGACTCTGCACGCGCTCACGCGGATTCTCGAGCTGCGCGAGCCGCGTTCGCTCGCCGCGGTCACGCTCCTCGACCGGCCCTACCGCCGGCTGGTCGAGGATCTTCCGGTTCGCTACGTGGGCTTCACCGTGCCCGACGAGTTCTTCGTCGGCTACGGCTTCGATCTGGACGAGCGGTACCGGAACCTCTCCGATCTCCATCTCTTCCGCACTCGCTGAGCTCCCAATTTAGCCGCGTCTAACTCTCTGGTTAGACTGTCGCGATGGCTGTGAGGGCGGACGTCGCCGCTCGTCCGCGCATGGGCGAGGTACTCACGCGGAGCCATCCGCGGCTGCGCATCATCCCTTTCCTGGGGCCCGCGTTCGTCGCGTGCGTCGCCTACATCGACCCGGGCAATTTCGCCACGAACATCGCGGGCGGCTCGAAGTTCGGCTTCACGCTCGTCTGGGTCATCGTCGCCTCGAACCTCATGGCCATGCTGATCCAGACGCTCTCGGCCAAGCTCGGCATCGCCACAGGGCGCAACCTGGCCGAGGAGTGCCGCGAGCAGTTCCCGCGCAGGGTCTCCCTCGGGCTCTGGGTCGAGGCCGAGGCGATCGCCATGGCGACCGATCTGGCCGAGTTCCTCGGCGCCGCTATCGGCTTCCACCTGCTCTTCGGAATCGACCTCTTCCCCGCCGCCGTCCTTACCGGGATCACCGCCTTCGCGATCCTCGGGCTCCAGCGCTTCGGCTTCCGGCCGCTGGAGGCCGTGATCGCGTCGCTCGTCGCCGTGATCGGCCTCTGCTACGTGGCCGAGATCTTCTACGCCAATCCTCCGCTCGGGACGGTGGCCAAGCATGCGGTCCTGCCGCAGTTCGCGGGGGGAGACTCGGTGCTGCTCGCGGTCGGCATCCTCGGCGCGACGGTGATGCCCCACGTGATCTACCTGCACTCGGCCCTCATGCAGGACCGCATCGTCCCCGAAAACGACGCCCAGGCCCACCGGCTGTTCCGCTACACCCGCATCGACGTGCTGATCGCGATGTCGATCGCCGGCCTGATCAACATCGCCATGCTGGTGATGGCCGCCAGCGTCTTCTACCGGAGCGGCCTCACTCATGTGGATTCGCTGGACGGCGCTCACCGCACGCTCGCGCCCATCGTCGGGGGCGCGTCCGCCGCGCTCTTCGCGCTCGCGCTGCTCTTCTCCGGACTCTCGAGCTCCGCGGTGGGAACGATGTCGGGCCAGGTCGTCATGCAGGGATTCATTCGCCGGCGAATCCCGATCTTCGTCCGGCGCGCAGTCACGATGGTGCCCGCCTTCGTGGTCATCGCCCTCGGCGTGAACCCCACCCATACGCTCGTGATCAGCCAGGTGGTGCTCTCGTTCGGCATCCCCTTCGCGCTGATCCCGCTGGTGCTCTTCACGAGCCGTCGCGACGTGATGGGCACGCTCGTCAACCGCCGCGCGACCACGGCCGCAGCGGTCGTCGTCGCGGGACTGATCTGCGTCCTCAACCTGTTCCTGCTCGCGCTCACGTTCGGGCTCGCCTAATTGCCCGCCGTAGCCACGTGCGAAAAGCGTCCGAGGGGAAGTGGGTTCACGGGGGAAACCGGCCGTTTCCCCGTGTTGCTAGAGGTAGCCGAGCGGATCAACCGGTTGACCGTTGACCCGTACCTCGAAGTGCAGGTGCGGCCCGAGGCAGTGGCCCGTGCACCCGACCCAGCCGATCACATCGCCCTGAGCGACCTGCGCGCCCCCGCCGATGGCCAGCCCGGCCTGGTGACCGTATGCGGTGGCGAGCCCGCCGCCGTGGTCGATTACGGTCAGGTTCCCGTATCCGCCGACCCAGCCGGCAATGATCACCGTGCCCGCGGCGGCGGCGTGAATGGGCGTTCCCGACGGCGCCCCGATGTCGATTCCCTCGTGCATGCGCCCCCACCGCATGCCGAATGGGCTCGTGACAGGGCCGTTGACCGGCCAGATCAACCCCGAGGCCGACCGATGTCCGCCCGGCGACTGCGCCCGCGCAGCCTGGGCTGCCTGGATTCGCGCGGCGAGTTGCGCGGCGACCTGCTGTAGCGCCTCCATCTCGCCCAGCTCCTGGCGCTCCTGCTCGCTGAGCGTGGCGAGGCTCTGGCGCTTCTGCGCACGCTCTCCCGCCAGCTGCGCCTTCCCCGCGAGCAGCTGGTTGCGCAGCCCTCGAACCTGAGCGACCCGGACGGCGACGACCCGAGCCTCCTGTCGCACCCGGTCGCGCGCCACCTTCGTCCGGGCGTGGGCCTGCCTGGCCTCCTGCTTCGTCCTGCGCACCGTGTCCGCGATGCGCTTGTCCTGGGTCCCGATCCGTCGCAGATAGTCGACGGCGTCCAGGACATCGGAAAAGCTTTCCGCGGACAGGAGCACGGCGAACGTGTCGGGCTCGTCCGACTCGTAGATCGCAACCAGGCGAGCGTTCAGCCGTTCGAGCGCGATCCGGTACTCCTGGCGCATGAAGCGAAGGCGTTCCGTCTGAGCCCGATAGAGTGCGTTCAGCCGGCTCAGCCTGAGCTGTCGCAGGCGCAGCTCCTGCTCCAGCGGGCCGAGCTGTCGCGAGACGTCTCCGACCTGCCGCTCGAGTGAGCGGATCCGGGACGAGGCGGCGGTGATCTGGGTCTCGAGCGCAGCCTCGCTCTGCCGCATGCGCCCGACCTTCGTGTTCAGCGCGGCGATCTGAGCGTCGACGGACTGCTTCTTCTGCACGATGTCGTCGGCGCCGGCCGGAGCCGCCGCGAGGAGCGCGACGGCGAGGCCGAGAACGATGCGTCGAGCCATGCCTGCAGGTTCGCCGACCGACAGGACGACCCTGCCGAGCGGCCCGGCGATTCTAGGCGGACGTCAGCCTGCGGAGCCCACCCTGGGTCCGCGCGGCTCCGCCCCGTGCACATCGGTCGCGCGAGAACCGGCCAGTGCGTCCTTCGAATACTGTGCAGCCGCGGCACGCACCGCGACCTCCTGCTCTCGCCTGCTCTCGACCTCCGCCTCGATCGCGGCGACATACGAGCGACACCGTTCAACCTCCTCCTCGTCGCCCGCGTAGGCCGCCTCGCCGAGGAGCCGCATCGCCGAGCGCCGCCGGACCTCGAGCAGTCTCACCTCGGCGCCCAGACGGAGGACCCGCAGCTGGGCTACGAGTCGGACGGCGGTGGTCTCGACGACCGCCTCGACACGGACGTACGCCCGCCGCAGAGCCCGGAGGGCAGCCGCTCCGAGCTGCGAGAAGAACTCGACGCCATGGGGCCTCGCCGTCCAGCGCCGCAGGTGAACCGGGGGCGGGCGGACGATCGTGTCTACCTCGCTTCTGTCGTTACGAGCGGGTTGCCGCGTGCTCACGCCGCTCCCTTACCCGCGGCTCGAGCTCGCTAAGCGCGGCAGCGGCCTGCTGCCTGAGTGGGCCGACGAGCGAGTCGTAGTCCTCGTCGGAGATCTTCCCCGTGCGATGGTCGAACTCGAGCTCTTTCAGGGCGGCGAGCGCGCGGTCGCGCTCCTCGGCCAGCTCGAGCTGCCGGCGGGCCTCGGGGCCGATCTCGTCCAGCCGATCGCCGCCGCCACGAACCGCCGGCTCTCTGAGAAACGGGAGGGCGACGAGGACGACGCACGCGACGGCGAGCAACGCTCCGAGGACGAGGGCGGCGGTCATGCTTCCGCGAGCGCTTCGGCTCGCCCGTACCGCTCGGCCAGCCGGCGCTCCTCGCGTGCATCCGGCCACAGCGCGATCACGGCTCCGGTCAAGAAGACGATCCCCGCTAACCAGATCAGGTTCACGAGCGGCTTGACGAGCACCTTCAGGTAGACGCTGCCGTCCCGGTTGATCTGGTCGGCGATCAAGTCGACGTCCTCGGCGCGCAGCCAGTCGGTATGGATTGCCATCTCGTTCGAGACCTGGCGCTCGGCGAAGTAGCGGTTCTTGCCCGGATAGGTGGTGGCCACGTGGTCGCCTCCGCGGTAGAGGTCGACCGTGGCGCGTACCTCCTGATCGTTCGGCCCGGGCTGAGTCTCCAGCGAGCGATAGACCGCCGTGTAGCGGCCGACCTGCATTGACTCGCCCGGCGACAGCTTCGCCTCCCGCACGGTCTGATAGGCGCTGGAACCGGCCACGCCGACGGCGAGCAGGACGACGGCAGCGTGGACGACGTAGCCCCCGTAGCGGCGCCGGTTCCGCCCGACGAGCTCGGCGAACGCCGCGGGCCAGCTCGAGCCCGAGAGCGCCCGCCGCGCCCGGGTCCCCCTGGCGAACTCGAGCACGATCGACGCCAGCACGAAGGCCGAGAACGTGTACCCGACCAAGCCGGGGATCGACGATCCGGCCCCGGCAAGCGCGAGCGCGATACCGACGGCGAGCGCCACGGCCACCGGCCCGAGGAAGGTTCGCTTGAGCGCTTTCGGCGATGCCCGCCGCCAGGCGATCAGCGGCCCGATGCCCATGAGCAACAGCAGAGGCAGCCCGAAGACCCGCAGGAAGAAGTCGTACCAGCCCCGCCCCACGGTCACGGACTCACCGGTCAGCGCCTCCTTCAGGATCGGGTAAGTCACGCCCCAGAGGATGGTCAGCGTCAGCGCGACAAGCAGCAGGTTGTTGTAGAGGAACGTCGCCTCGCGCGAGATGGGCGACTCGAGCCGCGTCTTCGAGCGCAGGAGCGGGAGCCGCCAGAAGACGAGCGCGAGCGAGCAGACCACCACGAAGCAGATGAAGCCCAGAAACCACGGCCCGATCGAGCTCTCCGTGAAGGAGTGGATGGAATTGAGCACCCCGGAGCGGGTGAGGAAGGTGCCGAAGATCGACAGGCCGAAGGCGAGGATGACGAGCAGTATGTTCCAGACCTTCAGCATCCCCTTCTTCTCCTGCACCATCACCGAGTGCAGGAACGCGGTCGCTGCCAGCCACGGCATCAGGGCCGCGTTCTCGACCGGATCCCATGCGTAGTAGCCGCCCCAGCCGACCTCGACGTACGCCCAGTGCGCTCCGAGCAGCTGGCCGATGCCGAGGCACGCCCAGGCGGTGAGCGTCCAGCGCCGCGTGGCGACGATCCAGCGCTCGTCCGTTCTTCGCGCGATCAGCGCCCCCATCGCGAAGGCGAACGGCACCGTCAGGCCCACGTAGCCGAGGTAGAGCATCGGTGGATGGGCGACCATGTACGGGTTCTGCAGGCTCGGGTTGAGGCCCAGGCCTTCCGCGGGGGCGGTCTGCGTGTCGAACGGGCTCGCCACAGCCACGAGCAGGAACGAGAAGAACGTCGCCACGACCCCGAGCACCGGCACCACCCAGGCCAGGAGCTCACGACCCGCCTTCCGGTCGAGCAGGACCGCCGCCGTCGAGTAGCCCATGAGCACGAGGAGCCAGAGCAGGAGCGAGCCCTCCTGGCCACCCCAGAACGCCGACAGGGTGTAGGCCGTCGGCAGCCGGCGGCTCGTGTGGTCGGCGACGTAGGTGAACGAGAAATCGTGATGCAGGAGCGCGACCACCAGGACTGCGGCGGCGACCCCGGCCGCGAGGAAGGCAGCGACCAGCGCGTTCTGGGCCGACACCGCGAGCCGACGCCGGCGCTGGCGCGCCGCGAGTGCGCCCGCGAGCACCGCGTAGAGGGACAGCCCGAGGCAGACGACGAGCGCAGCGCGACCGAGCTCAGACATTCAGGAAGAGGACTTCTTCGGTGCGTACTTCGACGGGCACTTGGTGATCATCGAACCGGGCCGCGACACGAACACGCCGTTGCGCAACCGCCCCTCCACCAGGATGTGGCGTCCGGCGCGGAAGAGATCGGGCACCGTGCCCGTGTAGACCACGGGAACCGTCGCCTTGCCGTCGAAGTCGCGCAGGCGGAAGCGCAGCCCGCCGGCGTGCGCGTCTCCCCGAACCGGGGCCAGGACGATGCCCGCGAGCTGCACCCTTCCCGTATGGCCCGAGAGCTGGCTCGGCCGAATCGCAGGCGTGGTGCCGCCGGCAAGCGACGTGTAGAGAAGGAAGACGGCGAGAACTGCCGCGACGCCGAGCGCCACGACCAGGCGCGCTGGACTGCGCGGGTGGGCCACAGGGGGATTGTAGGGAACGTGCCCCGCGCCGGCCCGCGAGAGCCGGCGCGGGAGCGCACTCAGAACGCGAGCAGCCGGAAGTGGAGATCCGCCCGGCCTACCAGGTCGTTACCGGCCGGCACGACCAGGAAGACGCGGAACGCCCCGTCGGGCTGCCGCTGCACCGACGTCATCGCCGCGGTCGTCCCGTCGGCGCAGAAGCCGAACACCGAGCTCTTGCTCGTGTACGCATCCGGGATGTTGAGGATTCCCTGTCTTGTCACCCGTGACCACGGCGACTCCCTTCACCGTGCCGAACAAGGGGGTTCGACATGCGCAGGTGCCGGCTCGCGTCGGCCATCGTGGCCCCGTTCGTTCTCTCAGCCGTCGCTCTCTTCTTCGCCCTCGGAGGCTCGGCCCTCGCCACAGGCTCGAGCGCGACCGCGACGCGCTGTGCCAATTGAGTGGACGCGAGATCCTTACCCCGCGGGGCTCCGTCGGGAACCCTGCCGGGTCAGGAGCTCGCGGTCTTCTCGCGACGCCCGGGCACGTTGTAGCCGTGCTCGTGGCAGAGGGAGCCGGGCGACTCTTCCGTGAGAGCGTCGCAGTACCCCTTGCCGTAGGCGGCTCGCATGAAGGCCGCGACGACCTCGAGATTCCACTCCGTGATCTCGCCCGCCTCGCGCCAGAGGTCGGCAAGGCGAAGGTCGATGTCCAGCTCGAGCAGATCGATGCGAGTCGGTCGCTTGGGCATGGAAACACCGTAGAGCGGGAGTCGGACGGACGGGCGTGGGGTAGCGTCCCTCCGTGAGCTCGATCCGCTTCGGCCCGGCCAGGGTACCCTCGCACGACAGCCCGGAGGAGGCGGTCTCGCTGCTCCTGGAGCGAGGCTATACCGCCTGCGAGATCGACTTCGAGGGTGGCTTCTGGATGGACTATGCCTGGGCCGAGCTCTTCGGAGAGCTGGCCCGCCAGTCGGATGTCGCGCTCTCAGTGCACGCGCCGATCGCAGGATTCATGGGGCATGCAGAGCGCGGCAGGAAGCTGAACATGGCCGTCGGGATGCTCGACCACTCGGCGGGCATCGCCACGGCGTGCGGGGCGGAGCTCGTCGTCTTCCACCCCGGCTTCCTCCTCGGCCGGACGCGCGAGGCAGCGATCGACTCGGTCTGCGAACAGCTCGGCGAGCTGCGCGAGCGCCTCGAGCGCAAGGACCGGGCTGTGCCATTCGGAATCGAGGTCATGGGCAGGATTCGCGAGCTCGGCTCGGCCGAGGACCTCCTCGAGATCGCGGGTCGCTGCGGGTGGGTTCGACCCGTGCTCGACTTCGCCCACATGCACGCCACCTCGGACGGCGCGTTCACGACCGTGGAGCCGTTCACACAGGTGCTCGCGGCTGCCGACGCGGTCCTCGACCCGGATGCGCCCTTCCACATTCACTTCTCCGACATCGCCTACGCCAACCGCAACGAGACGAAGCATCTGCCGTACGGCGAAGGAACGCTGCGCGCTGATCCGCTCGCGGAAGCGCTGGCCCCCTTCCGCCGCCCGGCCACGGTGATCGGCGAATCGCCGGACGAGGCTTCGAATCAGGCGATCCGGGCAGTGCTCGCCGGACACTGAGCCCTCGCCGCGGTTACGACGTCGGCCATACGACGCCGACGGTCGAGCATCTGGCGGCGCGAGGCGTTCGTCCCTACGCTCAGGCCGGGATTTTTCTCGTGGGCCTCAGCGGTTAGTCTCAAGGAGAACGACGACGTACGTCGCGAAAGGTCATTCACTGGGAAACCGTCAGGTTTCCCGGTGACCAGAATCAGGCGATCCGGGCGGTGCTCGAGGCGAAGGCGGAGCCCAGCGCGGCAACCGGCGAGAGCTCGGCCAGGCGCTCCGCGACAGCACGGTCCGGCCGCTCGCGCTCGCGCAGGAACTGATCGAGCCGGGTCAGAATCCAGGCCTCGAGCGACCGATAGCCCGTCCGGCCCACCTGCTCCCACGCCTCGCGCATCAGACTCTCCGCTTCGCCATCGCGTCCCTGGGCGGTTCGGACGAACGCCAGCGACAGACGCGTCGTCGCCTGGGACGAGATGTCCTGCGGGCCGACGGTCTCGATCGCCGTGAGCGCGGTGCGCTCCGCCTCGTCCAGCTTCCCCTGCGCTGTGAGCACGTCCGCGAGCGCCCGCTGGCTCTCGCACAGCGTCCCCCGGTCCTCGAGCGGCTTCAGCACGCGGATCGCCTCGCGCAGCAGCCGTTCCGCCCGCGCGTGGTTGCCGCGCTCGACTGCCACTCCGGCGAGCTCGTTGAGCGTGCGGCCGAGCTGCCAGCTGGATCCCGCCTCGGCAAAGAGCTCACGAGCGCGCTCGAGGTCTCCTTGCGCAGCATCGAGCTTGCCCCGAGTCATGTGGAGATGTCCGGCTTCGCGGAGCGCGAGAGCGAGCGCAACGATGTTGCCGCTCTCCTCGGCCAGCTCCAGCGAGCGCTGCACCATCTCGTCTGCCTCCTCGAGCCGCATGAGCGCGGAGTACACCGTCGCGAGCTCGTGGGTCGCGCGCGCCTCGAGGTCCTTGCGCCCGGAAGCCCGGGCGAGCCCGAGCGCCTCGTGCGCGTAGCGCTCCTCCTCGTCCATCTCCCCCTGCCAGCGGTAGATGGTCGCGCAGACGAGCAGGGCGTCGAAGCGCTCCTCCGGCTCGAGCACCTCAAGGGCGCGCTCGGCGAGCTCCTTGGCCCGGGGGAGATCGGCGTCGCGCAGCACCGCCACCTCGGCGAGCGCCGTCAGCGCTTTGCCCTCGATCTTGCGATCTCCCGAGGTCTCCGCCTCGGCCGCGACCTCCGCCATCTCACGCGAGACTGCCGGAAGGTCGTCGAGGCGCCAGGCGGCGCGAGCCGCGTGGTAGCGCCGCTCGAGCGTGGGCTCCAGCTCGACCGCGCGCAGGAGCAGCTTGCGCCCCGGGCGGTTCGCCTCGCGGGCCAGGGCCCGCTTGCCCGCCTTCTCCAGCGCCGACGCCGTCTGTCCCGCGAGCTCGGGTGGAGCGACCCCGTCTAGCTCCGTGAGCAGCGTGACCGCCTCGTCGAGGTGGTAGGCACGGATCTCGAGCAGCTCCTCGCCGGCCCGCTCGCTGAGCCAGGCGGCGAAATGAGCATGGTGCTCCGCACGTGCCGACTTTGTCAGGCCCGCGTAGGCGACCTCCCTGATCAGAACGTGCTTGAAGCGGTACGCCTGCTCGCCGGTGATGGAGGAACGCGCCTCCGGGAGCACAAGATCGCGCAGCAGCAGATCATCGAGGACCGAATCGAATCCGTCCAGATCGGATGAGAGGTGACCCAGGGCTCCTCGCCAGAAGACACGTCCGATCACGGCCGCGCGACGCAGGAGGGCGCGCTCCTCTCGCGGCAGCCGGTCTATTCGAGCTGCGATCAGGGCCTGCAGGCTGTCCGGAATGCGCTCGACGCCGTCTCCCCCTCGCTCGACGAGCATCCGCATCGTCTCCTCGACGAAGAGCGGGTTCCCCTCGGTCTTCTCGAGCAACGCCTGCCGCGCCTGAGGGGCGAGCGGCGTCGCACCGTCCCCGGCCAGCGCATCCACGAGCGCCTCGCTGTCGGCGGCGCCGAGGGGCTCCAGCTCGATGGCCGTCGCCCGCACGCGCCCTCCTCCCCAGCCCGCACGGATCTCCAGCAGCTCCGGGCGCGCCAGGCAGATGACGAGCAGCGGCGCGCGCACCGAATCGGCGAGGTGCTCGATGAGCAGGAGCAGCGGCTCCTCGGCCCAGTGGATGTCCTCGAAGACGAGAACGACGGGTTGTGGCTCCGCGAGCCTCTCGACGAAGGCCCGTGCGGCCCAGGCGATCTCCTGCTGGCTATGCTGGCCCTCGAGGGCCTCGAGCACGCCTGACGCCAATCCGAGCAGATCGGCGACAGCCTCGTCCTCGCAGCAGGCGCGCAGCTTCTCGAACGCCTCTTCGATCGGATCGTCGTCGGAGATCCCGGCGACGGTCTTGACCATCTCGGCCAGCGGCCAGTACGTGATGCCCTCGCCGTAGGGGAGGCAGCGCCCGGAGAGGATCGTGGTTCCCTCCACGCCGTCCACAAACTCGCGGGCCACGCGGCTTTTGCCGATGCCGGGCTCGCCGTAGATGGTGAACAGATGCGGCCTGCCGTCGCGGACAGCGCGTGCAAACGTGTTCTCGAGCAGCTCCAGCTCACCATCTCGGCCCACCAGCGGGGCTCCCAGGGTCCGCAGGTCGCGAAAGCCTGCGCTCGTGCCGAGCACCAGCCAGGCCTCGACGGGCTTTCCGAGCCCGCGCAGCTCGAGGGACCCGGCCGGCTCGAGGTCGGCGCAGCCCCCGGCGAGACGCTTCGCAGCCGGGCCGATAAGGATCTGGCCCGGCTCGGCGGCCTGCTGAAGGCGCGCGGCGATGTTGACCGCCTCGCCGGTCGCGAACGACGACTCTCCGTCCTCGACGACGACCTCGCCCGCCTCGATGCCGATGCGAACCTCGAGCCCGAGCTCCCCCACGGCCTCCTGGACGGCGATGGCGGTGCGGATCGCGCGCTCGGCGTCGTCCTCGTGTGCCAGCGCCACCCCGAACGCCGCCATCACCGCGTCGCCGGCGAACTTCTCGACGATGCCGCCGTGACCATCCACGAAGTGCGACACCTCGCTGAAGAAGCGCGTAACCCGGCGGCGGACGACCTCGGGGTCCTGCCCCGAGACGAGCGCCGTCGAGTCGACCAGATCGACAAACAGGACCGTGGCGAGCTTGCGTTCCATCCTCACGTTGTATCAACGAGTAGGGACCGAGTCGGGTTCCCGCTTCCGGCCGGCCCGCAGCGGCGCCGTGCAGACCGGCCGGACGGGAACTCGCTCAGATGCCGAGATCGGCTCGCGACACCGTGGAGAGCACCTGCTGCTGGTAGTAGACAGGGCCTGTCTCGTCGGCCGTCACGTCCGAGGCGTAGTGCGTCGAGACGAAGAGGCCGTAGACGTTCGCGTCCGAGACGGCCAGGCCGAAGTAATCGCCGATGAAGCCGCGGCCGGTCGGACACGGGTCACGCGCCCCCGCGCAGGGGTACTGCGAGATGCCGTCGATGTGCTGGCCGGGCTGCTCTGGATCCCAGGTGAACTCGGATACCTGGAGGTTCGGTCCAGCCGCGACAGCGCCTCCACCCGTGTCCGTGTATGCCTGCAGCGACGTGTCGATGCAGAAGTTCGTCCGCCCGAGGTCGGCCGGAAGGACGCTCGGGTCATCCGGGCAGGCCTGGCGGCGATCGAAGAACTCGATCGCCACGGCTCCGTCCGGTCCCGCCGCGATGGAGGGCTGGAACTGGTCGGTCGCGGGTCCAGGCGCGTCGAAGTTGTCGTTCACCACCACGGACGGCGACCACGTGAGGCCGCCGTCGGTCGACTGCGTGAACTTGACGTCCATCTGTGTCCCATCCCAGTCCTCGTAGGTGAGGTAGAGGTGGCCCGGGTAGGTCGGGCTCGCAGCGAAGCTCTCGGTGATGCCGTCGCGGAAGCGGGTGTTCGGCAAGACCTCGCCCGGAACGATGGTCACCGTCGTGATGGGCACGAACGGCGTGAACGTCCGGGCGTCGTCGCTCGAACGGGCGACGTAGATCGTCGAGCTCTTCTTCCCGCTTGGCGGAAACGAGACGACGGCGACGTATACGTCCCCAGCGGCGTCGATCTCCGGGTACACGAACGTGGCCCCTGCGCCCACCTGGGACGGCGGGCTGATCGTGACGGCCTTGTCGAAGGTCTGACCGCGATCACGGGAGACCGCCATGCGCACCTTGATCCCACCGCCGGCCGAGGAGCCGTTGAAGACGGCCCACGCAGCGTACACATGGTCCTGGAACTCGTTGCCGGGGATGTGGTTGACGGCAATCCACTGCTTGTCCTCGACGTGCCCGGACTGGCGCGCCGATGCGTTGTTCGGCGGCTCGAGGGCCTTGCCCCCGTTCCCCTTGACCCAGGTCTGGCCCAGGTCGTCGCTGTACGACACGTCGATCTCGCCGTCCGGATGGAGCTTCGAGGCGTCCCAGAAGGCGTTGAACGGCAGCATCGTCTGGTAGACACGGCCCTGCGTGTCGAAGTCGAGGTTGGGGTCTGTCGTGTCCGTCCAGCTCGGGGGCATGTCCTGCGTGCCGGTCGAGACGCAGTCGTAGCCCTGGATCTGGTTGTTGCTCGTTGGCACGCCGTTCGGGATCTGAAAGGCCCCGAGATAGAACATGTAGAAGGTGCTGTACTTGTCGAAGAAGAACTTCGAGCTGCCGACGAGGTCCTCGGTTCCGGGATCGACTGTGATCCACGACTCCGAGTGGTTGGCGTCGAACGGGCCAGGGCCGCAGGTTCCTGCCAACGGCACCCGTGATCCCGGTGGAACCGGGTAGCCGCCTCCCGTCGTCGGCGAGCTCGCCACCTGGTTCGTAAACGGGACGCTCGCCTGCCAGCCACCGGCCGAGGCCGAAGCAGCCCACAACGCAGCCGCCGTCAAGACCGCAGCCGCCAAGCCGAGTCTCTTCATGCTCCCCCCTTTTCGAGTGGCCCACATGCCCTTACCCGGCTTCGAAGCTTTCCGAACCGCGGTTAGCATCCCCTGGTGCTCGATCCCAAGGTCTTCAAGGCCTACGACGTGCGCGGCGTCTACCCAACCGAGCTGGACGAGGAAGGCGCCTATGCAGTCGGCCGGGCCTACGTCGAGCAGTTCGAGCCCCAGAGGATCGCCGTCGGCCGCGACATGCGCCTGTCGTCGCCGAAGATCGCCCAGGCCGTCATCGAAGGGGCGGCGGACGGCGGTGCGGACATCAAGGACATCGGGCTCGTCGGCACGGAGATGGTGTACTTCGCCGTCGGGGAGCTCGGGCTCGACGGCGGCATCGCGGTCACCGCCTCGCACAACTCGAAGGAGTACACGGGCATGAAGATCGTCCGGCGAGGTGCGCTACCGGTGGGAGGCGACTCGGGCCTGGCGGAGGTGCGGGACCGGGCGCTCGCAGGCTTCGACGAGCCCCGGCGGCGAGGCGAGGTCGGCGAGGAGAACGTCTGGCCCGCGTACGTCGAACGGGTGCTGTCGTTCGTGGACGTTTCCGCGATCGCCCCCCTGCGCGTGGTCGTGGACGCCGCGAACGGCATGGCCGGCGTCATGCTCCCACCGGTCCTCGAGCGGCTGCCGTCGGTCGAGGTCGTCGCGTGCCACTTCGAGCTCGACGGGACCTTCCCCAATCACGAGCCGAACCCGCTGCTGCCCGAGAACCGCGAGTTCATCGTCCGCAAGACGCTTGAGGAGGGCGCCGACCTCGGCGTCGCGTTCGACGGCGACGCGGACCGCTGCTTCTTCGTGGACGATGCGGGTGAGTTCGTTCCGGGCGACTTCGCTACTGCCCTCCTCGCGGAGGCCGTCCTGGCTAAGGAGCCTGGCGCCAAGGTCATCTACGACGTGCGGGCGAGCTGGGCCGTGCCCGAGACGATCGAGCGTTGTGGAGGCGAGCCGCTCGTCAACCGGGTCGGGCACGCCTTCATCAAGCAGCGGATGCGCAAGGAAGGCGCTGCGTTCGGCGGTGAGGTCTCTGGCCACTACTACTTCCGGGATTTCTCGCAGGCGGACTCGGGGGTAATTCCGTTCCTGCTCATGCTCGAGATCGTCTCCCGCAAGGGGCTGAAGCTGTCGGAGATCCTGCGCTCGTTCCGGGAGCGCTACTTCATCACCGGAGAGCTGAACATGCCCGTCGCCGACGTTCCGCTCAAGGTGCAGGAGCTCAAGGAGCGCTTCGGCCAGGAAGGGCGCGTCTCCCACCTCGACGGCATCTCGGTCGAGGCCGACGACTGGCACTTCAACGTGCGGCCTTCTAACACCGAGCCCCTGCTCCGGCTGAACCTCGAGGCACGGTCCCGCGAGTTGATGGAGCGCAAGCGCGACGAGGTTCTCGCGGTCATCCACGCATGACGCTCGAGCTCGGACAGCCGAGTGAGCGCAAGCCGCCGTTCAAGTACTCGGCGCTGACCCGCGTCGGGTTCTCCGACACAGACGCGCAGGGGATCGTCTACTACGGCCGCTATCTCCCCTACATCGATACCGCGCGCGTCGAGTACCACCGGCACCTCGACATGCTCCCGGGCGCGCCGCGCGAGCAGGAGTTCGTCATGCGCGCCTGCACGATCGAGTACTTCGCGCCGGCCCGCTTCGACGACCTGCTCGAGGTGTTCATCCGCATCTCCCGCATCGGAACGACGAGCGTCACGTACCAGTGCGCGGCCTACCGCCACGACGACGATGTGCTCATGGTGACCGCGGACCAGACGCTGGTGCTCGTCGACCTGGACGAGCGCAAGGCCTGCCGGGTGCCGGACTCGTTCCGAGACCGGATCCGCTCCTTCGAGGGTGCAGACCTGGATGGATAGGCAGCAGGCCCGCCGGGCCGCGCTTGAGGCCGTCGATCGGCTGATCAACCGCGGCGGAGACGCGGACGACGTCCTGCGCGGCGTCGTGCACGCGCTTCACAGTCGCGTGGGCTACGACTTCGTGGAGATCGCCTTCGTCGAGGGAGACACGCTCGAGCCGGGGCCCGCGGCCGGCTCGAGCGCGGGCGGCGAGGCGTACAGCGTCGCGATCGTCTTCGAGGGACGAGTCGTCGGCGAGCTGCAGGTCGAGCCAGCTCCCGCCGACCCGGAGGAACGTGCGTTCCTCGAACGTGTCGCGACCCTTGTCTCGCCCTACTGCCTCGTGGGCTGGGACACGGGCGGCGTGCCCTGGCCTGACCTCTCCTGAAGCTCCTCGAACGAGGGGTGTCTGGCGCTTGGAAAGACCGTCTGCGAAGTCGATCCCTCGAACGGGGTGCCCCCCGCCCCGGGTGCCCCGATCCCTCGATCGAGGGAAATCGCAAGCCTTGTCCGCTCCGGAGGTCTTCTGCTCTGGGCTATGCACGAGCGGGACCATCGGTTGCGGTTGCCGTTCCTCTGTGAGTGCGGCTCGAGCCTCTGCCCGGAGCGAGTCTGGCTCTCGCTGAGCGAGTACGACGGCCTCACCGCTCTCCGCCCGGCGCTCGCGCCGGAGCACGAGCACCGGCCTCCGGACACACTAGGGGAGTGTCGGTGGTGCCGGGAGCGTCGGCTCCGGCACGTCGACTGCTGGGAGCGGTAGCGTGGGTTCGGGGACCGTCGGAGCCGGGTCGGTGAGAACGGGGACCGAGGGCACCGGCAGGGTGGGATCCGTCACACCGCCGGTCGGGAAAGCGGGCAGGGTCGGATCGACGGGATCTCCCTGAGAGCCGCCGGGAGGAGACGGTGCGGGATCGGAGGATGGAGGCGTCGGAGCCTCGGGGACGGGCCCGGCGGGGACCGGCCCGGCCGGTGCGGGGGCAGCCGGGGAGGCGCCGCCGCCGGGCGGCGCTGAGGGGACAGGATCGAGGCCCATACGCGCGGAGCGTGCGGCCCCCTGCGAGCGGCGCAGATGCGGGCCGACCGGCTTCGCACGCCGCGCGCCCGGCGTCGACAAGGCGCCGGACGGGGACAGCCCGATTGGAATGTCCGACGACTGCCGCGGCGCGCTGCCGGCAGGCTTGGAGGGTGCCGCGTTGACCGCCAGCTCTACGGCCACTCCAGTGGTCGCCGCCACAGTCAGCACGGCGGCGCCGGCAGCGAGCTTCGCCGCGCCGGCGTTTGCGAGCAAACCCCGGAGCGCCGTGAGCAGGGACGGGAGGTTGAGCACACCTACCACCCGTCTCGCCGGCCGCGTGACCGTGTTCTCGAGCGCCTTGGCCAGATGCCTCCGGGCGCGAAAGATGAGGGTCTCCACGGCCGAGTGGGAGATGTCGAGCGTCTGGGCGATCTCGGCGTAGGACAGGCCCTGCCACTCCCGTAGGAGGATGGCGCGCCGCAGCCGCGGCGGCATCGCGGCCAGCGCACCGTCGAGCCCGAACAGCTCGTCACGGGGCGGCTCGCGCCCGGCCGTCCGCTCCTCGAGCGGGCCGAGGTCGGTCGGCGCCTCGACGCGTGCGCGCCTCGTTGCGCCGAGTCGACGCGACAGGCAGACATTGTGCGAGATCTTGTACAGCCACGGCCCCTCGAACTCGGGTACCACACCGCGCTGGAGTGCCGTGTGCACCCGGAGGAACGTGTTCTGGACCGCATCCTCGGCGTCCTCGCGCGAGCGCAACTGGCGGAGGCAGTGCCGGTAGATCTTCGCGTGGTACTCCGAGTAGAGACGCGCCGTCTCCTCCTCGGCCCAGCCAGGTCCTCCTGCAGGCAGTGAAACATGCGCCCTTGCGGGCAAAGCCGCCGGGGGGGCCGTGGTTGGCATGTCCATCTGTAGAGACTCCTCTGTAGAGACTCCTCAGCGGCCGGAAACTTGCTGTGACCCGGCTACCCGCGGTCGCGGGGCTGGGACGCTCAGGAGGGCGTCACTCGAAACGCGTCGAACACGGCGTCGAGGTTGCGGAGGGCGTTCAGCAGCGCGCGCAGCTCCTTCACGTCGCCGACCTCGGCCGTGTACCAGTTCTTGGCCAGCTGGTCCTCGACCACCCCTCCGTAGGCAACGATGTTGGCGCCGTGCTCGGCGAACGTCCGCGCGACGTCCTCCAGCAGCCGCGGGCGGTCCCACGAGTCGACGGCGATCTGGACCCGGAAGCTCTGCGTAGCGCCGCCGTCCCAGTCCACGTCCGTGAAGCGCTCAGGGTTTCGACGCAGCGAGCGGACGTTCGGGCAGTCCTCACGGTGGATCGTGATTCCCTTCCCGAGCGAGACGTAGCCCACGATGGGATCGCCCGGCACTGGCGTACAGCACTTGGCGAGCCGGACGAGCACGTCCTCGACGCCCTTGACCTTGATCCCGAGGGTGTCGCTCCCGGTCGTCCGCGCCTTCGGCGTCCTGAGCGGGACCGTCTCCTCCTCGGCCACCTCGCCGGTCTTCAGGCGCTGGATGACCTTCTTGACGATCTGGCTGGGTTGGAGCTTGCCCGAGCCGAGCGCGATGTAGAAGTCCTCGGCCTTGCGGAAACCGGTCTCGCGGATGACCTGGGCCAGCACGGCGGAGCCGGCCAGCTTCTTGTAGGGGAGGTTCTGCTGCTTCAGCGCCTGCGCGAGCGCGTCTCGACCCTTCTGCTCGGCCTCCTCGCGCGTCTCGCGCGAGAACCACTGCCGGATGCGGTTGCGTGCTTTGGACGACGCGGCGAGCGAGAGCCAGTCCCGCGAGGGCCCCCGGCCCGACTTCGACGCCAGGATCTCGACGAAGTCCCCGGAATGAAGGCGGTAGTGCAGCGGGACGATTCGGCCGTTCACCTTCGCGCCGACCGTCCGATGCCCGATGTCGGTGTGGATGGCGTAGGCGAAGTCGATCGGGGTCGAGCCCGCTGGAAGAGTCTTGACCTCGCCCTTCGGCGTGAAGACGTAGACCTCGTCGCCGAAGACGTCGAGGCGGAACGATTTCATGAACTCGCGCGGGTCGGCCTCGTCCGCCTGCCACTCCATCAGCTGCTTGACCCAGGCAGTCCACTCCTCGTCCGCCTTGCCCTTGCCCTTGCGCTTGTACGCCCAGTGCGCCGCGATGCCGAACTCGGCGGTCTCGTGCATTGCGCGTGTCCGAATCTGGATCTCGAGCGGGCGTCCCTCGGGCCCGATCACCGTCGTGTGCAGCGCCCGGTACCGGTTCAGCTTCGGCATGGCGATGTAGTCCTTGAAGCGGCCGGGCATCGGCTTCCAGAGCGAGTGGATGAGCCCCAGCGCGCCGTAGCAGTCGCGCGTTCCCTCCTCGCCCGAGCGCTCCACGATCACGCGCATGGCAGTGAGGTCGTAGATCTCGTTGAACTCGCGGCCCTTGCGCACCATCTTGTCGTAGATGGAGTAGAAGTGCTTGGGGCGGCCGGTGATCTCGGCCGGGATGTCCACCTTGTCCAGCTCCCGCTCGAGCTCGCGGGATGCCGTCTTGACGTGGTCCTCGCGGTCGTCACGCCGCTCGGCCACCATCGCCGAGATCTCCTCGTACTTGCGGGGATGAAGGGTCTCGAAGGCGAGATCCTCGAGCTCCCACTTGATGGCGTGGATGCCGAGCCGGTGCGCGAGCGGCGCGTAGATCTCCAGCGTCTCCTTCGCCTTCTGGATCTGCTTCTGCTTGCCGAGATACTCGATCGTCCGCATGTTGTGCAGTCGGTCGGCGAGCTTGATCAGGATGACGCGGACGTCCTGCGCCATCGCCACGATCATCTTCCGGTAGTTCTCGACCTCGGCCTGCTCGCGGCTCTGGAAGGTAATCCGCGTCAGCTTGGTGACACCCTCGACCAGCTGCGCGATCTCGTCCCCGAACTCGCTCTTGACCTCGTCGAGCGTCGTATCGGTGTCCTCGACGACGTCGTGGAGGAGCGCTGCGGCCAGCGTGGCTTCGTCGAGGCGGAGCTCCGTGCAGATCTTGGCCACGCCGAAGGGATGGCGAATGAAGTCCTCCCCCGAGCGCCGCTGCTGGCCCTCGTGCGCCTCGGCTGCAAAGGTGAAGGCTCGCTCGAGCAGCCCCCGGTCGACCTCCGGCTTGTAGGTCTCGACATCGGCGATCAGCTCCTCCAAGAGGGGCTGATGCCGTTCGGCTGCTTCGAGGACCGCCACCAGTTCAGTGTACTCCCGCGCTCTGCAGCCACCCTTCTGCGGGATCGGAGGGTTCAGAGCCCATGCCGAAGGAATCGACAGAAACGGCCCGAAGTTGACCGCCTTGCTTCGACACCTCCATGAACGCCGGCGCCGGCGCGCTCTGAGACGGGTCGCCCGGATGCTCGTCGCGCTCGACGGCCTCGCCTCCGCGAAGGGCCCCCGAGCGCCGGAGCGCCGGCGCGCCTCGTTCGGCTCGGCCCGGTAGCGTCCGCGCTACTTGAAGACGATCACCATCGAGTCGGGGCCGGCCAGGTGCTCGACCGCCGTTCGCGAGAAGCCGACCTCTCGCATCCAGCGGTCCCCGTCACGTGCTCGTGGGCGAGCGCGACCTGGACCGGGAGCCCGCCCGCTGCGCAGCCCACGTCCGCGAACGTGCGGTAGTCGCCCCTCGGAAGCTTCGCGGCTGCGTCGGCGCGTCAAGCCGCCACGGCCAGCGGCGGTCCCTCGCCAGCGAGGAGCGACCGGAAGGTCTCCGACTCGAGCAGGCTGCGCCACTCTCCCTCGGCGAGCTCCAGCTCGGCGAAGATCGCCGCGGCCTCCACGCTCCAGCTCTCCCTCCCCGCCTTCCACTCGCCGGCGAGCCGGTCACGCAACTCGAAGTACCGGTCGGGGGTATCGAAGACCCGTTTGACGACGAGCTGGGGCGAGACAGTTCCGTTCCAGCGGTTCTCCTGCAGGCGGAACGCGACGTCGTACGCGCCCGGGCGGCGGAAGCGGTCGAGCTGGCTCCCGAGGCCGAAGGCGATGGCACTGCCCGCAGGCCGCCCCTGGTCGAGCACGCGGAAGCGAAGGTGGCGCCCCTCGCCCACGGTGTCGAGCTCCGCCAGCTCGGAGCCGGCGACCAGGAGCGTCACGCCTGGGTTTCCCATTCCAAACGGCCCCAGGCGCTCGAGCTCCCCGCAGAGCTCGAGGGTCAGCAGGCGGCCGGGTACGACGGCATCGATGCGGGTCACGTGGCGGAGGTCGTCCTCGTCGAGCGCGTCGTCGGCGTGGGCGGCGAATGCCTCGGCGAAGGCTGCGACGCGCTCCGGACGAATCGAGAGCCCTGCTGCCGCACGGTGGCCGCCGAAGCGCTCCAGATGGGCCGAGCATCCGGCGAGCGCGGCGTGGAGATCGTAGGCCGGGATCGACCGGCCGGAGCCCTTCCAGTCCCCGTCCGTACCGGCGATGAGGACAACCGGGCGGTGGTAGCGCTCGACGAGCCGCGAGGCGACGATTCCAACGACCCCCTCGTGCCATCCCTCGCCGGCGAGCACGTAGCCGCGCCGGCGGCGCTTGGCCTCGGGCAAGTCCTCGACCTGGGCCACCGCCTCACGCAGGATGCGGTCCTCGACGGCCTGCCGTTCCCGGTTCAGCTCCTCGAGCTGGCCGGCCAGCCTGGCCGCCTCCTCCTCGTCCTCCGTGAGCAGGAGCTCGAGCGCCGCCTCAGGGCGGCCGAGGCGCCCGGCAGCGTTGATGCGGGGCGCGAGACGGAAAGCGACCGAGCCCTCGTCCACGGCGGCGGCATCGACCCGGGCAGACCGCATCAGGGCCTGCAGGCCTGGGCGCTGCGCCTGGGCCAGGCGGCGCAGTCCCGCGGCGGCCAGGCCGCGGTTCTCGTCGACGAGCGGGACGACGTCGGCGATCGTCGCCAGCGCCACCAGGTCGAGATGGCGCGCAAGATCCTTCGCGTCCAGCGCTTCGGCCAGCTTGTAGACGACACCTGTCCCGCACAGCTCCGGAAACGGGTACTGGGACGGTCGCGTCGCCACGAGCGGACAGTCCGGAAGTTGGCCGCCCGGCCGGTGGTGGTCGGTGACGACGACCTCCAGCCCGAGCGCCCGTGCGTGCTCGATCTCGTCCACGGCGGTGATGCCGCAATCGACCGTCAGCACGAGTCCAAAGCCTTCCTCCGCGAGCCGTTCAAGGGTCTGGCGGGACACCCCGTACCCCTCCTCGAAGCGGCTGGGGAGCTGCCCCGTCACGTCGGCGCCCAGCCCGCGGAGCATGAGGACGGCGAGGGCGGTCGCACAGATCCCGTCCACGTCGTAATCCCCGTGCACGCAGATGCGCGTCCCCGTCGAGACCGCACGGTGGATGGTCGAGCAGGTCTCCTCGACGGCGCCGAGCAGGTTTGGATCGTGACCCGGGAGCCGTCCCTCCAGGAACGCCGTTGCGGCCGCGGGCTCGCCGTATCCGCGGCGGACGAGAACGCTCGCCGTCACCTCGCTGATGCCCACGGCCCGCGCGAGCGCACGTACCTCGCCGCGATCGCAGGGCTTGATCGTCCAGCCGGCCTCTTGCATAGGGCCGACCACGGTACGGAGGGAGGCGGACGGACCCTATTCGCGGGGCAGCTCGACTCCGATCAGCGAGAGGATCGCCAGCAGGGCGATGCCGGCTGCGGCGAGCGCGAGGAAGAGCCTCGGGCGTTCGAGGGAGCGGAGGGACTCGGCGGCGGCACGGCCGAGCAGGATGAGTACCCCGAGGACGAGGCCGGTCCCGAGCACGAGCGCCGGTGCGAGCAGCAGCACGCGCTCGAGCGAGAGTCCCAGCAGCCAGGCCGTGGCTGCCGCGAGAACGACCGCCGTCACGAGCACGACCAGCAGGCGAGGCCTCACGGAGCCAACGTTATCCTTCGAGTCGTGACCGAGGACTATTGCTCGGGCGGGGATTACGAGATCGAGTTCCTCGCATACCGATTCAAGTTCAACCGCGAGGACTTCGAGGAGCGCGTCGTCGCAGCCGCCGTCAAGCTCGGGCTTCTGGAAGCGAACGAGCTCGACGGCGACGAGACGGCCGACTTGGTCGAACTCGCGGCCGACGGTCGAATCGTCCAGCCGCGAAGCCCGATGGGCCGGTACCTCGTTCGACACTGGGAGCGGGTTTCCCTGGTCGGAGGCGAGTCTCTCGTCTACTGGTTGCGGAAGCTCGTCTTCCGCGGCGCGTGGCTCGACCACCGCGTGAAAGAGGGCCTGCTCGAGATCGCCTGGGACGACCAGGCGTCGGATTTCGCGTATCGGGACCCCCGCGGAGGCCGCGCCCTGCTCGAGCTCGCGCCGGTCCCCTCCTGGCACGAGCTCCAGTACCGTCCGTGAGGAGGGCCGATGGCCGTTGAGCCGTGGACGATGAGGGGCGAGCTGTTCGGCCCCTGCAACTGCGACTGGGGCTGCCCCTGCAACTTCGACGCCCCACCGACCTACGGGAACTGCGACGGCATCTACGTCTACTTCGTTCGCGAGGGGCGATACGGAGACGTCTCGCTTGAGGGGCTGAAATACGCTCAGGCGGGGTCCTCGCCCGGCCCGGTCCACGAGGGGAACATGACCAGCGTCCTGATCATCGACGGGGCGGCGACGCCCGAGCAACGCGAGGCGCTCGAGATCCTCTGGAAGAGCGGCGAGTCCGGGCTGCCATTCGACATCTGGAGCACGGTCACCTCGATCTGGCTGGACACGATCGTGGCGCCGATTGACCTCGAGCTGAAGGGGATCAACTCGAGCGTGAAGATCGACGGCGGCCGCATCTGCGAGATCGCGATGGGCCGTGTCAAGAACCCCGTCACCGGCGAGGAGGAGGAGCTCTACCTCGACAAGCCGACCGGGTTCACCTCCATCCGCAGCGAGCTCGGAATGTCCCTCGTCTTCCGCTTCGCCTGCGACGGGCTCGCCTTCGACGCGAGCGGCAAGTACGCCGAGCACGCCGAGTACGAGTACTCGGGTCCTGGCTAGTCTCCGGGGGGAAGCGAGAAGCCGAACTGCGGCCGCTCCTCCGGGGCGTGCAGGCGGATCTGGGCGATCGCGCCGATCGGAACGATCACCTCGGTCGGCCCCTCCCCTTCCGGGTGCGGGCGCAGGGTGATGAAGCCGTAGCCGGGTTCCGGCGAGACCGAGATCAGCTCGTAGCGCGTTCCGTCGCGCAGCTCCATCGTCACGACGACGTGCTCGCCGTGCGCCGCGATCGTCCGGAGGAGCTTCTCGACGAAGTCGTCGTGCGGGCCTTCCACACCCGGAACCCAGAGCTCGGGCACTAGCGCTCCACTAGAACAGGGCGCCGTCCACAGCGACGGCTCCGACGTGCTCGCGGCCAAGGTCGGTCAATACCCTGCCCCGCGGCGTCCGCTGGATGAAGCCCAGCTGGAGCAGGTAGGGCTCGTAGACGTCCTCGATCGTGTCCGGCTCCTCGCCCAGCGAGACGGCGAGGGTCGACAGTCCCACCGGGCCGCCTCCGAACTTGTGCGCGATCGCCCCGAGCAGCTCGCGGTCCATGCGCTCGGGTGTGACCTCGCCCTCGTGGCGCACCTCGGCGACGTCGCGGACGCGACGCAGGATGCGGTTCGCCACCCGCGGCGTTCCTCGGGCTCGCCGCGCGATCTCCCGGGCGGCCTCGTCCATGATCGCAACGCCGAGAATGCCCGCAGAGCGGTGGACGATTCGGGTCAGCTCGTCGGGCTCGTAGTACCCGAGCCGGAAGGTCATGCCGAAGCGGTCGCGGAGGGGCGTGGTCAGCAGGCCCGTGCGCGTGGTCGCCCCGACGAGCGTGAAGGGCGGAAGGTCGAGCGTGAGCGTGCGCGCCGCCGGCCCCTGGCCCACGACGATGTCGAGGCGGAAGTCCTCGAGCGCGGGGTAGAGGATCTCTTCAACGGCCGGCGCGAGGCGGTGGATCTCGTCGACGAAGAGGACGTCGCGCGGCTCGAGTGCGGTCAGGATCGCCGCCAGGTCGCCCTTGCGCTCCAGGGCGGGCCCGGCGACGACGCGGATCCCCACCCCGAGCTCCTCCTGGACGATGAAGGCGAGGCTCGTCTTGCCCAGCCCGGGCGGACCGACGAGGAGAACGTGGTCCAGCGCCTCGCCGCGGCCCCGGGCCGCCTCCAGAGCTATCTCGAGCTGTGCCTTGACTCGTTCCTGTCCGACGAACTCGTCCAGCCGCCGCGGACGCAGCGAGCGGTCGAGGTCTTCATCTCCCCCTTGCTGAACCTCCGGAGAGACCAGACGGGGCGCGCTCACGCTGCCTTCCTCAATGCCAGCCGCACCCGCTCCTCGGGCGGGAGCTCGGAGTCGACCTGGGCAAGCGCGCGCTCCGCCTCGGAAACGGAGTAGCCCAGCTCGACCAGCGCATCACGGGCCACGAGATGAGGAGCGGCCCCACCCGACTCGGATGGAGCAACACCGAGCTTTTCCTTCAGCTCGAGCACCACGCGCTGGGCGGTCTTCCGGCCGATGCCGGGTATCGCCTCGAAGCGAGCCGTGTCCTCGAGCGCGATTGCACGGCGAAGCTCCGCCGGCGGGGAGCCCGAGACGATCGCGAGCGCGACCTTGGGTCCTACACCCTGCACCGAGAGCAGGAGCTCGAACAACTCGCGCTCCTCGACCTCGGCGAATCCGAAGAGCTGGAGCACGTCCTCCCGCACGTGCAGATAGGTCTCGATCACGATCTCATCTGCCCCCGACGCCCTTCGTAGCGCACTCGGAGTCGGCTGCATGAGATAACCCACGCCGCCGACGTCCAGGACGAGGCCATCCGGGCGGTGAGCGACCGGCTTCCCCCGCAACCTGGAGATCACGAGACCGCTTTCAGCAGAGGCGGTGCGAGCGCGTGGCAGATGGCGACGGCGAGCGCATCGGCCTCGTGCGTCGACTTCGGGAGCTCGCTGAGGCCGAGGATCGCCCGCACCATCCGCTGCACCTGGGCCTTGTCGGCATGGCCGTATGCGCACACCGCCTGCTTGACCACGGCGGGCGGGTACTCAGCGCAGTCGACGCCTGCGAGCGCGGAGGCGACGAGCACGACGCCCCTGGCCTGGCCGACAGAGAGCGCGGTGCGGGCGTCGACGCCGACGAACGACTCTTCGAGCGCGACCGCATCCGGACCGTGCAACTCGACCAGTTCCGCGACCTGGTCGAAGATCGTCCTCAGGCGGCGCTCCGGGCGCTCCCCGGCGGGGGTGCTCCACCACCCGTAGTCGACGGCCCGGAGGCGCCCGTCTCGCTCGTCGACCATGCCGTATCCGCATGTAGCAGTCCCCGGATCGATGCCCAGAACCTTCACGGGTTGAGGTTAGGCAGCGAGGCGGACGTTCCTGCCCCCCGGCGATAGTCGTCGCAAGCATCGCGCTCCTCGTCGCCCTCGGTGGCACGAGCATCGCGGCCGTGTCCGCCTTGCCTGCGAGGAGCGTGGGCACGAAGCAGCTCAAGAACAAGGCCGTGACGAACGCGAAGCTTGCGAACGGCGCCGTCACGGCCGCCAAGGTCAAGAAGGGCACGCTGCTCAAGATCAACTTCAAGGCCGGCCAGCTCCCGGCCGGCCCGAAGGGAGCGGCCGGGCCGCAGGGACCTGCAGGAGTGATCGGGGACGTCGTCCTGCACTCGGATTCGGTCACAGTGCCCGGCTCGGCCGAGGGAAACGGCTCCTACTTCACGAGGCAGGTATCCGCGAACTGTGGCTCGAACGAGAAGGGCATCACGGGCGGCACGTTCTGGAGCGGGGCAGCCGACGACAAGGAGCAGGTGACGGTGTACAGCCGTCCGCTCTACGACAGCGTCAGCAAGCGCGTCACCGGCTGGGAGGCACGAGGCGGCAACGACACCGTGCCGAATCGCGTCTTCACCGTGTACGTCGTCTGCGCGACCTGAGGAACAGACAGGTGGGGGAAGTCGTCGCTTCCCCCACCGAACCTACGAGGCCGCCGCCTCGAGAACGCGCTCGAGGATGTCGAAGTTCGCGTAGACGTCCTGCACGTCGTCCAACTCCTCGAGCGCATCCATCAGCCGCAAGAGCTTGCGCGCGTCACCTTCGTCGTCGACCGTTACCGTCGTCTTCGGCGCCATCGTGATCTGAGCCGACTCCACCGCGATGCCAGCGGCCTCGATCGATTGACGAACCGCGTGCAACGCCTCCGGCGCGCACGTCACCTGGAAGGTGGAGCCGTCGAGCTCGACGTCGTCGGCCCCTCCCTCGGCGGCGGCGAGCATCAGCTCGTCCTCGTCGACAGCTGCGTCCACGAGCACGATGCCCCGGCGCTCGAAGAGCCACGCCACCGAGCCCGACTCACCCAGCGAGCCCTCGTTCCTGGAGAAGATGTGCCGCACTTCGGAGGCCGTGCGGTTGCGGTTGTCGGTCAGGGCCTCGACGAAGACGGCGATGCCGGACGGGCCGTAGCCCTCGTACGCGACGTGCTCGTAGGCCGTTCCGTCTCCGGCGGCGCCGGAGCCACGCGCGATCGCCCGCTCGATGTTCTCCTTCGGCATCGAGGCCTCGCGCGCCTTCTCGACCGCGTTGGCGAGGGCGAGATTGGCGGCGGGATCTGGGCCGCCCTCGCGGGCGGCGACGATGATCGCTCGGGTGAGCTTCGAGAAGAGCTGGCCTCGCTTGGCGTCAGTGGCCTTCTTCTTGTGCTTGATCTGCGCCCACTTCGAGTGACCGGCCACGCAGCCATTCTAGGTTCGACTAGCCTGCGCGTCGCAATCCGACAAGGGGGGAGCTTTGAGGGGAACACTCGTGCTCGCGGTTGCGGTCGCGCTCGTCGCCACGGTCGCCGCCGTCGCAGCGAATCCACCGTCCGGCTCGAGCACCGGGCCCGGCCGGGTCTTCCTGCCCAACCCGGTCGCCGAGCTCCAGGATCAGAGCCTGACCGATCAGAAGGACGCGGACTACGCGGCGCTGCAGCCCGCCTACCACACCGTGACGCTCACGAACCTGGACGGCAGCGGTTACCTGCGCGGCGACTGGGCGAACGTCGTCAGCGAGACGGGTAGCCCGGCCTACTCGCCGACCAACACCTTCTCGTACAACCGTCATCAGGACGAGTTCGAGCAGGTGATGGCGTACTACTGGGTGACCGAGGCCCAAAAGTACATCCAGGGTCTGGGCTTCGGCACCACGCGACGACCCGTGAACATGGAGTCGCAGGACGTACGGATCAATCAGTTCGGGGCGGACAACTCGTTCTCGTGGGACAAGAAGGACCTGCTGCGCTTCGGCAAGGGTGGCGTCGACGACGCCGAGGACGCCGAGGTCATCCTGCACGAGTACGGACACGCGATCCAGGACTCGCAGCAGACGCCCTTCGGCTTCGGCGCGTCGACCGAGGCGGGCTCGATCGGCGAAGGCTTCGCCGACTACTGGGCAGTCACGGTCTCCGACGTGGTCGCCCCCACTCCCGACGAGCCGTGCGTCGCGGACTGGGATTCCGTCTCGTACACGACCAGGTGCCGCACTGCCTGCGGCGCGTGGACACGAGCCTCCACTACCCCGAGGACCTGAACGGGCGCGTCCACCACGACGGGCAGATCTGGTCGCGCGCGCTCTGGGACATCCGGCAGACGCTCGGCAACGTGAAGGCCGACACAATCATCCTCCAGGCTCAGTTCGACCTGCCTGATCCGACCATGCCGCAGCTCGCCCAGCGGACGGTGGACACGGCGCAGAGCATGTACGGGACCTCGACCGCGAAGAAGGTCGAGGACGCCTTCGTCGCCCGCGGCATCCTGTAGCACTAACTGACGAGCGTGGGGCGCCGCTCCGGCGGCGCCCTTTCTCCTAGGCTCCTCCGGCGGCTGGTGCCCCGCGGCGCCGCGCAAGCACGAGCCCGAGGACGACGAGCAGGAATCCGAGCACGGCGAATGTGAGCGGTAGGGCCCAGTCGCGGCCGCCGTCGTCGTACTCGTCGTAGCCGCCGAAGAACGGCGCGAAGAGGTAGAAGACAATTCCGACCGGAAACGCGAAGAAGGCCGCCTCGGCGCCCTCGTTTCCGCTCCACGTCTCGGCGAAGTAGATCGCGGACAGGTACAGCCCGTACGCGCCCAGGACCGCGTAGCTCGACCGGCGTGTCGGGACTGCGAGCGCCACGTAGACGATTCCGGCGACGGCGATGAGCGCCCAGTCCGCGTCGCTCTCATGCCAGAACCAGAGCAGGGCGCCGCCGACGGTCACCCCTGCCGCCACCTGCAGCCAAAAGCCGTACGGCCGTGACGGTCCTCGTTCGATGCCAGGTGCCACGGCGAAGAAGGCGAAGCCGGTGAGCAGCGTCACGACTGCGGACCAGTTGCCCCCGTCGGAGATCAGGTCCGTGACGAAGAACCAGCTCGCGAGGGCGGCGAGCGCGACGAGCAGCGGGAACCGAAACGCTCGGAGCGCGACGACTGCTGCGGCCACGCCGAGCAGCGCGATCACGAGCACGCTGACGTGGAACCCGCGAAGCGGCGAGACGTCGTCGGGAAGCCAGCCGAACCAGGACTCGAGCGCGCCGACCAGGACCGCCCAGGCAACCACCGTCGAGGCCGCGAACACTCCGGCGGCGAGCCACTCGCCGGCGCGCCTGAACCCGAAGGCGAGCGCCGCGAGCCCGCAGAAGACGAGCGCCGCCCAGCCGGCGAACGCCGCCCTGCTGTAGGAGCCGGCGAGGTGTCGAGCGCCTGCGCGGTCGCCGCGAGCACGATCAGGCCGCCGGCGTAGACCAGGAACGAGTCGCTCGACCAGCGTGGTACACGCGTCGGCATTCGATCCGAATGCTGAAACGACCTCCGGACGGCGGGTGGTCAGTCGACCGACAGCAGACGTGCCACCTCGTCCTGCTCGTTCCAGGGAATCGCCACGCCTTCGCCGTCCTCCACCCCGCTTCCCGTGACGGCGGTCCCGATACCGGCCGCGAGGTGACCGTGGCGGGCGAAGGCCGCAAGCGCCTCGTCGACAGCCCCGGGCGCGAAGGCGGCCAGAAGAGTTCCCGAGGCGAGGGTCGACCAGGGATCGGCGTCGAGAGCCTTGCAGACGGCGAGCCCCGGCTCGAACCAGAGCACCGCCTCCCGGTCGACGCTGATTCCGACGCCGGCTGCGCTTGCCATCTCGTGCAACCCTCCGGCCAGGCCGCCCTCAGTGGGGTCGTGAAGGGCCTTGCCCCCAAGCCTGGTCGCCAGCAGAGCGGGCTCCACGACGGAGATACCGGGATCGTCCAGGGCGATCCGGGCCGCCTCCTGCATCGGGGCCTCCACACTCTGGAGGCGGTCCCCCGCCTCTCGGGCGAGTACGGCGGCGCCTTCGATCGGCGCCGGCCGCACCTGGACCAGGACGTCGCCGGGCGCGAACCCGCCCGTGGCCACGATCCCGTTTTGTGCCATGCCGAGCATCTGGCCGACCACGATCGGCCTGTTCACGGCCGGAGTCACCTCCGTGTGACCCCCGACGAGAAAGGCGCCGAGGGCGAATAGGGAGCTCTGCAGCGCGGCGAAGAGCTCGCGGACGACGCCCTCCCCGGTGGCCGGGGGAACGAGCACGACGGCCAGGAACCACTGCGGTCGGGCGCCGGTCACCGCGACGTCGTTCGCGTTGACGATGACTGCGAGCCGGGCGATCTCTTCGGAGGTGAGCGTGATCGGGTCCGCGGCCACCACCAGGACGCCCTCGGGAACCTCGATCGCACAGGCGTCCTCGCCGATTCCGGCCCCCAGGCGCACCTCCGGAGGCGAGGGCACGTCGGCCAGAAGCTGCGCCAGAAGGTCGAGCGGGAGCTTCCCGCTTGCAAGGGGCCGGTCGGGCTGGCGTGCAGCGGGCACGTCCGCGGAGACTACGCGGTCGTCGGGGCCGCGACGCTGCTCGACAGGAACTGCCTCATGGCAGCCGCGAAGCGTTCGCTCTCCTCGAAGAAGACCCAGTGACCGGCATCCGCGAGCAAGACGAGACGCGAATCGGGGATGCCGGCGGAGAGCTCGCGCGCCGAGGCGGGACCGCAGATGAAGTCCTGCTCGCCCGCGATCACCAGGGTCGTCGCCGTGATGCGACCGAGCTCCGGGGTGAGGTCGGGCGGGTCGGCGTTGAAGAGCTTCAGGGCCTCGACATTACCGATCTCCGTCGTCTCCTCCACGAGAGCTCTGGCGCGCTCGTCCCAACGTGCGAAGTACATCGGCGCCATCGCCAGGCAGAGCCGTTCCAGATCCTCGGGCGTCTCGAAGTCGCCTCTCTCCTCCGCCTCGAGCGCCGCGACCGCCTCCCCGTACCAGGGCTCGCCTTTGCGCTCGAGCATCATGCGCCCGTACGCCTCCTGCTGGGCGTCGCCGAAGCGGGCGAGCGTGGCCGCGAGGACGAGCCGCTCGACACGCTCAGGCCGCTCTGCCGCGTAGCGCATGGCGACGAGCCCGCCGTGCGAGTAACCCAGGATGCTCATGCGCTCGAGCCCCAGATGGACACGCAGCTCATCCAGGTCCGACGCGAAGTCATCGAGGGCATAGGCCGAGGTGTCGGCCGGAGGATCGGAGCCGCCCGTCCCCCTCGGGTCGAGGACGATCAGCGTGACGGTGTCGGCAAGACCTGCGAGGTCGCCGAGCTCCCGGCCGGAGAAACCGGGTCCGCCCGGGTGGCAGACGAGCACCGGCCCTGACCCCTCGCGCCGGTACGCAAGCGTGCGCCCGTCTCGCGTGCGGAAGGTCTCCACGCGCCGAGCCTACAGGTGGCTCAGGCGCAGCGGATGACGGCCTGGATCCTCGCGGCGTCCGCCAGGAGTGCGTCGGCCGTGGCAACCGTTATCGACTTCCCCGACCGGACTCGGACCGCGCTCATGAAGTGATCGAGAGAATCGCACGCCCCGGCCCTGTCGCCGGCGCGGAGTCTGTCCAGCGCGCTCTCGAGCTTGCCAGTCAGACTGCGTCCGGGGACGAGGCCGTCGACCTTCACGAGCAGGTCGACGAGCTGATCCTCCGCACCCTTCACCGTGACGGCGAACCCTCCGGAGGCAGTGTTACCCGCAGCATCGGTGGCCTGGCAGCTGACGGCGGTGGTGCCGATCGGGAACGTGGCGCCCGACGCAGGGCTGCACGTCACCGGGTAGAAGGATCCGTCGTCGTCTTGCGAGGTGGCGGTGAAGGCGACCGTGGCGCCAGCCGGCGAGGTCGCATTGACGACCATGTCGGCCGGAAGGCTCAGGACGGGTGGAAGCGTGTCCACGCGCCAGGTGTAGGTGGCGTCGGAGCCAGCATTGCCGGCCGCGTCGGCAGCGTGGACGGCGAACGTGTGCGTTCCGTCGGCCAGCCCCGAGTAGCTCGCGCTGGTCGAGGCCCCTCCGGTTCCGTCGCCGCAGGCGCTGAAGGCACCGTCGTCCAGATTGCAGGAGAAGACGAAGCCCGAGCTGTCGTCGGGATCGCTCGCGCTGAAATCGAACTCCGCAGAGGTCGAGCTCGTCGGGTCGGAGGGACCCGAGGTGATGGTCACGGTGGGAGCCGTGATGTCCAGCGGACTGCACGGGACGGGGCTCGTGTAGTTGACGATCCCGGTGCAGCTCGCGCCGTTGACGTCCACCGTGAACGTTCCTCCCTGGACGACCTTGCCGAAGGTCGGATATCCGCAGCCGCCCGAGCCGAGCTGATAAACGATCGTCGTGTCGGTGTACGTGGCCAGAGCGAGCCCGAGCAGGTTCGATTCGGACCCGGCAGAAAAGGCACCACCCAACGCCGATGAGGTGTAGAAGCTCAACTGGTTGTCCGGGAAGAGCGACCCTCCACAGACGGCCGGAGTGGCGGCCGGCTGCGGGTCGAAGCCGATCCCGGTGATCGTCACAGTGGGATTCGTGGACCCGTCCTGCGAGCCAGAGAAGCTGACAGACCCGATGATCGGCGAGGCCTGGGCGACCGCCGGGAAGGCGGCGATCGCGACCAGCAGCGCCGATAGCGCAAGCGCCGCCCGCACTGGGGGTGTCATCCTCGAGATCACACCGATCACTCCCTTCCGGAAGCGGATATGAGCCGCAGCCTGCCGCAGCAGGGTCGTTGTCGTCGAACGGAAAAACCGCTAGCGCTGTGATCGGCTGATCTGCAGGAGAGCCGGATCACCCGATCACCGTCACTCGTCCGGGTATTGGACGCGAAACCTCGAGTCCCTGCGGCGAGACCAAAGGTGCGGAGGGCGGGACGGGAACCGGCGCCCGCCCTCCGCTTTCGAGTTAGAGCGCCCGCGTGATCTGGCCGCGGATCTCTCCGCCAGGATTCAACGCCGTATGGACGTTCACGTAGGTCTTGCGCGCCTTCATGTCGGCAATGAAGGCCGTGGTGACCACCGACGTCCCGGTGACGGGCGAGGTGCACGAGGGCGGGCAGAAGGTGACGACGATGCCACCATTCACGCCCTTCTTGCCCATGTGGATGTGAGCGGCAGTCGCCGGGCCGGACAGATGCTTCCAGGTCAGCTTCCAGGTCAGCGTCGTCCCGGTGAGCGTCGCCGTGAAGCGCCCAGCCGCTCCGACCTTTGTCCCCTTCGGATGCGGCTTCTCCTGCCCGACGTTGAGCGCCGCCTTGAACTTGACCGGACGCGGCGTCTTGCTCGACGCGAGCGAGCCGACCGCCAGCACGGACAGTGCCGCGATCAGCGCCACGACGATGAGCTTCCGTCTCATGACCAACCTCCTTGGTCGAGTCGGTCTGTTCTGAGAGATACCGGCGGGCACCAAAACCGGTCTTCCTGGGCACGTAAGCGTTCTGTTAAGTCCAGTCCCAGCCTCGGCTCACCCGACCAGGGGATGAGCGTTGCCCGCGCCTGCGTCGAACCATGCGTCGAACCATCAGACGGAGTCCGCATGATCTATGCAGGGGTAGCGCTTCGCTTCGTCGCCGTCGTGATCGACGGCGTCCTCTTCTTCATGCTCACCCTGCTCATCGCCCTCCTTACGGGAGGCGCGTACTCGACCACGGAGAACGGCACCCACGAGTTCGGCGTCCGGGCCGGAGGATGGTGGCCCGTAGTGCTCTTCTTTGCCTACTACGTCGCCTCCGAGGCGATCTTCGGAAGGACGGTCGGCAAGCGTCTGGTCGGCCTCCGCGTCGTCGACGAAGACGGGGATCGAATCGGCTGGGGACAGTCGCTCGTTCGCAACCTGCTTCGTATCGTCGACGCACTCTTCATCTACCTCGTCGCTGCCGTCAGCGTGTGGTCTTCGCCAACGCGTCAGCGGCTCGGCGACCGGGCTGCGCGCACTTTCGTCGTCCGCGACTTGGGCGACCGCCCGGCTCCGGCGTGGACGGCGTATGGATACGCGCCGCCTGCGGCGGCCGGCGGGCAGGTCGTCAGCTACACGGAGGAAGCGTTCATGGCCGACCTCTCCCGCGCCAAGCAGCGTCACGCCTCAGGCTCGGACTGATCGACGGACGCAATCTCCCTCGTATGGGCCCGCCTGGACTCGAACCGGGGTTTCCGCCGGAAGTCCAGCTCGCTTACGCGTTGGACTTCCGGCGGCCGGCCTCGCTTGGGCCCGCCTGGACTCGAACCAGGGACACACGGATTATGAGTCCCGGCGGACGTGTTGCAACAAACCGCGAGAACTAGAAACCACCCGCAAATGGGTGGTTTCCAGTTTGCAACGAATTGCTACAAAGTGCGGCCTACGGCGACACGTCCGTACGCGCGCTGTACGCGCACCTTCTAGAGGCTTGATGTGAAATTCCGCTCAGGCGGACACGTATGTGAGCGCCGGGTACACCTCCGGGTCGCCCTCGACGCCAGCCTCGCGAAGAATCGGAACGACGATCTCGGCGAAGCGGTTGACGGCCTCCTCGGACTCCCAGACGTCAACGACGCGGAATGTGCTCTCACCCTGTCCCGCGATGTGCGCTAGCAGACCTTCGACGGGCCAGTCGGATGGAGATTCCAACCGGCTCTTGCCGCCTGTCAACTTGCGGACGGTTTCCTCGTACTGCTCCTGCGTGAACTTGGGGGATATGAGGACGACTGGCACTGGTTCCTCCTTCTCGCGGGGGCGACAGCATATAGCGGGCCGTCTCCGCGGACGAGACGCGCGCAAATTTCACATCAAGCCTCTGGCAGGGGCTGGGTTGTGGATGACCTCCCAGAGGTGTCCGTCGGGGTCACGGAAGTAGCCGGAGTAGATGCCCCAGGGGCGGTCGTGCGGGCGGATCAAGGTGGCGCCGGCCTTCTCGGCTTGCAGGAGGAGGGCGTCGACATCGGCGCGGTTTGCGAGCCGAGGCTGAACTCGCCGCTCTGTGCCGGTCCGGGCGGGATCTCCGCGTCCTTGGCGAGTTCGCTGCGCGGGTAGAGCGCCAGGGTCAGTCCGGTGTCGAGTTGGAACATGACTACGGCGCCGGCGGGATGGGCTTCGTCCCCGCT
>WNFU01000882.1_pt1 | contig 41987 bp, 35 predicted proteins | sample 5400121 | NCBI WGS metagenome assembly WNFU01 (sample SAMN13153360, study PRJNA577476) | soil metagenome | isolation source: 100 cm soil or saprolite under grassland replicate 1 | place: USA:California | collected 2016-06-15
GTGGCCGGTGGCGCGCTTGCGCTCTGGTGCATCCTCACGTTCGCGACTATCGGCAAAGGAACGCCGGCGCCGTTCGATCCGCCGCGTCATCTCGTGGTCGCCGGACCGTATCGGTATGTTCGCAATCCCATGTACATCGGAGCCGGCCTTGCACTGGCCGGAGCGGCGATCTTCTACGGCTCGCTGCCGCTGCTTGGCTACGTGGGCCTGTTCCTCCTGGCCACGCACGCGTTCGTCGTCTTGTATGAAGAGTCCACGCTGACGCGGCTGTTCGGGCAGCAGTACCGGGACTACCGGACGCGCGTACGGCGATGGCTGCCACGCTTTTCTGTGCGGGACTCTGGGGGCGCCACCTAACCGGCGCGGAGTCACGTCGAACCCCCTTGCGCCGGCGAACCGGTTGCCCGCAGGTTACGCGCGGTTCGTAAGGCGACGCGCCCAGCCACCCCTGCCATCATGGAGATTGACGATGCCCAAGTACGTGATTGAGCGCGAGATTCCTGGCGCAGGCAAGCTCTCTCCCAAGGAGCTCAAGGCCATTTCCCAAACATCCTGCGGCGTCTTGCAGAAGATGGGACCACAGATCCAATGGGTGCACAGTTACGTTACGGACAACAAGATCTACTGCGTCTACGTCGCGCCCGACGAGGCCACCGTTCGTAAGCATGCGCAGCAGGGTGGTTTTCCCGCCAACGTCATCGCGCGGGTTTACACGATGATCGAGCCGACCACCGCCGAGTAGGACGCGCTGCGCGTGCTGGCCGAGCGCGTGGTGCACGGAGAGGCCAAGGAACTCTTGACCGTCTCCTTTAAGGAAATCGATCACGCAGCGTCCGCCATTCGAGAGCTGCTGCTGGAGAGGGTGTAGCTTCGGGTCGCTCCTGTTCCAATGCTTCGGATCGTCCTCGCGGTAGCCCTTGCATTGACAGTCTTGGTTGTGCTGCCGTGGTGGCTCCGGTCCCGACGCCGGCGCCGCGAGCCGGCGGCTCAGGCCGGCCCGCTGCTGCGTCAGAAGATTCTCTCGCGCGCATTCCTCGCCGATTTCCCACCGGGCACACCAGGTGCGCCACGGTGCGTCATCATGGACTGGAACGTGAGCGGTGGCGTCGCCACCCTCGCCGCCTTTGACGACGGCTCGGTGAGCCTCTACTTGAGCTCCGGCGGCGGCATAATCGGCGCGGGCGCCCACGACAACGTCGCGCGGGCGGCGGTCCCCTTCCGCGAGGAAGCGCAGCGGCTGCTATCGCACATGTCGCCGGTCACTACCTTTCCGCCCCCGGCGCGCAACCATGCCGTCATATTCTATGTCGTTACGGATTCGACGACTCTCTCATCCGGCGAAATGGACGGCGCCACCGCGCGCTCGGGCGACCCGTTTGCGGTGTTGCAGCAAAAGGCCCAGGCGCTGATGACGGAGGTCCGCCGCGCCTCCTTGCGACCGAGAACGATGTCCCCGATCGAAAAGCAGGACCCAACCGAGCCCCTCTGATGAGCTACGTCATCGTTGGGCTCGTGGCGATTCTCCTGCTGACTGCCGGTGCCGTGCTGCGCACTCGCATTCGGAACCGGAGGCAGCTTGAATCCCTCGCCACGGCCGTCGAGGCGATGCGTCGCGCGGCATCACAGGAGATCACGTACCGACCCCCGAATCCGGCGGAGGCCGCGCTGGGCGACGATCGGGGACTCTTCGAGGCGGCAGAACGCGAGCTGCACGAGCAAGGACTGACGGTGCTCGGCGACCTGGTTGAAGAGCAGCCTGGCGGGGTCGTCATCGGGACTACCCGGTGGTTCGTCGATCCGAGCCGCACCGTCACCGGTTGGTTCGGGGTCGTGCGGCACCGCGAAAGCGGAGCCGTCAACCCGACCATGATGGTCTTCTCGGAATCCGAGTCCGGTGACGTCTTCCTCACAGGCCGCGGAGCCGTTGGTCGCGTCCTGGCGCGGCCGCCGGCCGTCCATCGCGCGTTCTACCCTTGGAACGAGAGGCTCGCTCGGGTACTCGAGTGCCATCTGTTGCAGACCGTGCAGGCGCCGACCGGCAGGAAGAGCGCGCTGCGACAGGTCGAGGGGATCGATGAGGCAGTGGCGCTGGTGGCGCGACTCCGTGAGACCACGGCAAGGTGGCGGGCTTCGCAACCCCGTAAGGCTCTGCTCGAAGAGGACGTTCGCTCACTCCTGCAGGAGCGCTTCATGGATCTCGGGCGTCCTCTCATCGAGCTCATGACGGCGCGAGGATATTGAAGCGCCTCCCGGCTGTGGTGAGGTCCCTAATGGTGCTCCCGCCTCAGACCCTCGCGCCAGCGCGACGTTGCAATCGCGCAGCGGGCGTGCAGGCCTCCGCTTCCTCCGTCGGATGAGCCGCGAACTCACCCGTGCCCGCACCGATATCGTGCGATGTAGCGCCATGGCAGCACGCCACGCGCCCCGCGACGCGGGCACGCTCTTTGAAATAGTCCCCCGCCGACACGCGTCCGGGACGCACATTGAGACCGCACCGCACAGCCCCGCTCGCCGCCGCTGGCGTCGTGATCCTGCTGCTCGTGGGATCGTGCACCGACTCCGCGCGGGAGCCGAACGCCGTCTCCACCGCCCCGACGGCGGCCACCGTCGCGATGGCAGGGGAGGTGCTGGTCGGCGCCGGGGACATCGCGGACTGCACTACGAACGCGGACTCGCTCACGGCGAGCATCCTCGACACCATTCCCGGGACGGTGTTCGCGGCGGGTGACAACGCGTATCCAAACGGCACGAGCAGCGACTACGCCAATTGCTACGAGCCGACCTGGGGCCGGCACAAAGCGCGGACCCGGCCGGTACCTGGCAACCACGAGTACAACACCTCGGGAGCGGCCGGCTACTTCAACTACTTCGGCGCGGCGGCGGGTGATCCGACCAAAGGCTACTACAGTTACGACCTCGGCAGCTGGCACATCATCGCCCTGAACAGCAACATCGCCCACAGCGCGGGCTCGCCCCAAGAGCAATGGCTGCGCGCCGACCTCGCCGCGCATCCGGCGCGCTGTACGTTGGCGTATTGGCACCATCCCCTCTTCAGCTCCAGCACCGTGGCGCCCGACGCGGCGGCCGGGGCGCTGTGGCAGGCCCTGTACGAAGCCGGCGCCGAGCTCGTCCTCAACGGGCACCATCACGACTACGAGCGGTTCGCGCCGCAGACTCCCGCGGGGGCGCTGGATCCGACGTTCGGCGTGAGGGAATTCGTCGTGGGCACGGGCGGCGGCGAGGGCCTCTTCCCCTTCGGGATGACGGCGCCGAACTCCGAGGTGCGCAACAACCAGGCGTTCGGCGTCCTCAAGCTGACGCTGGGCGCCGACGGCTACGCCTGGCAGTTCATCCCGGTCGCGGGTCGGACGTTCACGGATTCGGGGAGCGCCACCTGCCACGATGCTCCGTCCGCCCCGCCGCCCGGGAATCACGCTCCGACCGCCGCTCCCGGAGGAGCGTACTCCGGCGCCGAGGGCGCGGCCGTGAGCTTCGACGGCAGCGGCTCGTCCGATCCCGACGGCGACGCGTTGACCTACGCCTGGACGTTCGGCGATGGCACCACCGGCACGGGCGTTAGCACGACCCACACGTACGCGGACGACGGCAACTACACCGTCACCCTCACCGTCACCGACTCGCACGGCGCTGCGAGCTCGCCCGGCACGACCTCCGCGGCGATCGCCAACGTGGCGCCAGGGGTGAACGCGGGGCCGAACCAGTCGGCCAAGGCAGGCAGCCCCTTCACACTCACCGCCACCTTCACCGACCGCGGCGTGAACGACGTCCCGTGGTCGTACACGATCGATTGGGGCGACGGCCTCCCGGCGACGACTGGCGTCACCTCGAGCCAGGCCGACCCGATCACGGCCACCCACATCTACGTCGTCCCGAGCGTCTACACCGTGCGCGTGACGGTGAGGGACAAGGACGGAGCAGCGGGCTCCGACGACCTCGTCGTGACGGTGGCGCTCCCATTCTGAAATGCGACCCGCCGCCGAGGCCCGGGGCTTGACGGCGCCCGCGCACCAACCTAGACTGCGCAGCATGACGCCGCGCCAGACTTTTGTCGCGTTTCACTTCTTCTTCCCGTTTCGTCGCGGGAAGCGGGCCGTGACCTTAGGGGTGAGCGCGACCGAGTAAAGCGTCGGATCTCCAATGGCACGAGCGGCCCGCTTCGAAAGCGGGCCGCTTTTTTTCTCCGGGAAGTGAGGCAAGGCATGATCATCGTGATGCGAGTGGGAGCAACGGACGCGGAGGTCGACGCGATTCGCGAGCGCGTCGAGTCCTGCGGCGTGCGCACGGTCCTGGCGCGCGACGGGGGCCAGGCTCTCATCGGGTGTCCTGAGGGCGCCGAGTCCCTGCCCGAGGCCGCCGTGGCGGCGCTCCCGGGCGTGGACGCGATCACCGCCTGGCGGGCGCCTTATCGCCTGGCGAGCCGCCAGCTCGCTCCGGCCGGCGGCCGCACCGTGATCCGGCTCGGCGACGACCCCCGCGCGGTGGTCGGCGGCTCGGAGCTGCTCGTCATCGCGGGCCCCTGCTCGGTCGAGGGGCGGGAGATGCTGCGGGAGACCGCGTGCGGCGTGCGCCGGGCCGGCGCCGGAGCGTTGCGCGGAGGCGTCTTCAAGCCGCGCACGTCCCCGTACGCGTTCCAGGGGCTCGGCCGGGAGGGGTTGCGACTGCTCAGCGAGGTCCGATGCGAGACCGGCCTTCCCGTCGTGACCGAGGTGCTCGACCCGCGCGAGGTGGAGAGCGTCGCGGAGCACGCCGACGTCCTGCAGGTGGGCGCCCGCAACATGCAGAACTTCCCGCTGCTGTGCGAAGTGGGACGCGTCCGCCGGCCCGTCCTCCTGAAGCGCGGCCTCTCCGCCACGATCGCGGAGCTGTTGCTCGCGGCCGAGTACGTCCTGTCGCGCGGCAACCCGGACGTGATCCTGTGCGAGCGCGGCATCCGCACCTTCGAGACGGCCACGCGGAACACGCTCGACGTGGCGGCGATCCCCGTGTTGCGGCGTGAGACGCATCTGCCGGTGATCGTCGATCCGAGCCACGCCGCGGGCCGCGCGGACCTCGTGATCCCGCTGGCCTGCGCCGCCGTCGCGGCCGGCGCCGACGGGCTCATCGTCGAGGTCCATCCACGTCCCGAGATGGCCTGGTCGGACGGGGAGCAGTCGCTGTCCTTGGACGGGTTCGCCGAGCTGATGCGCAGGCTACGGCCGTTCGCGAGGGCGGCGGGTCGCAGGATCACGGGGCCACGAGCCGACGCACCGCCCGTTCAGCGTGCACCGAGCTCTCCGGGCTTCCGCCCCGTGTCAGGGCTCCCATGGACCCCGGGCACGCTGACCCCGGGCACGCTGACCCCGGGGGCAAGCCCGGGGAGCCCGGGGAGCCCGGAGCTTCAGCCGACGGGGCCGTCGGAGGCCGCATGACCGAGCTCGAGCGCCTCCGGGCCGATATCGAGCGCATCGACCGTGCGCTCATCGGACTGATGCGGGATCGCGTGCGCATCGCGCGCGAGGTGGCGGAGGCGAAGCGGGTGGCCGGCCTTCCCACGCTCGACCCGGTGCAGGAGGCGGTCGTGATCCGGCGCTGCGCCGCGCTCGCGCGCGAGGCCGGGCTTCCCGCAGAGGACATCCGCGACGTCTTCTGGCGGCTCGTCGCGCTCGCGCGGCGTGCGGAGATGGACGCCGCCCCTCCATAACCTCCACCATCCTCCACAACCTTCACAATCAGTAGTTCAGGTCCACCACGATCGGCCGGGCGGTCCAGGGACACCAGGTCGCCTGAGGCGCGTCGGGGTTCCCGGTGACATTGGTGATGAACGAGTCGACCTCTTGAGGGGTGTGCATCGGCGCCGCGTCGCACAGCTCGGTCGTCACCTCCGCGAGCCGCACGGAGTCGGGAACGAAGTGAAAGGGGTAGCGCGGGTCTGCCCCTGGCCCCCGGACGATCGGGCCAACGGGGATCCGGGCTTGCCCCTGCCCGCCCAGGTACGCCTGGGCGCCGGCAAGGGTGGGTGGGTCGAGCACCAGTACGCGCAACGTGTCGGTTGGGTGGCCGTCGAACGCGAACACGATCACCCCGCGCGCCGGGAGGGCCGTCCCTGCGAGACAGCCGAACACGAGGGCCGCCAGAGCGAGCACGACGAGCGTCCGACGGGGAGATGACCGGGTCATACCAGCCGGATATACCCCCGGCTCCTCGGTATTCCCCGCGACAAACGCCTGGCCCATTGGCGGACTTGCGCGGCGCAGCTGTCGCTTCACGTGCCCCGGTCGAAATCGCTCTTGACTGGACAGGGTCCAAATCGCTATAGGTATCAGGCCCACCGCTGACAGGTATCAGACCAACCAGCGCCCTGAGAGGAGTCGCCCGATGCCCGAGGTCCCTCAGTGGGCGCGTGTCAAGACCGCTATGAGCTACTACCACCTCCGCCGCGGCGCGTGGTACCAGGTGCTGCGCACGACCCACGGCGCCGCGGTCCTCGAAATCAACGACCGCGTGGTGGCTGTCCCGTCGGAGCTGGTGCAGATCCGCCCGACCCGCCCGCGGTCCTGGTCCGTGGTCCCGCGTCCGCTCGACGCGGTGGATCTGCCGCTCAGCTGGGGTAGCAAGTACGCGGTCTGCCCGAAATGCGGCACCCGCGCGCCGCTGGGGCGACAGGAGACGAGCATGCGCTGCACGGGGTGCGGTGACGAGTTCGAGATCAACTGGTCGCGGGCAGATTACCTGGAGTAGCGGGGCGCCGTCTCGCCGTCTCGGGGTCTCACTCCCCGACGATCTGCCGGGCCTTCCGGAACACCGCGTGCCACATCCGCCGCGTCAGCTTCCCGGTGTTCGTATTCTGTCGACTCGGGTGATAGGACGAGATGAGCGTCGTCCCGTCGGGCAGCCGAGCCACGGCTCCGTGTCGGAACGGCGGGCGCTCCCCCGGCGCGAGCTCCGCCCACCAGACCGTGGCCTTGAGCCAGGAATCGTGAGCGATGCGCCCGAGCGCGACCACGACGCTCAACCGCTTGAGCAGGCGTGACTCGGCCTGGAGATAGGGCCGGCAGTTCTCCAGCTCTCCCGGCGTGGGCTTGTTCCCCGGCGGCGCGCACCGCGCCCCGGCGCTGATGTAGCAGTCGCTGAGCCGCAGGGCGTCGTCGCGTGCCACCGCGTTCGGCTGGCTCGCGAACCCGAAGCGGTGCAGCGCCTCGTACAGCCAGTCGCCGCTCGAGTCGCCGGTGAACATCCGGCCGGTGCGGTTCGCGCCGTGCGCCGCGGGCGCGAGCCCGACGACGAGCAGCCGCGCGTCCGGATCGCCGAACCCCGGCACGGGCTTCCCCCAGTACTCCCACTCGCGGAACTCGCGCTTCTTCTCACGAGCGACGCGCCGGCAATGGGCGCGCAGCCGCGGGCAACGCTCGCAGGCAACGATCGCCCGGTTGAGAGCCGGTAGCGACGGAAACATGCTGAGAAGGTGTCGGGTGTCGGGTGCCGGGTGCCAGAGGGTGGCGGGGGAGTCCCTGACACCCGAATTTTACGGAAGCCTGATGGCGACGCCCCGCCGCGCAGTCCCGGCGACGGTGAAGGTCTCGACCGCGAGCGCGGCCCCGAGCAGCCACGGCCGGACGCGCGCGGGCACGACCGCCGCGACGCCGAGCACGGCCAGACCGGCGACGGCGGTGTACGTGTTGATTCGTCCGACCGAGGGACGGGGTCCCAGGAGCGGATTCGTCTCGCGCCAGTTGCGCCAGCCGCCCCGGGCGAGCCCACGCGTCTGGCCGGCGTCGATCAACAGGGCGGCCGTGAAGCCGCCCGCCAGCGCGATGTCGGTCGCGCGCCACGTCACCCGCACCGGCAGCGTTCCCGCAGCTCTCAGGTGGGGCGGACGACTCATAGGCAGGGGGGCGCTCAACTGCTCGAGGCCAGCAGGACGCACCCACAGAAGCGTGTTCGGGCTGGGTGGAGTGGTGTTCTGGTCGCGGGCGGCGTAGGGCCCGCTCGGGAAGCGGTCGTGGCTCGAGACGCGCTGCGCGGCGGCCCCTCGGGGCAACGCGGCGAGTGTAGCCACCGCGACCAGGATGGCCGGCGCGCGCGTCATAGCAATGACGCTGCCTGTGCAAGGCAGGTGCCAGACCGTTGCAAAATGGCCCGTTGGCGGGTCAGCACTTACGGTAACCGGTTGTCCCTACGTCACATCGCCTCCTTCTTCTTGTCGCTTTCGCGCAACATTTTCGCCGCGTGAGCGCGCTAGGCTCCTGCGCTAGTGCTTGCCCTTCGCGACGAGCGGCGGGCTCACGGGACCGCTCGCTCCCCGCTCTCGATCACCCCCAGGAGGCGCAGCAGGCCGTCCAGCACTGTGAGGGGGTGCGGGGGGCACCCGGGGACCCACAGATCCACGGGGAGCAGGTCCCCGACGCCGTCGGCCACCTCAGGGCTCCCGCGGAACGGCCCGCCGCCGATCGCGCACGCCCCGACCGCAATGACGATCTTCGGAGACGGGACCGCCTCGTATGTCTTCTCAAGCGCGCCCCGCATGTTGGTGTTCACCGCGCCGGTCACGACGATGCCGTCGGCGTGCCGCGGCGAAGCGACGAACTGAATACCGAAGCGGGCCAGGTCGAAGACGACGTTGCCGAGGGCCACCAGCTCGGCTTCGCACCCATTGCAGCTGCCCGCCACGACCGAGCGGAGCCGCAGCGAGCGCCGGAACAGCTTGCGCGTGCGCTCATCGAGGGCCCGCGCCAGCTCGATCTCGCCGGTCGGACTGACCAAGCCGTCCCGGGTGGATGCGGCCATGCGATGGTCGCGACTGTAGCTGATCGCCCCGTCCGCGCAGGCGCCGGCTTCGTCCGGGCTGAACAGACACGCCCCGACATCCAGCTGGACGAGCCCTTGCGGCGCCGGCTCGAGAAAGGCCGACGGCGCGCGCCCGGCGCACTGCCGGCACCCGTCCCCGCAGCGGGCCGGATCTCGAGTCGGACGGCCCCGAAACCGCTCCGGGAAATCCACCCCCCCTCGGGGAAACGGGGAGGTCCGGATCCCCTGCTGCAGCCTGGCTCGGAGCCAATCGAGCACCGCTCAGGCCCTCACGTCAGAGGTCATGCCCGGCGTACGACAGGTTGAAGCTCTTGTTGCAGAGCGGGAAGTCGGAGATCTCGTTCCCCGGCATCGCCAGCCCCAGCGCCGTCCAGTTGTGAAAGGAGGCATCGGTCACCTTGTGCCGGCGGACGCGGCCGTCCGCGTCGGTCGTCACGACGTGCACGATCTCGCCGCGCCACCCTTCCACCATCGCGACCGCCAATTCGTTCGCGCGCAGCGGTCCGCACGCCACGCTGACGGGGCCCTTGGGGAGAGCGGCCAGCTGCTCGATCGTGAACTCGAGGGACCGCTGGATTTCGAGCCGCCGCACCATCGCGCGGGCGAGCACGTCGCCCGCCCACATCGTGGCGACCGGGATGTGGGCGAAGCGAAAGATCCCCCAGGGGTGGTCGTGCCGCACGTCGCGCGGCAGCTCGCAGGCCCGCGTGACGGGCCCGACGAAACCGTACTCGACGCACGCCGCGCGCGGCACGACGCCGACGCCCTCGAGCCGGGCCTGGACCGATGCGCTCTCGAACAGCAGCGTGAGCACCGGGGCGAGCTCCTCCTCGAGCCGCTGGAGCCGATCGCGCATCTCGCCGGCCATGGCCGGCGTGATGTCGAACGCCGCCCCGCCGGGCCGCACCAGCCCGCGGCCGTAGCGATTGCCCGCGAGCGACATCAACAGGTTGAGGCACTCTCCCCGCATGCGTCCCAGGTACGCGGCCGCGGGCTGAAAGGCGATGTCCCCGGCGATCGCGCCGAGATCCCCGATGTGGTTCGCCAGTCGCTCCAGCTCGAGCGCGATTCCCCGCACCGTTTGTCCCCGCGGCGTCTTGCGGCTCCGGGCCAGCGCCTCGATCACGCCGCAGAACGCCCCGGCGTGGCCGATGACCGTGTCTCCCGCGATCGACTCGGCGACGAGCACGCCGCGATCCCGGTCGACGCCCTCGAGCAGCCGCTCCACGCCACGGTGCTGATAGCCCAGCATGATCTCGAGGAACAACACCTGCTCGCCGTGCGCCTGGAACCGGAAATGGCCGGGCTCGATGATCCCGGCGTGCACGGGGCCGACTGCGACCTCGTGCACTTCCTCCCCTTCCACCCGGAAGAACGGATACGCCTCGCGCTCCACCGAGGCCGCCGGCCGGCCCGGCGGGAGGTGATCGGGAGGATGGCGCCGCAGCGGCTTGAGCCAGGGATGGCCTTCCGGAATCACGCCGCACTGCTCCGCAATCTCCCGCTCGAACGCGTGGGCCTGGGGACAGGCCGACGTGAGCGCCGGGTAGCGCGCCCCAACCACCGCGCTCGTCGCGCCGAGCTCCCCACCCACATCGTCGGCCAGGATCGCGACGAGGCGCGTCTGATCGCTCTCCTCCGGCATGCCGAACAGCGACGCCAGCCGCCAGCCGTCCGCGACGGCCTCCACGACCGATTCCCGAAACTGCTCCACCGGCTCCACCGGTACGGCGCTCAGCGGGACGGCCCGCCGATTCCGGAGGCCGAGCTCGCCGCCCCGGAAGCGGCTCACGGGGCTGTACCCCCGAGGGCGGCGGCGGCGCGCGCCAGGACGTCGTGTAATGGGCCGGGGATGTACACGCCGAGCAGCAGGACGACGGCGGCGAGCGCGACGGGACCGGCGACGAGCCACGAGCTCTCCCGGACGGGGACGGTGCCCGGCTCGGGCTCCCCGAGCGCGATCCCGAGGACGAGCGCCGCCATCCCGACGAAAATGATCGCCAGCATCACGAGCATCACCACCGCAATCCAGGGGTGCCCCGCGGCAATCGCCGCGCGCAAGATCGTGAATTCGCTCATGAACAGCCCGAACGGCGGCGAGCCCGTAACGGCGAAGAGGCCCAGCACCAGGAGCGCCCCCGAGACGGGCAGCGTGCGCACGAGTCCCCGGTTGCCGGCCGCCGTCGCGCTCCCGGTGGCAAGCACGATATTCCCGGTGACGAGGAACACCCAGCCCTTCGACAGGCCGTTATTCACCAGGTGGAGCATGCTGCCGTACGCCCCGACGCCCCCGAGCCCCAGCCCGAGCACGAGCAGCCCCATGTGTTCCACGCTGGAGTACGCGAGGAGGCGCTTCACATCGCTCTGCCCGATGATGAACACGGCGGCCACGGTGAGCGACAGGAGACCGAAGCCGATGAGCACCGGTTGCGCGAACGATCCCAGTCCCGCGGCCATCACCACCTCGGTCACGCGCGCGACGCCGAGGAAGGCGCAGCTCGTCAGCGCGCCGGCCATGAGACCGCTGACGAGACTGGGCGCTTCCCCGTAGGTATCGGGCTTCCAGGTGTGCATGGGGGCGAGCCCCATCTTCGTGCCGAAGCCGACGAGGAGAAACAGGAACGCGGCGCGGAGCCAGGGGACGTGGAGCTCGCGCGCATGCGCGATGAGGTCCGGAAGCACCAGCGGACGCCCCGCGACGTCGACCTGGGCGCTGGCGAGGAAAAACGTGCCGAGCAGCGCGAGCGCGATCCCGACCGACGAGATGACGAGGTACTTCCACGTCGCTTCCAGCGAGCGACGGTCGCGGCGCAGAAAGACGAGCGGCGCGACGGACAGGGTCGTGGCCTCCATCCCGACCCAGAGCATCGCCAGGTGATGCGCGAGCGACACGACCGACGCGGCGCTCAGGAAGACCAGGAGTCCGCCGGCGAACACGCGGCCGCTGCGCGGCTTCTCGTGCCGGAGGTAGCCGACGGTGTAGCTCACGGTGACCAAGAAGAGGACGCTCGTCAGCGTGAGCACGGTGAGCCCGAGCGGGTCCGCCGCGAGCCAGCCGCCGGCCGCCAGCGGCGGGGCTTCGGGAACGGCCCACAGCGTCACGACCAGCACCAGGTGCGCCAGCGCCACCACGGCCAGCAGGCCGACGGGGACGCGGCGACCGCGGAACACCGGGAGGCCGAAGACGGCCAGCGCGGCGAGCAGGGGGACCGCGCAGAGAGCGATGAGGCGCATCAGTCCGAGAGCTCCGTCAGGCGCGTCGAGTCGAGCGAGTCGAACTCCCGATTGATGTGGAACACCACGATGCCCATGATGAACACGCCGACGAACACGTCGAGGAGGACGCCGATCTCGATGAGAAACGGCACGCTCTCCGTGTGCGTCAGCCCGAAGAGGTAGATCCCGTTTTCGAGGATGAGATAGCCCACCACCTGCATCAGCGCTTTGCGTCGCGTGGTCAGCACGAGAAACCCGATCATGAGCGTGGCCAACGACACCGGCACGAGCAGCGGCTGCTGCGTCGCCGGCAGCGGCAGGCGGGCGGCGATGGCGAACGCCAGCGCCACCGCCAGGGCGCCCAGCAGGAGCGACGCGATGAAACCGACGAGGGGCTCGATCTCCCGCCGCACCGCGGCCTCGCGAATCGCCCACGCCAGAAACCACGGCAGCACGACGGCCTTCACCACGACGGTGCCCAGGCCAAGAGTGACGGCATGGACCGAGAGCTGCGGCGCGAGCAGCACCGGCAAGAGGCCGAGCAGCAGGCCCTGCGCGGCGAGGCCGCGGATGCAGCTCGAGAGCCGGGTCGTCCCCAGGACGGCGAGGTCCAGGAGCACCACGAGCAGGAGGACGAGCGGGGCGGCGCCGTGCATGGTCAATGGAGTTGCAGGATGATGCCGACCAACGCGAGCGCGCCGGCTCCCACGAGGAGCTGCGGCACCCGAGTCAGCCGGAGCCGCGCCATGACCGATTCCACGACCCCGACCGCCACGGCGACGATCCCCAGTCCCGCGAACAGCACGGCGACCGCCACGGGTCCGGAGAGGTTCGCGCGCGGCAGGAAGACGCTGACGACCAGGACGCCGAACAGCGCCAGCTTGAGCGCGCTGCCGTACAGGATGAGGGCGAGGTCCGGTCCGCTGTGGTCGAGCACGATGACCTCGTGGATCATGGTCAGCTCGAGGTGCGTCGCCGGGTCGTCGACCGGCACGCGACAGTTCTCCGCCAGGAGGAGCGCGAAGAGACTGATGCCCACGAGGCTCAGGGACGCCCCGGCCCGGGGCCAGGCGGCGGCCAGCGGCGTCCCCAGCATCCCGCTCAGCGAGACATCGCCGGTCGCGAGCACGAGCGCGATGAAACAGAGAAACAGCGTCGGTTCGGCGAAGCTCGCGATCGTGACCTCGCGGCTCGCGCCCATGCCTTCGAAGCTCGAGCCCGTGTCCAGCCCCGCGAGCACGAGCGCGAAGCGCCCGAGGGCGAGCAGCCCGGCGAACGCCACCAGATCGCCCGCGAAACCCACCGGCGCGGCGCGGCCGTCGAGCGGGAGGAACAGCGTCGCCACGATCAGGGACGCCAGCACGACGATCGGGCCGGCGCGAAACACCCAGGTCGTCGTCCGGCTGTAGACGGTCCCCTTCCGGAGGAGCTTCCAGAGGTCGTAATACAGCTGCAGCACCGGCGCGCCGCGCCGGCCGGTGAGCAGCGACTTGGTCTTCACCGCGATGCCCGGCACCGCCGGGGCCGCGACACCCATGATGCCAAGGGCGGCCAGCCCCTCCCAGGTCACAGGGCCCGTCCCGCCGCGAGCAGGTACAGCAGCACGGTGACGACGGCGGCGACGACGTACAGCAGGTAGAGCTGCAGCCCGCCGCGCTGGATGGGACGCAGCCCGGTGGCGGCGGCGCGGACACCGCGCCACGCGGGCACGATGAGCCGCTCCAACACCGGATCGGTCGGGTGCGTCGCGAAGGCGTCGCCCGCGCGGGCGGTGCGTACACCCGCGACCGACTGGAAGATGCCAAGCAGCGGCGCGGCGAACGACGACGCCGTGTACGCCATGCGAGAGGTCGCGGTCGCGTAGCCGCACCCCCAGGTCGCCGCCTCGAGACGCGGCTGCCGGCGGGCGAGCGCGGCATGCGCCGCCCAGGCCACGACCAGGCTGGCCGTCAGGCCCAGCGTGAACACGGTCGCGGGACCGGCGGCGGCGACCTCCGGCCCCACCACGCCCGGCGCGACACCCGCGACGAGCGAGCCCGCGCGGAGCGCCGCCGGCACCACGGCGATCGGCAGCAGCCCGATCGCGACGCAGGCGATAGCGAGGCCGACCACCGGGCGGATCATGCCGCTGGCGGGCTCGCGGGCGGTGGTCGCCACGAGATCTCGCGGCGTCCCCAGATAGAGCACGCCCACCACCTTCACGAAGCAGGCGAGCGCCAGCGCGCCGATGAGCGCCAGCGCCACCGCGGCCAGTCCGGCGAGCTGCATCGCGTCGCGCGCGCTCCCCCCGCGCAGCAGTGCCTGAAAGACCACCCATTCACTCACGAATCCATTGAGCGGCGGGAGCCCCACGATCGCCGCCGAGCCGACCAGGAAAGCGGCCGCCGTGGTGGGCATTCGCCGGGCGACCCCGCCGAACAAGTCGATATCGCGCCCGCCCGTGGCGTGGATCACCGACCCCGCGCCGAGGAACAGGAGGCTCTTGAACAGCGCGTGGTTGAGCGTGTGGAGCGCAGCCCCGGCGAAGCCCAGCACCGCGATCAGCGGGTGCCCGTACGCCAGGCCGAGGGCGCCCGCACCGATCCCGAGCAGGATGATCCCGACATTCTCGACGCTATGGAAGGCGAGGAGCCGCTTGATATCGTGCTGCGCGAGGGCCCACACGACCCCCAGCACGCCCGAGCACGCTCCGAGCACGAGCACCACCCATCCCCACCAGGGGGGCGGCGGACCGAACAGCACCACGGTCCGCAGCAACCCGTAGATCCCCATCTTGATCACGACGCCCGACATGAGCGCGGAGACGTGCGCGGGCGCCGCGGCGTGCGCTTCGGGGAGCCAGAAGTGGAACGGGACGACTCCCGCCTTGAGGCCGAACGCGACCAGGGCCAGGACCAGGATCATGGCGCCGCGGCCGGCCATGAACGGCGGGTGCCGGCCGAGGGCGGCGAAACTGAGATCACCCGCGTCGCCGGCCCATGTGGCAAACAGGGCGAAGAGGAGCAGGGTCCCGGCGTGCGTCACGGCGAGATAGATCAGTCCGGCGCGCCGGACTTCGGAACGCTCGTGCTCAAGAACGACCAGGAGGTAGGCGGTCACCGCCATGACTTCCCAGGCGATGAGGAAGGGGGCCGCCGCGCGGGCGATGACGGCGACGGCAAGGGCGGTCACCAGCAGCGCCAGGAGCAGATGGGCCGCGCCGACGGCGCGATGGCCCCGCTCGCGATCGAGATAGGCCAGCCCGTAGAAGGCGCACGCGGCGCCGGCGCTCAGAATCGCCAGCAGGAAGACGGCCGAGAGCGCGTCGAGCCCGAACACCCAGGCGCCAAACGGCGCGGCGGCCGCCAGGCGAACGTCCGGCACCGCGGCACCGGCCAGCACGGCAACCGCCGGCACCGCCCCGATGACGCACCCGGCGCCGAAGCAGAGACGGAACCACCTTTCTCCCGCTGTGGGACGTCGCGCCAGCCCTGCCGCTGCCACGCCCCCCGTGACCAGCAAGAGCAGACTGACCGCGACGAGCATCACCGGCGCATTCCCGGAAGAAACAGGAGCCCCAGCACGGCGAGCACGGTGGCGCCGATATAGAGCAGCGACCAGGTCACGCGAGCCTGATGATAGGCGCGCAGGCGCTGGCCGCCGCGGGCGACGGCGGCGAAGAGCGGCAGATACAGGCCGACGAGCGCCCAATCCGCCGTCCGCGAGGCCCAGCGTGCCACTCGAGGCCACAGCGAGGCCTGGTCGGGCTCCGCCAGGCGCTGCACCTCCGTGTGCAGCAGCGGCTGGAAGAGCCGCGTCAACGGCTCCGCGAACGATGAGGACGTGTACTGCATCGCCACGGACGGCGCGGCGTAGGCGCACCCCCAGGTGACGCTCTCCCGCGGCGATGCCCGCCTCCCCAGTCCGCGCCGCAGGGCGACCAGAAGGGCCATCGCCGCGGCGAGCAGCGGCACCACCACGCCGAGCGGTCGGAGGACGGCGTGCGCCGCCTGCGTATCCGCCGCCGGCGCAATGACGGTCACCGCCGCGCCGAGCACGCCCGCCGCGGCGCTGGGAATCACCGCCATGGTGATGCAGGCGGCGGCGAACAACACGAGCGGCAGCACCATGGCCCAGCCCGGACGCGGCGCGGCTGCCGCCTCGGCAGTTCGGGCGGAGCCCGCGAGAGCGACGCCCACGAGCCGCGTGAAGCAGGCAACGGCGAGCCCGCCCGTCAGCGCGATAGCCAGAACGCTGCCGAGGAACGCGACGCCGGCGCTCCCGCCACCTCGCGTCGCGACGGCTCCGAGCAGGGCTGCGCGCAGCAACAGCCACTCACTGGTGAAGACGTTCAGACCGGGGAGCGAGGCCATCGCCGCCGCGCCGATGAACAGCATCCCGCCGACCAGCGGCCAGCCGCGTAGGAACCCGCCCAGGGCGTCGAGGCTGCGGCTCTTCGCGCCCTGGGCGATCGCGCCGAACCCGAGGAACAGCAGCGCCTTTGCGAGGGCATGATTCCACAGATGCAGCAGCGCGCCGGTCCATGCCAGGCCGGCGAGCACCGGCTCCCCCTGCGCCGTGGCAAGGAGGCCCAGGCCCACCGCAAGGGTCACGAGGCCGGCGTTCTCTACCGTCGAGTACGCCAAGACGCGTTTCACGTCGCGCTGGGCGATGGCGAACGTCACGCCGCCCGCCGCGCCCACCATCCCGAGGGCGATCAGCACGTATCCCCACCACGGCGCCGGGGGACCGAACAGCGGGACGAAGCGCGCCAGGCCGTAGAAGCCCAGCGTGATCATGATCGCCGACATGAGGGCGGAGACGTGCGATGGCGCGGCCGGATGAGCGTCCGGCAGCCATACGTGCAGCGGGACGATCCCCGCCTTGGTCCCGAAGCCGATCACGGCGAGCCCGAAGAGCAGCCCGGACGGAACCGTCGCAGGTGGGGAGAGCGCAGCGATCTCGAACGTGCCGCTCCCGGTCCCGAGGAACAGCCCCAGCAGCAGGAGTGCCGCCGTCGCCAGATGGCCGGCGACGAGGTACTGCAGACCCGCCGCGCGAACAGCGGGCACGTCGTGATCGCTCACGACCAGCGCCCACGAGCTCAGTGTCATCAGCTCCCACGCGACAAGCAGGAGCACGACGTCGTTTGCCGTGACGACGAGCGCCATGCTCAGGAGCAGGATGTTGTAGGTCGCGAGCGAACCGCCGATGGGTCGCCCGTGCGCGTGCCGGCGCAGATACGCCACGCCGTACACCGCACAGAGCCCGCCGACGGCCGCCAGCGGGATCAGGAAGACGGCAGCGAGCGGATCGAGGCGCACGGCGAGCGCGCCGGCCGGCGCGTTCCACGGCGCGTGCCAGGACTGGGGCGTGAGGGCCGTCAGCGCCCGCGCCCCGGCGATCCCCGCCGCCACGGCGCCGGCGATCGCGCCGCCCGCGCCGAGCACCGCGCCCACCGGCCGCCGCTGCAGCAGCCACCCACCGGACGCACCCGCGGCCCAACAGACGGCGGCGGCGGCGGGCGCGGTCACCGCCGTCACGGCTCGCTGTCGCGGGGCGTGGCCGTGTGGAACCCGCTCGCCAGGCCCTCGACCGCCTGGACCCGGGCCAGGATCTCCGCCGCCGGCGACCGCCGCACCAGCAGGCGGCGCAGCTGCTCGTCGCGCAGCACGAAGCCGAGCTGGCCGAGGATCCGGAGATGCCCGGGCACGTTCGAGCTGACCACGGTGAACAACGCGTGGACCGGCTTGCCGTCCACCGCATCGAAGTTCACCGGGTCACGCAGCAGGCACAGCGTCACGAACGGAGCGGTGACGTGGAGCAGAATCGGGTTTCGCACGTGGGGGATCGCAATGCCGTCCCCGATCCCCGTCGATCCCATCGCCTCGCGGGCTTCGAGCGTCGTCGTGAGGAACTCCCGGTCGACGTCGGACGGCAGCGGCAAACGCTCGACGATTGCGCGCAGCACGCTCGCCTTGTCCCGCCCCCCGACATCATGATGAATGCCCCCGGCGGACAGCAACGCCGACAGGGGCGGAACCTGCTCCGGTTGCCGCTGCGCCTGTTCGAGCAGGGTCCGCGAGACCGGAATGCCCTGCTCGGTGGCCCACTCCCACAGCTCGATCGCGTTCAAGTGGAGCCGCTCGTTCACGCGGTGGACGGGAAGACCGCGGCGCAGAATCCAGCGGCGGACCGTCGCCTCGTCGACGCGCAGGTACGAGGCCGCCTCGCGAACCGTGAGCTGCATCGGGACTAACTCGAGGCCACGGGAACGGTGAAGATCGCCTCCTCCGTCCGGCGAATCAGGTCAGCGATGGCAGCCGCCGCCGGCAGGGTGCGCAGACTGGTCCTCGGAAGCTTTGGGCGGGCACGCCGCAAACGTAGAACAGGCGATGAGATATTGTCAATTAGAGACAGAAGGGGAGCTGCACACGCGACGTGGTGACACGGTGCAATCGCGTTGACTCCGGTCGGCAAATCGTCACCCTGGCACTGAGCACTTCCCCACTTGCGCGCTTGATTGACGGCCTGAACATTGGAGCCGCGCCGTTGATACCGACCGCGCATGCGGGTGTACCCCGTTGGCCGTATCCGACCGCTTCTCATTCGGGAGGTGCACATGCTCAAGAGCCTAGCGCCTGTCGCCGCGGTGTTCGTCCTCGCTGGATGCTACCACGCTACGATTGAAACCGGCCTTACGCCTTCCACTGTCACCGTCGAGAAACGCTGGGCCGCCTCGTGGATCGGAGGGCTCGTACCCCCGAGCACCGTGGGCACTCAGGCGAAGTGCACTGGTGGCATAGCGAAGGTTGAGACGCAGCTCGGTTTCGCCAACATGCTGGTGGGCTTCATCACCCTTGGAATCTTTACCCCGATGGATATCAGGGTGACCTGTGCGCAGGGCGGCCGCTCCTCGCTGGAGCCAGGCTCGCCGGAAATCCGGGTCGGGGAGCACGCGACGCCGGAAGCGGTAGATCAGGCTCTTGCCCGCGCGGTGGAACAGTCCCTACGCACCGGCGCGCCAGTCTACGTGGTCTATTGAGCGCGAACGCTCTTAGCAAAGAGGGGGGCGCACTCCAATCTGGGGGCGCCCCGGGCTATTTTGAGGGGCGTGAGTGCACGCCAGGCGGCGTCACGGGGCTCCCGCCCGGGGCGCCCACTCGCTATGTCCCTTCTAGTCCTTACAGAGCCTTAGTCAGTGCCGCTGCTCGAGTTTATCGAACCATGGTTTTCCCGTCCGAGTCCAGGTAGATCCGTCTCTTCCGGTTCTGTCTGCCACCAGTTTCGCCACCAGCGGATCGACGGCATACTCAGCCCTTGATCGAAGCACACATCACGTGAGGATGCCCCCCGGCCACCACCAACACGGACAGTCCTCTCGACTCAATAGCCACCTCGAACTCGCCTCCCGACACGACTTCGCCGTCGATCTGCACGGGGCCGTCGGCGTCGAAGCGCGCGCGGCGCCAGCGTCGCCAGCGGGGATCGCCGTCCGGGTTGGGCCGCGCGGTCCGCAGGCCCCGGTGCAACGTTCGCCAGTAGGCCCGCGCCGAGAGGCACGCGACGGCCTCCGCCTCGCCGTCCGTGGCGTCCGCCTCGGGCCACATGAGCCACCCGAACCCGTAGCACGGCAGGTTGTAGAGGCCTGCGTTGTACACCTGCTCCGCGGGCCCGACCAGGGGCTCGCCGTCAACAGTCACCCCAATGCCGGTCCAGGATCGCGTCGCGACGCGGAGCAATCCGGGCACGAGACCGAGCCATCGGCGCCATGCCGGCCGGCGTTCAACAGCGGCGAGCATGCGCGACTCGAACCCGGCGCTGATCGAGACGAGCGCTAGGGGAAGCTCGGAATGGGTGGTCGTCATGACATCGATCAGCCGTGGCGTGCCGGCCTCGATGGCACGCAATGCGCCGCGTACAGTCCCGAGGCCGAATGGGTGGCCGAATGCGTTGCCGGTGCCGAGCGGGAGCGTGGCCAGCGGGCGGTCAGCCATTCCCGCCGCCCGGAGAGCTCGCGCCAGCAGGTTCACGGTGCCGTCGCCGCCCGCCGCTACCGGGACTTCGTCTGGGGCGAGGCCCTGCACGACCTCACCAGCCTCCTCGAGCGAGCGGACGACGGCGGTCCGCGCACGCGCGACGAGCTTCGGCGCCGGGGCCAGCGCGGCGTGCAGGCGGGCGAGAACCCGCCCGCTGCCCGCGCCCGGGTTCACGAGAAAGACGACCCGTCGCTCGGCGCTCACGCCTCGGCCGTACCCGGACGGAATGCGACCTTGATGGCGCCACTTCCCCGGCGGTGTACCAGCGCGGCGAAGGCAGCGGAATAGGCGTCGAGCGGAAATGTGTGCGTGATCAGGTCGCGCAACACTAGCGTCCCGGCCTCCTGGCGCGGCAACAGCACCGTGTACGGATGCACCCACTCCCCCTCCCAAGGCACAGGTCCGTAGACGTAGACCCCACGCAAGGTGATCTCCCGGTACCAGAGCGGGGTAGGGTCCACGCCGGCGAGTGTGGGCGGCGCCGCCACGATCACGAGCAGGCCGCGCGGGCGGACCGCCTGCAGCGCCTGCGTGACGGAGGAACGCGTCCCCGCAGCGTCGATCACGCGGTCGTACACACCGCGGAAGACGTAGCCGTAACCGATGACCCGCACGGCGCGCATCCCCCGTGCGGAGGCCCAGTCACGGAACTCGGACGCTCCTCGGACAACGGTTGCCGCCACACCATGGTGCTCCGCCCAGGCGCGCTGCGACTCGTGCCGGACGAGGAGCTCGCACGAGCCGGGACGACCGAGCACGCGGTGGAGGTAGGCGATCAACAGGCCGATGGTGCCGCCGCCGATGACGAGCGTGCGCTCCATCTCGGCCGCCTCGCTGCGGAGCAGCGCCGCCAGCGCCGTCGCGGCGGGGTCGAGAAGCAGCGCGTCCTCGTCCGCAACGCGCGGGGGCAGGGGCCAGAGCTGCGAGCGGTGCGCGAGGCACGCGTGGGACCAGCCACCGCCGGTTTCGCAGTTGAAGCCGATCCCGATCCCGCGGCCCGGCCAGTCGTCCCCGCGGCGCTCGCACAGCCCCTCCCACCCCTCGCGGCATGGCCGGCATGGCTCGGCGACGCCCCGCGCCCGGCAGCCAAGCACGGGCCAGACGGCGCAGCGCGTCCCTGGCTGGAGCGGCGAGTCGGCGACGTCAGCCCGGAGGCCATCGGCCTCGACCTCTGCGACGAGTTCGTGCCCCGGGACGAACGGGTACGATGCCTCGGGCTCGAGGTACAGCGAGTCGCGCCCCGTGACGAGGTTGACATCGGTGCCGCAGATCCCGGAGAGCCGGACGCGCAGCGGCAGCCAACCCGATCGCGCCGGCAGGGGCGGCGGGCGGTGCACGCGATGCAGGGGCGCGAGCCCGGCGAACCAGAGCGGCCGCGCCCACCGGTGCGTCACGCGCGTCGCCAGGTAGCGGGCCACCTCGTGGCGGAACTCCAGGGCCTCCACCGTCAGCCGGCGAGCCGCCGCTCGTAAAGCCGGTAGGTCTTGATGCGCGCGCCGCCGCACGCCGCGATCACCGCCTGGATCTTCCGGTTGTCCGCCTGCACCAGCGAGAGCTCGGCGCGACCAATCCCCAGCCGGTGCGCAGCGTCGGCCATCTCGGCCGCGATCACGACCGCCACGCCCCGAGCGCGATATTCGGGCAGCACGCCGAGGAGGATGAACCGCGCGCTGCGGATCCGGTGGATTCCCCGCGCCAGCTGTAACCAGCCGAACGGCCACAGGCGCCCGCCGAGCGGCGCGAGCAGCTCGTTGATGTCGGGCAGGGAGAGCCCGAACCCCACGGCGCGCCCGCCGCGCTCCGCGAATAGCACGAGCTCGGGGCGATAAAACGCGCGGAAGTCCCCCGCCCGCTCCCGATACTCGTCCCACGTGAGCGGGACGAATCCCCACAGGTCGGCGAACGACGCATTGTACAACTCGAACAGCAGGCGATTCTCGGCGTCCCAACGACGCGGATCGACGGGCCGGACGGTCACCCCGTCCCGTGCCGCCAGCCGCCGGAGGCGGGCCACGACGGGCGCGAGACCCGTGTCCGGCGTCCAGGCGTGCGCGTAGTAGTCGAGCCGGGGCGCATACCCGGCGGCCTCGACCAGCCGCGCATAGTAGGGCGCATTGTACGGTGAGAGCACCATCGGCCGCGACTCGAACCCATCGACCAGGAGGCCGACCTCGTCGTTGGTGGTGAGGTTGACCGGTCCCAGGACGTGCCGCACCCCCTGGGCGCGCAGGTCCGCCTCCGCCGCTCCGAGCAGGGCGCGCGCCACGCCGGCGTCATCCATGCACTCGAAGAACCCGAAGAACCCCGCCTCGCTCGCCCACCGCGCCGCGAAGGCCGGATCCACGACGCTCGCGACGCGCCCCACGTCGTGGCCGTCCCGCCGCGCCAGGAACCGCCGCACGCGGCGCCCGTCCAGCGAGGCGTTGTGCCGGGGCGACCACCGACGCCGCTCCATGGAGCGCGGTGGGGCGACCCAGTACGGGTCGCGGCGATAAAGCGCGTACGGCAGCGTCCAGAACGCGCGCTGCTCGGCGCGCGACGCAACCGGGACGATCTCGATCGTTTCCCGCTCCATATGACACCACGATGCTGACTCGGCGGCGAAGCGTCAAACGTCCGGCTTGACGCTCTCTTGACACGTCGCAGGGAAAGTGTCTATTGACCGAATCCGGGAGCGCTCGTGAAGATTCTGCTCGTCAGCCCCACGGCCTTGGACAGCCGGGGCCGACCCATCAAGCAGCGCAGGGTGCACCTGCCCGCCCTTACGCTCCCCATGCTGGCAGCGGTCACCCCGCCCGACGTCGACCTCCGTCTCTGCTGCGAAACGGCCGAGGAGATTCCCTTCGACGAGCCGTGGGACCTCGTGGGCCTCACGGGGATGGGGTCCGGGATCGTGCGGGCGTGGCAGATCGCGGATGAGTTCAAGCGGCGGGGCCGTATGGTGGTGATCGGGGGGATCGCGGCGACCCTGGGCGACCCGGCGTGGTCGCTGGCCCACGCGGACGCGGTCGTGCTCGGCGAGGCAGAGGAACTCTGGCCCGAGATCCTGCGGGACGCCGCCGCCGGCCGACTGCGATCCGAGTATCGGATGCAGCGCGAGCCGCCGATCGAGCAGCTGCCCCTGCCCCGCTACGATCTGTTGAACCCTGCCGTCTACGGCGCGTGGCGGCCGGTGCAAGCGACGCGCGGGTGCCCTTTTACATGCACCTTCTGCTCGATCACGGCCTTCTTCCAGCAACACTATCGCAAGCGGCCGGTCGATCAGGTGGTCCGCGACGTGCGCGAAGCGAAGCGCTGGGGCACGCGCTACATCGCCTTCATCGACGACAACATCGGCGTCGATTGGGATTACTGCGCCCGGCTGTGGGAAGCGTTGATCCCCGAGCGGATCGTCTGGATGAGCCAGTGCAGCCTCCACATCGCTGACCGACCAGACATGCTGGAGCTCGCTTCCCGGAGCGGGTGCCGGATGTTGTCGTTCGGCATCGAGTCCACGAACGCCGACAGCCTGGCCGGCATCGACAAGGCGTGGAACCGTCCCGGCCGCTATGGCGAGGCGGTCCGCCGGATCCGCGCGCACGGCATCGACGTGTCCACGGAGATGATCATCGGCTTGGACGGCGACGACCACTCGGTGTTCCAGCGGACCTACGATTTCATCATGGACAACGCGATCTCGGTGCCGCGGGTCCACATCCTGACGCCGATCCCGGGCACGCCGCTGTTCGACCAGCTCAAGCACGAGGGCCGGATCCTGAGCGAGGACTTCGACCGCTACACCGGTGGGCACGTGGTCTTCCGCCCGAAGCACCTCGACTCCGCCGAGCTTGAGGCCGGCTACTGGAAGCTGTACAACCAGCTGTTCTCCTGGCCCGCCATCCTGCGGCGCGTCGCTCCGAATGCGGCGTCGCTCCGGGGCTACATGCGGGCCGTCGTACTCGGCGTGAACCTGCACTACCGGCGCCACGTCCACCACCGCATCTGCCCAGGGATCGTTTAGGTCCCTAGCAGGAGGCTTCATGCGCGTCCTGTTGATACGCCCCCCCGTTCCGCCGCACACGATTGGGCTGAAGCACATCATGATCTGCGAGCCTCTGGAGCTCGAGTACGTGGCGGCCGGGCTGCGCGACCACGACGTCGAGATCATGGACATGATCGTCGAAGGACACCTCGAGCGGCGCCTCCGGCGGTTCGCGCCGGACGTCGTGGGGACGAGCTGCTACATCACCGGCGTGAACGAGGTCAAGAAGATCTGCCGCACGGTGAAGCGCTGGAACCCGGACTGTTGGACGGTCGTGGGCGGGGTGCAAGCCTCGCGGGTGCCCGAGGACTTCGCCGACACCGCGATCGACGTCGTCGTGCGCGGCGATGGGACGACGGCGCTCCCCGCGCTGCTCGAGGCCCTCGAGACTGGACGCTCGCTGGAGGAGATCCCCAACCTCGCGCTCCCCGACGGGGACCGCGTGGTCCTGACGGCCGACCGCCCCTACATGCCGAAGCCCGACGAGCTCCCGTTCCCGCGGCGCGACCTCGTCCGTCATCTCCGGCACCGGTACTACTACCTGTTTCACCAGCCGGTTGCCACGATGAAGACCACGTGGGGCTGCTGGTACAAGTGCAACTTCTGTTACACCTGGCGCATCACCGACGGGCTACCGTACTCCCGGAGTCCGGAGTCCATTGTGGACGAGCTCGAGCAGATCGAAGCCAACGACGTTTACATCGTGGACGACATCTTCCTCATCAACCGGAACCGGCTCGCGCGCATCGCCGATCTCCTGCGGCAGCGGAACATCCACAAGAGCTATCTCGTCTACGCGCGCGCCGATTTCATCGCCGAGAACGAGGACGCGATCGCGGAGTGGGCCGGCCTCGGGCTCAAGGCCGTGTTCGTGGGACTCGAGGCCGCGACCGACGCCGAGCTGGGCTCCATGGACAAAGAGTGTACCGTTGACTACAACCGCCGGGCGATCGCCGTGCTGCGGAAGCACCGGGTGGACACGTACGGCTCGCTCATCACCCAGCCCGACTACGTCGAAGCCGACTGGGAACGACTCAAGCGGTTCATCGACGAGACCAAGCTCTACTACCTCAACATCTCGCCGCTCACCCCGATGCCCGGCACCCTCATCTGGGAGCGGTACAAGGACCAGACCACGGTGAGCCGTGAGGCGCACGGGCTCTGGGATCTGTCGCACATGCTCCTGCCCACGCGATTACCCCTAAAGCGGTACTACCGCTCGCTCCTGGGCGTGTACGCCCACGCCTGCTCCAACCCGCGCCGCGCCGGCAACCTGTCGCTCCGCACCGCGCCGCCGATCTGGTCGTGGAAATTCCTGCGGTTGTGGTATGGGGCTCTCAAGATCGCGCGCCAGTTCCTCACTGCACACCGGCACCACATGCCTTCGGAGGTCGCCCGGGCGGTGGACAGGGGACCCGAGGTGCCCGGCCTCATCCCCCGGTGGAAGGCGCGGCGTACTGACCCGGCGGCGGCGACGGGCCCCGCCGTCGCGGCGGACTGAGGCACGTATGGCCGCGCTCCCCTTCCGCGCACCGGTTCTCAGGCCGAGCGACGCTGGCTGCCCGCCGTACGACGCGTTCGAAGGCTACTTCGCCCGCGACGGCCACCCGGCCGCCGCGCCCGGCAGCCTGCTCGACCTCCCCGCCGCGCGCCGGTGGTTCGATCTCCTGCGCTGGGGCTACGAGGAGGCCCTCTACACCTACCAGCAACCGCTCGAGGGGCGTTCGGGCCCGCGCGTTTCGGTCGCCGGTCGCCCCATCCTCATGCTCGCGAGCTACGACTACCTCGGCCTGCTCGGGTGTCCGGCCGTGGAAGAGGCCGCGGTGGCCGCGGTGCGGGCCTACGGCACGGGGACCGGCGGCGTCCGCATGCTCACAGGAACGATGGTGCTGCATCACGAGCTCGAGCGCGAACTCGCGGCGTTCAAGGGCGTGGAGGCTGCGCTCACGTTCGGCTCGGGCTACCTGGCGAACCTCGCCGTCATCGGCGCGCTTGTCGGCCCCCGGGACCGCGTGATCATAGACGCCCGCGCCCACCGGAGCCTCCACGACGCTTGCTTGCTCGCTCGGGTGCCGGTCCAGACCTTCCGTCACAACGACCCGGCCACGTTGCGGCAGGAGCTCGAGCGGGAGGCCGCAGGGCGGCGCACGCTGATCGTGGTGGACGGACTCTATTCTATGGACGGCGACATCTGCCCGCTTCCGGAGATCGTTGCCGTCAAGCGGGAGTTCGGCGCGTTGCTGCTCGTGGACGAGGCTCACTCACTCGGCGTGCTCGGCGAGAGCGGCCGCGGCGTACACGAGCACTTTGGCCTCCCAGCCGACGCCGTGGACATCTGGACGGGCTCGCTCTCCAAGGCGATCCCGGCGAACGGCGGCTTCCTCGCCGGGTCCCGCGAACTGGTGATCTACCTCCAGCACATGACGGCGCCGTTCTGGTTCTCGGCCGCGCTGTGCCCCGCTGCGGTTGGCGCCGCGCTCGAGGCCCTGCAGGTGCTCCGGCGCGAGCCCACGCGCCTCGGCCGACTCCGCCGCAACGCCGCGCTGCTGCGCGACGGACTCCGCAGCCGCGGCTACGACACCGGCGCCTCCGCCGGACCGATCATCCCGGTGATCGTGGGGACGAACGAGGCCGCCTGGCGGCTCGCCCGGCGGCTTTTCGACCGGGGCGTGATGGCGCCCGCAGTCGTGTACCCGGCGGTGCCGCCGGACGCCGCCCGGCTCAGGCTCTGCGCCACCGCGGCGCAGTCCCAGACCCACCTTGACGAGGCCCTCGCGGCCTTCGAGGGCGCGCGGGGATGACGGTGGCGGGCGCCACGCGGGCGCCACCCGGAGCGCGGACGTACGCGGTCCGTGCGTTCGCCGACATCGCGGACGTGGATTCCACGGAGTGGGACGCGATCCTCGATCCCGACGATCTCCAGGCGACCCACCGGTTCGTGAGCGTGTGCCAGCGCTCCGGGGTCGAGGGGGCGGCGTACCGGCACGTCATGGTGTATCGAGGCGAACGGCTCGCCGCCATCGCGAGCTTCTCGCGGATGGACGTGAAGGTCGACCTCCTCGCCACGGGCTTTGCGCGCGCGGGCATCCGGTGGGTGCGGCGGCACCGGCCTTCGTTTCTCGTGGTGCCGGTCGCCTTCTGCGGCCTGCCGGTGTCCTTCGGGCAGTCCTGCCTGCGCTTCGCGCCCGGGGCGGATCGGGCGGTTCTGCTCCCGATCCTGAGCCGCGAGCTCGACGCGTTCGGCGCGGAGACGGAGGCGCGGATCCTCTGCTTCAAGGAGTACGCGCCCGCGGAGAGCGTGGCGCTCGCGCCGCTCGCGGCTGCGGGCTACTTCCGCGCGCCGAGCCTCCCCTCCTGCCGCCTCACAATCCGCTGGAGCTCGTTCGACGAGTACCTCGCGGCGATGCGCGCGGGCTACCGCCGCCAGGTGCGGGCCAGTCTGCGGGCGCGGGCCGCGCTGGGGCTCGAAGTCCGCGTCGTGGAGGATTTCGGTCCGGACTGCCCGCCTATCTTCGGCCTCTACGAGCAGGTGATGGACCGGGCGGAGTTTCAGCTCGAGCGCTTGAACCTCGCCTTCTTCAACGAGCTGAACGCGCGGCTGGGATCGCAGTCGGGCGCGGTCCTGCTCGAGCGGCGCGGCGCTGTGGCAGCCGCGGCCGTGCTGCTCTACGGTCCGCGCCTCGTCACCTTCCTCCTCGTGGGAATCGACTACGCTCAGAACCGCGCGTGCCACGCGTACCCGAACCTCGTCACCGAAGTCGTGGGCGAGGCGATCCGGCGCCGCGCGGCGGCCCTGGAGATGGGCCAGACATCGTACGATCTCAAGCTCCGCTTCGGCGCCGTGACGAGCGGGCGCGACATTTTCGTCAAGTGCCGACGCCCCTTGAGCCACGCATTACTCCGAGCGGTGGCCCCGGCGCTGTTCCCCGTCGCCTGCCCGCCCGCGCGGCGGGTGCACCGAGCGTCATGAGCAGCCTGCGGCCGACTCTCGCGCGCTATCAGGGCGGCGACTGGCGCGTCAGCACCCGCCAGCTCACCACGACGGGCGCGCTCTACGTCCTGGCCTGGTACCTCGCGTACCGGAGCCTCGAAGTCTCGTATTGGCTGACGCTCGCCCTCGCGCTCCCGGCGGCCGGTGTCCTGGTGCGGCTTTTCATCATTCAGCATGACTGCGGGCACGGCTCGTTCTTCCCGAGCCCCAAGTGGAACGACGCGGCCGGGCGGGCGCTCGGCGTGGTCACGCTGACGCCTTACCGCTACTGGCGCCGGTTCCACGCCTTGCATCATGCCAATTCGGGCAAGCTCGAGCGGCGGGGCTTCTACGACATCGTGACGCTCACCGTGCGCGAGTACGTCGCGCTGCCCGCGTGGAGGCGCGTGGCCTACCGCGTGTACCGCAACCCCGTGTTCCTCTTCGCCGTCGCGCCAACGGTGCTCTTCGTCGTGCTAAATCGCATCCCGTTCCTGGCGCCCCGCGCGTGGAGCGCCGAGCGGCGGAGCATCTTAGGGACCGACCTCGCGCTCGCGGCGGTCGTGGGCGTTTTGGTGGCGACGACCAGCCTCAGCCCGTTCCTGCTCGTCCAGGCGCCGGTGACCGTGATCGCGTCCGCGGCGGGGATGTGGCTGTTCTACGTTCAACACCAGTTCGAGGACACGTACTGGGAGCCCGCCGCGCGCTGGGACTTCACGCGCGCCTCGCTCGCCGGGTCCTCCTACTACGCGCTCCCCGCCTGGCTGCACTGGTTCACGGGGCACATCGGGTTGCACCACATCCACCACCTCAACACCCGCATCCCGAACTACCGGCTTCAAGCCTGTCTCGACGAGAACCCCGAGCTGCCGCCGGCGGCCCGCCTCACCTTACGCGACGGCTTCCGCTGCGTGCGCCTGAAGCTCTGGGACGAGGAGCGCATGAAGCTGGTGCCCTTCCCGAAGGTCTGATGTCACGCGCGTCGCTCGACCTCTTGCTCGCCGTGGGATGGGCCGGTCAGGTGACCACGTGGGTGTGGGCGCTCGCGCGGGTCGGGCGCCTGGCGGCGACGCGTCGCGAGTGGGCGCCCGAGCTCGCGGTGCGGGCGGGCGTCGCGGCGCTCGTCGTGTGGGCCTTGGTCGCCCCCGCTGGCAGCCGGTTCCCGCTCGCCGATGGCCTGATGGCGGCGTGGGTGGCGCTGTTCTTCACGGGCCACGCCCTGGCGACGCTCGGTCGCCTGTGGCTCGGCCGAGCTTGGGGGATCGGCACGCGCCCGCGCCCCGACCTCGACGCACCGGTCCGCGCCGGGATCTACGGTGTCGTCGGGCACCCGATCTACTTGGGGACGACAGCGGCGGCGGTCGCCCAACTCGCGGTGCTGCAGAATCTCCCGTCGCTGTTGCTCGTGGCTGGCGCGGCGGCGGTGAATCCGTGGAAGATCGCGCGGGAGCGGCGGTTCCTCCGGCGGTCCGCGTCGCGGACTGCGCCCGGGCCATCGGGCCACCCCTTCCTCGGCCACGTGCCGGCGTTTCGCAGGGAACCGCTGGGCTTCCTCCTCCGCGCCGTGCAGGAGTGGGGCGACGTGGTCGCCCTGCGCATCGGCCGCCGGCCCGCCTACCTCGTGTGGCGCCCGGAACACGTGCAGCAGGTGCTCCAGACCAACCAGCGGATCTATTCCAAGCAGGTCGGCCCCCTCGAGCGGCTCAGCCTGGTCCTGGGTCGAGGGCTGGTCACGAGCACGGGGGACCTGTGGCGGCGCCAGCGCCGGCTCGTGCAGCCGGCGTTCCATCCCGAGGCGCTGGCCGCGGTGGGCCGGGCGATGGCGCGGGCGATCGGCGAGCTGGTGGACCGCTGGCGTCCGCTCGCGCAGCAGGGCATGGTGGTGGACGTCCACCGCGAGATGATGCGGCTCACGTTCTGTGTCGTGGGGGAGACGCTCTTCGGCGCGGATCTGCGCGGGGCGGCCGACTGCGTGCGCGGGGCGCTTGCCGTGATCCAGCGGCAGACCGATGAGCGGCTCGACACGCTCGTCCCGCTGCCCCTGTGGGTCCCCACGGCGCGGAATCGCGCCTTCCGCCAAGCGCTCGCCACTCTCGATCGGGTTGTGGGGGACGTGATCGCGGCGCGTCGTGCGGCGGGCAACGGCGCCGGCCGCGCGGACCTACTCGCGGCCCTCATGGCCGCGCGCGACGAGGGCATGGGCGGGCCGATGGAGCAGCGGCAGCTGCGCGACGAGATCGTCACCTCGCTCCTCGCCGGGCACGAGAACACCGGCAACGCGCTCTCGTGGATGTGGTACCTCGTCGCCCGGCACCCGCAGGTCGCGTGTCGCGTTGGGGAGGAGCTCGACCGCGTCTTGGCCGGCCGCCCGCCCGAGTGGGCTGACCTCCCGGCGTTGCCGTACACGCGGATGGTCACCGAAGAAGCCCTGCGGCTCTATCCCCCGTCGTGGCTCATGCTGCGGCGTGCTGAGGAACCGGACGAGATCGGTGGGTTCGCGATTACGCGGGGCGCGATCGTCCTGATCAGTCCCTATCTCACGCACCGGCACCCCGAGCACTGGCCCGATCCCGAGGTGTTCGACCCGGGGCGATTCGAGGAGGGGCGCTCGGCGGCGCGGCACCGGTTCGCCTACCTCCCGTTCGGCGGGGGTCCGCGGAAATGCGTCGGGAGCGGATTCGCGGCGGGCGAGCTACGGCTCGTCCTCGCGGCGGTCGCCCAGCGCTACCGCCTGGAGCTCGGGCCGGGCCAGGTGGTGGACCCGCTCCCGGTGGTGTCTCTGCCGCCCCGCGGCGGCCTGCCGCTCCGGGTGCGGCTCCTGTCCGGGCGCGACTAAGCCGTGGTCGCCGAACCGCGCCTCGCACCAGGCCCTCGGCCGCACCCGCTCCTCGGGCACGTCAGGCGACATCGTGGGCCTGCGGCTGGGACTGCGGCCGGCTGTGTTCCTCCGCCATCCGGATCACATCCAAGTCCTGTTGAAGGCCCACCGGGACAACTACGTGAAGCAGACGCTTTTCCGCGTCGTATCGCGGACGGCGCCCCAGCGCTCCACGCGTTTTCGTATTTGCCGCTCGGGGAGGGCCCGCGGCAGTGCCTCGGCGGCGACCACGCGATCGTGGAGTCGCTCCTCACGGTAGCCGCTGTCGTCTCGCACTAGCGGCTGAGTCTCGTGCCCGGCCAGAGGATCGAGCCCGAACCCCTGTTCTCCGTCGCGCCGCGCCACGGTTTAAAGGTGATCCTACAGTCGCGCGGCAGGCACTGACCTTCCCTTTACTGGGAGTTCCATGCAAGAATCGAAGTCCCGAAGCCGCCCGACCGCCTGGGTCGTCCGATACCGCGTCTGGGTGGTCGCGGGTTGGGCGCTCACGGTTCTCGCACTGGCCCCCCGCGCGGCCCGAGTTGACCGGTTCTTGGCCGTCGCGCCGCCCATAGGGGGCGAGGCGGTGGTCGTCGATGCGGAGCTCGCCGCCCGATTCGTCAGCCCGTTTGTCAACTATGTCATCCTTATCGTGGGCGGCGGCCCACAGCCCGTCGAGCCACGAGGCCGCGCACTCCTCGACTCGATCCTCGCTTGCGTCGGGCGGGTTCCGGGGGTGCTCCGCGTCCGCTCGTACGAGACTCCGCGGGACACCCTGTTCTTCGTACCGGGCCATGAGGCCACGTTCGTCGTCGTGGGTCTCGACGGCCTGCGGCACACGCCGGAGGACGTCGTACTGGAGCTCCGCCGGGCGACGTCGGCCCTGCTCCCCGCCCTGTCCGAGCGATTCCCGAGTCTGACGCTGAGGTGGACGGGACGCGCGGCGCTCAATGCCGACTTGCGGCAGGCGAGCAGCGCCGACGTGAGCGCCGCTGAGAGACGCGCGCTGCCGCTGACCCTGCTTGTGCTTGTGGCCGCCTTCGGGACCCTCGTCGCCACGCTCTTGCCCGTCGCGTCGGGTGCGCTGGTCATCACCATCGCCCTGGGCCTCGCCACGCTCGTCGGCGCGCGCTGGCCGCTCGCCACGCTCGCCCAGAGCTTCATCGCGATGATCGGCCTCGGGCTCGGCATCGATTACGCGCTGCTGATGGTGAGCCGGTTTCGCGAGTCGCTGGGAGCGGGCCTGTCGCCGGATGCCGCCGCCTGCGACGCCGCCCGCACCGCCGGCCGGACGATCATGCTGTCTGGGGCCGCCGTCGCAGTCGGGTTCGCTGCGCTCCTCGCGATTCCGCACTCCGAGCTCAAGGCCGCTGCGGTGGGTGGGCTCTTGTCCGCTGCAACAGCCGTACTCCTCTCCATTTCCCTCGTGCCCGCGCTGCTCTCATGGATCGGGTCCGGGATCGATCGCGGACGGCTGTGGCCCGCGCGCTGGGCGCTCCGCACTAGGTCGGCCTGGCACCGCTGGGGCCGGTGGATCGTTCGCCGTCCGATCCAGGTGCTGGCCGCGGCCGGCGTGCCCGTGGTCGTCCTGGCCTGGCAGGGGCATCGGCTGCGGCCTGGCCTGCCACGCGGCGGCGAGTGGCTGCCCTCGGGTATCGAGTCGGCCACGGCGCTTCGGGAACTGGAGGCGATGGGGCGCAGTGGCGTGGTCCAGACGATCCACGTCCTCATGCAGCTCCCGGCGGGGCACGATGTCCTGACTCGGGACGGATGGGCCGCAGTTCGCCGGATGCGCCGGTGGCTGGTCGCGGACCAAAGAATCGCCGCCGTGCACTCGTTCACGTCCTTTGCCGCGGTACGGCCGCTCTCCCGCCTCGCGTTCTTCACGACTCCCCGGTCGACGTGGCGGCCGTTCCTCGCCGAAGACCGGCGTTCCGTGCTGCTCCATGCGGTCCCTGAGGAATCGGTAGACGCGGTGGCCCTAGTCGCGTTCGTAGAACGGCTGCGCGCGCTTGACGCTGAGCGGTTCACGGGGTTGGTCGGCACGCGAATCCTTGTGGGCGGCCTGCCCGCGTCGCGGGCGGATTACGTAAAGGCGGTGCAGGGCCGTTTCGGATTGGTCGTGACGCTGGTTCTGCTGGGGACGTTCGCAGCGCTGTTCGTCGGCCTCCGGTCGGTGTTAGTGCCGGTCAAAGCCATCGCGCTGAACCTTCTTGCGGTAGGCTCTGGCTTCGGGGCCGTCGTCCTCGCCTTCCAGGATGGCTGGGGGCTCGGTGTCTTCGGTCTGCGCGAGCCCGTGGACCGTGTGTTCCTGGTGCTGCCGACGATCGTTTTTTGCACGGTATTCGGGCTCAGCATGGATTACGAAGTGTTCCTCGTCACCCGGGTGGCGGAAGCCGCGAGGAATGCAACAAACGATTCGACGGCGGTGGTCGAAGGACTTGCGAACACGGGGCCCGTCATCACGAGCGCCGCCGCGATAATGGTAGCCGTGTTCGGCGCGTTCATGCTCGGTGATTTCCTCCTCATCAAGATGCTCGGGCTTGCGCTCGCCGTCGCTGTGTTCGCGGACGCCACGTTCGTCCGTAGCGCCGTGGGCCCCGCGCTGCTCACGCTCGCAGGTCGGTGGAACTGGTGGCCCGGCCGCACTCCACCGTGAGCGGCGAGCAATCAGGTCCGGTGTCGCGCGTACGGGATCGCCAAGCCGTGCGGGCTTGCGACACTTCCGCACACCTGCACTGACTAGCGCCGTGCTTCTGGTTATGCAAGCGAGTGGGGAGATACCGGTGCGCGCGCAATTGGTGCGCGTGCACAGCGATATCTCCCCAGGCCGCCCATTCGCGCCCTAGCGGGCGCTCAAGGAGCCTGTCAGATCAGGTGATCACGGTGCACGACCGAGGGCGTCGGCTCAAGACGTCGGCGAGCGCGCGCGTGGTACCCATCGCAGTGGCGCGGCCGCGCCTGTTAGCCGAACATCGGACGGCTGCTTGGGCATTCGACTCCCGTGATGGCATTGCGCGACATGAAGCACGCACCGGAGAACTACTTCGCGGCAGACGCCGCGCGAGTGGCTGCGAGTCTGTCCGGCATCGCCGACCGAAAGGCGGGTGCTCAGGCAGACCTGACCCGGCCGGGGCTTAAGGGAAGGTAGCGCACGGTGTGCCACCATTTTTACCACCAGTCGACTCGCCGCCGGTGTGTTCGGTCGTTCACAGGGGGTTGCATAAGCCTACGTGACTGGCGACGTTGTGCTCTTGCTGGAGAGGTGGCCGAGTGGCTGAAGGCGGCGGTTTGCTAAACCGTTATAGGGCCTAAAAGCTCTATCGGGGGTTCGAATCCCCCCCTCTCCGTAGGGCAGGTGTCGGGTGTCCGGTGTTGGGTGTCAGGGCCCGCTCCGACGACCCCCTGACACCTGACACCCCACACCTGGCACCTTTGCATGACCACCCGCGTCCGCTTCGCTCCTTCCCCAACGGGCTACCTCCACGTCGGCGGCGCGCGGACCGCCTTGTTCAACTGGCTGTACGCCCGCCGCACCGGCGGTACGTTCCTGCTGCGCATCGAGGACACCGACAAGCAGCGCTCGACCGACGAGCACACGCGTGTGATCCTCGACGGCCTCACCTGGCTCGGGCTCGACTGGGACGAGGAGCCGGTGTTCCAGGGCGCGCGTCTCCAACGCCACCAGGAAATCGCGGACCGGCTGCTCGCCGAAGGAAAGGCCTACGTGGAGGAGGGGGCGATCCGGTTCCGCCTCCCGCGCGGCGAGCTCGCCTGGGAAGACGCGGTCCACGGGCGGATCAGCTTCCAGGGCGAAGACATCAAAGACTTCGTCATTCTGCGCACCGACCGCACGCCCATCTACAATTTCGCGGTGGTGGTGGACGACGTGGACATGGCGATCACCCACGTCTTGCGCGGTGACGACCACATCTCCAACACGCCGAAGCAGATCGCGCTGTACCGAGCCATCGGAGCCGCCCTTCCGGTCTTCGGCCACGTGCCGATGATCAACGGCCCGGACGGGAAGAAGCTCTCCAAGCGCCACGGCGCCACCGCCGTCGGCGACTACCAGCACATGGGGATCCTCCCCGCCGCGATGCGCAACTTTCTCGCCCTGCTCGGCTGGAGCCCGGGCGGCGACCGCGAGATAATGACGCTGGACGAAATGATCGGGCTCTTCTCGTTCGAGGGGATCCAGCAGAAGAGCGCCATCTTCGACATGGCCAAGCTCGAGTGGATGAACGGGCAGTACCTCTCGATGACGCCGGCGGATCAGCTGTACCCGCTCGTCTCACCCCAGCTCGAGAAGCTCGGCCTGAACGGCAACCAGGACGCCGTGCTCAAGGCGATCGCCGCCGTCAAGACGCGCTCACGCACTACTCTCGACGTGGCGAAGCAGGTGGCCGTGCGCCTGGACCCCCGATTCGTCGAGCTGGACGAGAAGGCGAAGAAAGAGATCGCGAAGGACCCCGCCGGCTACCAGGCTTCTCTGAAAGCGAGCCTCGCAGTGCTCCAGGACGCCGAGTGGACGCCGGAGACGCTGGAGAAGGAGCTGCGTGCCCTCGCCGAGCAGAAGGGTGTCCCGGCCGGCAAGATCTTCCAGCCGATCCGCATCGCGCTGACGGGCGGGACGGTGTCGGAGCCGGTGAACGAGCTGTTGTATGTGATCGGGAAAGAGGCGGCTTTGAAGCGGTTGCAGGCGCGCGGCTGACGCCGGGCCGGTGGCCCGGGGTCACCAAATCACGGCACCGCCTTCACCGTATCCACCTTCACTCTCGTGGTATCCCGCGCTCGCTTCTCCGCGTCCCGCTGCGCCTGGTTCCGCGCCCGCAGCTCGCGCACGTACTGCCGGAACAGCTGTAGCGTCTCCGTGCGGCGCGCGGCCTGCATCAAGTCGTTACGCATGTCCTCGAGCTGCCGCGCCCGCCGCTGCTCGTCGTAGTTGCCCTGCGGGAGGGTGATCGGCAGGAGCGCGAGCACCGCCGTGGGGATCTTGATCCCGGCGATGTGGATGTACTGCGAATCGATGCCGAGGGTCTTCCCCGCGACGTCCGTGGTCCACGTGGGCTTCTGCCGGGCGCGCTGCTCGTAGTCGATGATGACGTTGAGCGAGTCCACCATGGCGCGCAGCCGGTGCACCGCGACTGAGTCCCTGTGCTCCTCGTGACCGTAGAGAGCGTCGGCCACTTCGCCGGGGAGCGCGGGCCGCGGCAACACCCACAGGCGCCCGTCGCCCACCTCCGGCGGGCGCACGAGGTGCGGACCGACGGCGGCGGCGCTCGCGGCGAGCGCGGTGTCCGGCTGGCCCACCGTCGGAGCCGCCGCGGGGACCACCGTGTCCCGCGAGGGCGCGACGGGAACCGCGCGCCCGAGGCCGCCGCTCGGACCCGGCCCGCGCCGGGTGCCGCCGAACGGCGGCAGCGGCGCCCGCTGCGGCAGCGCGGGCGGGATGATGGTGATGAGCGACTGCCCGCGGTCTATGCGCCACGACCCCGTCACTACGAGCACGATGACGCCCGCGTGCAGCACGGCGCTCGCGGCCCAGGTGAGGAGCGCGAGCCGCGACCGCGCGAGCGGGACCTTCCATGGCCTAAACAGTTGCGAGCACCTTTCCGAGCCGCTCCGCCGCCTGGACGAGCCGCGGCGCCGCGACCGTGAGTGCGATGCGGAAGAACCCCTCGCCGCCCCCGCCCGCACCGAACCCGCTCCCGGGCAGCGTCACCACGCCCGCGTCCTCGAGCGCGCGGCGCTGGAACGCTGCCGAGGGCACGCCCTCGGGGAGCGGCACCCAGACGTACATCGTCGCCTGCGGCGTCTCGGGCTCGAACCCCTGGGCCCGGAGCGCGGGAAGCATCGCGTCGCGCCGCTCCCTGAACCGCGCGACGTACTCGCGGGCGAGCGCCTCCGCCTGGGGGAGCACCGCGGCGCCGGCGGACTGGATCGCGAGGAACGCCCCGGTATCCACGTAGGTCTTCACGCGCGCCAGCGCGGCGATGAGCTCGGCGCGTCCCACCGCCCAGCCGAGCCGCCACCCGGTCATGCAGAACGTCTTCGAGAGCGAGTGGAACTCGACCGCCTGCTCGCGCGCGCCCGGGATCTCGAAGATGCTCGGCGCGACGTAGTCGTCGAACGTGATCTCGCAGTACGGATTGTCGTAGGCGATCACGATGTCGTGCCGGAGACAGCACGCGACCGCGCGCTCGAGGTACTCGCGCGACGCGACGGCGGCGGTCGGGTTGTTCGGGTAGTTGAGATACACGAGCTTCGCGCGCCGCAGCACGTCGGCCGGAAGGTCGTCGAGCTCGAGCAGAAACCCCGTGCGCGCGGTGAGCCCGGCGCGGTACGGCGCTCCGCCCGCGAGCACCGTGCCCCCCTCGTACACCGCGTAGCCCGGCTCGGGCACGATCGCCACGTCTCCCTCATCCAGCAGGGCCATCGCGAGGTGCGCGATTCCCTCTTTCGAGCCGAGCAGCGGGTGCAGCTCGGTGAAGGGATCGACCTGCACGCCGAAACGACGCTGCAGGTACGCGGCGGCCGCCTCCCGGAACGCCGGCAGCCCGAGCTGGAACGCATAGCGGCTCATCGCCGGATCGCGCGCCGCCCGCGCCAGCGCCTCGACGGCCGCCGCGGGCGGCGCCAGGTCCGCGTCCCCCGCCCCGACGTCGATCACGTCCACCCCCTGCTGGACCAGCCGCCGCTTGATGGCGGGGATCTCGGCCATGGGGTAGACGGGCAGTAAGGACAAGCGCTTGCTGAATCGAGTCACGCGCGCACCTGCATGTTGGTACGCACTAAGTCCCGCTTCGTTAACAACCTGGAATCTACCCCGCGCCGCCCTCTACCGCCCTTTCTTCCGCCCCGATCCCCTGCCGCGCGAAGAAGTCTTCACACGCCCGCCGCACCTCCTCCCAGGGCCCCGCGACGCGCGACGCCGGCGGCAGGCCTTCGAGAATCAGCTGGCCGTACCGCTTCGTGACGACGCGCCGGTCGAGCAGCACGACCGCTCCCACGTCGGTCTTGCTGCGGATCAGCCGCCCGAATCCCTGTTTCAGCTTGAGCGCCGCGTTGGGCACGAGGTAGTGCGTGAAGCCGTTCAGCCCTCGCGCCTCGAGGCGCTCGAGGCGCGCCGCGGTGAGCGGCTCGGTCGGCACCTTGAAGGGCAGCTTCGCGAGGATCAGCGCGCACAGCGCCCGGCCCGGGACGTCCACACCCTCCCAGAACGAATCGGTGCCGAGCAGGATCGCGTTTCCCGCCTCGCGGAAGCGGCGCAACAGCTGGTCCCGCTGGCCTTCCCCCTGCACCAGCAGCGGCCAGCGGCTGCCGACCCCGCCGCGCACCGCCTCCGCCGTGCGCCGCAGGGCCCCGTGGCTCGTGAACAGCGCGAACAAGCCGCCGTCGGACGCATGCGCCAGCTCCACCAGCACGCGGGCGACCGCGGCGTCGTGCCCAGGCTCGTCGTCGCGCGGCTCGGGCAGGTCGGTCGGGATGCCGAACAGGCACTGTGACGGGTAATCGAACGGCGAGGCGTGGATCTCGCGCGCCTTGACGCGGGAGGGCGGCAGGTCGAGGCCGAGCCGCTCCTCCAGGTAGGTGAACTCACCGCCCGCCGCGAGCGTGGCCGACGTGAGCACCACCGTCTCCACCCGGTCGAACAGGTTCTCCTTGAGGATCGGCGCGAGGTCGAGCGGCACCGCGGCGAGCGAGAGGTTCACGGTCTTGCGGCCCCCGCCCCGGCGCTCGAGCCAGCGGACCGCGGCCGGTCCGCCGGATGGGGGCCGCAGCGCGGCGGTCAGCCCGGCCGCCACGCTGTCGAGCCGGCGCACCACGCCGCGCAGCTCGCCGACGAGTTGGGCGGGCCGCTCCGCGGGGTCATCGAGCGACAGCCGATCGGCGATGGTCTCCACGCCGTCGCGCAGTCGCGAGAACGCGAGCAGCAGGTTCTCGAGCCCCACGCCCAACCCCCCGGCCCACACCCCGTCCGCGGCGAACTCGTCTCGCAGCCGCAGCACGGGGGCCGGCCCCGGTTCCGCCTCGAGCCGCTGCGCGAGCAGGGTGAAGACGTCGTCCGCCGCCCGCCGCGCCGCCGCGAGGGCGTCGGACAGGCTTTGCTGCACGAGGTCGCGGCTCGCCGCCGAGAGCAGGTCGGCGCGGTGGTGGAGCGCCAGGCGCAGGGTCGACAAGAGCCCCCGGCCGTTCTTGTCGAGCCGCGACAGGAGCCGGTCGACGCCGAGCCGGCTCACCTGTGCGCCCAGGTGCATCGCGGCCACGTCCTCGAGGTGGTGCGCCTCGTCCAGCACCAGTCGGCGGTAGGGCGGCAGGACCGCCGCCTCCTGCCAGTTGTCGGACGCCATCCGCACCGCGAGATCGCTCGCGAGCAGGTGGTGGTTCACGACGACGACATCCGCTTCCGCCGCGAGGCGTCGCGCCTGGAACAGGAAGCAGCGCTCGAAATGGGGGCACTTGAGGCGGGTGCAGAGGTCGGACTCGGCGGCCACCGCGTCCCACACGTCGGCGCTCGGCTCGTCCGGCAGGTCCGCGAGGCTGCCGTCGCTCGTCCGCGCGGCCCAGGCCGCGAGGGATCCGAGCTCGGCGCCCCGCGTCTCGTCGAACAGCGAGTGCTCCGCCGCGCGCGCCTGCTCCAGCCGCGCCAGGCAGAGGTAGTTCCGCCAGCCCTTCAAGAGCGCGAACGTGGGCGAATGGTCGCCCGTGCCGAGCGCGCGCGCGAGGATCGGCAGGTCCTTCCCGACGAGCTGCTCCTGCAGGTTGATCGTGTTGGTGGACACGATGGTGCGCTCGTCGTTCTCGCGCGCCCAGACCAGCGCCGGGACGAGATACGCGAACGACTTCCCCACCCCGGTGCCCGCCTCGAGCAACGCCACGCCGCCGTCGTTGTAGACGTCCGCGATGTAGGCCGCCATGTCGCGCTGGCTCGGCCGGTCCTCGAAGCTGCCGAAGGCGCGGGCGACCGGGCCGCGCGGGGCGAGCAGGCTCGCGACATCGAACGGGTCGAGCCGCGTCGTGGCGCGCGGGCGGCGGCACTCGACCACCACGTAGCAGTCGGTGACCGCGTTGTCGACGATCGCGAACCCGACCCCGCCGTCGTGCAGGCGGGCGGCGACCGAGAGATCGGCGCCCGACGGGTCGAGCACGCCGCTCGGGTGGTTGTGGAGGAACAGCTCACCCCGCCCGGCGATGCCCGGCAGCGCGAGCACGGCGTCTACGGTGCCGCGCGCCACCACGCGCGCCTCGACGATCAGCCCGTCGGCGTCGGGGCGCGCCACGAACGACACCTCCCGCCCGTGAGCCGCGGCGATCTCCGCGCGCAACAGCTCGCGGACCGCGGGCGCGAGGCGCTCCACGCTCACGTCTTGAGCTCGCGCTTCTTCGCCGCCGGGAACAGCACGTTGTTGAGGATGAGGCGATAGCCGGGCGAGTGCGGGTGGAGCGACAGGTCGGTCGGCGGGTCGCCGATCTGGTGCTGCTGGTCCTCGGGGTCGTGCCCCCCGAAAAACGTCCAGGTCCCCTTGCCGTGGTCCCCATGAATGTACTTGACCCACGGGGCCCCCTCCTCTTCGCCCAGCACGACCACGCTCGGCTTGAGGCGGGTGCGCGTGAACGACGTCGTGAGCCCGTAGAAGTCGGGGATCACCTGCCGGTGGTCCTGGACCAGCATCGTCGGCACCGGGTCGATCTTGGCGCTGAAGTTGAACAGCGTGAAGGCGCCGAGCGGCTGGCGGCGCGGCCCGGCGTTCACCTGGTGCCCGTCGATGTCGGAGAAGCTCGCGATCGACGGGTTCGGCTCGAGCCGCGCGCCGGTGAACGCCAGGCTCTCCGACCAGTCCATCCGGGCGTCGGCCTGCGGGTCCATCGGCGTGCCGTCGGCGAACGTGGCGGCGATGTCCACGCGCGCCGCCGCGAGGGCGAGGTCGATCGTTTCCGTCGCGGTGCACATCGCGAACAGGAATCCGCCGTTCCCGACAAAGTCGCGGATCTTCCGGGCCACCGCCTTCTTGAGGTCCGGCACCGTCTCGAAGCCGAGCTGCTTCGCGGCGTCGGCGTTGAAGCGCACCATCTCGCCCAGCCACGGCGCGCCGGCGTAGATGAGGTAGAACTTCGAGTACTGGCCGGTGAAGTCCTCGTGGTGCAGGTGGAGCCAGTCGTAGGTCGAGAGCTTCCCCGCGACCACCTCGAAGTCCCACACCTTGTCGAACGCGATCCCGGCGTACTGCAGCGCCATCGTGACCGCGTCGTCCCACGGCGGGGCGTTGGGCGGCGCGTAGACGGCCACCTTCGGCGCCTTCTCGAGCGGCACGCCGTCCATGTTGCTCGCCGCGATCTCGCCGCGCAGCGCGGTGACCTGGCCGTCGTCCACGGGCTCGACCTTCACTCCCGCCAGGGCAGCGTCGCGCCGGACCGCCGGGCTGTCCGGCAGCAGGAACGACCCGCCGCGATAGTTCAGGAGCCACTCGGCCTTGATGCCCGCTTGCACGACGTGATAGGTGACGCCGTAGGCCTTGAGGTGGTCGCTCTGGGAATCGTCCATGGGGATCAACAGCTGGGCGGTCAGGCGGTCGGGCGGATCGGCCGACAGTGATGACCAGAGGCCCACCAGGTCTCCACTGACCGCCAGACCGCCTGTCCGCCCGGCCGCCTTGAGAAACGCCCTCCGCTTCACGACTTCGGAATCGCCCCTTTCGCCCGCTCGAGCTCGCGCCGCGCTTCCGGCACCACCGCGCTCGCGGGGTAATTGAGGATCACGTGCTCGAGGTGCGTGATGGCGTCGGCCGTCTGCAGCTGGCGCACCAGCAGCCGTGCCCACTCCAGCTCGGCCGCCGGCGCCGCGGCGCCCTTCACGTCCGTCTTCACCACCTCATCGAACAGCGCCACCGCGGCCTGCTGCTGCTCGACGGCGGCGAGCCGTGCCGCGACCCGCCCGGCGAGAAGCAGCACGTCCGGCCTCCCCTTGCCGCCCCCGGCCGCCCCCAGTCGCTCGGCCGCGAGCCGTAAGGCTTGCACCGCGCGCGCCGAATCCCCGCGCGCGAGCGCCAGCAACGCCCCGCCCAGCTCGGGGAACGGATCGATGGACACTTGCTGCAG
>WNFU01000883.1_pt1 | contig 41986 bp, 47 predicted proteins | sample 5400121 | NCBI WGS metagenome assembly WNFU01 (sample SAMN13153360, study PRJNA577476) | soil metagenome | isolation source: 100 cm soil or saprolite under grassland replicate 1 | place: USA:California | collected 2016-06-15
TGCCCACCGGCCGCTATCCCTACGGAGCCGCGATCACCGCCGACGGCAAGCTCGGGTTGGTCTCGAACCAAACCGACGCCACCGTGTCCGTGATCGACCTCTCCTCGGGCCAGGTGGTCGACGAGATCACCGTCGGACCGCACCTCTCCCATCCGGAGGGGATTGCCGTCGACCCCGCCCGCCCGCTCGCCTACGTCGCGGTGACCCACCAGGATCTGATCGCGGTCATCAACACGGACAAGCTCGAGGTCGCTCGCACGCTCTCCCTGGAGCGCCCTCGGGGGATCGGCACCGCGCCCGTTCACGTCAGCGTCACCCCGGACGGCTGCAGATTGCTCTCCTCGGACTCAGGTGAGGACGCCGTCGCCGTCTTCGCGCTCTCCGCGAAGCGGAGCTGCGATCCGGGCGCCCGGAGTACCGGGCGTCACGCGGGCAGCCGCGTGGCGGAACGGCGGCTGCGGGCCAAGCGCATCCTCGACCGCGAGTCTCAGCGGGCCGCCGCGGTCGGCGGAGCGGAGGCGGAGGAGGAAGGAGCCGCCGAGGACCCGCTGCGAAAGCAGGGCGAGCGGTGGCAGCTCCTGGGCCGGATCCCGGTCGCCTCCTATCCGGTGGCGGCGATGACCACGCCGGCCCGCGACCCCGCGCGGCGGCGGCTCGTCTGGATCGCGGCCAAGGGCCTCGGGGTGGGCCCTAACCAGATCCCGCCGGATCAGGTGGTCCGGGACGACGGCCCGGCAACCGGCTTGAACGACGAGACGCCCGACGGCAACGGCTACCGCTACTACTACCTGCCCGAGCAGGTCAAGGGGATGTCGGGCATCACGAGCTTTCCCTCCGATCGCAGGCTCGCCCGCCTCACCCCCAGGGCGTCGCGACAGATCCGGCCGTCCAACGCCGAGAAGCCTCCCGCAGACACCCCGATCCGCCCCGGCGGGCCGATCCAGCACGTCTTCTACATCGTCCGCGAGAACCGCACCTACGACCAGATGCTCGGCGACGTCCGGCGCGGCGACGGCGACCCGAAGCTGAGCGTCTTCGGCCCGAAGATCACTCCCAACATGCACGCGCTGGTCAAGCGCTTCCCCCTGCTGGACCACGTGTACGCCAACTCCGAGGCCTCGATCGACGGCCATTTCTGGACTTCGGCCGGCGCGGTGTCCGACTACGTGGTGAAGGCCTGGCACGCGCAGTACGGGGGCCGCAACCGCCCCTACGACTTCGGCGTGTACTCGGTCACCTGGCCGGCCGCCGGCTTCCTCTTCGACCAGGCGCAAAAGCAGGGGATCTCGTGGTTCAACTACGGCGAGGCGATCGCGGGCACGGTGCCGCTAAACGACCTCGACCGCACTCCGGCCGAGAACGCCCAGGTGGACGCCAAGTTCGCGAAGTCGGACCTGGGCCCGCTTGCCCCCGGGCCCCAGCCCGATGCGCCGGCGCCCTGCTTCACCAACGACGCCGGCACCGGGGTGAACGTCGTGAACGGCCAGGAGGTCTACGACTCGAGCCTCCCCGCGGCGGCGAACCCGCTGAACACGGAGAGCCGCTTCCAGTGCTTCGAGCAGCGGTTCAACCAGCAACTCGCCTCGGACTCGGTCCCCGCGTTCAACTACCTGACGTACGCCAACGACCACACGGAGGGCACCACGCCCGGCCGCCGCACGCCGGACGCGATGGTCGCCTCCAACGACCTCGCGCTCGGCGAGACGGTGGATCTCATCTCCCACTCGCCGATCTGGGACAGCTCGCTGATCCTCGTGGTCGAGGACGACTCACAGGACGGCGCCGACCACGTCGACGCCCACCGGATGCCCGCGCTCGCCATCAGCCCCTACACGCGGCGCGGCGCGGTGGTCCACACCCGCTACGACTTCCTCTCCTTCATCCGCACGATGGAGAAGGTGATCGGGATGAAGCCGCTCAACCTTTTCGACGCCACCGCCGTGCCCCTGTACGACGCCTTCGACTCAGACCCCTCGGACAACGCCGAGCCCTACGACGCGATCACCCCGGATGTCGACCTGACCGCGACCAATCCCCCCAGCGCCCCGAATGCCCGCCTCTCCGCCCGCCTGCCCCTCGACATTCCCGATCAGGTCCCGCAGCCGCTCCTCGACCGGATCCTCTGGCAGTGGAAGCACGGGAAGCGCTCGGAGCCGCCGCCCCCAGGCCCGAACGCGGCCGGGGTCGACGAGCTCGGCTGGCGCCGCCACGGGATCTCCGACGCCGAGGCGCTGCGCGAGACAATCAAGACGCTCGGGCTCGACCGCGACGCCGTCCGCGAGCGCTACGCGGAAAGCGGCTGAAGTGGTGAAAATCCGCGCCAAATGGCTTGTCCAGGTGCCCTGTGGGCACGCTGCTACCACTGGGGCTACGGGTTTCTGGGTGGTCGCGCCTGACGTGCGTGGTAGCAGGCCGACTCGCCTGGGATGTGGTTGAGGGCGAAAGCCGCTGGCGGTCTTGGAACCCCTTCGGACGGGGGCGCTACCGCCGCTTGCGCAACTCGACCCGCCTCACCTTCGTGTTGGGACCACCGCTCCTGGGCCTGTAGGAGACGTGGATTCGGACGCGGACCTCGCCATCTCGGTTTAGCGCCCGCTTCGCCCGGCATCTGGGGCGAATCGGGAGGCTCACGCTGCCGGCCGTCTCGGTGCGCTTCGTGGCCGTCCTGATCAGCTTCCCCCGAACCCGGAGGTTGCCGGGACCCGGGACCTTCACCGCGAGGCTGGCGGTCCCCCGCCTGCGGTCGCGCTTCAGCTCACCGAACCGGAACAGGTTGCGGACACAAGGCGTGCCGCCGGGCTCACCGAAGCACTGGAGTCGGCTCAAGACGCCATCGGCGACGTAGATCGCGCCGCCGGGCTCGGCCGCGACGGCCGAGGTGGAGATAAACCCCCCGACGCGATCGTCCCTCCGGCCGCGCCTGCAACCCGTCGCCGAGGTGCAGACCTCGAACTCCTTTCCGTCCCCGGGGACGACGGCGAGGCCGAAGGCGCGTGTGAAGGCGCCGGCGCCCGTGAACTCGCTCACCCGGCTGTTGTCGGAGTCGGCGACGTAGACGTTTCCGGCCGCATCGCTGCCGAGGCCCAGCATGAGGCTCAACTGCCCGGCGCCGTCGCCCGCGATCCCCACCCTGCAGCCGGTGGCCCGGGTGCAGATCTCGAATCCCTGCCCGCCGCGCGGTCTGACCCCGAAGCCCCAGGCACGAACGAAGGTGCCCGAAGTCGTGAATTGGCTGACGCGGAAGTTGACGTCGGCGACGTAGAGGTTGCCCGCGCCGTCGGTGGCGACGCCGTCGGGGTTCCTCAGCGCACCGGCCCGGCCGCCGGGCTCGCCCGGCCTACACACGGTGGCGGTGGTGCAGATCTCGAATCCCTTTGTGGCCCCGGGCCGGACGTTGAGGCCCCAGGCGCGAACGAACGCGCCCTCGGTGGTGAACTGGTTCACGCGATTGTTGGCTTCGTCGGTCACGTAGATGTCGCCCGCTCCGTCGCTGGCGACGTAGGCGGGGCGGTCGAGCTGCCCGGCGCGGCCGCCGGCGATCCCCCGCCTGCAGCCCGTGGCCGTTGTGCAGACCTCGAATCCCTTGCCGCCGCCGGGCCTCACGTTGAAGCCCCAGGCGCGAACGAAGGCGCCGGCGGTCGTGAACTGGCTGACGCGGTTGTTGAGTGGGTCGGTGACGTAGAGGTTTCCGCCACCGTCGACCGCGACGCCACCTGGGAAGCCCAGTTGGCCGGCCTGGCCACCGGGCTCGCCCGGCCTGCATCCGGTCGTCCTCGTGCAGACCTCGAATCCCTTGCCTCCGCCGGGCCTCACATTGAAGCCCCAGGCGCGAACGAAGGTGCCCGCCGTCGTGAACTGGCTCACGCGCTGGTTCACGTGCTCGCTGACGTAGACGCTTCCGGCGCCATCGACCGCGACGCCAAGCGGCACGCTGAGCTCTCCGGCGCCGGCGCCGCTCGCGCCGATCACGGCTACCGGCTCAAACGCCCTGGCGGATGCTGGTACGGCGAGAGCGACCGCAATGGCCACAACGAGGGTCGTCGTCACGGTTCCTCGCCGGCTGCCGCGCGGGCTGTTCATCGAGTCCTGGGTTCCCACATCTACGACAGTTACGAGTCTCGTCCCCCCGCGGGTCCGCTTTCAGCCCGCGATCTCGGGTCTTCTCCCGTCTCACCTGTCGGCCTCCCGGCAGCCGGCAGTAGGAGAGGGCGGCCGTAGCCGCCCTCTCCACTACTTCGGAATGAGGGTTCCCTAGGGAATGGTCTGCGGGTTCAGGTGATCCACCTTCTTGCCGGGCTTCGGCAGGAGCGCGCGGAACACCACCGTACCCCTGCCGGTGGGCGGATCCTCCACCCCGTCCGAGGCATAGACGGGAATGCCCGTGTCCTGGAACACTGGCCCCGTGTACGGATACGCGGACCAGTTGTCCGAGCCGAAGGTCCCGGCGAACTTGTGATACGCGATCTCCTTCAGGTTGGTCGGATCGCTGAAGTCGATCACGTCGACGCCGCCGGTGTACCACGCGTTCACCAGTAGGTCGCGCTTGACGCCCCTGACCGCCATGCCCATGTGGGCCGAGCAGTACGGGGGCGGGTCGGTTAGCGGCTGCGGCCGCACGTCGCCGACTTGGAAGTCGCTCAGGAAATTCCCATCCAGGTCGGTGAAGAACATGCGACCCGTCTCGTGGGTCCCACCGCTCGGGTTCCACGGCCGCGGCTGGTACGTCGTCTCCGTCGGGCAGCCCTCGCCGAAGGACTCATCCACCCAGTTCACGACGGTCGCGTTGTTGTTGAACATCACGGAGTGGAAGAAGTCGACCGCTCCAGGAAGGGTCCCCGGGTCGCCGCCCGAGGTGACCTGGTCGTCGGCAATCGAGATCGGGTGCGCCGTGTCCGGTAGCCCGTTCGGGCCGATCCTCCACACCTGACCCTGCTCGGCGCATGCGGCGCCGGCCAGGCGATGCTTGACGTGAACGACGATGTCGTGGCAAGCCACGGCGGCGGGCTCGAGGCCGGTGAGGCCGCGCTCTGTCCAGTCGATCTGGCCGTCCGGGTCACCGGGGTAGCTGATCGGCAGCTGGCCCGCCGGGGTGAGCTCATGACTGGCCGCCGGGTTGTTCACGGGGACCTCGATCGTTTGGATGACGCCGTGCAGCGGGTTGCTAGGACTGCCGGGGTCCTCGTCGTACGGATTGGAGGTGTTCAGGTACTCGGTGTCACCGCAGGTCGGGCCTGGGCGCAGCGGATACGAGGACACGTACGCGAGCAGCCGCGGGTTGTTCGCGTCGTCCGCGAACTCCGGCCACAAGGTGATCGTGTGGGCGCCGCAGTCGGTGTACACGGTGTCGACCTGCTGGATGTTGGCGAACGGGTTAGCCGGGTTGTCGCTCATCGTGAAGACCCGCACCCCCTCCCAGCCGGAGGGCTTCGCGTCGAAGCGTTGGCCGGCGGCATCGGTCGCCCGCGCAGCGCCACACGCCGGGTTTTCCATCGTGCGGTCGTCGGCCAGGAGCATCAGGTCGGGGATGCCGTTCCCGTTCCCGTCCCAGAGGATCGGGTCGTTCTGCTGCCCGTCACACTTGAAGTCCTTGATCTCCAGGGGCGCCGCAGGGGTGGAGATGTCGAAGATTCGGACTCCGCTGTCCCCGACCGGGGCGCTACCACCCTCGTAGTAGCCCTGGAACGCGTAGTTTCCCCAGAACGCAAGGTCCGAATTGATCCTGCTGTTGGGCGACTGGAACAGGGGGACCATCTTGTTTGTCTGGTCCTGCGCGCTGGCAGTGCCAGCCAGCAGCCCGAGCGTCACGACAACAGCTATGAGTAAACGAAACGCGAATCTCATGCGTACCCCTCCCCCAAGATGGTTGATGAACCGCTTAGACCGAACTCTCCCTTCGCGGCGATGAGCCGCTCCGCATCTCGTCTGTCCGGACGCGTCGGGGCGCAGCGCAGCGCTGCCAAGGTGCTAAAGCCGACGCGTGCCAGCAGAGAATGCGTTCTTGCCTCCTCCCGCCCGACGCCGCATCCGCGACGGCAGGCCATCCATCCGCAGGCAACGTTATCTACTCGAGGCGATCGTTACATCGGCCGTGATGGCCAAAGTTGCGTGCCACCCTGCGCCGGTTCGAACATTCGCACCGGCCGTGTGATGAACCGGATTGGGGACCGGCATGACGACTTAGAGCGGCTGATGGGAGCGAAAAGTCCGTCAGCGAGCTTAGACAAGCGGAGAGCGCGCCAGGTGGCTACCAGCTGAGCTACCAGATGATGGAGCTCACTCGGCTACCGGCCGCGGAAGGGTGCTCATGTGGTGATCGCCGAGGTCTCGGACGTTCCGTCGATACTCAGCATCGGAAAACTTCTTTCCCACGGGCTTCGTCATGCCGTTGAGTACGACGATCTGCGGCGCGTCGAACCCTCGTTCCGCTAAGCCGTCCTCATCCGCGTTATCCAGGACGCAGAAGAGTCGGTGGAGCTTCTGCTGTGCACGAATACGCACCTCGTAGTAGCCGTTCATGGTGCCGTGCATGGCCTCCCAGTAGCCGCCACCGCTGAACTGCGGAGGCGGCGCGGCACGCACAGCTTCCAACACCGCATCGAACTTCGCTTCGACGGCGCTCGGGAGAGCGTCGAGAAAGTCTTCAGCAGGAACGGCGCCGGTCGGCGCCTTGTAGTAGACGATGCCCCACTCCAAGATGAACTGGAACGCTAGCCCGCGCCGCGGGCGTCACAGCCGCTTAGGCGGGGACAGCGCGCTTGGCGCGGCGCCGAGAGGAGCGCCTCGAGGCGCGCGTATGGCCATTGCCGCGCGGCTTGACCACGACCTCCGCATCCAAGGCGTCCGCGATTGCGGCGACGGTCTTTAGCTCCGGATTGACCTGCGCGCTGAAGAAGCGGCGGACACTCGCAGGGTCCTTGTGGATCATCCGAGCCAACTCGGCCTTAGAAAGACCCGCGGACTCTCGTAGCTCGTCGAGTTGATTCACGAGCGCATCAATCTGCCGAATCTGCCGAAGGGCACGCTCATACTCCGCGCGATACTCCGGGTCAGCGAGCCGCTTCTTGACCCGCCGATCGTGATAACTGCTGTTGCTCTTGGTTGCGGTTGCCATGGTGGCTCTCCTTCTAGGGCTGGGAAGAGCGTAACACAGACGTTACGTCTCTTCTCGACAGGCCTCACGGAGTCCTTTAGTCGTCCGGTCACGGGAGTACGCTGTCGCCCGCTCTGCGGCGCCCTCGAAGAGGGTTCCCGGGCAGAGCCCGGCGCCGCAGAGCGGGCGATGTCGACAGGCGTGGATGCTGTCTGAACCCATCTTGTGTTGGGGGAGGTGCGTCCTGTCTGAAACCCTGTAGGACCTCGGCGCGCAGGTCAACAGTCAGCGGCGGATTGTGCATCCTCGCTCTAAACGGCCACGGGCCAGCGCTCGCGGATCGTCTCTGCTGAGTCAAAGACCGCCCGGAGCTCTGGATCACCGATTGCCTTCCTGAGTACCGCTCTGAGCCCCTCCTGCGTCCTCGCAATCCGGTCGAGCGCGGCCCTTTGCTCGTCATCGGTCGGTCCCTCCCACCTGCGCGGGTCCGTGCTCGATCGGCGGTACAGCGGAACCCGGTCGCCATGAACCCACCGGGATCGCGTGTCGTACATGTGGTCGCAGAGGGTCGCGGTCATCGGCGCCCCGGCGTCCTCTGTCATTGGCGGTACCCGCTCGCGGAACTGCCTAGTGACGAGTTGCCTGCTCGTGTTGACGAGTGTCTCCAGCGCGACGACGAGGAGCGGAGCGATCACGTCGAGCCAACGGGCGGAGACGAGGTACTCCGCCTGCCAGATCGCGTGTGCGATGCGATCGGGCAGCTCCTCCCTGATGCGCCAGAACTCAGCTAGGAGGTCGCGCAGTTCGCCGGCTTCGGTGGTGGTCATCCACTCCCGGGCCGTCGGCCGGAGCCGGTAGGCGTACTGGACGAGGGGGATCGGCATGACCTGCTGCTCCCCGCTGTCGTAGTCGAAAACACGGGCCGCATACTCGGTCGAGTAGCCGTTGTCGAGGATCAGTCGGGACATGGCGACGGCATCGCGGATCACGTTCTCGGAGTCCCAGTTCCAGCGCTCGTCGGCGATCTCAGCCAGGTCGATCTCGCGGACGAAGCTGTACATCTGGCCGAACTGCCGGACCGGGAAGAAGTAATGACCGCGGGACGAGCAGGCAGTCATTACCCGCTCGGCGTGGTCGAGCTGAGTGAGGACGAGGCCGCGTCCGAGGTCGATCGGTTCGGCATCCTGCCTCCCCTCGCGTATGTCCCAGGTCGGAAAGGTCGCTAGGTCCGCCGGCTCGACGCCGTCGAGGTCCATGTCGGGCCTTCCCGGGATCAGGAGTACGTCACGGACACCCACGATCTCGCCGCCGCCCGGCGGCCTCGCGGCGCCCGGTCCGGTCGGGAGGTCGGCGCCGTAGCGGAGTTTGAAGTCGCGATTCTCGTCGCCGTTCACCGAGCGTCAAACGTAGCGCCACCGCAGGCCGTTGACCCGGGCGCAGCCCCGGCCCCGCCCCGACGTGTCTCGCCCCCCAGGTCTACGAGAAAGCCCCGCCGGAGCGGGGCTTCTAGGAGCGGCGCTGATGGGATTCGAACCCACGACCTCCTCCACGGCAAGCCTCCTCCGCGTGCGATTAGCCTGGCGGCTCGGGCTTGCCCAAGCCGTTCGCGTCCTAACCGCACTGGCGACCGATTCGGCCCGATACGGCAGGTTTCGGCCCTATTCGGGCACCGGAGAGGTTTCGGTGCCCATTCGGATCATCGGGGAGCGAGCGACCGCTACGTACCCTTAGTGAGTAGCTAGTCCAGAGCGGCCGTCCAGCGGAGATGCCCCGACCGGCAGTGACCGTGTCGCTGATCGTGGCCGCTGATACGCAGGGCCCCTGCGGCCATGGTTCGGTTGATCCTTCCTCTCAAGGCGTAGCGGAACACTGATCCGGGACGGCCTGCTGCGAGGTCCATGCGAAATCGATGCGTCTGGGAGTCCACCGGGGCTCCGCGCCCCAAGTCACCAGGAGCAAACCGAAGTCGTTTCAGGCGGCGACCGCGATCGCAATCGAGGGAGAGCCTGCCCGTGTTGATGTACCTGACCCAGCGCTGGCCGGTGCGTGGACCCACCGCGATCTGGATCCCCGTCACCCGTCGGTCATCGAGGTGTCCGCGATAGAAGACATCGGCTCGCGCAGCAGTCGTCGCGACGAGTCCAACAAGCATGACGGCACCAATCATGAGGCGTCCCCGAGCCACGAGGCCGCGATCTTCTCCAATGCCTAACCCGATTGTCAAACGAGAGCCAACGCGACAACGCTCCACTACCAGTCAGGCGGTGGCTTCTCTGAGAGGTGGTTCACCGCCGCTCACGCAAGACCCGGAGGCCATAGCCCGCCGCAATCACGACTGCCAGTAGGAACGCCAACCAGGCGGCCCCGAACCCCAATCCATCGCACTCGGCCCCGCTCGCCGCACAATCTGCCCCTGCCAGCGGCACCCAGATCACTACCAGGGGCGCGACGGATACGAGGGCCCATGGCCCGATGAAATAGCCCAACGCCAGCTGGGGCACGACTAAGAGGGCGACCATCAATGCAGGCCAATCCCAGAGCTGCACAAAGTTAGGGTCCAGCGCCAGGACCGCGCCCCACGACGCGGCCCACGCGATGAGGGCGATGATTCGCGCGGCTGGACGCCCCGACACGCCACGACCAACACCAAAGACCCCCAAATGGCACGCCCGTGCCACCTCCAGGAAGTGTTTGAGCCGGACCGGCTGACCGTGAGTGGGGGCGAGTAAGCGGCTGATGGGATTCGAACCCACGACCTTCTGCATGGCAAGCAGACGCTCTAGCCAACTGAGCTACAGCCGCGCGAACGCTGGATTCTAGCCCGGAGCTAGCCGCCGGCCAGCCGCGCATCCACCGAGATCTCGACGCCGGCCAGGGCCCTGGAAACCGGACAGCCCGCCTTCGCCGCCTGCACATGCTCGTTGAACTCGCCCTCGTCGATGCCGGGCACGTCGCCCTCCGTGGACAGCTCGATCCTCGTGATCGTCGGGCCTTCGCCCGCCGGCTCGAGGTGAACGCGCGCCTCCGTCTCGATTCGGCGCGGCTCGTGGCCGGCCTCGGCGAGCATGTTTGCGAGCGCCATCGAGAAGCAGCCCGCATGAGCGGCGCCGATCAGCTCCTCCGGATTTGTTCCTGTCCCCTCCTCGAATCGTGAGCTGAACGAGTAGGAGCCCTCGAACGCTCCGCTTCCCAGCGCCATCGTTCCGCTGCCGTCGCGAAGCGCCCCCTCCCATTTCGCGTTTGCCGTGCGAACCGCCATCTCCGTCTCCTCTCGTGGCTTGTCTGGAGGCTACCGAGCAGAGCTCACGCGGTCGCGTCGAGCGCGGCGTTCACAAGCGCGTCGGCGGCCTCGTTCTCGTCGCGAGGGACGTTGCGGATCGACCAGCGGTCGAAGCCCTCCAGCGCCTTGCGAACCTCGGCGTGTAGGGGTCGCAGCCCTACGTCCTTCACGCGATACTCGCCCCGGACCTGGCGGGCGATCAGCTCCGAGTCGCCCACGAGCTCCACCTCGGTGGCGCCGAGCGCGCGGGCGCGCTCGATCCCCAAGAGGAGCGCGCGGTACTCGGCGACGTTGTTGGTGGCGTTGCCGATCGTCTCGGAGCGCTCCTCCAGCACCTCGCCGCCGGGAGCGGACACGACGGCGGCGATCGCCGCCGGCCCGGGGTTTCCGCGCGCGCCCCCGTCGACGTTCACGACGAGCCTGGAGCTCAAGCGCTCACCGCCGCGAGTTCCGTCGTGATTGGGCGAGCGAAAGGCGAGTCAGGCAAGGACGCAGGGAGCGTGGCGTACTTGAAAAGTACGCGAGCGACTGAGGACGAAGCCTGGCGAAGCCTTGCAGCCGCCCAACGCGGCGGTACTCGCGGCGGGGAGCGCTCAAGCCTTCTTCGCGGCCGACTTGCGGCGGGCCGCCGACCGCAGCCGCAGCTTGCCTTCCTTGCTCACTGCGGCGTTCCAGGCGCGCGCGTCCTCGGCGAGCTCAGACATCTCCTTGCCCTTCGCGATCTCGCGGACGGGCTGGCCGTTGCCGTCGGCAGCCACCTCCCACTGGTACCACGAGAGCTCCCAGGCGACGGTCACCAATGCGAGCTGACGAGGGGCGTCCGCTCGCACCCCTACGTGCGGCTCGCCGAGCGAGCGGATCAGGCCCGCGACCTTGCGCGCCTCCTCGCTGTGGTTGAAGCGCTCCACCGCGCGGCGCATGAGCGCCTCGGGCCCACGTCGCGGGCGTGGCTTGCGCTCGCCGGTCCGGGCTGCGGGTCGCTGCTTGGACCGGGACTTCGCCCGCTGGGGCGCGCGCTTCCTGGGCCGTTCCGCCTGCGGTCGCGCACGCTTTTCGCGCGGCTTCTCGGGAGGTTGCTTCGCCTCGGCCTTCGCTTTCGGGGGCTCCGACTGCGGCTCCGACGCGTCCGCTTCGTTCGTCGCCGCGCGGCGAGTGCCGCGGGCACCTGGGCGTGCGCGTGAGGCCGCGCGGCCCAGGCGCTCGCGCAGCGCCTGCCCGCGCCCCGCTCGGCTCGGCGGCTCCTGGCCGATGGCCTCGGCCAGAGCCACGGGAATCCAGCCCGACGCCTCGGCGCGCGAACGGCAGTGCACGCAGACCCCCTGCTTGGAGCGCTGCGGCGTCAGGTACTCGTGCACCAGCTCCCCCTTGAGGAGCGTTCGCCCGCAGACGTCGCAGCTCTGATAGGAATCGGGCTGCTCGCGCTGCACAGTCCTCAACGTAGCAACGTGGACGGAGCGCGGATGGTCGGCTTCTTGCCGCGCCGGCGGCGTCAGGCCTTGACCTTCTCCTCCTCTGAGGCCTTTGCCTCGGCGATCACCTTCTGCGCGATGTGCGCCGGGATCTCCTCGTAGCGCTCGAACTCCATCGTGTAGTCGCCACGACCCCCCGTGATGGCCCGCAGGTCGGGCGCGTAGTCGAGGACCTCCGACATCGGCACCTCCGCCTTGATCTCGGTCGCCGAGCCCTTCGGCTCCAGCCCGAGGGGACGGCCGCGGCGCGAGTTCAGGTCCCCCACGACGTCGCCCACCGAATCCTCGGGCACGGCGATGGTCATCTGGACGATCGGCTCGAGCAGGTACGGATCCGCCTCCGCGGCGGCCTGCTTGAAGGCCATGGAGCCGGCGATCTTGAACGCCATCTCCGATGAGTCCACGGAGTGGTGCTGCCCGTCGTACAGGCGCACCCGCACATCCTTCATCGGGTAGCCGGCCAGGACGCCGCCCTGCATGGCCTCGGCGATCCCCTTCTCGACCGCCGGGATGAAGCTCGTGGGGATCACGCCTCCCTTGATCGCGTTCACGAACTCAAAGCCCGTGCCGGTCTCCGCGGGCTCGATCTCGATGTGGCAGTCGCCGAACTGTCCCCGGCCGCCGGTCTGCTTCTTGTAGCGGCCGTGCGCCTTGGCGGACTTGCGGATGGTCTCGAGATACGGGACCTGCGGCGGATGAAGCTCGATCTCCGCGCCGTAGCGGCGCTTCATCCGGTCGACGACCACCTCCACGTGAACCTGGGTGAGCCCGGCGATGATGTGCTCGCCGGTCTGGGGATCGCGGTGGACGTCCAGGGTGGGGTCCTCCTCCGTCAGCCGCCGTACAGCCGTGGCCGCCTTCTCCTCGTCTCCCTTCGACTTCGGCTCGAACGCGAATGCCATCACCGGCGCCGGCAGGTCCAGCGGCGGGAAGGAGATCCCGGTGTCCTTCTCGGCGATCACGTCGCCGGCCCGGGTATCGCGAAGCTTGGCCACCGCCCCGATGTCTCCCGCGCCCAGCTCGTCCACGGTGGAGGTCTCCTTGCCGCACGGGCCAGCGAGCTGCCCGATGCGCTCCTTGGACTTGCGGGTGGCGTTGAAGACCTGGGCGTCGGAGCCCAGCGTGCCCGAGTAGACGCGCAGCATGTTGATGCGGCCTGTGTAAGGGTCAGCGGTCGTCTTGAACACGTAGGCGAGCAGCTCGCCCTCCTCGTCCGGCTCGACCTCGATCTCGTTCCCATCGGCGTCGAGCGCCTTGATCGCGCCCCGCATCGCCGGCGATGGGACGTCCTCCACGAGGGCCTCCAGGAGGCGATTCGTGCCGAGGTTCTTCGTCGCCACGCCGCACGTCACCGGGAACAGGTGACCCTCGGTGACCCCCGCCTTGAGCGCGGTCACCACCTCCTCGTGCGAGATCTCCTCGCTCTCCAGGTAGCGCTCCATGAGCTCGTCGGAGTTCTCGGCGACCTCGTCCATCAGCTTCTCGCGGTACTCCTCGGCCTGCGCCTTCAGGTCGTCGGGGATCTCGGCCTCCTTGGCGTTGCCCCTTCCCTCCCCCCCGTACTCGAATGCCCTCATGTCGATCAGATCGATGACGCCGCGCACCTCGTGCTCGGAGCCGATCGGGATCTCGGTGGCGACCACGTGCGAGCCGAAGGCCTCCTTGAGCGAGTCGAGGGTGCGGAAGAAGTCGGCGCGCTCGCGATCGAGCATGTTCACGAACACGAGACGCGCCAGACCCCCCTCATCGGCGCGGCTCCACAGCCGCTCCGTTTGCACCTCCACCCCCATCACGGCGTTGACCACGACCACGGCGGCATCGACCACCCGCAGGGCGCCGAGCGTGTCGGCTACGAAGCTGGGGTCCCCGGGGGTGTCGATGAGGTTGATCTTGCGATCGGAGAACTCGAACGACGCCACGCCGGCGCCGATCGACATCTCGCGCTCGTGCTCGTCCGGCTCGAAGTCGGAGACGGTCGAGCCGTCCTCCACCCGCCCGAGCCGGTTGACGACCCCGGCCTCGAACAGGAGCGCCTCCGTGAGGCTCGTCTTCCCGCTCCCCCGGTGCCCGATCAGGACGACGTTGCGAATCCGGTCGACCGGCTTGTGCGCCATCCCGATGCAATATATGACCTGCGCCTGGGCTCGTTGCTCGCGGCGGGCTACGGCCGCGTGGCGAACCGGGAGCGCAGGCCGAGCACGGCCTTGGTGTGCAGCTGGGAGACGCGCGACTCCGTGACCCCCAGCACCTCGCCGATCTCCCGCAGGGTCAGGTTCTCGTAGTAGTAGAGCGCCACTACGAGCCGCTCGCGCTCCGGCAGGGACTCGATCGCATCCGCGAGGCGATCCTTGAGCTCCGAGGCCTGCGCCTCGGTCTCGGGATCGACCGCGTTGGGGTCGTGGATCGTGTCGAGAACGGAGATGTGCCCGCCACCGCCCTCGGGATCGGCGAACGTCCACAGGTCGTCGAGAGCCAGAACCGAGGAGTTGGCGATCTCGAGAAGAGCGTCGCGGAAGTCGTCGACCGTGATCTTGAGCTTCTTGGCCATCTCCTCGTCGCTGGGAGCGCGCTGGAGCTTTGCCTCGAGCGCCGCGTGCGCCTTCTCCACGTCGCGAGCCCGCGCGCGCACCGAACGCGGCACCCAGTCGAGGGAGCGAAGCTCGTCGATGATCGCGCCCTTTATCCGAGTGACGGCAAACGTCTCGAACTTGATCTCACGATCGAGGTCGAACCGCTCGATCGCCCCGATCAGGCCGAGCAATCCGTAGGAGATGAGGTCGGACTCCTCGACGTGAGCGGGGAGCCCCGAGGCCATCCGTCCAGCGATGAACTTGACGAGCGGGGAGTAGGCGACCACGAGGCGCTCACGCGCGCGTTCGTCTCCCTGCTCCTTGTAGTGCCGCCACAGTTCCCTTAGCTCGACGGCTTTGACGTTGGTCTCCATCGCTCTCCCTAACCCGAAAACCTATCCGGCACCGGCTAAGCACGCGGGTGAGAGCGTGCGTACGCTCGTCGCAGACGCTGGGGCTCCACGCGGGTATACACCTGCGTCGTCGAGACGCTCGCATGGCCCAAAAGCTCCTGGATCGAGCGCAGATCCGCGCCCCCTTCCAGCAGATGAGTCGCAAAGGAGTGACGCAGGGTGTGGGGTGAGACGTGACCGGCGACCGCCGCCTCGCGCACCCAGCGCTCGAGCCGCCGCCGCACGTCGGACGGCGAGAGCCGCCGTCCGCGCCGCGACAGGAATAAGGCGCCCTCCGCGCGGTTCGCCGAGAGCGCGGGACGAGCGGCCCCCAGATAGCGCTCGAGCGCCCGCTGCGCCGGCTCGCCCATCGGCACGATCCTGGTCACCGACCCCTTGCCCGCGACCCTCAGGGTCTCCGAGTCGAAGTCCGCCGCGCCGAGGTCCAGGTTCACGATCTCCTCGGCGCGCAGCCCGCACGCGTACGCGAGCTCGAACAGGGCCCGGTCGCGAACCTCGAGCGGACCCGATGCGGGAATCCGATCCAGGAGCGCCCCGATCTCGTCGGGGCCCAACACGCGCGGCAGCCGCGTGCCCCGCTTCGGGCTCGGCATCAGCTCGCCTGGATTCTGGGGCGCCTCCCCGACTCGCACCAGATGGTCGTGGAGGCTCCTCACCGCGGCGAGCTTGCGCGCCACGCTCGAGGGCGCAAGACCGCGGTTGGAGAGGGCCGCCGCATATGAGCGCAGGTCCCGATAGGCGAGCGTGCCGGGCTCCTTGCGACGCTCGGAGGCCCAGGCGGCGAGCTCGGCGAGGTCGCCCCCATAGGCGCGCAGCGTGTGTCGGGAGGCGCCGCGCGTCTCGAGCTCCCTGCGGAATCGCCCAAGCGCCGCCTCCCATGCGGGGCTGACCTCCGGCTTCGCGGTCGTCTGTGCCACGGCGATTTATTCGCCGGCCGGTCGCGCCACCCTCCGCGTGCAGGGGATCGGCCGCGCTCAGTTGCCGATGTAGATGGGGGTTCCGAGGGGGACCTGGTCGTAGAGCTCGATCACGTCGGGGATCGACATCCGGACGCAGCCGTGGGAGGCAGCGGTGCCAAGCGAGGCGAGGTCGTCGGTGCCGTGGATGCCGGAGCCCTGCCAGAAGCCCATCCAACGGGCCTTCAGCGGGTCCGCGGGCCCGGGCGGGATGACCTGTCCGGCGAGGTCGCCGGCCCAAGCGGAGTCGGGGACGTACCAGGATGGGTCGACCTGCTTGTCGTCGATCGTGTACTGGCCCGCCGGGGTCTCCAGCCCCGCCTGGCCGACGGCGATCGTGTAGGTCTTGACGAGCTTCAGATCCTTCCACAGCCGCAGCGCGAAGCCGGCCCGATCGATCGTGATGAAGGTCGGGTAGTGCTGCGCGAGCTCGTCCGTGGTCACGTCGGGCTTCACTCGCTTGACTGGCGCGGCCACGGTCCGATGTGTGGGCCGATCCAGGGCCGATCTCACCCGCGAGCGCAGGTCGCCGGTGAGCACGCTCAACCCCTCCTGGGCGGGCACCGGGTTGAGCGAGGAGGGGGTGGGGCTGACGGTGGCGTCCTGCGCCGGGCGGTTGAGGTGCTGAGCGACCCCGTCCACGAAGCCGTCGAGCGCATCCGCCGAGTAGGTGATCTGCGGGGCGATCTCGCGGTCGACGGACCCGCCCGTCGTGTAGCGCCACACGCGGGTGGGGAAGCTGTCCGAGCGGCTCGCATCGAGGGCAGCGTCAACCATCCCGTCGACGTCGGCCTTGAGCTTCGCCTGCTCCGGGGTGAGCGTGAAGTCCTGATCCTCGAAGGTGACCGTGACGGGCTTCTCGATCGGCTTCGCAAGCCTCGTCCGCAGCCGGTGGTGCGCCTGATCGCTCGTCAGCCCGCCGAGGTTGACGTCGCCGACCCGGACACCGTCGGAGATCGTGTCGGAGTGCGCGCGGTCGATCGCGTACGCGGCGACCGCGAGCGCCATGAGGACGCCGAGCACGGCAACGAGGGCTATCTGCACTCTGCGTCCCACGACCTGAGGAGTCTAGGGAGGCCCCTGGCCGGGATTGGGATGCTGGGCCCTCCGCAACCCCCATTGCGCCGAGGTCAGGTCAGATTTCGAACCCTCAGATTCCGAGCGGCTCGCGGTCCCCCGCCCCCTCGCCGCGCTCAGCCGAGGAAGCACGCCTCACGTTGGGGCTCCACCGCAGGAACTCCTCGACCTCGCGCTCGTAGGTGTAGGTGCGCTCGGCTCCCTGCATCACCGGCGCGAGCCTCAGGTGCTGACCGAGCTTGAGGACGGTCTCGCGTGTCGTGTAGCCGTAGTCGAACCCCGTCGCCTTGAAGAGGCGATTGTCGACGCCGCGGCCGAAGCGAAGCTGGTTGATGACCTCGTCGGGGATCCGGAAGCCGAGCCTTCGCAGCGACCCGGCGGCGAGGCCCGTCCCCCAGGGCGGCAGGACCGGCAGCGGGCGCTTTCCCAGCAGGTCGATGATCTCCGAGAGAGCGAGCACCCCGTCCGCGGCCACGTTGTAGATCCCGGGCGCGACGCGGAATGCGGCGTGCTCCAGCGCGTGCACCACGTCGTCTTCGTGCACGAACTGAAGCCGTGGGTCGAAGCCGAGCACCATCGGCACGAAGGGCAGCCGGAACATGCGCATGAAAGCGTTGTCGACGTCCGGCCCGAGCACGTTCGCGCAGCGCAGGACGGTCACGGTGACGTCCGGATTGCGCTCGGCGAACTCGCTCACCGCCTGCTCAGCCTCCACCATGTCTCGCTCGAGGCGGGTGCGGGGCGCGTGCGGGCGGCGCATCTCCTCGGTGAAGAAGGCGGGATCGTCCTGCTCGGCGCCGTAGTAGTGGGTGGTGCTCTTGAAGATGAACTTTCGCACCGGGGAGTCCGGCCCGGTGCAGGCGGCGAGGATGTTCATCGTGCCGATGACGTTGTTCTCGTGCGCTACCTGCGGCGGCGCCATCAGCGAGTTGACGGCCAGGCGCGTGTCGATGACGGTGTCGATCTCGGCCGCCCGCACGATGCGGGAGAGCAGCGAATGCTGGTTCGAGACCTTCACGAACTCCGTGCGCTCGAGCTCGCGGCTGGGAGCGTCGCTGTCTACGCCGATGATCGCCTCGATGTGCTCGAAGCTCTCAAGGGCCTGCGCGAGCCGCCCGCCCCAGTAGGTCGACAGCCCGGTGACGAGGACGCGGCGAGTGTCCCTGCCGGTCGGGTTCATCCCAGCCAGACCGACTTCCGCTCTCCGAGCATCTCGTACAGGGTTTCCTGGATCCGCGCGCGGATCTCCTGCGAGAGCGTCTGCACGAGGGCCTTGTCCTCGGCCGCATCCGCCCCGCCCAGCTCGACGGTGTCGATCGGCTCCAGGAAGCGGATCCTGAACTTCGCCGGCAGGTATCCGAGCATCCCCAGCGGTCCCAGCCACGGAAAGGTGGGCGTGATGGGGAAGTAGATCAGCCCGGTCAGGCGCCGCAGGACGTCGATGTGGCCGAAGATCGGCGCCGCCTCCTCCGCCCCGATCACGCAGGTGGGCACGAGCTGTGCCTCGGCGCGCATCGCCGCCTCCACGAAGCCGCCGCGGCCGAACCGCCGCAACCGGTAGCGGTCACGGTAGAGCTTCTCGGTTCCCTTGCGGCCCTCAGGGAAGACGAGCACGAGCTGGCGCTCGTCATAGAGCAAGCGGTGCACGTTGGCGGGGTGCGCGGCCACGCCGCCGGTCTTCGGGATCAGCATGGAGAAGCCGGGATAGCCCTTGAAGAAGTGCTCGACCGTGAGATAGACCGGGCGGGGGTTCGGATGCTCCTCGCGAATCGCCTTGGCGATCATCGAAGCGTCCGGGGGAAGCGCCCCGGCGTGGTTGGAGACGATCAACGCTCCGCTCTCCGATGGAACGTTCTCGATGCCCTCCACCTCCACCCGGAACCAGTACCGGTAGAAGAACTCGACCAGCGTGCGGTCCATGAAGCCCTCGACCCGCTCGGAGCGCCCCCAGTCGTTCAGCTGGCGCTCGGGCTCGATCGCCGGCAGGAGCTCGCGCATCACCTCCGCGGGGCGGCGCTCGGGAAGCTGATCGGTCGCCGCCGCTTCCTCGCTGGGAACCGAGATCGGGGCAGCCAGGGATGTTCTGTGCTCGTCGGCCATCGGTGCCTCATTCTCGCATCGGCGGCCAATATGTTTCTTCCGATGCGCTCCAAGGACCAGATTCGGCGGGCGATCTGGCGAGCCATGGACCGGGAGGGCGTTTCGCGCTTTCCAGGGGCGGAAGGCCGGATCCCCAACTTCGCCGGCGCGAAGCTGGCGGCGGAGAAGCTCTCAGCGCACCGGCTGTGGAAGCGAGCGCAGGTGGTGAAGGCCAACCCGGACTCCCCTCAGACGCATGCGCGCCGCCTGGCGCTCGAGGACGGCAAGAAGCTGGTCCTGGCGGTTCCCCGCCTGCACGACCAGCATCCCTTCCGGCTTTTGGACCCCAAGCGCCTCACGAAGAAGCAGGTGCGCGAGGCCGCGACGATCAAGGGCGCCCTGCGCCACGGCAAGGTGGTCGCGCTCGAGGAGATCCCGGAGATCGACTTCGTGCTGTGCGGGTCGGTCGCCGTCAACCTGAGCGGGGCGCGGATCGGCAAGGGCGGCGGCTTCTCCGACCTGGAGTACGGACTGCTGATCGAGGAGGGCAAGATCGACGACCACACCTGCGTGGCAACGACCGTCCACCCCATCCAGATCCTGCGCGAGCACCTGATGATCACGGACCACGACCTGCCCGTCGACTTGATCGCCACGCCGCGCGCCGTGATCGAGGTCGAGCGAATGTACGACCGCCCCCGCGGCATCCTCTGGGACCACCTCCAGCCACCGCAGATCCACGAGATCCCGATCCTGGAGCGGATGGGCTACGCGTGAGCGCCCAGGAGCAGACCGGGGATCGGACGAGCCTCGTGGCGCAGCTCTTCGAGGAGTTCTTTCCCTTTGCGGCGCCGGCCGGCGAGCTCCCGGATGCGACGCCGCCGGAGGGACCCGACCCCTACGGGAACCCCGATCCCGAGTGGCTGGGAATCGACTGGCGCTCCCACCTGCGGCGGGTCGAGGTGCCGATGCCCGGCGAGCCGCCGCCGGGGGATCGTCCGCAGCGCCACGATGACCAGCCCACCGAGGTCAACTACGTGGAGATGTCCCCGTCGAAGGAGGGTTCGGGCTTCACCGTCCTGTTCATTCACGGCCTCTCGGGCTCGTGGCAGAACTGGCTCGAGAACATCCCCCACTTCGCCCGCACGCACAGGGTGATCGCGCCGGACCTGCCCGGCTTCGGGCACAGCCCGCTGCCGCCGTGGCGGATCTCGATCGAGAGCTATGGGCGCCTGGTCCACAGCTTCTGCAAGGCGCTCGATGTCGGCGACTGCGCGATCGTGGGCAACTCCATGGGCGGCTTCATCTCCGCGGAGGCGGCGTGTGCCCAACCGGACCGCTTCGAGAAGCTGGTTCTGGTTTCCGCGGCCGGCGTATCCCATGCGCGCATGCGCCGCCAGCCGGCGGAGACGGCGGCTCGGATGGCGGGCGCGACGGCGCCGCTTCTGCTCAAGGCCCAGGAGCGGGGATTGCGGCGGCCCCGCCTGCGCTTCGCGACCTTCAAGGGCCTTTTCCATCGCCCCGACCTGCTGCGCCGCGAGCTGCTCCTAGAGCAGTTTCACAACGGCGCGGGCCGTCCGGGCCTCGTGCCCGCGGTCCAGGGCCTGGTGGGCTACGACATCCTGGACCGGCTGGAGGACGTCGAGGTCCCGACGCTGATCGTGTGGGGGCGCAACGACCGCGTTGTGCCAGCGCATGATGCGGCGGGTTACGCGCGGCGCCTGCGCAATTCCCGCACGGTGATCTTCGACGGCACGGGACACCTGCCGCAGCTGGAGCGACCGGTTCGCTTCAACCGGGTTCTCGAGACGTTCCTGGGCGAGTAGGGCGGGGCGGGGCTCGAGACGTTCCTGGGCAAGTCGGCCAGCAGTCCGGGCAAGTACGGCAAGTAGGGCAGCGGCGAGGCGCGCGTCGGGATGAAATCGGCGTTTGGCGCTTTACTGGCGATGTGCGCCAGAAAGGCGCCAGTCGCCGGGGGTTGCTCTTTTGGCCGGGCGGTTCCCCTTATTGCGTCGTTTTCCGTCGGCCGAGCGTTTCCCTTACTGAGTGATCGCACCCTCCGAGGCCGAGGAAACGCTCCGGGCGTATTTGGCCATCACGCCGGTGATGTACGGCGGTTCTGGGGGCTGGTACGCGGCCACCCGCGCGGCGATCTCCTCGTCCGAGAGGTCGACGTCCAGGCGCCGGGCTTCGACGTCGAACGTGATCTCGTCGCCGTCCCGGACCGCCGCGATCGGTCCGCCCCGGACCGCCTCGGGAGCCACGTGGCCGGCCATCAGCCCATGGGTGGCACCGGAGAAGCGGCCGTCGGTGAGCAGCGCGACCTGGTCGCCGAGTCCCTCGCCGACGAGCGCCGCCGTGACGTGGAGCATCTCGCGCATCCCCGGGCCGCCCGCCGGGCCCTCGTTGCGGATCACGACGATGTCGCCGGCCTTGATCGCCTGCTCGGAAACTGCCGCGAAGGCGTCCTCCTCGGACTCAAAGACGCGGGCGGGACCCGTCTGGGTAAGGCGCTCGGTGCCCGCGAGCTTGACGACACAGCCATCGGGCGCCAGGTTGCCGCGCAGGACCGCGAAGCCACCCTCGTCCTTGATCGGGTCGGAAGTTGGGCGCACGACCACCTGCCCGGGCGTCTCCTCCGTCGCCGCCGCCTCCTCTCCTACCGTGCGGCCGGTGACGGTGAGCGCATCCGAGTGGAGAACGCCGGCTTCGGCGAGCCGCTTCGCGATCACGCCGACGCCGCCGGCCTTGTACAGATCGGTGGCGACGAAGTTACCGCTCGGCTTCAGGTCCGCCATCAGCGGCGTGCGGCGGGAGATGCGCTCGAAGTCGTCGATGTCCAGCTCGATGCCCGCCTCTCGAGCGATCGCCAGCAGGTGCAGGACGCCGTTGGTGGACCCTCCCGAGGCGCACACGCAGGCGATGGCGTTCTCCAGCGACTCGCGGGTGATCACCCGGCTCGGCCTCAGATCCTCAGCCAGGGCCCGAATGGCGAGTCGTCCCGCCTCGCGCGCGACGTCGTGCTTCTCGCCGTTCATCGCGGGCACCATCGCCGAGCCCATCGGCGAGATCCCCATCGTCTCGAACGCGCAGGCCATCGTGTTGGCCGTGAACTGGCCGCCGCAGGCCCCCGCACCCGGGCTGGCGCAACCCTCCAGCTCGAGCAGGTCGTCGTCCGAGAGGTCGCCCGAGGCGTGCGCCCCGATCGCCTCGAAGACGTCCTGGATCGTCACGTCGCGCCCGCGCCACCGACCCGGCGCAATCGAGCCTCCATAGAGCATCACGCCGGGCACGTCGAGCCGCGCGAGCGCCATCACCGCGCCCGGGATGGTCTTGTCGCAGCCCGAGAGCGCCACCACCGCGTCGAACTGGTAGCCGCGCACGGTGAGCTCGATCGAGTCGGCAATCACCTCCCGGCTGACGAGCGAGGTCTTCATCCCCTCGGTCCCCATCGTGATCCCGTCGGAGATCGCGATGGAGTTGAACTCCATCGGCGTCCCCCCCGCCTCGCGCACCCCCTCCTTGACGGACTCGGCCAGCTCGCGCAGGTGGAAGTTGCAGGGCATGGCCTCGATCCAGGTATTCGCGACCCCCACTGTGGGCCGGCGCAGCGCGTCGTCGTCGAAGCCGATCCCCTTCATGTAGGCGCGCGCGGCGGCGCGATCGGGACCGTCGAAGACCCCGGCGGAGCGAGGGCGCGGCAGGCTCACGCAGCCGCCACGCGCCGCGCCTGCCATCCGCGCAGCTGGATCAGGTCCCGTCGCACCCGGCCCGGATCGACCCGCCGGCCGGGGACGTGCATGTTGGCCACGGAGATCAGGTCGCGCTCGCCGGCACGCAGCGACATCCACTTGGCGAGCACGTCGTCCGCGTCCGGCAGCCGCTCGCCGAGCGCCGGCTCGGAGCGATCGGGAAACTCGACGCAGTATTCGCTCAAGAGCTCGTCGCTATCGGAGTCGTAGGCGACGATCGGTCGGTGCGGATACAGCAGGTAACCGTAGCCCTGGCCGTCTCCCTCCAGCGCGATGAAGCCGAGCTCGGTGTACATCGCGTACTCCTCGGCGGAAACGATCGACCGCATCAGCTCGCGCGCCCGAGCCTCGGCCCGGCGCTCGCGCCCGGGATCGAACGCGGGGGCGGGCGGAGCGGGCGGGCGGCGCCGGCGGCGCTGGCGGAGCCGATCCACGACGGTCGGACCGAACCCGATCGCGGCCAGGACGATCACGACGATCGCGGAAGTGGCGACGACGAACGTCAACCGCCGGCGGCCGGCGGGAAGAACACCACCCGCTCGGCGTCAACCGGGACCTCGGAGAAGTCCCGCACCATGGTCGCCTCGCGCCGCATTCCGTCTGAGGTCGGGACCGCCGCCGACATGCCCAGATCGAGCTGGCGGCGAAACTCCTCCACCAGGCGCTCCTCGTCTTCCGCAATCGCGGGATCGCCCTCGGCGAGAAGCACGTCTCCGTGCCCGGGCTTCATGCGGACCAGCTTCACGAACATGGATTATGCCTCCAACCGCCGCAAACCGATCGCATCGACCGGCCCAGCGCCCCTGCCCAGCTCGGCGAGCCCGCTCCCGACCGCCTCCGCGGCGATCTCCCGGGCCCAGCGCGCCGCCTCGGCAAGCTCGGTCCCTCGGGCGAGGTAGGCGGCGAGCGCCGAGGAGTGGGTGCAGCCGGAGCCGTGCGAGGCGGCGTCCTCGAAGCGCGGGCCGTCGATTCGCACCGTTCCCGAGCCGTCGAAGAGCACGTCCGCTCCGTCCTCGGAATGGCCTCCGGTCACGATCACGGCAGCGGGGCCCACCGCCTGGATTGCCCTGGCGAGCTCCTCCGCGCTCGCGCCCTCCCCGAGTCCGGCGAGCTCGCGTGCCTCCGCCAAGTTCGGGGTGGCCACCGTGGCGAGCGGCAGGATCCGCTCGATCAGGGCGGCCTTGGCGTTCGGGTCGAGAAGCACCGCCCCGCTCTGCGACACCATCACCGGGTCGACCACGATCGGCGCGTCGCCCGTCAGCGCGAGCGCCTCGACCACGGCATCGATAGTCCGCTCGTCGCCGAGCATTCCGACCTTGACCGCATCCACGCCGATGTCGTCGACCACCGCCCTCACCTGGGCGAGGATCATCTCCGGCTCCACGGGAGCGACCATCTGGACACCGACTGTGTTCTGCGCCGTCAGGGCGGTGATCGCGGTCATCCCGTGCACGCCGCAGCGCGCGAACGCCTTCAGGTCCGCCTGGATACCCGCCCCACCTCCGGAGTCCGAGCCGGCGATGGAGAGGCAGGCCGGTATGCGATCGGGGGTCACATGGTCAGCGTAGATGACCGTCTAGGCGTGTCAGGCCTCCGGGTCGGCCGGGGCGAGGAGAGCGGTCCTCGCGTAGCTGCCGGTCGCGTCCGCGCGGACGTAGCCGAGCAGCTCGAGGCGCGCCAGGGCGACGGCCACCTGGGCCGGCGGCGCCTCGCACGCCATGGCGATGTCGTCGCAGATGGCGCTTCCACCCTCCACCAGCTCCAGGACGCGGCGCAGCTCCGGCTCCAGCTCCGGCCCATCGCGATGCAGGGTGCGAGCCCCCACCCCCAGCAGCAGGTCGAGGACATCCTGGGCATCGCGAATCACCTTTGCTCCGTCGAACAGGAGGTCGTTGGTCCCGCCGGAGAGCCACGAGTTCACGGGCCCCGGCACCGCTCCCACGTCGCGGTTCATGTCCGTCGCCTCTCGCGCCGTGATCAGGGAGCCGGACCGCGAGGCGCCCTCCACCACGATGGTGACCGCAGAGAGCGCTGCCATGATCCGGTTCCGCGCCGGAAAGCACCACGGCGCGATCTGCTGGCCTGCCGGCCACTCCGAGATCGCGGCGCCTCGATCGACGATCCGCTCGTACAGGCGCCGTTCCCCCGGCGGGTAGACGACGTCCGGGCCACCGCCCAAAACGGCGACCGTGGTTCCCCCTTCGGCAAGGGCACCTCGGTGCGCTGCTGCGTCGATCCCGCGCGCCATGCCGCTGACCACGCTGAGCCCCGCCGCCGCCAGCAGGCTTCCGAGCTCCTCGGCAACCGACACGCCGTATGGGCTGGCGCGGCGCGAGCCGACGATCGTCACCGTCGCCTTGCTGTCCCACCCCGCGACCACGGCGCGATCCCCGCAACCATGGATCGCCTCCGGCGCCCGCTCGTCGAGGTCGAGCAGGGCCTCCGGGTAGCCCCGGTCGCCCCGCGCGATGCGCCAGACCTCGCTGCGTCCGCCGCTCAACGCGCGCCTCGCTTCCGCAGCGCCAGTGCCCCTCCGACGTGCTCGGCGCCCACGCTTTCCGTGCCCGCGAGGTCGGCGATCGTGCGCGCGACGCGCAATACCCGGTCGTAGCCACGCCCGCTCAGGCGAAGCCGCTCGTGGCCGCTCGCCAGCATGGCGCTCGCCTCACGGTCGAGCCGCACGTGGAGCCGGGTCTCCGCCGGACCCATGCTCGCGTTGCACCGCCCGGTCCCTAGCCGGCGCTCCTGGCGCCCGCGGGCTGCTATGACCCGCTCGCGCACCGCCGCGGAAGCCTCCCCCGGCGGACCGGCCATGTCCTCCGCGGAGGGTCGGCGGACGTTGACGCAGACGTCGATCCGATCGGCCAGCGCGCCGCTCAGCTTCGCCCGGTACCGCCGGATCGCGGCCGGCTGGCAGTCACACTGGGGGCTGTCGGCGCCGTAGCCGCAGGGACATGGATTCGCCGCCGCGACCAGGAGGAACCGGCAGGGGAGCTCGACTCGGTGACGGGCTCGCGTCAGGGCGACGCGTCCCTCCTCGAGCGGCTGGCGAAGCGCCTCCAGCGCATCGCGCGAGAACTCCCCGAGCTCGTCGAGGAAGAGGACACCCTCGTGGGCCAGCGTCACCTCCCCCGCCCGGGGTGGCGACCCGCCACCGACGAGGCCGGCCGTCGAGACGGTGTGGTGCGGGGCTCGGAACGGCCGGGTTAGGTGCGACGAGCCGTTCGCCAGGGCCCCGCAAGCGCTCGCGATGCGCATCACTTCGAGCGCCTCCGCCCTCCCCAGCGACGGCATGATCGACGGCAGGCGCCGCGCGGCCAGGGACTTGCCGGCACCCGGCGGACCGGTGATCATCAGGCTGTGACCGCCTGCGGCGGCTACCTCCAGGGCGTGTCGCAGGTAGGGCTGCCCTCGGAGATCGGCGAGATCCGGCGCCGCCGGACTCGAGCCGTTGGCGCTCCACCGGAACGGAGTAGACGCCGGTGGCTCCGCATCCGTTCCGAGCGACGGGACCTGGTCCAGCCGCTCGAGCGGCACGACCCTCGGACCTGCGGCCAGCGCCGCCTCCGGGCCGTTCTCCTTCGGAACGGCGATCGCCTGCGACCCCTGGCGTCCGGCGGCCTCGGCCATCGCCAGCGCGCCGGCGACCGGCCTGATCGAGCCGTCGAGCGCCAGCTCCCCGGCGAGCGCGACGGACGTGAGGCGCTCGGTAGGAAGCTGGCCGGAAGCCCCCAGCAACGCGGCGGCGATCGCGAGATCGAACGCCGGCCCTGCCTTTCGTAGGTCGGCCGGGGCGAGGTTCGCGGTGATCCGCTCCTGCGGGAACTTGAACCCGGAGTTGGCGAGAGCCGAACGCACCCGCTCCCGCGACTCCCTCACCGCCGCGTCCGGGAGCCCGACGATCGAGAACGCCGGCAGCCCACGGGAGACGTGGACCTCGACTCGGACCTCGCGTGCCTCGACTCCCAGCAGCGTGAAGGTGCGAGCGATCGCGAGCACGCGGCGAACCTAGGGCGGCGAGGCGCGCTCATGGAGCGCAAGATGTGCCGACTCCGTGACGCTCCCTTGACCATGGGCGCACCTCGGACGCGCCCGCCGGCTCTAGCGTGCGGGCGGTGACCGAGGCTCGTCAGCGACTGGGGCGCACGGCGGAGGAGCTGGTCGCGCAGCGGCTCGCGGGACGCGGCGCCCGGATCGTCGCCAGGAACGTGCGGACCTCAGAGGTCCGCGGCGAGATCGACCTGATCGCGCTCGACGGTCGAGCGCTCGTGTTCGTCGAGGTGAAGGCCCTGCGCGCCGGCTCGATCGCCGGACCGGAGCACCCGGCGCTCGCCGTCGGACGCCGCAAGCAGCGAAAGCTCCGCTCCCTGGCCGTGGCCTGGCTCCGCGATCAAGACGGCTCGGTCCCGCCCCACGCTTCGCTTCGATTCGATGTCGTCGGCGTCCGCCTAGACGCTCGCAACCGCGTCGTCGAGTGGGAGCATCTGCGCGGCGCGTTCTAGGGATGACTGCGGGCTTCGGCTATGCGCGCCGGATCCGCCGAGATCGCCCAGCGGGGCAGGTAGGGAGTCTCCGGTTCGAGGTGGCCGCGCTGTTTCCGCTTTATGGCGCCGCTGTCCTGCCCTGGGTTCGCCATGCGAACCGTATCCAGGACGGCGTCTGGATTCGGCTCTCCCGACTAGCCACACTCCGACCTGACGTAACGGGATATTGAGGCGGGTATCTAGCCCAGCTGGAGTTGGCTGTAGGCGATGGAGTCGAAGGAGCGCCGGTGGAGGGCCGACGGGCCATGCTGGATGATCGCCGCGCGATGCTCGGGCGTGGAGTAGCCGACGTTGCCGGCGAAGCCGAACTCGGGATAGCTCGGGTCGATGCTGTGCATGTAGCGGTCCCGCGTCACCTTGGCGACCACGGAGGCGGCGGCGATTGCCGCACTGCGCGCATCGCCGTCGACGACAGCCTGGTGGGGAACCTCGCAGCTCGGCACCGAGAACCCGTCCACGAGGCAGATCGCGCCGGGGACCGCCACCCGCTCGAGGCTGCGTGCGAGCGCGGCGAGGTTGGTGACGTGAAGGCCGCGGGAGTCGATTCCCGGGACGCAGCGCACGGTCACGGCGACCCGTGCGGCGGCCCGGACCACCAGCGGATACAGGTGCTCGCGCTCCTCCGCGCTCCGCATCTTGGAATCGTCGAGGTCCGACAGGGCGCGTCGATCGCGAAGGCTCAGGGTTCCGTAGTCGATCAGCACGGCGGCCGCGACGAGCGGCCCCGCCAGCGAGCCGCGCCCCGCCTCGTCGGCACCCGCCACGTAGCGCGCCCCAAGCGAGCGATCGAAGCGAAACAGCCGCGCGGCACGGCGGCGCCGCGCCCGTGCCCGGCGTCCGGAGCCGTTAGAGGAGCCCGATCCGGTCCGGCGGCCAGTAGGTGACGAAGGCTTGGCCGATGATCCAGTCTCTGGGGACGGGCCCCCAGGATCGGCTGTCGTCGCTGAACCCACGGTTGTCGCCCATCATGAAGTACTCCCCGGGTGGAATCGTGATCTCCTGCGGGAGGTTGCACTCGGAAAAGTCGCGACATGGGCGAATGAAGTCCTCGTGCGCCATCTTGCCGTTCACCACCGGGTGGCCGTTGACGACGCGCAGACGGTCGCCGGGCCCCGCGACGATCCGCTTGATGAAGTTCTCATCCGAGGGTTCTGACGTCCCCTTCGGGCAGGGCTCTCGCGGACTGTGATCGACGCCGCACTCCTGCCCGCCGGACGTCGCGCCCGCAGGCGGGTGGAAGACGACGATGTCGCCGACGTCAGGATCGCTGAGGTGATAGTTGACGCGATCCACCAGCACCCGCTGCCCGATGTCGAGCGTCGGCTCCATCGAGCCGGACGGGATCTGGTACGGCTTGATGACGAAGGCCTGGATCAGCAGGGCGAGCCCGATCGCCATCGCGACGATCACGACCAGCTCGAGAAACGCCCCGCGCCCGGTTGTCGGCTTCGGGATCAGGCGGACCCGGAATCCTGCTCTTCGCTCGGCTCACCGGCCACATCAGCCTCTCCCTCGCCTCCTTGCTCCTGCTGCAGCTCATCCTCCGCAGGCTCGGTCGCCTCCTCCTCGCCCTCCTTAGGAGGCTCGATCGTCTCGGCCTCGCTCTGGACCAGGCCCTCGGAGTCCACCGCCTCGGCCTCCTCGGGCGCCATCACGAGCTCGTCCTCGATCCCCCAGCGCCGTTCGGCTACCCGGGCGCGCTTGCCGACACGCCCCCGCAGGTAGTAGAGCTTCGCGCGGCGCACGTCGCCCCTGGCAACGACCTCCAGGCGCTCGACCTTCGGCGAGTGGACGGGGAAGGTGCGCTCAACCCCGACGCCGAACGATTGCTTGCGGACCGTGAAGGTCTCCCTGGCGCCCGCGCCCCGGCGGGCGATGACCACGCCCTCGAACACCTGGGTGCGGCGGCGGCTTCCCTCGATCACCTGGAAGTGGATCCGCACGCGATCCCCTGGCGCGAACCGGGGAACCCGCTTCAGCTGGCGCTGCTCGATGCTCTCGATGATCGTGCTCATGGCCGTGGTCGGGTCGCGCCGCAGGCCTGCCGCTCTGGATCCAGGCCGAAAAATACGCGAGCCCCGGGGGCCGCGCGGTCGCCGATATTAGCGGACGATCCTCAGACTCCAGGCGGCTTGTCGCCGGGAGCGGGCGAGGCCTCGCGGGCCCGCTGGCGGCTTTGCTCGAGGCGCCATGCGCGCACCCGCGAGTGGTCCCCGGACAGCAGCACGTCCGGCACGTCCCAGCCGCGATATGACGCCGGCCGGGTGTAGTGCGGATACTCGGGGGCACCCTCCAGGGCCTCGGAGAACGACTCCTCGATCGCGCTCTCGGCATGGCCGAGGGAGCCGGGGAGCTTGCGGATCACCACGTCCGCCACGACCATCGCCGCGAGCTCGCCGCCGGAGAGGACGTACGGCCCCACCGAGACGGCATCGGTCGCCAGATGCTGCCGGACGCGGTCGTCCACACCTTCGTAGCGGCCGCAGAGCAGCGCGAGGCTCGGCTCGCCGGCGAGCTCGCCGGCGAGAGCGTCGTCGAGCTGGCGACCCGACGGCGCGAGCAGGATGACCCGGCTGGGGGCGCTGCCATCGCCGTAGGCGGCGTTCAGCGCGGCGTCGACGACATCGACGCGAAGCACCATGCCGGCCCCGCCGCCGTATGGCGCGTCGTCCACCTGGCCTCCGCCGAGCGGCGTGGTGTCCCGGTAGTTGAGGAAGCGGATCTCGGTGCCGGCCTGGGCTGCGTTTACAACGTGGCGCTGCCCGAGAAACCAGTCGAACCACTCGGGAAAGAGCGTGAAGACGTCAATCTTCAATGAACTCGACCAGCACCCGCTTGTCGGAGCGGGTCGATGCGGCCTTGGCGACCGTGCGGATCGCGTTGGCCACGCGCCCCCCCTTTCCGATCAGCCGGCCCAGGTCATCGGGGCCCACCGTCACCTCGAGCACGAGGTCGCCGTTCTCCTCAACCTCCTCGACCTGAACCGAGTCCGGATCCTCCACGAGCGCCCGGCACACGAACTCGACGAGCTCGCGCATCAGCTCCCGGCGGCCTCGATGCCCTTGATGCGAAGGAGCCCGGCGACGGTGCGCGTGGGCTGGGCCCCGTGGCTCAGCCAGTGCTGGGCGCGATCGGAGTCGATCACGATCGTCGAGGGGTCCGTCTGGGGGTTGTAATGGCCGATCGTCTCGATCGTGCGCCCGTCGCGAGGCGAGCGGCGGTCGGCGACCACGATTCGCCAGATCGGGTTCTTCCTCGAACCCACCCTTGTCAACCGGATTCGTACGGCCATGCGGCGGGTGACTTTACATACCCCGCATCAGCTGCTGCGGGTCGGGCATCTTGCCCTTCGCGAGCTGTGCCATCAGCTTGCGCATCTGGCCGAACTGCTTTGTGAGCTGGTTGACCGCCTGCACAGTCGTCCCCGAACCGCGGGCGATCCGCTTGCGCCGCGAGCCATCGATCAGGTCCGGTCGCGAGCGCTCCCGTGGAGTCATCGACAGGATGATCGCCTCGATGCGGTCGAGCTCGCGCTCGTCCATGTTCACCTGGCGAAGCTGCTTCATCGCCGATCCCATCCCGGGCAGCATCCCGAGGACGCCGCTGAGCGGGCCCATACGTCGCACCTGGCGCATCTGCTGGAGGAAGTCCTCGAGGGTGAACTCCTGCCGGCGGATCTTTCGCTCGAGGTCCTCGGCCTGCTTTTGGTCCGAGACCTCCTCCGCCTTCTCGATCAGCGACATGACGTCGCCCATGCCCAGGATCCGGCCGGCCATCCTCTCGGGGTGGAAGCGCTCGAGCTGGTCGAGCTTCTCCCCGACCGACGCGTACAGGATCGGCTTGCCCGTCACGGCCTTCACGGAGAGCGCCGCGCCGCCGCGCGCGTCGCCGTCGAGCTTCGTCAGGAGCACCCCGTCGAAGTCGACCCGCTCGGAGAAGGCCTCGGCGACGTTCACGGCGTCCTGGCCGGTCATCGCGTCGAGCACGAGCAGGATGTCGTGCGGCTTGGTCCGCTTGCGGATCGCGGCGAGCTCGTCCATCAGCTCCTCGTCGACGTGCAGGCGCCCGGCGGTGTCGACGATCAGCACGTCGTCGCCGTTCGCGCGCGCCTGCCCCAGCGCCCACTCGGCGATCTCGGTGGGATCTCGCTCCGTGCCCTGCTCGTAGACCTTCGCCCCCGCTCGCTGGCCCACGGTGACGAGCTGGTCGACGGCCGCGGGGCGCCGGGTGTCGCAGGCCACGAGCGCCGTGCGCTTTCCGTCCTTGGCGAGGAGCTTGGCGAGCTTCGCGCAGGCCGTCGTCTTGCCCGAGCCCTGGAGGCCGGCCATCAGGATCACAGTGGGACCGGAGCCGGCGAAGCCGAGGTCGCGGCTGGCGCCGCCCATCAGCGCCGCGAGCTCCTCGTTGACGATCTTCACCACCTGCTGTCCGGGGTTGAGGCTCTCCAGGACGCCGGAGCCCAGGCACCGCTCCCGCACCTGCGACGTGAACTGCTTCACGACCTTGAAGTTGACGTCCGCCTCGAGAAGCGCCAGGCGGATCTCGCGCATCGCGCGATCGACGTCCGCCTCCGTGAGCTTGCCGCGCGAGCGAACGCCGGAGAGCGTTGCCGAGAGTCGATCGGATAGCTGGTCGAACATCGCCGGGCCAGCTTAGGGAAGCCGCATCGCCCGCGGTCCTACTCCCCGAGGAGCGCCGCGGCGAACTCCTCGGCGTCGAAGGGCCGCAGGTCCTCGATGCCCTCGCCGATACCGACGAGCTTCACGGGTAGGCCGAGCTCCGATGCGATGGCCAGCGCGATGCCGCCCTTCGCGGTGCCGTCGAGCTTCGTCAGCACGACGCCGGTGAGATCGACGGCCTCCGAGAACACCTGGGCCTGGCGGAGGCCGTTCTGGCCGGTGGTGGCGTCGATCACGATCAACGCCTCGTGCGGCGCCCCTTCGAGCCGCTTCGCCGCGACGCGCCGGACCTTCCCGAGCTCCTCCATCAGGTTCGAGTGCGTGTGCAGTCGTCCTGCGGTGTCCGCGATCACGACATCCGCGCCCCGCGACTCCGCTGCCTCGATCGCGTCGAACACCACCGCACCCGGGTCGCCGCCCGGCGATCCGCGCACGATCTCCGCGCCGGCCCGGTTGGCCCACGTCTCGAGCTGCTCGATCGCCGCCGCCCGGTAGGTGTCCGCCGCCGCGACGATCACCGAGAGGCCCTGTTCTGAACGCAGGTACCAGGCGAGCTTGCCGATCGTGGTCGTCTTGCCGGTTCCGTTCACGCCCACGATCATCAGCACGGCGGGGCGGTGGCCGAGGTCGATTCCCCCGTTGCCGGCCGTGGCGACCTCGGCCAGGAGCTCCACGAGCCGCTCGCGTGCCGCCTCGCCACCGGCAACGGACCCTCCTTCCACCTCGGCTTCGAGCTTCCCCACCACATCGGCCGTCGTCCGCGCCCCCACGTCGGCGAGGATCAGCGCCTCCTCGAGCCGCTCCCACGTCTCGGCATCGAGTCGCTCGAACAGGCTGGCGCCGAGCTCCGCCTGGAGCGCCTTGCGGCTCGCGGACAGACTCTCTCGTAAACGCCCGAATACCGCCATCGCGCCGCAGGTTAGCCGCGGGCGGTCAGGCGGCTTCGGCGGCGCCGGCCGGCTCGGCCGCGGCGTCGTCGTCCTGGGCGAGTCGCCTGGACACCACCTTGGTGATCCCGCCCTTGCCCATGCTGACGCCGTAAAGCACGTCCGCGGCGTCCATCGTCCGCTTCTGGTGGGTGACGATCACGAACTGCGCCCGATCCGAGAAGCGGCGCACCAGCTGGAGAAAGCGGTCGATGTTCGCGTCATCGAGGGCGGCCTCCACCTCGTCCAGGATGTAGAACGGCGACGGGCGGGCGAGGAAGACGGCGAACACGAAGGCGAGCGCGACCAGTGCCTTCTCGCCGCCCGAGAGCAGCGACAGCTTTCGGGTCGCCTTGCCCGCCGGAGTCACCTCGATCTCGACGCCAGAGGAATCACTGCCCGCCGCTTGCTCGTCTTCCGCAAGAACATCTTGCCCTCGCCTGCGGCGAGGGCTTCCTTGTAGTGCTCCCGACTCCGCAGCGGCGGGGTCCGCGCCAAGCTCGCGGTCTGCGGCATCCTCCTCGCCACCTCCAAAAACGAGGCGCGGTCCCTGCTCCCCCACCAGGCGCAGGCGGCCGCGCCCGCCCGGGAAGAGGTGCTCGATCAGCTCCTCGAAGTTTCGCTGGGTGGCCTCGAAGGTCTCCTCGAACGCGGCGCGGATCTTGCGGTCCGTGTCGGCGATCAGCCCATCCAGCTCCGCCAGCGCCGACTCCAGGTCCTCGCGCTGCTCTTCGAGTTGCCCAACGTGCTCGAGCGCATCCGCGTACTCGCGCTCCGCCAGCGGGTTGACCGGGCCGAGCGCCTCGCGGCGCCGAGCCAGGCGCTCGAGCTTGCGCTCGATCTCCTCCCGCTCCTCGGCGGACAGAGCGTCGCGGGCCGGCTCGATCTCGCGACCGAGCGTGCGGGCGATCCGCTCCAGCTCCGCGCTCAACTCGTCGCACCGGTCGCGCAGGTGTGCGGCCTTCACCTCGGCCTCGGTGACCGAATCGCCGCTGCCGTGGAGCCTCGTCTGGAGCTCCGCCTCGGCCGTGGAACAGGCCCGAAGCTGTGCTGTCACGTCCTCCGTGTCGCCCTTGTCGAGCATCCGCCGCTCCAGGGCGGCCGAACGCTCGCCGACCGCATCGCGCACGCCCGCGACACCCTCTGCTAACGCGTCGAGTCGAGCGAGGAGCTCCGTCGTCGTGTGGATGCGCCCCTCGAGCGAGTCCTGGCGGCGCTTTCCGAGCAGGCCCTCCACCCGGCGAGCTCCGCTCGCAGCGCGCTCGGCCGCTTCACGCACCCGGGCCACCTCGGCCCCCCGCTCGCCCTCGGTGCCCGAAGCGCGGGCCCTGGCCAGCGCCTCGATCGCCTCGGCGAGCGCGGCATCGATGCGCTCGAGCCCGGATTCCACGGGATCGCCCGACCTCTCGGCGCCGTCCGTGGAGACGTCGTCGGCGAGGGCGCCGAGCGCGGTTCGCTGGCGCTCAAGCTCGCCCGCCACCTCCCCGCGGCGAAGCGAGAGCGCCTCGGCGCGAACGCTGAGCCTCTCGTGTGAGGCGCGCAGCGCCGTCAGCCGGCCCCACACCGTGGTTCGCTCGCGGTCCCTCTCCGCAAGCCGCTCCTCGATCTCCGTGCGCCGGCGATTGACCTTCGCCAGCTCGGCCTCGACGCCGTGTCGCGCCTCGCGGGCTCGGGTCGCCGCTCCCTCCGCGTGCTCGAACTCGCCACGATGCGAGCGAAGCTCGTCGGCGAGCAGGCGGACGCGCAGCTCGCCGGCCTCGCGTTCCAGGCGGGCGTGGATGTCCGCGGCCTGCGCCTGGCGCTTCAGAGGGCGCAGGCGGCTGCGCGCCTCCCGCTCGACATCCAGCGCTCGATCCAGGTTGTCCTGGGTGCGTTCCAGCTTCAGCTGCGCCCGGCGGCGGCGCTTGCGGTGCTTGCCGAGGCCGGCCGCCTCCTCGACCAGGAGCCGCCGGTCGCGGGGCTTGGAATGGACGATCTCGTCAACCCTTCCCTGGCTGATCACCGAGTGCATCTCTCGGCCCAGGTTGGCATCGGCGAGGGTCTCGATCACGTCGACCAGCCTGCAGCGTGCCCCGTTCAGCCGGTACTCGCCGTCGCCGCTTCGGTCCAGGCGGCGCCTGATGGAAATCTCGGAGAAGCCATCTCCGTCCGAGTTGTCGAGAACCACCTCCACCTCTGCGTAGCGGCGCGGCGACTCCCCATCGCCGCCCGCGAAGATCATGTCCTGCATCGTCTGGCCGCGGACCGCCAGCGGGCTCTGCTCGCCGAGCGCCCAGAGCACCCCGTCGGTGATGTTCGACTTGCCGCAGCCGTTCGGACCCACGATCACGCTCACACCGGGCGAGAACACCAAGCGGGTGCGCTCCGGGAAGGACTTGAAGCCCTTGATCGTGATCGAGCTCAGGTGCATGGGGTCGGCGCGGTTCCGAAAGGCTCGCTATCGGGTCGGACGCCTTTTGATTCGTCGGCCGGAGCCGGGTTCCTACGCCTCCAGGCGGCGGCGCGCAAGCGCCTCGGCGGCGGCGGCCTGCTCGGCCGCCTTCTTGCTGCGCCCCTCCCCCTTGCCGATCGTCTCGCCGTCGACTCGGGCGACGACCTCGAAGCTGCGATCGTGGGGCGGACCCGCCTCGTCCGTGACCTCGTAAGTCACGCGTGACCCCTCGCGGGCAAGAGACTCCTGGAGCGCGGACTTGAAGTCGAGAAGCTCGTTGGAGGCCAGCTCGATCTGCTCGGCGAAGGCGGCTGTCGTGGCCTCGGCGGTGGCCTCGAACCCGTGATGCAGGTAGCAGGCGCCGATCATCGCCTCGCACACCGACGCGACCGCCCGCTCGCTGGCGATCAGCGCGTCCGCATCGATCCCGCCCTCGAGCATGGCGGGTGCGGCGTCGCGGAGCATGGCCGGCAGGCCGAGCTGCTCCGCAACCTCAACGCAGGCGCGCCCGCTGACCGCCTGGCCGTGGATCTTGGTCAACCTCCCGATGTCGGCACGCGAGAAGCGGCGGAAGATGCGCTCGGCGACGGCGAGGCCCAGCACGGCATCGCCGAGGAATGCAAGGCGGCCGTAGGAGTCGGCGCGGTGTTCCACCCACGACGAGTGGGTCACGGCGCGGCGGCGAAGGTCCTCCGGCAGCGACTCGATCAGCTCGCCGAGCCCGGCCGGGCCCTCGGACGCTCCCCGGCGACGCGAGCGGCCGAGCCTGCGGATGCCACGCGGCATGAGCTCCTCAGGTTGGCACGCCGAGGCGTCCGGTGACGAAGTCGACAGCCTGGCCGACGGTCTCGATGCCGGCCGCCTCCTCCTCGGAGACGCTGATCTCGTAGGTGTCCTCGAGCTCCATCACGAGCTCGTAGAGGTCCAGGGAGTCCGCGTCGAGGTCCTCGCGAAGGCGCGTGGACTCCATAATCTCCTCGATCGGCACCTCGAGCTCGCTCGACAGGTGCTCGCGGACCTTCGCCAGTACCTCTTCGCGGGTCATGCAGTCTGTGTATCAGGTTCGGCGCTCGGCTCCCGGGGCTCGCGGCCAGAATCTCCGCGCAGGGCGCCTCTGCCCGCGCCCGAGCGCTCGAGGAGCGCGGCCGTCCGCTCGATTGCGCGCTCCTCGACGGCTCGCGCCGCGAGTCGCACGGCGTTCGCGATCCCGTCCGGCCCGGAGCTTCCGTGGCCCACGACTGCAACTTCGCGCAGGCCCAGGAGGATCGCTCCGCCGGTGGCGTTGGGATCCATCCGCCGGCGCAGGCCGCCCAACGCGCGGCGAAGCAAGAGGCCGCCGGTCGCCGCACGCGGCCCGCTGCGGGCGGCGGCGCGCACCGCCTCGCCCACCGTCTCCGCCGTTCCCTCGACCGTCTTCAAGACGACGTTGCCGGTGAAGCCGTCGGTCACGATCACGTCCGCCGCCTCCCCGAGGACGTCTCGTCCCTCGACGTTGCCGACGAAATGGAATCCGAGAACCGGCTGCTCTGCCCCGCCGGCCACGCGTGCTCCGTCGTCCACCGGCTGCCGTGCCCCGTGCCTTGTCAACTCTTCCAGCCGCCCATGCGCTTCCACGACGTCCCTCCGCCCCTTCCCCGGCTCCTCCCCCACCGAGAGCAGCGCCACCCGGGGCTCGCGGACGCCGAGCACCGCCTCGCTGAACGCCGCTCCGAGGTGGGCGAACTGCACGAGGTCGAGAGCGCGAGCGTCGTTGTTGGCGCCCACGTCGAGCAGCAGCGGCGGCGGCCCGGCGCGCCCGGGCACGGGGAGTTGCACCGCCAGCGCGGGGCGCCGGATCCCCTGCATGCGGCGAAGCGCGAAGAGCGCCGCCGTCATGGTCGCGCCGGTGGAGCCGGCGCTGACCAGCGCCTGCGACCGCCCCTCGGCCACGTCCCGCGCAGCCATCACCACCGACGCCTGCGGCCGCGACCGCACCGCTGAAACGGGCTCCTCCTCGTTCGTGATCTCCTCAGCGGCGGGGATCAACTCGGCGGGGTCCGCCCCTTCGAGCTCGGCAAGCGCCTCAGGGTCGCCGAATACGCGAACGCGGATCCCGTCCGCCGCCGCCGCGCGGGCGCCGGCGACGATCGCCTTGGGCCCTCGCTCGGCGCCGCGGCCGTCGAGGGCGACCGTGACCACCTATTCCTCCGCGCCGCCCGCCGTCTCCGTGGGAGCCGCCGCCTCGCCCACCTCGTGCTCGATCACCTCGCGCCCGGCGTACGTCCCGCACACCGGACAGACGCGGTGGGGAAGGCGCGGGCTGTGGCAGCGCGGGCACTCGTTCAGCCGCGGCGCGCTCACCTTGTGCGTTGCACGGCGCTTATCGCGGCGCGTGCGAGAGGTCCTCTTCTTCGGGACGGCCATGTGCGCGGAGGATGGTAGCGGCGGCTACGTGGCGCCGTAGATCGCCCGCTCCCAGATCCCACGAAGGCATCGAGGAGGGTGTCAGCACGTCTGCTACGTTGGCCCTCCTCCCATGGCTGCCACTTTGCTCGAGCTCACCCAGCAGGGCGACGTCGGAACGATCACCGACGAGTCGAAGCTCGACCGCGTCAAGCTCTTGGAGCCCCAGCAGCTCTACGAGCTGTGGGAGCGCCAGCAGTGGCTCTCGCAGGAGCTCGACTTCTCCCAGGACGTCGAGGACTGGAAGACCCTGGACGACGAGGAGCGCGAGTGGTTCGTGTGGGGGATGTCGGCGTTCTTCCTCGGCGAGGAGCGGGTGACGACCCAGTTCTCCGGCCTGGTCATGGCCTACGAGGACGAGCGCGAGGAAAGCTTCCTCGTCACCCAGCAGGTGGACGAGGCACGACACATGCAGTTCTTCGACCGCTTCTACCGCGAGGTGGTCGGCATGGACGACGCCGACCTCACGGCGCGACTGGCGAAGATGCGCGAGAACGTCAACGACGCCTTCGTCGAGCTGTTCGACAACGTCCTGGTGGACGCCTGTCGGCGCCTGATCGCCGACCCCGCCGACGTCGACGCCAAGGTCGACTTCATCACCACCTACCACCTGGTGATCGAGGGCACGCTCGCCCTCACGGGCCAGTGGACGATCACCGACTACTGGGAGAAGACCGGCAAGATGCCCGGCTTCCTCGAGGGCTTCAAGAACGTGGCCCGCGACGAGCATCGCCACATCGCCTACGGCACCTGGTACCTCAAGAAGGCCTGCGCCGAGAACGACGAGCTCAAGGCCCGCATCCGGACGTGCCTCCAAGAGCTCCTCCCCCTCGCCAGCGGCGTGCTCGTCCCGCCCGGTCAGGACCCCAACGATTGGGAGCTCCTCGGCTACACCTCGGAACAGGTCAACCGCTTCGCCTTCACCTCGCTGACGCGCCGCCTCAGGGTGATCGGCGTGCCGCTCGGCGCGCCCGAGCCCGCCGCCGCCTAGCTCCTACATCGCCTCGCCGATGCGCAGGTCGAAGCGCTCCAGGAGACCCGGGACGCTCTCCGGGTCCATCTCCAGCTCGTAGCGGGAGCAGAGCTCAGCCAGGGCCTCCGGCTCCGCCTGCGTGACGCCGCCCATGTCCACGAGCTCATCGAAGAACCTCTCGAATCCCGCCGGCGAGATGATCTCCAGGATCCGGCACGGCTCATCGCCGGCATTCCAGAAGGTGTGCCACTGCTTCCGAGGCTTGAAGACCAGGTCACCGGGACAGGCCTCCAGCACCTCGTCGCCGAGCAGCGCGCCCATCCGCCCCTCCAGGACGTAGCTGTACTCGTCCTCGCGGTTGTGCCGATGGAGCGGCGCCGCCAGCGCCCGTGGGGACATCGGGTGCTCCACGAGCGAGAACCCCTCGGCCGCCTCGGGGCCGTCGATCATGAACCTGACCCCGATACTTCCGAGGAAGCCCGCCTTCCCGTCCTTGGGCCCTACTACCTTCGCCCCCGTTGTCGCTTCCATTACCTCTCCTTTTTGGTTGAACACCACTGTTGCGCGGAATCTATACCACATATGGCCGCGTTGTGTCAATATTCATTGGACACAAATGACTGATCAAAAGCGTCCTTACCGGATGAAGCGCCGCGCGGAGTTGGAAGCCGAGACCCGCCGGCGCATCACCGAGAGCGCCGTAGAGCTGCACGGAACTCTCGGCCCCGCCTACACGTCGATCAGCGCAGTGGCCGAGCGGGCTGGGGTGCGCCGCTCAACCCTCTATCGCCACTTTCCGGACGAGGCGGCTCTGTTCGCCGCCTGCAGCTCGCACTGGGCGGCCGCCAACCCCCCACCGGACATCGGCCGCTGGACCGGCATCGACGCCCCCGATAAGCGCCTGAGGGCGGCGTTGGAGGGGATGTACGCCTACTACCGGCGTACGGAGGGCATGATGGACAACCTCCTGCGCGACGAGGCGACCATGCCCGTGGTGAAGCGAATGTTTGCCGGCTACCGCGGGTATCTCTCCGCCGCCCGTGACACGCTTATGAAAGGGAGGCGCGTCCAAGGCACCCGGCGTCGGCGCGTCGGCGCCGCGATCGGCCATGCACTCGCCTTCTCCACCTGGCGCTCGCTCGTCCGCGAGCAAGGGCTAAGCGACCGGCAGGCCGCGGACCTGATGTGTCGCACCGTCGCCGCTGCGGCGAACGGCTCGAGCACACGCTGAGCGGACGAATCACTCGCCCTCGAGCCGCCTCCGGAACGATTCGGCGGGCTCCACCGTGGCGCCCGCGGCTCGGACCCGATCCGCGAGCCAGCGATCCGAGGTGGCCACACGGACCTGGGCGGGGTCGGGGTCGGCCCTAAGGCGACGGACGATCTCGTCGTCCGCGGAGTCGGGGCGGGGCCGCGGTGCGTGGGCGACCTCGACCACGGGGGACGCGATCGGCGGCGACGGGGGGCGCTCGAAGACGACTGTGACGTCCTCGCCGCTACCCGCAACCCAGCGCTCGAGCAGGTCGACCAGGCGCACCATCGCCGCGTGCCGGTCCTTCCACCACGCGTCGGGCCGCGTCCCGATCACGTTCATCCCGTCGACGAGCCAGCGCACCGAAGCTCGCGGACGCCGCTCAGCGGTTTGGGCTGCCGGTCACCTTGCCCTCCGGCCCCCAAACCTCCTCGCTCCAGTGCTGCTCCACCTGCGGCGCGGAGAAGAAGCCGATGACGCGCAGATCCTGCGAGCCGGTGTTGCGGAGATCGTGAAACGTGCCCTCGGTGAGCACCACGACGTCGCCCGCCTTGAGGGGCTTCGGCCCCTCGTCGAGGAGCAGATCGCCGCTGCCTCCGAGGATGAACTGCGTCTCCTCGGCGGTGTCCGTGTGCCGACCCAGTCGCTTGCCGGGTGGGATCGCGAAGTAGATCACGGTCGACTTCTCCGCACCCGAACCGCCATAGGCGAAGAAGCCGCCGACCCACTCGGCGTCGTCCGTCGTGCTCGAAGTGAGGTCGACGGTCTCTACGTCGTCAACGTTGAGAGGGTCCATCTGCGTCCTTCCTGGGAGCTTGCCGGTACGCGTCGCACGGGATCCTCCCACAGGCGGGGTGTGCTCCCGGCGCGGCAAACCCGCAGCCTCAGTCCTGCTTCAGCTCGCGGAGCTTCGCCCAGCGCGGGTCCGGTGCGCTCTCGTGCCGATGAGCCTTCGGATCGACGTCGTTGAGGGATGCCCCGCATACCGCGCACAGCCCCTTGCATTCCGGCCTGCACAGAAGCTGAAGGGGAAGTGCCAGGGCTAGTGCGTCGTGGACCCACGAGCTGAGGTCGAGCTCGTCGCCGTCGACGTATGGGCTGCGCAGCTCCTCGTCCTCACTGGGGGGCTGGTCGACTTCGCGAGCGTCCAGCTCCACGGGGACGTCGGCATCGGCCAGACAGCGCATGCACGGCCCCGAGACGTGCACCGTCGCCCGCACCCGCAGCGCATAGCCGGCGGGCGTTCGCGAGAGATCGAGGCGAGCGGGAACCACGCCCTCGGCGACGGCGTAGGACTGCCCACCGAGCTCGAGCTCGCCGGGATCGACGTCCACGTCCAGACGCCGCCCCGCGCCGGGACGAAGCGCGAAACGGGCCAGGTCGATGCTGTTATATCCCGCTGCCACTCCGAATTCGAGGTTAGCGGCCGCGCGCCGCTTCCTCGGCGGCACTCGACATGAACGCGCAGTTCCACATGAACCCCGAGACCTACCTGGACGAGATCCGGGCGAACCTCCCCCGGTACGACGAGCTCCAGGAGGCCGCGATCGACGCTATCCCATTCCCGCCGGGGCGCGTGCTCGAGCTCGGGATCGGCACCGGGGAGACGACGCGCCGCCTCCTCGAGCGCTATCCCGACGCCGAGGTGACCGGGCTCGACTCACAGCCAGAGATGGTCTTCAGGGCGCGCGAGCTGGGGATCGAGGTGCGCCTGGCGCGCATGGAGGACCCGCTGCCCGATGGGCCGTGGGACCTCGTGATCTCGGTGCTCTCCGTGCACCACCTCGACGCAGATCAGAAGCGCGACCTGTTTCGGCGGGTGCGAGAGCAATCGCGGGCGCTCGTGCTCGGCGACCAGGTCACAGCCGCGGTCCACGCCCTTCCGCCCGAGCCGGGCGTCGATTTCCTCGAAACCGCCGGCGACCTCGCCCAGTGGTGCGGCGGCGAGATCGTCTGGGAGGCCGATGACCTCGCCGTGATCAGGGCCACCTACGACTGAGCCCGCGGAAAGCGGGCTCGTCGCAAGCCGTCCGGGGACGGCACTCGCCTGTTG
>WNFU01000904.1_pt1 | contig 41956 bp, 40 predicted proteins | sample 5400121 | NCBI WGS metagenome assembly WNFU01 (sample SAMN13153360, study PRJNA577476) | soil metagenome | isolation source: 100 cm soil or saprolite under grassland replicate 1 | place: USA:California | collected 2016-06-15
CGACCGGGAGGCGATGTCCAGCGCATTCCGGCTCGTGCAGGAGGGCGACCTCGGGAACGCCGCGGCGGTCGCCCGGCCCCTCGGCTACGAGGTCCGGCCCTTCACCGACACCGCGACCGGCACCCACCTGGTGCTCCTCCAGCGCGTCGCAGGCCACCGCTCACGCGGCTGGGGGCTGTTCGTGTGGTCGCCCGGTTCGTCCAGCCGGCTCGTGGTGGAGGTGGCGCATCCACTCGACGACATCGACACGCCCCCTGTGGGAGTCGAGACGTTCCGCGTCGCCGGCGCCCGCGCCCTCCTGGTGGCGGGGGCCAGCCGGTTCGCCGGCACGAATGGCTCCGCCGACGTGGCCCACGCGCCGGAGACCGTGTTCGAGGCCGTTCACCGGACCCTGGTCGATCCCCGGACGGTCGTGTTCGAGCCTCACGGATTCGAGGCGGCCCGGCACGCCGACTACGGCGACGTGGTCGTCTCCTCCGGGGCGTTCCCCCCGGGGCCGGCGGCCCGGGCCGTCGCCGCGGCGCTCACGTCCGGCGGGCTCACGGTGTGCCTGTACGACGGGCTGCACTGCAGCATGCTCGGGGGGACGACCAACGTCCAGGGCGCCTCGACGAGAGCCGCCGGCGGGGAGTTCCTCCACGTCGAGATGGCCCCGTTCATGAGGGCCGACCCGCGGACCCGCTCCGGCTCCGTCCCGGGCTCGTTCTCCAGGGCCACGTTCGGCAGCAGCCGGTCCAGCCACTTCGGGAGCCACCAGTTCCACTTGCCCAGCAGGCGCATCGTGGCCGGGACCAGCACCACCCGGACCACCGAGGCGTCGATGAACACGGCGAATGCCAGCCCGAACCCCATGGCCTTGATCGGGAGCAGCGAGGCGAACGCGAACGCGCCGAACACCGTGATCATGATGGCCGCCGCGCTGGTGATGATGGCGGCGGTGTGCTCCAGGCCCCACCCCACGGCCTCAGTGTTGTCGCCGGTCTTCAGGTACTCCTCGCGCACCCGGGCCAGCAGGAACACCTCGTAGTCCATCGACAGCCCGAACAGGATGCAGAACAGGAACAGCGGCAGGAACGATTCCAGGTGCCCTGCCGGGTCGAAGCCCAGGAGCGAGGCCAGATGGCCGTCCTGGAACACGAACACCAGCACGCCGTACACAGCGAGCACCGACGCCGTGGTCATCAGCACGGCCTTCAGCGGCAGCAGCAGCGAGCGGAAGAACACCATCAGCACGATGAACGACAGCAGCATGACCAGGGCCACCACCGGCACCAGCGCGCTCGCCACCGCGTGGTTGATGTCGGTGTTCAGCCCCGGGTCGCCCCCGACGAACGCCGTGATGCCAGTCGGGGCCGTTCTCGCCACGAGGTCGCGGAGGTCGTCGACCAGCGCGTTCGACTCGTCCGACTGCGCCCCGTGCCGGTTCACCACCAGCACGAGCGTCTCGGTGCCGTCGCCCGCTACCAGCGGCGACGCGATGCTCACGGCGAGCGGGCTGTTCACGAAGCCCTTGGCCTGCTCCTTCGTCTGGTCGGGGCAGACGTCGGGCGGGCAGATCGTGGCGAGCGACCGGACCCCGTTCGGCACGACCTCGTCGAGCTGCTGGATCTGGCGGGACAGGTCGTAGATGTAGTCGAACCCGTGGGTGGTCACGCCCTCGGGGTCCTGCACCAGGATCTGCACCGGGGCGATCTGGCCCTCGCCGAAGCCCTGGGGCGGCGGCTTGGCCACGAGCTCGGCGGCCCGGCGGGGGATGGAGTCCGCCGGCAGGATCGACGGCCCCGAGGACCCCAGCCGCATGTGCAGGGCCGGCGTCGCCAGAAGCAGGAGGATGGCCACGCAGCTCACCAGGAACACCCACGGCCGCCGCATGACCGTCATGGCCCACCGATGCCACAGGCGGCTCTCGCTGGCGGGCTTGCGGCGGATGCGGACGCGCTCGATGTTCCTCCCGATCAGGCCGATCAGCGCCGGGAGCAGCGTGAGCGCGGCGGCCACGGCGAACGCCACCGTGATCATCGCGCCGAAGCCCATCGACTTGAAGGCCTGGACGTTCACGAGCTGGGTGCCGGCCAGGGCCACCACGACGGTGAGCCCGGAGACGAACACGGCCTTCCCGCTGGAGGCCATGGCCAGGGGGATGGCGTCCTGGATCGCGCGGCCCCGGCGGGTCTCCTCCCGGTACCGGGTCAGGATGAACAGCGAGTAGTCGATCCCCACGCCGATCCCGATCATCGACGCCACGTTCTCCGTGAAGATCGACACCGTGGTCGTGGCGGCGATGATCGACAGGACCCCGAACGAGATCAGCAGCGAGAACAGGGCCATGGCCAGGGGCATCCCGGCCGCCACCAGTGACCCGAACGCCAGGAGCAGGATCACGATGGCCAGCGGGAACGCGATGGTCTCGGCCCGGCTGAGGTCCTCCGTCGTGGTCTGCGAGAACTCGTGGTAGAAGGGCCCCGCCCCGGTCAGCATCGCGGCGCCCGTCGAGCCCTGGAAGTTCGGATCGTCCGCGACGACCTCATCCACCCGGGTCTGCAGCTCCTCCGCGTACGTCAGCGCGGTGTTCTGCGTGCCGCCCAGGCTGACCCGGGCCGTCACCAGGTGCCCGTCCTGCGAGATGGCCGTCGACCCCGGTGGCGCCGGATGTTGCCGGTCGAACGGGTTCGCCACGCCCACGACCTCCCGGAAGCCGTCGTCGGTCGGCTTCCGGATGTCGGCGGCGATGCGGTCGAACACCACCGCGAAGTCGCACTGCCCCGTGGCGCACGCGGGGTCGTTCGCCGAGATCGCCGTGGACCGCAGGACCAGGGAGTCGGTGAGGTCGGACTGCTGGAAGTCCTCCTTGAGGGCCTGCCGGACCCGGTCGGACTGCGATCCGGGGACCTCGAACCCCCCCTGGGACAGGCGGTCCGACAGCTTCGCCACGAACGGGAACGCGAGGGCGAGGAGCACCAGCCACCCCGCGAGCAACGGCCACCGCCGGCGGTACGCGAACCCTCCCAGCCGGTAGAACCTCGTCCGCTCCTGCCCGCTCCCTCCGTCCCGGCTCATTCGCTCCTCCCGCCCGCTCGCGTGATCCGCCGTCCCTTCCACATCGAACCCCTCACGACGGATAATCCGACCGGAGCGAGGCGCCCGGGAAGGACCCCAACGTGGACGAGTTCGATCTGGACAAGTATCTCAGGGCTTCGAAGAAGGTCGATCTTTCCGGCGTTCAGTGGGACCGGGTGGCCGAGCACCCGCTACCGCCCGATGAGGCCCGGTGTCTGGCCTACATGATGGACATCGAGTCGCACACGGTCATCTACCTGCGCGACCTGCTGTCCACCCGAGCCGCGAACGAGCCCGACGTGACCGCGTTCCTGGCGTGCTGGGTGTACGAGGAGCTGTGGCACGGCGAGGCCTTCAGCCGGTTCCTTGGCGAGGCCGGGTACGAGCTGGCCCCGGACCGGGAGCGGGTGTGGGGCGACGCGCCGTTCCCGTCCCGGTACGGCCGCAACTCGTGGATCCGGGAGCGGCTGGGGGGGAAGGGCTACGCGTCGCACATCGGGAGCATGGTCGGCTCGGCGCTGGTCAAGGACTTCGTCGCGGTGCACATGACGTGGGGCGCGGCGAACGAGCTGTCCACGCTGATGAGCTACCACCGGCTCATCGCGAAGTCGCAGCATCCCGTGCTGGTGCAACTGCTCCAGCGGATCATCAAGGACGAACGGCGGCACTTCGCGTTCTACCGGTCCCAGGCCCGGATGCGCCTGGCCCGCTCCAAGCAGGCTCGGACCGTGACCCGGTGGGTCATGGACCACGTGTGGGCCGTGGTGGGGACCGGCGTGCGACCCCAGGCCGAGACCGATCACGTGGTCGTGCACCTGTTCGGTGACGCCGACGGCCTGGAGGCGGCGAAGGAGATGGATCGGATGATCTCCGAGCTCCCCGGCCTGGAGGGCCTCACGGTCATGCAGGACGCCAGGAAGGCGACGTTCCGCCGCATGCGCGGAGCCGAGCGACGGGCGGCGGGCGCTCCTCCCGTTCGTCGAGGCGCGGAACGCCCCAGCGCGATGCCGTTCGCCGCCCTCCGCCAGTAGCCGGATTCGCGCGGGCGCAGGCGGTCCGGGCGGCTAGCCGGCTTCCCGAGCCTCCGCCTTGTTCGGGGCCGGCGTGCCCGGAAGGTGCAGGAGGTTGCGCACGTCCACGACCCCCGCCACCTCGCGGACCTGGCTCACGAGGGCGTCGATGTCCTCCGGGGTGGCCAGCTGGCCCCTGAGCTCGACCATGCTGTCCACCACGGTGACGTTCACGTTCCCCTTGGGGAGGTTCGGGGAGAACGCCTCGGACTCGATCCGGTCCTTGAGCGTGAGGTCGTCGACGTCGACCTCCTCCGGCGTGCGGTGGGCGAGCTTCTGGCCGACCCCCCTGATCTGGCCGGCTCGGTAGCGCCCCTCCCGTTCGAGCCGCCGGCCGGTTCGCCGGGTCATGGCCCCGATCCGGTCCACCAGCCGGTGTCTACGGGCCTTGCCCCGGTTGGGGTCGAAGAAGTACTGGGCCACCGCGCCCATCGCGGTGCCCGCCGCGAATGTGCGAATCCGGGCCATGGCGCTTCCTCCTTGCTGCCGTGGTCGATACTCCCCCTCCATGCCGTGCCTACCCGAGGATGTGGCCGCCAAACGGGCCCGGCCCCCGTTTGGCGAACGAGCGGGCGCCGGGGGCCGTGTGCCAGACTTCGGCCGTGCCTCGACGTTCGGCGAAGGACGGTGCCGCCTCCCCGGTCGAGGAAGTGATCGACCGGCTGTACTCGCTCGATCCCGAGGCGTTCACCGGGGAGCGGAACGCGGCGGCGAAGCGACTCCGGGACGACGGGGATCGGGAGGCATCGGACCTCGTCAAGGGTCTGAAGAAGCCGACGGCGGCCGCCTGGGCCGTCAACCAGCTGTCCCGGCGCGCTCCGAAGCATGTGGACGAGCTGCTCGAGGCCGGAACGGCGTTGCGGTCCGCGCAGCGGGCGGCCCTCTCCGGCAAGGGGAAGGGGACGCTTCGCGAGGCCACCCAGCGGCGGCGGCAGGCGGTGGCTCGGCTGCTCGATGAGGCGACGGCGATGTTCCGTGAGGCCGGGCGGAGCCCGACGCCCCACGTCGACGCCATCCGCTCCACGCTCGAGGCCGCGGGGACCGACGAGGAGACCGGCCAGCAGGTCCGCGCCGGACGGTTGGCGAAGGAGGTCGAACCCCTCACCGGGTTCGGCGACATCTCCCCGTTCGAGGTCCTGGCCGGCGGAAAGGATGCGGGATCGACGGAGGCCGCAACGGCGAAGGAGCCCAAGGAGGAGCACGCAGCGGACCGGAGAGTCCGTGAACGGCTCGAAGCCAAGGTGGCGAGGTCGGAGGACGCCGTGATGGCCGCCCGCGAAGCGGCCGCCGAAGCCCGCCGCGATGCCGACGCCACCGCGAAGGAGGTCGACCGTCTGGAACGGGAGCTGCTCACTGCCCGCCGCCGAGCCGACCGCGCCGCGAAGGCAGCGTCCGCCGCCGAGACGAAAGCTCAGAAGGCCGACGAGGCCCTCGCCCAGGCTCAGGCCGACCTCGACGCGGAGTCCTGACGCCCGGGCCCGGGACGGAAGAAATCCGCGCCGGGGCGATGATTCCCGCCTCGGCCGGCGGTCTGATGGAGTGAAGGGCAGGAAGGAGGACCACCATGTCGAGGCTGGTCAGGCAGTTCACCGCCACCCTGCAGAAGAGCCCCAGCAAGGGCGGCTGGACCTACGTGGTGATGCCGGACTCGGTGGAGTTCTTCGGTACCCGCGGTCTGGTGAAGGTGAGGGGCACGGTCGACGGCCACCCCTTCCGCAGCTCCTTCATGGCCATGGGCGACGGCACCCACAAGCTCCCCATCAAGGCCGACGTCCGCAGGCAGATCGCGAAGGAGGCGGGCGACACGGTCACGGTCCGCCTGGAGGAGCGCCTCACCGACAGAACCGAGACGTGATCGATCGGGTCGGGTCCAACGAGCAGGAAGGGGCGGAAGGAGTGACCGAGTCCCTGAACAGCGTCGGTGCCATCACCATGTTCGTCGAGGATCCACAGCGGTCGAAGGCGTTCTACGAGGACGTCTTCGGCGTGCCGGTGATCCACGAGGACGAGAACGCCGCGGCATTCAGGTTCGAGAACATGATCGTCAACCTGTTGAGGACCGAAGCGGCCCGCGAGCTCATCGATCCCGGAACCGTCGCCGGTCGGGAAGCGGGATCGCGCTACCAGCTCACCATCTGGGTGGACGACGCGGACGCGGTGTGCGCGGATCTGGCCACCCGCGGCGTGACTCTCCTCAACGGCCCGCAAGACCGCGAATGGGGGATGCGAACCGCCGCCTTCACCGACCCCGACGGCCACATCTGGGAGGTCGCGGCGAAGCTCCCCGACGCCGAGGGTTCGTAGCCGCATCGCCGGCGCGGCAGCTCTCGATGGGTCGACCTATCAGGTGGCCCCAGCGTCAGGGGCGGGTGCGACGGGCGCTGTTGCCGGGATGGGACCGTTGGAGCTGGGGATGGCGCCGGGGAAGTTCCAGGCTTCCTGGAGACGGTCGACGGGCCACCGTTCGCGCTGCTTGATGGCGAGCTTCTCCATGAGGGCGATCGCGGCGGGGTCCTCCTCGGCGGCGCGCCATTCGACCACGCCGGCCTCCACGGCCCGGCGCCAGATGTCGAGGCCCCGGTCGGTGCGGACGATGACCAGGGACCAGCCCTCCTTCTGACCGAGCCCGCCGAACGAGATGTCGGCGTGCTCGGCGGCGAAGTCGGGGCAGCTCGTGCACCCGGGGCGGCTCCACTGGCGGGCCTCCTTCAGGGCGATGTCGTGGACCTCCCCGTCGGTCGTGTACACGATGACCTTGCCCTTCACGTTGATCCGGGCGATGTCTTCGAACTTCACCCCGAGCTCGTCGTGGATCTTGTGCTGCATCAGCCCGTCGTACGTGAACGTCTTCGAGCACAGCAGCCCGAACGTCCACTCGATCTTCCTGCGCCACTTGGCCACCCGGCGGGACTCGAGCGCGCCGGTGACGCTGGCCATGCAGGACATCCCCACCAGGGCCATCTTCGACAGGCCCCGGTTCGCCCCCTCGATCAGCGCCAGCGGGTTCGCCGAGTACGTGTAGCGGGAGCCGGCCGTGGCGAGCACGCCGGCCACGTCCGTCACCACGGTCGGTTCCGCGTCCCAGGGCCGTTCGTCGGAGAGCTTCGAGGTGCACGCGCCGTCGATCTGCCCGGTCTCCAGCCCCCACACCAGCAGCGCCGAGACCACGCCGCCGTCCTGGCCCACCGCCAACACCCGGCGGTCATGGGCCCGGGCCAGCACGATCGACTGGTGGACCCCGATGACCTCGTCGATGGAGCGGGTCCGGCCGAACAGCATCCGGTCGATCTCGGGTTCCCATTCGCGGAACCGGGGGCACGCCCGGGTGCAGATGTCGCACCCCTTGTCGCCGTGCGTGCAGTGGTCCTCCGGGCCCTCCTCCAGGTGGAACGGCCGGTACGCGCCGTTGTGGCCCTTCCCGTCGTTGTGGTCGTAGCCCAGGACGTGGAACGGGCACACCACCACGCACGCCGAACACCCGGTGCACAGCCCGGAGGTGACGACCTCGTGGTGCAGGTCGCGCCACTGGGTCTTGTCGGCGGAGGAGGGCACGGCGCGACAGTATAGGAACCGGGGACCAATATGTGAGGTAGGCGAAGGTCCCTGTGCACGAGGGTCGAAGTGCCCCCTGGACGCCCGGCGAGCGCAAGCCGGCCCCATGTCTCGCCCGTAGTACCCGAAACCCTTCCCTGCGAGCACGAAGGAGGAACCGGCATGCGGCGATGGATCGGGCTCATGGCCCTGGGCACGGCGGTGCTGCTGCTCGGGGCGGCCTGCAGCAGCTCCTCGGACGAGGAGAAGGGCGGCACGATCACCATCAACGGCGACAAGGCGAACGACCACGGGACCAAGGACGTCTCGGGCAACAGCTTCGAGCTGGAGGCCGACAACGACGGCAGCGACTTCTACTTCGACCCCACCACGCTGAAGGGCTCGCCCGGCGCGAAGGTCACCCTCACGGTCGGGAACGAGGGCGACGTCAAACACAACTTCACGCTCGAGGACCAGGGCGTGGACGAGGACGTCGACGCCGGCGAGGACGTGGAGGTCACGGTGACGTTCCCGCAGTCCGGGACCCTGGAGTTCTACTGCAAGTACCACCGGACCCAGGGGATGGTGGGTCAGCTCCAGGCCTCGTAGCGCCCGCCGTTCGGCGGGCGGCGTCCGTCAGATCGCGAAGGACTTGCCGCAGGTGCACTCGTGGGTGGCCTGCGGGTTCACCACCTTGAGGCCGCCGCCCAGGAGCTGGTCGCGGAACTCCAGCGTGGAGCCCCTCAGGATCGGGGCGCTCCGAGGATCCACCAGGACCCGGAGGCCGTGAGCCTGGAGGACCTCGTCGGTGTCGGCCGCTGAGTCCTCGAGCGCCATCTCGTACTCGAACCCGTCGCAGCCGCCGGCCACCACGCGGATCCGGAGGGAGGCCTCGGGCTTGCCCTCCCGCGCGGCCACGGCCAGCACCCGCCGGGCGGCGGGCTCGGTGATCTCGAGTGTCGGCGTCGTGGTTTCAGTGCTCACGTCGTCCATGATACGAGCGCACGAAGGAGTGTCCGCGATTGGATCTGGGAGCGGGTGACCGCCGACGTCGCCACCACCGGCTTCCTGAAGACGCCGAACGCGGGCTCAGTCCGGAGCGATGGACTCCACGCGGTGGTGTTCCTCCATGCCGGCCAGCTCGCGGAAGACCCAGCGGAGGGACTCGGAGAGCGTGGGGTACGCGTGGATGGTGGTGCCGAGATCGGCGGCGGTGACGTGTCCGGCCATGGCGGCGGCCACCTCGTGGATCATCTCGCCGGCGTGGTCGCCGACGAGGTGGCCGCCGAGGAGCTCCCCGGTGCGCGTGTCGGATACGAGCTTCACCAGCCCCGCCGGGCGGCCCTCGATCACCGCGCGTTCGTTGTCGTCGAACCGGGCCATGGCCACGTGGATGTCGTACCCGGCCTCCCGGGCTTCGGGTTCGGTGAGGCCGACGCTCGCCACCTCGGGCTCGCAGAACGTGACCCGGGGGACGATGCGGTAGTCGCGGACCCGCTTCGCGCCCAGGATGTCGGCCACCACCAGGCCGGCCTCGTAGTCGCCGACGTGGGTGAACAGCAGCTCGCCGGTGGCGTCCCCGCAGGCCCAGATGCTCTCCGCGGTGGTCCGAAGGGTCGGCCCCAGGAGCGGCCGCCCCCGGTCGTCGAGCTCGATCCCCGCCCGGGCCAGTTCGTGGACACCGAACGTGGGCCGCCGTCCCGCCGCCACCAGGACCTCCTGCGCCTCGACGGTGTCGCCGCCGGCCAGGGACAGCCGCCACCGGCCCTTCGAATGCGACGCCTTCGTGATCTCCACGCCGGTCAGGAAGCGGATTCCCTCGGCCTCCAGCGGCTCCTGGAGCGCCTCGGACACGTCGGGGTCCTCATTCGGCACGATCCGGGGGGCGGTCTCCAGCACGGTGACCTCCGCGCCGAACCGGCGGTAGATCGTGGCGAACTCGATCCCCACCGCTCCGGAGCCGATCACCGCGAGCGACGACGGCACCTCGGTGGGCGCCCAGATGGCCTCCTTGTTCGTCCAGTACGGCCCGTCCGCCAGGCCCTCGATGGGGGGCAGGGTGGCCTCGCTCCCGGTGGCCAGGACGATGCTGTCGGCCTCGAACAGGGTGCCGTCCGAGGCCTCGAGGTAGTGCTCGCCGACCAGCCGGACCTCGTCCATCACCACCCGGACCCCGCGGTCCTCGAACGGCTTCGGGCCCTCGCCGGACTGGGAGGCGATGATCCGCCGGACGCGGTCCATCACGGCCCCGAAGTCGATCTCCAGCCCCTGCACGCGGACGCCGAACCGCTCCCCGTCGCGGGCCGCGGCCGCCACCCTGGCGCTGGCCAGCATGGCCTTGGTGGGCACGCAGCCATAGTGGTTGCACTCCCCGCCCAGCTTGTCGCGTTCGGCGATGGCCACCCGGAGGTCGCCCCGGCCGCCCAGCGAGAACGCCACCTCTGAGCCCGCGCCCCCGCCACCCACCACGAACACGTCGAACCGCTCCGTCGCCATGGCGCGAGACTATCGAACGGACCGACACCACCCCTCGGCTACCATGGCCGGCAGAAGTCATGCCGTCCTTCCCGAAGCCGTCGTCCCGGCCCCACATCGCCTCCACCCTGCGGGCGGCCCTTCCGCAAGCTCCGGGCCCTCTCCCCGAGGGGTTCGGCCGACCGGCCGGGGTGTTGCTCCCGCTGATGGCCGGCCCCGAGCCGCCGTCCGTGGTGTTCACCGAACGCACGGCCCACCTGCCGCGCCACGCCGGAGAGATCTCGTTCCCGGGCGGGATGCCCGATCCCGGAGACGACGAGCTGCAGTCCACGGCCCTCCGGGAGACCCAGGAGGAGATCGGCGTGGACCCCGAGGAGGTCGAGGTCCTCGGCGTGCTCGAGCCGCTCCCCACGTTCGTCACGGGCATCCTCATCGTGCCGTTCGTGGGCCTGCTCCTCGAGCGGCCCGCGTTCGCCCCGAACCCCGGAGAGATCGCGGAGATCATCGAGGTGCCGCTCGCCCGCCTCGATGCCGTGGAGGCCCAGATGGAGTGGAACCGGGACGGCCGGACCTGGATCGGCTTCTCCTACGAGGTGGACGGGAAGACCATCTGGGGAGCCACCGGGCGGATCCTCAAGGGATTCCTGGACATCGTTCGAAAGGAGGCGCCGTGGATGCTGAGCGCGCCGGCGGCATGAGCGACGAACCGGCGGCGCAGGTCGCCGACCCCACCGACCCCAGCGTCCGAGAGCTCCGGGCCATCCTGGGGGACGCGCACACCATCGCGGTGGTGGGGCTGTCGTCGGACCCCATGCGGGAGTCCTACGACATCGCCGCGTTCCTCCAGGAGCGCGGGTACCGGATCATCCCGGTGAACCCCAGGGAGACCGAGGTGCTGGGGGAGAAGGCGTACCCCACGCTGAGGGACGTCCCCGAGCCCATCGACGTGGTGGACGTGTTCCGCCGGGCGGAGCACACGCCGGAGGTGGCGCGGGAGGCGGTGGAGGTCGGGGCGAAGGTGCTGTGGCTCCAGAGCGGCATCGTGAGCGACGAGGCCTACCGGATCGCGTCGGAGGCCGGCCTCGACGTGATCATGGGCGTGTGCATCCGGACGGCCAGGCGGCGAGTGGAACGGGAGGCCAGCTGACATGCAGCAGTGGGAGTACTTCGTGGGACCGCTGTTCGAACACAACCCCGGCGAGATCCTCAACACGTTCGGCCAGGACGGCTGGGAGCTGGTGACGGTCCTCCAGATCGAGAATCCCCAGGGGGGCCGCTCGCTGGTGGCCTACCTGAAGCGGCCCCGGTCGTAGGCGCCGGTTTCGGGTCCGAACCGTCGCGGGCGGGGGCGGGCCGCAACCTTTCCGTAAGGCCCCGTGCCTACAATCGAACCGTGTCGAGCCCTGTTCGCGTGCTGGTCGTGGACGACGAGGAGATGGTCCGCGACGTCCTCACCCGGTACCTCGAACGGGACGGCTTCGCGGTGGAGACGGCGGCCGACGGGGTCGCCGCCCTCGCCGCGCTGGGCCGGGAGGCGCCGGACGTCGTGCTGCTCGACCTGATGCTGCCTCGCGTCGACGGGCTCGAGGTGTTCCGCAGGATGCAGGGGAGCTCCGGTCCGGCGGTGATCATGCTCACCGCGCGGGGCGACGAGACGGACCGCGTGATCGGCCTCGAGCTGGGGGCGGACGACTACGTCACCAAGCCGTTCTCGCCACGTGAGGTCGTGGCCCGGGTGAAGGCGGTGCTCCGCCGGTCGTCCCAGGCGCCGCACGGCACCGGCGCCGATCCGGGGCCGCTGGAGTTCGGGGAGCTCCGCATCGACCCCGCGGCCCGAGAGGTCACCCGGGCCGGGAAGCGCATCCGGCTCACGCCCAAGGAGTTCGACCTGCTGCTGCTCCTGGCCTCGCGCACCGGTCACGTGTTCTCGCGGATCCAGCTCCTCGACGAGCTGTGGGACTTCGCCTTCGACGGCGATCCCTCCACGGTGACGGTCCACGTTCGCCGGGTTCGGGAGAAGATCGAGCGCGTTCCCTCCGCGCCGCGCCACCTGGTCACGGTGTGGGGCGCCGGCTACCGGTTCGACCCATGATCCGCGCCGGATCCGGGTCGCGGCCACCCGGGAGCGCCCGGGTCCGGTGGGGGTCGCTCGCGCTGGTCCTGGCCGTCGCGGTGGCAGGTGCGGCCGCATCGCTGGCGGCCGGCGCGGCGAGCGGGATGCACCGGTCCGCCCTGGCCCACCTGGCCGCGCTGCTGATCCCGGCCACGGTCGTGACCGTGGTGACCGTCGCCGCCACCGGGCCCCTGCTCGTCCGGGCCGGCGTCCGCAGCCGGCTCCTGGCGGTGTCCATGATCGGGACGCTGACCGCGGTGGCCAATCTCGTCGTGCTGGCCGCCCTGATGTTCGTGGATGGACACGACGTGGTGTCCCTGGCGGTCCTGGTGGCCTACTCGGCCGCGGCCGGCGCGGGAGCCGCGTTCGTGGCGGGCCGGTCGACCTCCGCCGCCATCGGACGCCTGGCCCGGACCGCCCGGGCGCTGGCCGAGGGGGACCTCGGGGCCAGGGTCGGCCCGCTGGACGCCGAGCGGGAGCTCGTCTCACTGGGCGCCGACCTCGATCAGATGGCCGGCCGGCTCCAGCAGGCCGTGGAACGGGTCCGGGAGGTGGAATCGCGCCGCCGCGACCTGGTCGTGGCGGTGTCCCACGACCTCCGGACCCCGCTGGCCAGCCTCCGGGCCATGGTCGAGGCCGTCGACGAGGGCGTGGTGGAGGACCTCCCCACGCTCCGCCGCTACTCCGCGGAGATGCGCCGGTCCGTCGGAACGCTGTCCACCCTGGTGGACGACCTGTTCGAGCTGGTGCAGCTCGACGCCGGGGCCATCGAACGCGAGACGCAGCGGGCCCGGGTGGAGGACGTCATCCGCGCCGCGCTGGAGGCGTGCCGGGCCGGCGCGGACGCCAAGCGCCTCGACGTGCGGACGGCCATCACCGCGCCGGGGGCATGGTGCTCGCCGCGCATGGTCCGGGTCCTCCAGAACCTGCTGGTGAACGCGATCCGTCACACCCCGCCCGACGGCACCATCACGATCGAGGCCGAACGGCGCCCCGGGTCGCTCCTGCTGGCGGTGGCGGACACCGGTGAGGGGGTCCCGGAGGAGGCCCGGGACCACATCTGGGAGCCGTTCTGGCGGGGCGACCCGGCGCGGGCCGAACCCGGCTCCGGCCTCGGCCTCACGCTCAGCAAGCGCATCGTCGAAGCGCTGGGGGGCACCATCGAGGCCGGCGGCGGGGAGCCCATCGGGGCCCGGTTCGCCGTCACCCTCCCCTCGGCCTGACCCGCCGCGGGCGCATCCGCGGTCCACTGTTCACCAGCCGGGTGCTCGAGCCGCGTTCATCACCCGTTCCGAAATCCGCAAGCGGCCCGCAATCCCCCCGCCTCTACGTTCGGTTCGTCGATGCCCGCCGGAACGGACGGGAGGTGGTGCCGGAGCCGACACGGGTCTCGAGCCAGCTTCGAACGAACGAGCAACGACCGAGAGGAGGAACCGGATGCGATTTCGATCGAGGATGCGACTGCTCGTCGCGGCGGCATCCGTGGCGCTGGCCGCGGTGGCGTTCGTCCAGGGGCCCAGTGCCTCGGCGGCGGATGGCGGCGGCGCGGTGTACGTGCTGACCAACCAGTCGGCCGGCAACGCGGTACAGGTGTACGAGCGTGCGCCGGACGGCTCGCTGGCGTTCTCGGGCGCGTTCCCCACCACCGGGACCGGAACGGGCGCCGGGCTCGGGAGCCAGGGGGCGCTTGTGCTGAAGGGGACCCGTCTGTTCGCCGTGGATGCGGGGTCGAACCAGATCTCCGACCTCTCCGTTGGCGGCGGGGGCCTGACCCTCAGCCACCTCGACACCGTCGGATCGGGCGGCGTGACTCCGATCAGCGTCACGGTGAAGGGAACCCTGCTCTACGTCCTGAACGCGGGCGACGGGTCGAACGCGGGCAACATCACCGGGTTCCGGATCCGCGACGACGGCCGGCTCCACGCCATCCCCGGGTCCACCCGGCCGCTCTCCGCGGATTCCGCGGGGCCGGCGCAGGTGCAGTTCAGCCCGAATGGCGGCCTCCTCATCGTCACGGAGAAGGCCACGAACCTCATCGACACCTACACGGTGAGCGCATCGGGGCTCGCCTCCGGACCGACCACCCACCCCTCCGCGGGACAGACTCCCTTCGGCTTCGACGTCCGGGGGAAGCGGCTGTTCGTGAGCGAGGCCTTCGGCGGGGCCCAAGACGCGAGCGCGATGTCCTCGTACCACATCGGGGACGGCGGGGCGCTGCACGTGATCAGCGCCAGCGTGCCCACCACCGAGACCGCCGCGTGCTGGGTGGTCGTGACCACCAACGGCCGGTACGCGTACGCGACGAACACCGGAAGCGCCAGTGTCTCCGGCTACCGGGTCCGGCCGAACGGCGCCGTCCGGTTGCTCGACGCCGACGGCACGACCGGGAACACGGGCGGCGCCCCGATCGACGCGGCCGTGTCCGCCGGCAGCGAGTTCCTGTACACGAACGACTCCGCGGGGCACGACATCAGTGCCTTCCGGATCCACCGGGACGGGAGCCTGACGCCGGTCGCCGGCGCGAGCGGGCTGCCCGCGGGCGCCGTCGGCCTGGCCGCACGGTAGGAAGACCCCCCGGCGGGTGCGGCTGCCGGCTCCATGAACGCGAGAACGGCGGGTCGGATGCCCCGGCCCGCCGTTCGCCGTCTGCCGGAATCGCCCCATCCCGGCGGTGACGCGCCACGGGTCGGCGGCGCTATCCGGGGGGCGGGGTCCGGCGGGCCCTCCGGCGCCGGGCCACGAGCACGATCACGCCGTCGACGACCAGGAACGCGGCGGCCGCGATGATCACGATCCCCCCGACGCCGATGCCGCCGCCTCCTCCGGAGCCCGGCGGGGAGGGGCCGGGGGTCGGCGTGGGCGGCCGCGACGCGGGCCCGGCCGGCGTGAACGGGACGCCGCGGGCCCCCACGATCCGTTCGATCGCGTCCTCCGTGGCCACGTAGAGATTCCCGTCCGGGCCCACCTCGACGTCCGTGATCCCGCTCGGCATCGACGCCTCGACCGTCGTCTCTTGCACCAGCCGGAAGTCCGGGGGCTGGAGGATCGCCGAGTGCAGGTCGTGGTGGTAGTCGCCGAACACGAGCTGCCCGCCCGGGACCGGTTCCACGGAGTCCGCCGACAGGGCCTGGTCGTAGAAGGCGCATCCGGTCACCACGATCACGTCGCGGAACGTGAGGACGGGATCCACGAACCGGTCGCCCCCGCCGGGGCCAAGCTGGTCGGGCCAGCCGTAGTTCTTCCCGGCCTCGATCCGGTTGATCTCGTCGTCCCGGTCGGGCCCGTTCTCCGTCTCCCACAGGTCGCCGGTCACGGGATGGACGCACAGGCCGAACGAGTTCCGGATGCCCATGGCGTCGACGGGCGAGTCCGGGCCGAACGGGTTGTCGGCCGGGATCGACCCGTCGGGGTTCAGCCGCAGGATCTTGCCGCCCACGCTGTTGGGGTCCTGGGCCAGGCCGTCGTCGCCGGTCTCACCCACCGCCGCGTACAGCTTCCCGTCAACGCCGAACGCCAGGTCGCCGCCGTTGTGGATCCCGGTCGCCTGGAGCAGGGTGAAGATGTCCTCGGTGTCGCCGCCCGTGTTCCCGGCGCTTCCGGTGCTGGAGATCGAGGCGGGGATCCTGGCGATGTGGTTCCGGCCGTCGTCCGCGGACGTGTAGTACACGTACACGTACGGCGAGGTGGGGAACGCCGGATCCAGCGCCAGGCCCAGCAGCCCGCTCTCGCCCCCGCCCTCCACGTGGAGGGTGGCGAACGGATCAGGGAGGACCCTCCCGTGCTCGACGATCCGGATCCGGCCGGTCTCCTTCTCCGTGTAGAAGAGCCGCCCGTCGGGCGCGAACGCCATGTTCGTGGGGAAGTCAGCCTGGACCACGACCTGGACCTCGGGTCCGCCCGCCATGGTCAGTGCGGCGGCGTTCGATCCGGTGGAGCCGACCGCGGAGCCGGCCACCAGGGCCAGGGCCGCGAGCACGCTCCAGCGGCGGGCCCGATGGACCACCCGGCTACCCCGCCGGCCGGGGGCCCAGGACCCGGCGCAGCAGGTCCTTGGCCGCCGCGACCAGCTCGTCGCGGTCGATCCCGCCCTCGTACAGGACGGCGTGCTCGATCGTGCCGTGGACGGCGTGGTCCAGGAACGTCGCGGTCATCAGGGGGTCCGTGACGTCGAACGCGCCGGTCTCCATCCCCGCCTTGATCCCGGCCGCGAACATGTTCCGGAGCTTGCGGGAGGCGTCGCCGAACAGCGCCGAGCTCTCCGGGTGGAACCCGTCGCGGGCGAACACCTGGATGAGGTCGCGGTGCTCCAGCAGGAAGTCCACCATCGACTCCACGGTGACATCGGCCAGGGCCCACCAGTCGTCCCGGCCCACCCGGGTGTACAGCCCCAGGGCCTGCGCCACCAGGTCGTCCACGAACCGCTGCTTCAGGGCCCCCAGCAGGGCCTCCTTGGAGTCGAAGTACAGGTAGAACGTGCCCTTGGCCACGCCGGCGGCCTCCGTCACGTCGGAGATCGTGGCGACGGACAGGCCCTTTCCCGCGAACACCCTCCGGGCCGCCTGCAGGATGTCCTCCCGACGTTCGTCCGGGCCCTTGGCCACCCGCCGGCGACCGGAGAGCTCCATAGCCTTGGGATCGAGCGCCGCCCGCGTCATGCGGAGCAGTCTACGGTGCCCGCCACCGGTGGGTTCCCTCGATGTCGAGGTCGCACCCGGCCAGACCATTGACCTCGATCCCATCGACGACGCCATCGTCGCGGGCACCTACACGTTCTACTGCCGGTTCCACGGCCACCCCGACGGCACCGGCATGGCGGGGGAGCTCAGGGCCGGCTGAGCCCTGGGCCTAGGACAGGGCGCGGGAGAGGTCGGCGATCAGGTCGTCGGGGTGCTCGATGCCCACCGACAGCCGGACCAGGTCGGCGGGGATCTCCAGCGGTGAGCCGGCCACGCTGGCGTGGGTCATGGGACCGGGCACCTCGATGAGGGACTCGACGCCGCCCAGGGACTCGGCCAGGAAGAACAATCGGGTGCGCTCGGCGATGCGGCGGGCCCGTTCGTCGGTGCCGGCCCGGAACGAGACCATGCCGCCGAAGTCACGCATCTGCCTCGACGCGATCTCGTGGCCGGGGTCGTCGGGCAGCCCGGGGTAGTACACCTGCTTGACCATCTCGTGGCCGCGGAGGAACTCCGCCACCGCGCGGGCCCCCCGGCAGTGGGCCTCCATCCGCAGCGCCAGGGTCTTCACGCCGCGCAGGGCCAGGTAGCAGTCCATGGGCCCGGGCACCGCCCCCACGGCGTTCTGCAGGAACGCCAGGCGCTCGGCGGCCTCGGCGTCGTTCAGGACCAGGGCGCCCGACACCAGGTCCGAGTGCCCGCCCAGGTACTTCGTCACGGAGTGCACGACGACGTCGCACCCCAGATCCAGGGGCCGCTGGAGGTACGGCGTGGCGAACGTGTTGTCCACCACGCACCACGCGCCGGCCTCGTGGGCGATGTCGGCGGCCCGGGCCAGGTCGACCACCTTCAGCAGCGGGTTCGACGGCGTCTCCACCCACACCATGCGCGTGGAGTCGCGGACCCCGGCCCGGAACGCATCGAGGTTGGTCATGTCCACGGTGTCGAACGCGATCCCCCAGTCGGCGAGGACCCGGGCCAGGAGGCGATAGGTGCCGCCGTACACGTCGTCGGCCAGGAGCACGTGGTCGCCCGGCTTCAGCAGCATGAGCAGGGTGGTCTCGGCGCCCATGCCGGATGAGAACGAGAGGCCGTGGGCCCCGCCCTCGAGCGAGGCCAGGACGGTCTGGAGGGCCTCCCGGGTGGGATTCCCGCCGCGGGCGTAGTCGTAGCGCTTGGGCTTCCCCACGCCCTCCTGCGCGTACGTGGACGTCTGGAAGATCGGCACGTTCACCGCGCCGTAGGCGGGCTCGGGGTCCTGACCGGAGTGGATGGCGCGGGTCTCGAACCGCCAGCCCTCGGTTCGTTCGCCGTCCTCGTCGCCCGTCATCGCATCTCCGGGGGGAGCTCCCATCCTCGTCTCCTCAGCTCGTCGGTGGCGTCCTGGCCCTCCCGGGCCGTGGCCCACAGCATGGACTTCCGCTTGGCGTCGTGACCGGGAGCGAACTCCCGGCTGGTCGACTCCCGGCACGCCGGGTCCCCGCAGGCGCACGGGGTCATCCCCGGGAACCTCGGTTGAGCGTCCGGACCGGCCGGGGCCGGGCGGCACCGCCGGAACGGCCGGGCCGGCAGGGCGGCCACCGGCAGCACGATCACGCCCTCCTTCGGATCCCCCAGCGCCGTGGAGCGGCCCCGCAGCGCGAGGATCCCGGTCAGCGCGGCCAGCGCGGCGTCGATCTGGTCCTGTGACCGCAGCCCCTTCACCGGCACCAGCTGGGACCGGAGCACCGATTCCCGGAACTCCCGTTTCGACGAACCGGCCGGCGGCAGGCAGCCCGCCAGGGTCACCGCGGTGGCGTGGGGGAACACCTCGATCGCGTGACCCCGGACCGGGCCGCTCCCGTACCGGGGGAACCCGGCCTCCTCCGCGGCGGCGAACACCGTGAACCCCACCCGCATCCATTCGTAGAAGGGGTGATCCTCGCGTTCGCCGGGTCCCGGTGTCCCGTAGGACTGGATGCCGAACCGCCGGAGCTCCCGCTCGGTGCGGCGGGAGCCCTTGCTCGTGCCCCAGGCCGGTGGGGCGTCGACGGCCACGACGTCCGGCCCCCATTCCGCGATGAGCGAGCCGAGCCGCCCCACCTCCACCCGCCGCGCGGTCTCCACGGGGGTCACGGCCTCGTCGAGGAGCACCAGGTCCAGGCCCTTGCGGACCCCGACGTCGACCCCCAGAGCGCGCACCGGCCGGATCAGCTCAGCCCTGGTGCCCGCGACGGTGGGCCAGGAACTCCAGCAGGTCGCTCCTGGTGAGCACGCCGAGGACCTGGTCGCCCTTCGCCACGAGCACGGCTGTGCCCGACTGCAGGGCAGAGAACGCGGAGTCCAGGGGATCGTCGAACTCCACCATCGGCAACGGCGGGGACATGGCCTCGGCCACGTCGGCCTGGAGGGCGTCGGGGTCGCGGAACAGCCGGTCCAGGAGGTCCCGTTCGCGGATGGATCCCACGAACGCCGTGACCTCGTTCGCCCCCGCCTCCCGGACCACCGGGGCCTGCGAGATCCCGTGCGCCTGGAGGCGGTCCACGGCCTGGCGGACCTTCTCGTGGGCGCCGATCGTGACGAGCGCGGGGAGCCCCGCCGGCTTCGACGCCAGCACCTCCTCCACCCGGGCCTGTTCGGGGCGCTCCACGAAGCCGTACTGGAGCATCCAGGTGTCGCTGTACAGCTTCGAAAGGTAGTTGCGACCGGTGTCGGGCAGGATCACCACGATCACGGCGTCCTCGGGCAGCTCCCGGGCCACGGTGAGGGCGGCGAACACCGCGGTGCCCGACGAGCCGCCCACCAGGATCCCCTCCAGCCGGGTCACGGCCCGGGCGGTGAGGAGCGAGTCGCGGTCCGAGACCCGCACCCAGCGATCCACCACCCTGGGGTCGAACGTCTCCGGCCAGAAGTCCTCGCCGATGCCCTCGGTGAGATAGGGGCGGGCCTCCTCGTCCGGTTCGGCCGAGAACAGCGACCCCTCGGGGTCGGCGCCGACGACCATGACGTCCGGCTTGCGTTCCTTCAGGTACCGGCCGATCCCGGTGATCGTGCCGCCGGTCCCGACGCCGCACACCAGGACGTCGACCCGGCCGTCGGTCTGCTCCCAGATCTCCGGGCCGGTGGTCTCGTAGTGGGCCCGGGGGTTCTCCTGGTTGAAGTACTGATTCGGCTGGAACGCGCCGGGGATCTCCTCGGTGAGCCGGTCGGCCACCCGGTAGTAGGACTCGGGCGACTCCGGGGCGACGGCGGTGGGGGTGATCACGACCTCGGCGCCGTACGCCCGCAGGAGCGACACCTTCTCCTGGCTCATCTTGTCCGGCATGACGAAGATGCACCGGTAGCCCCTGATGGCCGCGGCGATGGCGAGCCCGTGGCCGGTGTTCCCGGACGTGGGCTCCACGATGGTTCCGCCGGGCTTCAGCACGCCGGCGCGCTCGGCGGCCTCGATCATCCGGACGCCGATGCGGTCTTTCACGCTCCCGCCCGGGTTCAGCATCTCGAGCTTGGCCAGGATGGCCGGCTTCACGCCCTGGGCCACGCGGCGCAGTCGCACCAGCGGGGTGTTGCCCATGGCGTCGAGGAACGTCCCCAGGACCTGCATCCCACCCTCCCGTCTCCCGGACGCCCTCCATTGTCCACGCCGGGGGCCGCGCCCGCCACGGGTCCTATGTGCGGACGAGCTTGAAGATCCCGTTGGGGTCGCTGAAGTAGATCCCGCCCTTCGGTCCGCGCTCCATCGACAGGACGCCTTTGTCGTTCGTGAACACGACCTCCTGGGAGGCCACCCCGAGGCGGCTCGACGTGAGCGTGACCCGCCGGATCTCGCTGGTGTTGTACGCGCCGAAGAACAGCCGGTCCCGGCTGCCCGACCCCAGTCCGCAGCCGTGGCAGAACACGATGCCGGTGGGGGCGATGGTCGGTGTGTAGAAGCGCTTGGGGAGGATCCGTGGAGTGGGCCCGCTGTTGTTCGTGTTCTCGGGCGCCTGGCCGTCGCAGGTCTCGTTCGGGCCCCACCCGAAGTTGCCGCCCTTCACGATCCGGTTCAGCTCGTCGTTGCACTCCGGGCCGTTCTCGGTCTCCCACAGCCGGCCGGTGACGGGGTCGAACGCCATCCCGAACGAGTTCCGGTGGCCGTAGGACCAGATCCGGCTGCTGGAGAACGGGTTCCCCGGCGCGGGCTTGCCCAGGCGGGTCATCCGGATGACCTTCCCCGCCGTGTTCGTCCTGTCCTGCGCCGCGACGGAGCCGTGTCCGTCGCCCTGGACGCCGTACAGGAACCCGTCGGGCCCGAACAGGATCCGGCCGCCGTCGTGGTACGCGCCCGAGTAGGTCTTCGAGGTGAAGATCACGTGGAGGTCCGTCCCGTGCCCGTTCTCGTAGCGGATCCTCACGACCTGGTCGTACGGCGTGCCGTCGAGGTCGCGCGTCACATAGGCGTAGACGAACGGCTGCGACGGGAAGCCGGGGTCCAGGGCCAGGCCGAGCAGGCCCTGTTCCCCCTGGTCCACCACCTTCGGGATCGTGAAGAACACGTGGTCGGTGTCCGCGTCGGGGTCCAGCAGGTGGATCTCGCCGCTGGACTTCTCGCCGTAGTAGATCCGGCCGGCCTTCGAGAACGTGAACGTCAGTGGGAAGTTCAGCCCGGTGGCCACCGCTCGCCGGTGGAACGTCGCACGCGCGTGGCCGTGAGACTGGGCCCGCGCGCCGGGGAGCGCGGTGACCGTCAGGAGTGCGACGAGCGCGGGGAGGACCAGCGAACGGGGGATCCGTCGAGTCGTCATGGGGTCATTTCTACCGGACGAGCCCGATCTCGACAGTGGGGGGCGCGGCCGCGGGCGGGGATACGATGGGCTGCGAGGTCGTCCGGTGCCCGCCGGCCGGTCGGGACGCAGGCGAAAGGGGAGTTCGGTGGCGCGGGAGATCAGGGCCCCAAGGGGCAGGGAGCTGTCGTGCCGGGGGTGGCCGCAGGAGGCCGCGCTCCGGATGCTCATGAACAACCTGGATCCCGAGGTGGCCGAACGGCCGGAGGACCTGGTGGTGTACGGCGGCACCGGGAAGGCCGCGCGGAACTGGGAGTCGTACGACGCGATCGTCCGCGCGCTGCGCGGGCTGGGCGACGACGAGACCCTGCTGATCCAGTCGGGCAAGCCGGTGGGCGTGTTCCGGACCCACACCGCGGCTCCCCGGGTGCTGATCTCCAACTCGATGCTCGTGCCGAAATGGGCCGACTGGGACACGTTCCGCGAGCTGGAGAAGGCCGGGCTCACGATGTACGGGCAGATGACCGCGGGGTCCTGGATCTACATCGGAACGCAGGGGATTCTCCAGGGGACCTACGAGACCCTGGCCGAGTGCGCGTTGCAGCGCTTCGGCGGGACCCTCCGGGGGCGGGTGGTGCTGACGGCCGGCCTCGGCGGGATGGGCGGCGCTCAGCCGCTGGCGGTGACCATGAACGAGGGGGTGGCCCTCTGCGTCGAAGTGGACCCCGCCCGAATCGAACGCCGGATCAAGACGCGATATCTGGACCGGGAGACCCGGGATCTCGACGAGGCCCTGCGGTGGGTGGAGGAGGCCCGCTCGGGTGGGGAGGCCGTGTCGATCGGCCTGCTGGGGAACGCGGCGGAGGTGGAGCCGGAGCTGGTGCAGCGGGGGTTCCGGGCCGACGTGGTCACGGACCAGACCTCGGCCCACGACCCGCTGGGCGGGTACGTCCCGGCGGGGCTGTCGCTCGACGACGCGGTCCGGCTCCGCTCCTCGGATCCCGGCCGGTACGTGGCCCGGTCCCACGAGTCGATGGCGCTGCACGTCGACGCGATGGTGCAGTTCCAGGAGGCCGGCGCGGTGGTGTTCGACTACGGGAACAACCTCCGGGCCGGCGCGCAGGAGGGCGGGCTCGCCCACGACCGGGCCTACTCGTACCCGGGGTTCGTGCCGGCGTTCGTCCGGCCCCTGTTCTGCGAGGGCAAGGGGCCGTTCCGGTGGGCGGCGCTGTCGGGCGACCCGGAGGACATCGCGAAGACCGACCGCGCCGCGATGGACCTGTTCCCGGACGACGAACGGCTCCACCGGTGGCTCCGGATGGCGCAGGAGCGGGTGGCGTACCAGGGACTCCCGGCGCGGATCTGCTGGCTGGGGTACGGCGAGCGGGCCCGGGCCGGCCTCAGGTTCAACGAGATGGTCCGGACGGGGGAGCTGTCGGCGCCGATCGTGATCGGGCGGGACCACCTGGACGCCGGCAGCGTGGCGTCGCCGTACCGGGAGACCGAGTCGATGAAGGACGGGAGCGACGCGATCGCCGATTGGCCCATCCTCAACGCGCTGGTGAACACCGCGGCCGGAGCGCACTGGGTGAGCGTGCACCACGGCGGGGGCGTGGGGATCGGGTACTCGATCCACGCGGGGATGGTGGTGGTGGCCGACGGGACGTGGGATTCGGCGGCCCGCCTGGAGCGGGTGCTGACCAGCGACCCGGGCATGGGCGTGGTCAGACACGCCGATGCGGGCTACGAGAAGGCGGTGGAGGTCGCGGAGGAACGCGGCGTCCGCCTCCCTTGGCGCGAGTCGTAGCGGACGCCGCACCGTCCGGTTCTCGTCGGCGTGGTCAGCCTGTGGCGTGCCGTTCGATGTGCGTGTCCAGCCGCGTGGCCAGTCCGTCGATCCGGGACGACAGCACGTCGATGCGTCCCGACAGCCCGTCGATGCGCACCTCGAGCCCGTCGATGCGGGCGTCGAGCCTCGCGCCGAGGGCGTCCACCCTCGCTCCCAGCGCGTCAATGCGCGACCCGAGGTAGAGAAACGATCCCCCCAGCGTCGCGGCGAGCAGCCCGATCGCGGTCCAGGCCACGGCCGTCATCTCGATCTCGAATCTAGCACCCACCACTGACATGGTGGGCCGGGGCGTCCGGCGGCGGTCACTCAGGCGGCTGCCAGTCCTTCGTGACCTCCGCGACCTTGGCCCGGATCTCGGCGGGGTCCACGCGAGTGGGGCGGCCCCGTTCGGCCACCACCTCGCCGTTCACGTAGACGCGGGCGATGGCTTCGGGCTGCATGGCGTACACGATCTGCTTGGGGGCCGTGGGGGCGGGCAGCACGGACAGCGACTCCAGGTCGATCACGACGAGGTCAGCCGCGTGGTCCTCGGCGATCCGGCCCACCGGGAGGCCCAGGATCTCGCCCCCCCGGGCGGTGCCGGCGATGAGGACCTCCTCCGCGCCGAGGGCCTCGGCGTTCGCGTCGACGGCCTTGGCCAGGAGGGCGGCCATCCGCATCTCCTCGAAGACGCTCTGACGACTGTTCGTGCACCCGCCGTCGGTGCCGAGGGCCACGGGGATCCCCCGGGAGAGCATCTCCCGAACCGGCGCGATGCCGTCGCCCAGGAACGAGTTCGCCCCGGGGTTGTGGACGATCCTGGCTCCGCGCTCCGCGATGAGGTCGAGGTCCTCTGGATCCACCCACACGCAGTGCACCAGGATGGCCCGTTCGTTGAGGACACCGAGCGAGTCCAGGAACCGGACCGGCGACAGGCCGTGGCGCTCCATCGACATGTCCCGTTCGTACCGGCCCTCGGCGACGTGGATGTGGAACGGCGTGTCGAGCTCCTCAGCGAGGGCGGCGCCGGCCCGGATCATCCCCGGGCTGGCCCCGTGGATGGAGTGCGGGGCCGGCTGGACGAACGCGCCACGCTGCCCGGCCACCAGGTCGTGGAGCTCCCTGGTCCGCCGCTCGGCCTCGGGTGGGGTCTCCTGGTACCGCCTCGGCGCGCCGGACCAGTCATACATCGAGCGCGCCAGCACGATCCGCAGCCCGACCTCCCCGGCGGCGTCGATCACCGCATGGTCGTTCTCGTTGCCGCGGTCGTGGAGGTAGAAGAAGTCGACGACGGTGGTGATCCCGTGGCGGACCATCTCCGCGAAGTCGAACAGCGCCCCCGTTCGGATGCCGTCGCGGTCGAGCCGTTCGGAGAACGGGTACAGAACACGGTCCCGCCAGGCCATGAACGAGAGGTCGTCGCCGTACCCTCGCAGGAGCGCCTGGAACGAATGCGCGTGGGCGTTCACGCATCCCGGCAGGACCGCCACGTTCCCCCAGTCCTCGCGCTCATGGCCGGGGAACAGCTCGGCCAGCTCCTCGGGGCTTCCGGTCCCCAGGATCCGCCCGCCCTGCATGGCGAACGCGTGCCGGCGCTCCCACCGGTCCCCGGCGAACACCAGCTCCGCGGTAACGATCGTCATGGGGTGTGTCTATCAGACCGAGCACCGTTCCGGGGCCGAACGCGCTTCCGGCGGAACCACTGCATTGCCTCGGCTCGCACCAGTCACTAGTGTTCGGCGCGACCCCGGAGGAGGGAACGGATGCGACGGATCCTGCGCGTGAGCTCGGCGACACTGATGGTCCTTGTGGCCACGGCACTTCCGGCCCGGGCGGATCCGGGTGATCTGGACCTCAACTTCGGTGGAGGGACGGGGCACGTGAGCGCCGTGGTCGCCGGCAATCAGGACGGCACCGACGTCGCGGTGCGCCCCTCGGGTCGCGTGCTGGTCGTTTCCGAGGGCGGCACGATCGTGCAGTTCCTGGCGAACGGGGACCCCGACACCGGCTTCGGGTCCGGCGGGGTCGTGACCGGCACCCCCGGCGTTCAGATCTATGCGATGGCCCTCGATTCGCTCGGCAGGCTCCTGCTCGCCGGCGACATGGGGACGGACGTCTTCGTCGAGCGGCTGCTCCCGAACGGAGATCCGGATGCGGACTTCGGGGGCGGCGACGGGTGGGTGACCACGACGTTCGGCAAGCTCGCGTTCGGCCTGGGCGTGACCATCGGTCCCCACGGGCGCATCGTCGTGGCGGGGCAGGTCGGCAGCAACCACTCCCGGATGATGGCGGCCAGGTACCTGGACAACGGCGATCCCGATCCCGCGTTCAGCGACAACGGGAAGGTGACGACCGTGGTCCTGGGGAGCGACTCCGCGGCCGACGTCGCGGTCTCCGATGACGGGTCCGTCGTGGTCGCCGGTACCGCGGCCGCCAGCGATGAGAGCCCGCGGAGCTTCGGGGTCGTGCGCTATCACCCCAACGGCCATCTCGACCGAACCTTCAGCGACGACGGGAAGGCCACGGTGCGGATGGGCACGACATCGGACGGCGCCGCCGTCCTGATCCAGCCGAACGGCGCGATCGTGGTGGGCGGCAGCTACTTCCACCCGACCATCGACTGGGCCCTGGCCCGGTTCACCGACGCCGGGAAGCTGGACCACTCGTTCAGCGGCGACGGGAAGCTGCCGACCGCGTTCGGGTCCGGCACCAACAACTTCGGCGGGATCGTGCGCCAGGGGACCGGTGACCTCATCGTGTGCGGGACCCACCAGGACGCCGGCGACAGGTCCCTGGTCCTCGCCCGGTACCTGCCGAACGGGACGGTCGACTCCGGGTTCGGCACGGCCGGACAGGTCGTGGAGGACCTCGGCGACCACCCGTCCTGCCGGGGCGTCGGGCGCTCGCCCCACGGAAAGGTCGTCATCGGCGCCACGGTGGACGGCGTGTCCTCGGACGGCGACCTGGGCGCCGCCCGGTTCCTGGCCGGTTCGTAGACCTCGGATCGAAATCCGACCTCCCGGCCCGGGCGGAGGTCCCGCGAGCGCAGGGACCTCCGGCCGTGGCCGAGGGTCCCGGCCCGTGCCACGCTGGGGCACCGGGCCGGGCCATGTGGGGAGGCACGGCAGGCGGTCGCCCGGCCCTCGCTGCCGAGAAAGGGGGGCGTGATGCTCGAGCGAATGACTCCGGAGCGGCTGGCGCGGGCCTCCAGCCGGCGACCGTGGCTGGCGATCGGGATCTGGGTGCTCGTGGTCGTGGCGGCGGGGCTGGCGTCGTCACAGCTCCTGGGGAATGCGCTCACGAACGACGTCCGGTTCACCAACCAACCGGAGTCACTGCGGGCCAAAGAGCTCATCGACGCCAGGTTCCATCGCCCGAGCCACGACACGGAGTTCGTGATCGTCCAGTCTCCGGAGGCGACCGTTCGTCAGCACGTGTTCCGCGCGGCCGTCGCCGACGTGCAGGGCCGCCTGGCCGCCCTGGGACCGGGGGTGGTGGACAGCTCGCTGAGCTACTACCAGACGCGCGATCCCAGCATGGTCTCGAGGGACAAGCACGCGACCCTCGTCTCCGTGGTGATGGCGGGGAGCCTCGACGATGCGAGCGACGCCATCGCGGATGTCGCCGCCGCCCTGGAGACCCCGCCGCAGGGGTTTCACATCCTCATGGCCGGCCGGGCCACCCTGGGCCACGACCTGATCGGCATCGCCGAGGCCGACATGCAGAAGGGCGAGGAGATCGGCCTGCTCGCGGCGCTGATCGTGCTGATCGTGGTGTTCGGCGCCGTCGTGGCCGCGCTGCTCCCCATCGGAATCGCGCTGGTCGCCATCGGCGCGGCCGTCGGCTCGGTCGCCCTGCTGGGGACCATGTTCACCTTCACGTTCACCGTCACCAACATGATCACGATGATGGGCCTGGCGGTGGCCATCGACTACTCCCTGTTCATCGTGTCCCGGTACCGGGAGGAGCGGCGCGCCGGGCGGGGCAAGGAGGACGCGATCGCGACCGCCGGCTCAACCGCCAGCCGGGCCGTCGTGCTGAGTGGCTTGACCGTGGTCACGGCGCTGCTCGGCATGATGATCATCCCGACCACGATCTTCCGGAGCCTGGCCGGCGGGGCCATCCTGGTGGTCCTGGCCGCCATCGTCGGCGCGCTGACCCTCCTGCCGGCGCTGCTGAGCCTCCTGGGGGACCGGATCGACCGGCTTCGCCTCCCCGGGCGCCGCCGGAAGGCCGCCGACCCGGAGAAGGGCATGTGGGGGCGGATCGCGGTCGCCATCATGCGCAGGCCCGTTCTCAGCATGGTGCTGGCCGCGGGCTTCCTGATCGTCGCCGCATCCTCGGTCCTGCGCATCGAGACGGGGTTCTCCGGCGTGAGCACCGTGCCCGACTCCGTTGAGTCGAAGCAGGCGTTCGAGGTGCTGGCCTCGCAGTTCTCCGGGGGGGTGACGAGCCCGGTGGAGATCGTGGTCGACGGCACGGTCACCTCGCCCTCAGTTGAACAGGGGATCGTGCACCTGCAGGCGTTGCTGGCGCGGGACGGGGGACTGGGGCCGTCGAGCGTGCAGGTGGCCGTGTCCCGCGACACCGCCCTGATCTCGATTCCGGTCGTGGGCGACCCCTCCGGGAAGGCGGCCGTCGCGACGATCGACCGGATCAGGTCCCGCTACGTCCCGGAGGCGTTCCCTGCGGGGGTGGCCCGCCAGGTCCTGGTGGGAGGGGACACCGCCCTGAACCGCGACTTCTTCGCGACGACGGATCGCTACCAGCCCCTGGTGCTCGCATTCGTCCTCGCGCTGTCCTTCCTCCTGCTGATGATGGTGTTCCGTTCGGTCGTGGTGCCGACCACCGCCATCCTGCTGAACCTGCTGTCGGTCGGGGCCGCGTACGGCCTCCTGGTCCTGGTGTTCCAGAGGGGCGGGCCCGGCATCGGACGATGGCTGGCCGATCTGTTCGGGTTCCAGCAGGTGCAGGTCCTGGAAGCCTGGCTGCCGCTGTTCCTGTTCTGCGTGCTGTTCGGCCTGTCCATGGACTACCACGTGTTCCTGCTGTCCCGGATCCGGGAGCGCTACGTGCAGGTGAAGGACAACACCGAGGCCGTGGCGTACGGACTGTCCCGAACCGGCGGCATCATCACGGGCGCCGCGCTGATCATGGTGGCGGTGTTCTCCGCGTTCGCCGCGGGGCAGCTCGTGATGTTCCAGCAGATGGGGTTCGGGCTGGCAGTGGCCGTGCTCATCGACGCGACCGTCATCCGGTCCGTGCTCGTGCCCGCGACGATGAAGGTGCTGGGGGAGCGGAACTGGTACCTGCCCAGGTGGCTTCGGTGGCTTCCCCACCTGTCGGTCGAGGGAGAGCAGCGGCGCGCAGTCCCGCTGCCGGGTCCCAAGCCGCGGATCCCGGCGGGGGTGTAGCCGAGCCGAAGCCCGGGTGAGCGGGGACGGGGCCCGAGCGGCGGCGCGCCGTCAGGGGCGCGGAGATAGGTCTTTCGGTGCCAGGACCACGACGGCGGGGACGGCGCTCCGCCCGCCCGACCCGGCCGAGGGCGCACGGCGCACCGACATGAACCGGCGGCCGGCCGGTTGCATGGCGCGGTAGTCGGAGCGCATGGCGGCCGATCCGGCGCGACCGCGGATCGCTTGGGCGCCGAGCGTGGCGAGGACGTCCCGGTCGGCGGCCTCGACGAGGTTCTGGGCCGCGAGCGGGCCGGAGGCACGGATCTCGCGCTCGAAGACGCCGGGACGGCGGTGCAGGAGCACGAACACGCGCCAGGCCTCGTCGCCCTGGTCGGCCGGGTCGGTGCTCCGCCCTCCTTCGTCGAGGGATCTGGCGCCGAACCGGTCCTCCGCGGCGATCGCGGCGACCCATTCGAGCCTTCCGGTCATCATGTCGTGCTCCTCGCTTCGAACCCTCTCGGGCTCACTGCCTCCAGGCTCGTCGCAGCGCATCCGAGTCGATAGGGCCGAGCGTCCCCCGAACACCTGGGACTTCCCAAGACGCCACGAAGGCAGGTAGGCCCGGTCGCGCCCGGTTGCCGGGGCGTCGGCGCGGACGTAGCCTCCGGAACCGTGCCGGTTCGGGTGGGGGAGTACCTCTCGATCGATGACGTCGTCGCCGTGGCGCGCGGCGAGCGTGTCGAGGTTCCGGCGGGCGCCGTCGAGCGGATGGGTGCGGCCCGGGCGGTCGTGGAGCAGAAGGTCCGCTCGGACGAGACCGTCTACGGCGTGACCACGGGCATCGGCAGCCTGGCCACTGTTCGGATCGCGCCGGAGCAGGCGGCGCGGCTGCAGTTCGACCTGGTGCGCTCCCACGCCACCGCGGTCGGGGAGCCGCTGCCCCGCGAAGAGGCCCGGGCCATGTTGCTCCTGAGGGCCCACGTGCTGGCGCTCGGATACTCGGGGGTCCGGCCCCTCGTGGTGGAGCGGATGGTCGAGATGCTGAACCGCGACCTGATCCCGGCCGTGCCCCAGCAGGGGTCGCTGGGGGCCTCCGGGGACCTCGCGCCACTGGCCCATCTGGCGCTGCCCCTGCTCGGGCTGGGCCAGCTCCTCGGGCCGGACGGTGCGGTGGACTCGGGCCCGGTCCTGCGGGAGGCCGGGCTGGAGCCGTTGGAGCTCGAGCCGAAGGAGGGCCTGGCCCTGGTGAACGGAACCCAGGGGATGCTCGCGATCGGCTCGCTGGCGCTGGCCCGGGCCTGGGCGCTGGCGAAGGCGGCGGACGTCACAGCGGCCATGAGCGTGGAGGCCCTCCTGGGGACGGACCGGGCGTTCGACGAACGGCTCCAGCGCCTGCGGCCCCACCCCGGGCAGGCCGCGTCGGCGTCGAACCTCCGCCGGCTCATGGCGGGAAGCGAGATCGCGGCATCGCACCGCGAGAGCGGGCACCTGGTTCAGGACGCGTACTCCCTGCGGTGCGCGCCGCAGGTCCACGGCGCCACCCGCGACGTCGCGACGTTCGTCGGGGAGGTCCTGGAACGGGAGATCGGGTCGGTCTCCGACAACCCGGTGGTGTTCGCGGAGACCGGGGACGTCCTGTCCGGCGGGAACTTCCACGGGCAGCCGGTGGCCCTGGCCCTGGATGCGCTGGCGGCCGCGGCAGTGCCCACGGCCAGCATCAGCGAACGCCGCCTGTACCGGCTGCTGGACCCGGCGCTGTCGAACGGCCTCCCGCCCTTCCTGGTCGCGCAGTCCGGGCTGAACTCGGGGTTCATGCTCGTGCAGTACACGGCGGCGTCCCTGGTGTCGGAGTCGAAGACCCTGGCTCATCCGGCTTCGGTGGATTCGATCACCTCCTCTGCCGGACAGGAGGACCACGTGAGCATGGGGATGATCTCGGCCCGCCACGCGCGGGAGTGCGTGGGCAACGCCGAGACCGTGGTGGCGCTGGAAGCCCTGGCCGCGGCGCAGGCCCTGGAGTTCCGGCGGCCCCTCGCGCCGGGCGCGGGGACCCGGGCGGCGCTCGCAGCCGTCCGAGAGGCGGTGGCCCCTCTGGAGGAGGACCGGGAGATCCGCCTCGACATGGCCGCTGCCATCGAGCTGGTCGGGAGCGGAGGGCTGGTCCGGGCGGTCGAGGAAGCGGTGGGCGAGCTGGGGTAGCGCCGCCCGTCAGGCGCCCGGGCGGGATACGCGCCGGCCGGCGACCCAGACCTCAGCGACCGGGTTGTGGCCGGGGCGGTACGGAACCTGCCGGAAGTCGGCGGCATCCAGGACCAGGAAATCGGCGCGCTTGCCCGGCTCCAGCGTCCCCAGGCGGTCGGACATGCCGAGGACCCACGCCGGGTTCACCGTCGCGGCCACCAGCGAGGTGACCGGCGACAGCCCGTAGAGCGTGCAGGCCATCGCGACGATCTCGGGCATGGACAGCACCGGGGACGTGCCGGGGTTGAAGTCGGTGGCGATGGCGACGGCGGCGCCCTCCTCCAGCAGGGCACGGACCGGCGGCGGCTGGGCCCGCAGGGTGAACGTCGACGCGGGGAGCAGCGTCGCCACCGTCGCCTCGGCGGCGCCAAGCGCGGCCACGCCGGCCGGGCCGGTGTGGTTGAGGTGGTCCGCACTGCGTGCCCCGACGGCCACGGCCGCCTCGGCCGCGCCCGAATCACCGAGCTGGTCGGCGTGACACCGGACCGGCAGCCCCGCCGCCCGCGCGGCCTCCGCGACCGCCCGGAGGTCCTCCACCGAGAACGCGATGTCCTCGACGTAGACGTCCACGGCGTCGACCAGGCCTTCGGACGCCGCGGCCGGGATGAGCTCCGTGCAGGCTCGACCGACCCATTCCTCGCGGGCTACGCCCTGGGGCACCGCGTGGCACGCCAGCAAGGTCACCGAACAGCTCTGGGGAACCACGTTCGAGAGCCGCCGGGCCAGCCGGGCCAACCGGAGCTCGGCCTCGACCGAGAGCCCGTACCCGGTCTTCAGCTCCATCGCCGTGGTCCCGTGGTCCAGCATCTCGGCCAGCAGCGGGCGGCAGAACGATATGACCTCCTCGTCGGAGGCTTCGGCGATCATGCGGGCACTCCGGTAGATCCCCCCCTCTCCGTGCAGGTCGCGATACGTCCGACCGGCCAGGCGGGCCTCGTACTCCTCCGCCCGCCAGCCGAAGAATGGCACGTGGGTATGACAGTCCACGAAGCCGGGCACCACGGCCGCCGGTCCGAGGTCCTGAGCCGGCCCGCCGGCCCACCCCGCGGCCGGCCCCGCGTACGTCACCAGGCCGTCTTCCCAGGCCAGGACCCCGTCGTCCAGGACCTCGGGCCTGAGCAGGCGGTCCCCCCGCCGGGGAGCCGCGCCGCCGGCGAGCGTCGCCAGCGAGCCCACTCGGATCGCCCCGGATGTGGTGTCGTCGAGTTCGGCCATCGCGAGCCGGAAGCGTAGGGCACGGGAGGCCCCGCCCGTACACTGGCGCGATGTCCACGGTCGTCCCAGGCGACGGTGCCCGGGGAGCCGCCGGGACGCCCGGCAAGGTGCGGTTCGTGGACATCCTCCGGATCCGGGACATCCGTGTCGTCGTGGTCGGCACCTTCGTCGTGATGCTGGGCTACGGCATCGTGTCGCCCGTCCTGCCCCTGTACGCGAAGTCGTTCCACGTCGGGTACGACGCCGTCGGCCTGCTGGTGTCCGCGTTCGCGTTCACCCGGCTGCTGTTCGATCTGGCGGCGGGCCCGCTCGTGAACCGGTTCGGGCAGCGGGCCGTGGTGACCGCCGGCGCGGCCGTCGTCGGCGTGAGCTCCGCCGCCGCGGCCATGGCGCCGAACTTCACCCTCCTCGTGATCTTCCGGGCCGCCGGCGGGGCCGGCTCCTCAGTATTCTTCGCCGCCCTCATGTCCTACCTGCTGCTGACCGCGCCCCGCGACCGCATGGGACGGGTCATGGGCGTGTTCTACGGCGCGTTCAACGTCGGGATCATCTTCGGGAACCCCATCGGTGGGTTCGTGGCCCACCTCTTCGGCCTGGCCGCGCCGCTGTGGTTCTATTCGGGCGCCTGCTTCGTCGCCGCCGGGCTGTACCTGGTGACCGTGCAGGACCCCCCGCACCCGGCGGACGGCGGCTCGCGGAGAGGCCTCCGGGACCTGGTCTGGACGCGCTCGTTCGTCACCGTGCTGCTGTGCAACGGCGCATACTTCTGGTTCGTCGCCGGGGTCTTCTCGACGCTGGCGTCCCTGTTCGCCAACGACGTGGTGAAGCTCTCCACGGTCGGGGTCGGTCTGGCCTTCACGGTCGCGTCGGTGACGGAGTTCGCCGTGCTGTTCCCGGCGGGCAGCCTCACCGACAGACTGGGGCGGAAGCCCGTGATCCTCCCGTCCATGGTCGCGATCGCCATCGTGACGGCCGGCCTCGGGTTCGCCAGCGGCGTGGTGGCGTTCATGGTGATGATGGGGTTCCTCGGCATCGTCGCCGGGTTCGGGGGGGTCCCCTCCCCGGTCATGCTGTCCGACGTGGTCTCCCCGGAGCTCCAGCCCGTCGCGATCGGCGTCTACCGGTTCGTCGGCGACATCGGGTTCGTGGCCGGGCCGCTGCTCGCGGGGGCCATGGCCAGGGGCTTCGGGTTCCGGGCCGCGTTCGCCATCAGCGCCCTGCCCTGCCTGGTCGCGGCGGGGGTCCTGCTCTCGATCCCCGACACGCGTCAGCCCACTCGATCGTGAAGCGTCCGGGCCCCCCGGGGCGGTTAGCCGAAGACGTGCTTGCCCGGCTGCCACATCATGAGGATCGCGATCACGACGACCGACCCGAGGAGGTACGTCCCCCCGAGCCGCAGCCTCTTCGCGAGCGCGGCGACCTCGGGGGGCGGGCCCGTTGCACCAGCCGGGGGCGGTCCCGGGGGCATGGATTGCAGCAGGCGGAGCAGCTTCATGCCGGTCGGGAACTGCACGAACACGCCGAACAGGTACGCGGCCGCATACAGCGCGATCGCCCCGATCAGCCAGGGTGTCGACCACAACGGGATGTGGAGCGAGTAGATCAGCCCCGTGCCGGAGGCGGCGACGACCACGCCAAGGGGGATCGTGAGCCGTTTGGAGACCGTCTCCTGCACCTCCACCGCGAAGACGGCGTGCTGGGGATGCTTCGCGATGAGGATCCCGATGAACGGGTTCGCGAAATTGGGTCCGAAGGCGATGATGACGCCGAGGACGTGCAGGATCAGCCAGAACGTCACCCACGACCACGTTGCGACCATGCCGGGTTCCCCCCTCTCGTCGAGACCGGCCGGAGTCTCATGCCCGGCCCGGAGCATGTCAAGCAGGCATGCCCGGTGAACCCCCGGGACGACGCGCGGGCATGAGGGTCGAGGCGGATGTCGTGCTGGGGGTGCCTCCTGCCGAGGCGTGGATCCGCCTGCTGGACTGGGAACGGCAGGCGGACTGGATGCGGGACGCGGACAGGGTCGAGGTGCTGACCTCGCACCGGCAGGGTGCCGGCGTCCGGGTCGCGGTGAAGACGAGGGTCCTGGGGATTCCGCTGTTCACCGAGCGGCTCGAGGTCACCGCGTGGGAGCCTCCGCGGCGGATCGAGCTGGCCCACCGGAGCCTCGTTCGGGGCCGGGGGGAGTGGCGGCTCGAACCCGTCGACGGCGGCGCGCGGACGCGGTTCACCTGGAGCGAGGACCTCTCCCTGGGTGTGCCGGTCCTGGGCGCGATCCTGCTGGCCTGCTACCGGCCGTTCATGCGGTGGCTGATGCGCGGTTCGCTCGGGAACCTCCAGCGCCGGCTCCCGCCGTAGACCGGCCGCTCGGGTTCGTCACCGCAGTCGCGGGAGACGAACCCGAGCGCAGCCCCGTCCGCGGGGTCAGGCCGCCTGGGCCTGCGGTTGCCTGGTGCTGTCCACGATGGCCATGACGATGGTGACGCCGGCGACGATCGGCGGCCAGATCGCCCAGAACAGGACCATGACGGGCAGCAGGCCCACGGCACGGCTCCCCCTCAGGGCGACCCTGGCGAACAGGAACACCCCGGCCAGCACGAGGGCCCCGATCGGGATCGCGACCCCCGGGTCAGCCAGGCCGAGGTGTGACCACGCCTGCCGCGAGCGAGACGACGAACAGGATGATGAATGCTGCTTCTCGGGTCATCTCAGTCTCCATTCGTTGCACTGGTGCGGACCTGATGACCTGGCGGAACGGCCGCGGGTAGACGAGGAGGAGCGTTCGGTGGATGCGTCGGTGTCGGGCCAGCGAGCGTTCGGATGTGGTGGTCATCACGCCTCCCCCGGCGAGGCGACAACCCGTGGGCCCACGAGCCGCGACTCGCCCGTTCGACGAGCGCCCGAAGGCGCGCGACCTCGGCGTCGCACACCCGCTCACCCAGGCCGGTGAGCAGGTAGTAGCGGTGCCGCTGGTCGTCGAGATCGGGATCCGGACGCGCGTCGGACTCGTCGATGAGCCGGGGACGCCATCTGTCAAGCCGCCCGCCGCCGGGGGTCTTCCCGTGGAGGGGCCGTTCGGGGGCTAGCCCGCGGGCTTGGAGCCGGCCGTCTCCGGGCCCGGGACGTCGGGGTCCCGGCGCTTCGGGACGCTGATGTCCCACCACGGGTGGCGGCCCCGGACCTGGCCGTTCAGGTCGACGTGGATGTGCTTGATCTCGCGGTACTCGTCGAACCCCACCCTGCCGTGCTCACGGCCCAACCCGGACTGCTTGTAGCCGCCGAACGGGTACTTCGGGTTGATCATGTGGTAGTCGTTGATCCACACCGTGCCGGTCCGGAGCCCCTCGGCCACCTTCACCGCCCGCGGCGTGTTCCCGCTCCACACCGCGCCCCCCAGCCCGTAGATCGAGTCGTTGGCCAGTCGGACGACCTCGGCGTCGTCGTCGAACGGGATCACCACCAGGACCGGGCCGAAGATCTCCTCCTGGGCGATGGCCATGCTGTTGTCGCCGGCGAAGATCGTGGGGCGGAAGAAGTAGCCGCCCTCGATGGCCGGTCGTTCGCCTCCGGTCAGGAGCTTCGCCCCCTCCTGGTGGCCGATCTCGACGTACCGCTCCACGGTGTCGAGCTGGGACTGGGCCACCACGGGCCCGGTGTCGGAAGCGGGGTCCATGGCCGGGCCCACCTGCATGTCCTCCGCCCGTTTCACCAGCTCCGCCACCACGTCCTCGTACACGCTCCGTTGGACGAACGCCCTCGAGCCCGCGGTGCACACCTGGCCCGAGTGGAAGAAGATCCCCCACAGCACGCCGTCCACGGCGAAATCCAGATCGGCGTCGTCGAGGACGATCGACGGGGACTTCCCGCCGAGCTCCAGCGTGCACTTCTTGATGGTGCCGCTGGCGAGCTGCATGATCCGCCGCCCCACCTCGGTGGAGCCCGTGAACGCCACCTTGTCCACTCCGGGATGCGCCACCAGCGACTCCCCGGCGGCCGCTCCCGGCCCGGGCAGGACCTGGACCACACCCTCCGGGAGACCGGCCTCCAGGCACAGCCGGCCCAGCTCGATCGAGGTCAGCGGCGTGTATGACGCCGGCTTCAGGATCACGGTGTTCCCGGCGCCGATGGCCGGCGCGATCTTCCACGCCGCCATCTGGATGGGGAAGTTCCACGGCGTGATCGCCGCGCACACGCCGAGGGGCTCCCGGCGGAGGTAGTTGGTCGAACCGGGACCCCGGGGCAGGGCCTCCTCGTCCTCCTCCCGCGCCGCGATCTCCGCCACCGCCCGGAACGTCGAGATGACCATGCCCACGTCCGCGTTCTTGGCCATGCGGATGGTGTGGCCGGCGTCGCGGGCCTCCAGCTCCGCCAGATGCCCCGCGTTCTGCTTCACCAGGTCGGCCACCTTCAGCAGCGCGGCCGCCCGCTCCCGCCCCTTCATCCGGGGCCACGGTCCGTCGTCGAACGCCGCCCTGGCGGAGTCCACTGCTCGGTCGACGTCCTCGCCACCGGCTTTCGCCACCTGCGCGAGCACCTTCCCGGTCGAAGGATCGATCGATTCGAACGTCTCGCCGGAGGCGGCGTCGGCGGCGCCCTCGGCGAGGATCAGCCCGTACGTGTCGCTCATGGCGTGCCCTCCTGGCGTGTCGGCGAAGCCATCGTACCCACCCCCGGCGCTGACGCTCCCGCCTCGATACCGGCGGGCGGCTGACAGGTACGATGACCTCCTGGGAGGCGATTGCGCGATGACGTACGACGAGAAGGTCGCCGGGTTCAAGGACCGGATCGACGGCGGGGAGAAGATCGAGGCGGGCGAGTGGATGCCGGACGAGTACCGGCAGGCCGCGCTGAAGTTCATCGAGATGCACGCGAACTCCGAGGTCATGGGGGCCCTGCCGGAGCGGGAGTGGATTCCTCGCGCGCCGACAATCAAGCGGAAGCTGAGTCTCACCGCGAAGGTCCAGGACGAGGTGGGCCACGGCCAGATCCTGTACCGGGTGGCCGAGGACCTCGGGAAGTCGCGCGAGGCCATGTTCGACGACCTGGTGAACGGCCGGACCAAGTTCCACAACGTCTTCCACTACCCCACGGAGTCGTGGGGCGACGTGGCGGTGATCGGGTGGCTCATCGACGGCGCCGCACTCGTGACGCAGAAGGCGCTCCTCGATTCCTCCTACGCGCCGTACGTGCGGGCCATGCGCCGGATCTGTGCGGAGGAGTCCCTCCACCTGCGCCACGGCGAGGATCTCGCTCTCGAGCTGTGCGCGGGCACGGACGCCCAGCGCGAGATGTTCCAGGACGCCGTGAACCGGTGGTGGCGGGCCATTATGCACTTCTACGGCCCGCCCTCGAACCCGGCCAAGGACGTCCTGCTGTACTGGGGCATCAAGACCCGTTCGAACGAGGACCTCCGCTCCGAGTTCCTCTCGACCTATGTCCCGAAGCTGTGGGACGTCGGGATCACGCTCCCCGACCCCGCCCTCCGGTGGGACGACGACCGGAACGACTGGGTGTGGGGCGACGAGTCGTGGGTGGACTGGGACGAGTTCTGGACCACCGTCAAGGGCAACGGGCCCATGACCCACGTCCGGCTCACCTACCGCAAGGCCATGTGGGACACGCACGCCTGGGTCCGCGAGGCCTTCGACGGCATCCCGGCAGCGGCCTAGTGGTCGGAGATCGTGCTCCGAGCCACGCGATGGCCTCCGGCGTCCGCTACGGCGTGTAGCTCCACAGCTCGCCACCGGTGTCCGGTGAGTGCAGGGTGAAGAACAGCGAGCCGCCAACCGCCGCGGGGAAGGACAGGAACGTGGGATAGGGCCCTGGGGTCAGATCCGCCACGAGCGAGGTCCCGGCCTCCGCTCCGTCCGTCTGCCACAGCTCGCCGCCGTGGACGCCGTCGTCGCCCTGGAACACCGCCACGGCGCCGACGACCACGAACGTCCTCGGCAGCCCCGTCCCCAGCACCTGCACCCCGGCAACCTCCCCCGTGCCATCGTCGGTTCCGTCCGTCGACCACAGCTGCGTCCCGCCCGCTCCATCGGATCCCGCGAACAGCACCGTGTCCCCGAAGACGGTCAGCGAGCGAGGGAAGCTCCCGGCCTCGCTCCCCGCGGGACCGATCGCCTGCGCGCCGCTCCCTTCGGCATCGCTGACCCACAACCGGCACCCGTTGCCGTCGTCCGCCGAGAACAGCAGGAGCGTCCCGAGCGCGGCCGGCCGCTCGTCCGCGCAGGAGGAGCCGGCCGAGTCCGGGGCGATGTCTGCGACCATGGTCGTGCCCTCGGGCGACCCGTCGGTCTTCCACAGCTCCTCGCCGTGGATGCCGTCGACTGCGGTGAAGAACAGCGTCGAGCCCACGGCGGCCAGCTTCCGGGGGTTCGACGACCCTGACAGGTTGATGTCCTCCACCCGGGCCGCGTTGAACACATCTCCGTTGGATTTCCAGAGCTCGCGCCCTCCGGCCCCGTTGGCGCTGAAGTACAGGGTCGATCCGGCCACCGTCAACGACTGCGGAAAGGACAGGCCACCGAAGTTGATGTCGGCGATTGGGGTGGTCCCCTGTGACGTGCCGTCCGAGCGCCACAGCCCGACGTCGCTCGAGTTGTTGTTGACGGGCCCGGCGAAGAAGAGGGCGTTGCCCATCTCCACCAGCTCGGAGATCGGAACTCCCCCGCCGATCGACTTGACCAGGTTCGTTCCTTCATCGGTGCCGTCGGTGACCCAGAGCTGGGCGCCGTTCGCGAAGAACAGACGGGAACCGACCTCGGTGAACTGCGTTGGCGACGAGCCCGCCGATCCGGAGCCGATCTCGTGGAGGACGTGGGTCCCCGCGCCCGTGCCGTCGCTGATCCAGGGCTCCCGCCCACTCACCCCGTCGTCGGCGCTGAAGACCGCGGACCCGCCGAAATCGGTGGTGAAGAACGGCGACGAGTCCAGGGTACCGGTGAGCGTCATCGTGGAGACGACGGTGGTCGTGAGGGCCGTTCCGGCGGAGCGCCACAGCCGGGCGGGGCTCGGGGAGGGCCACTCCCCGAAGTACACGGCCCCCTTGAGCGCGATCAGGCCGAACAGCCGTGAGTCCTTCGCCCCGGTCGTGATGTCCTTGACCAGTCTCGTCCCCGTGACGGTTCCGTCAGACCGCCACGGCTCCCGGCCGTGAGTGACGTCGTCGGCCTGGAAGTACAGGGTGGTGCCGACGGGCGTCAGCTCGGAGATGCCCCCCGTCTTTGAGCCGGCGGCGATGTCCTCGACCAGCGCCGTTCCCGTGGCGGTGCCATCCGACCTCCACAGCTCGCGACCGTGGGTCCCGTCGTCGGCGGTGAAGTACAGCTCGGATCCCATCCGCGTCAGCTCGTAGGGGAAGGAGCTTCCGGCCCCCGGGCGGATGTCCTTCACCAGGACGGTGCCCGCCGCGGTGCCGTCAGACCTCCACAGCTCGAGGCCCTTGCCCCCCATGATCCCGGCGAACAGCACGCGGCCACCGGCGACCGCGATCTCGCCGACCGCCGGCCCGGGGGCCCGGACCTGGACCGTCCCGGCCCTCGTCCCGTCGCTCTTCCACAGGGTGCCGTTCTCCACGTCGGGCGAGGTGCGGAAGAACAGGGTGCCCTTCAGGTTGACGAATCCGGCGGGGACACTCGAGTCCTCACCGGGCACGAGGTCCTTGAAGCGGACCGTCCCGGCCTTCGTCCCGTCGCTCCTCCACAGCTCCAGCCCGTGGAGGCCGTCCACCCCGCCGAAGTACAGCGTGGATCCGAGGCCGAAGAACGGGCCGATGTGGTTGTCCTCCCCGGAGAAGAAGGTCCGCAGCATGATCGTCCCGGCTTCCGTGCCGTCGCTGGTCCACAGGCGCTCCATCCCCACGTTGAGCGTGACGAAGAACAGGCGCCCACCCACGTTGGTGAGCTCCTGGGGACGGGACGAGTCGACGCCCGGGATCAGGTCCTTGACGAGCGAGGTACCGTCCGGCGTGCCGTCGGTGCGCCACAGCTCGACGCCGTGCACGCCGTCGTCCGCCCCGAAGTACAGGAACGGTCCCGAGGCCAGCATCGCGGTCCCCGGGAACTGGCCCACGGTACCGGGCCAGGAGCCGCTGGGACCGGGCCACACATCGGCGAACATGGACGTGCCGTCCGGCGTGCCGTCGCTGCGCCACAGTTCTCTGCCGTGGACCCCGTCGTCGCCGGAGAACCACAGCGCCCCGGCGAATCGGACGGCGGAGTCGGGCCCGCCGGTGCCGGGCACGGGCTTCGTGTTGATGTCCTTCACCAGATGCGGGGGCGTGGTGGCCGAGGACGGCGACCCCGTGGCGACGAGGAGCGCGGCGGTGACGGCGACGAGGACGATGAGCGCGGAGCGACGTGACACTGGTTCCCCCCTTTGAACAGCGAGTGTATTGACCCCGATGTCGATCGGGCAAGGGGTCGTCCGCCTAGACTTCATTCATGTTCGTCTGGGACGTGCTGGGCAAGCGCACCGAAGACGACGAGCTCGTCGTGGTGGGAGGGGTGAAGGCGCCCGACGCCGAGATGGCCCTGCTCCTCGCGAGGGAGACGCACTTCCGTCACAAGGAAGGCGTCGAGTACGCGGTCAGGCGCCGCGGCGACCATCGTGTCGTGCCGGGGTCCGACCGCGGCGACGTCCTGGGCGGCGTCACCGACCGCTCCTACCGGCGGCAGGAGGCCTACGCCGGCGTGGGGGGCAAGCTGAGGCGGGTGTCGAACGCCATGGCCGAACGGGGCCTCCGGATCGATGCCCCCAGGCCGCCCCGGGGCCGGGCCGCCACGGTGCACAGCCCCACAGAGGCCACCGACGTCGAGCCCGGGGACGACGTCTCGCCCGAGGACCTGGCGGCTCAGGGAACCGCCGGCTGATCAGGGTGAACCTGCCGTCGATCGAGGAGGGCGCCCCCGCCGATCTCGTGGCCTACGCGCGCGACCCGGGAGGACCTCGGGACACAGGCTGACCCGGTGGCCATCGTGTTCGACGGCAGGATCGTCCGGGCCCCGGGGTAGTCCCGGCCGCCGGCACCGGGCGCGGCTACCATGACCGGGATGGACGACGATCCCCGCCTCGCGCTGCTGTTCGCGCTGGCCGACGACGAGCTGATCCTCGGGCACCGCCACTCGGAGTGGACCGGGTGGGCCCCCCACATCGAGGAGGATTTGGCGTTCTCGTCGATCGCCCAGGACGAGATGGCCCACGCCCGGCTGCTGTACGGGCTGGCGAAGGACCTCACCGGTCGGGACGAGGACTCGCTGGCGCTGGGCCGCGCGCCGCAGGAGTACCGCAACGCCGTGCTGTGCGAGCGGCCGAACCGCGACTGGGGGTACACGCTGGCCCGGCACTACCTGTACGACACCGCGGACGCCGTCAGGCTGGAGGCGCTCGCGGATTCGTCCTGGGGGGAGCTGGCCGAGCTGATCGCCGTGATCCGGATGGAGGAGAAGTACCACCTGGACCACGCCCGGGCCTGGTTCGAACGACTGGCGAACGGTCCCCAGACCGGCCGGCAGAAGCTGGCGGAGGGGCTGGGCGCCGCGGTGGAGGAGGCCGTGGAGCTGTTCGAGCCGCTCCCCGGCGAACAGGACCTGGTGACGGAGGGCG
>WNFU01001072.1_pt1 | contig 41940 bp, 39 predicted proteins | sample 5400121 | NCBI WGS metagenome assembly WNFU01 (sample SAMN13153360, study PRJNA577476) | soil metagenome | isolation source: 100 cm soil or saprolite under grassland replicate 1 | place: USA:California | collected 2016-06-15
GTACGCGCCGACGATCCGCGTCAACTCGGTGTCGCCGGGGATGATCCACACCGGCTTGACCGACCTGCTGCTCGGCTTCGAGGGCATGGTCGAGCACATGGAGGCGAAGACGCCGCTCGCGCGGATCGGCACGCCCGAGGACATCGCCGACGTCGTGGTGTTCCTGTGTTCGGACCTCGCCCGGTTCATGACGGGCCAGAACCTGGTGGTCGACGGCGGCATGACGCTCCACGGCGCCGGCGTCGACGGCCTCCTCGACCGGTTCCGCCCGTTCCTCGCCCCCGACGACTCCTAGCCGGCGCGAGGCTCGCGGCTACTGGCGGCTACGCGCCGCCGAGACTCCGAACACGATCAGCCCCACGACCGCACCCGCGATCACCCCGGTCCACACGCCGTAGACGACATTGTCGACGAAGGTGTTGCCCTTCACGGTGCCGAGGATCAGGGAGCCGATCACGAACCCGAGCAAGACGTACCCGCCCACCCGCACTGCACGTTTCCACATGCAACGCACGGTACCCGCGGCCCCGCCGCGCGGATAGGGCGACGACCTTGCGATTCTCTGAATTCAGTCGCCGTACGTCAGCGCGATACCCGCTTCGGGACTGAGCGCGTGGAACGTCATGCTCTCTTCGAGATACAGACGCACGCTGTCCGCGTCGTGGTCGAGGTAGCCGATCGAGAAGTCCTCGCCGCATGTGAGCTGGAAGTCACCGCCCCGGAGGCTCACGATGATCGCTCCGTTCACCGCCGGTGCCCACACGACGGGACCGCCGAGGATGAGGCGGATGTGCTCGAGAACCGGGTAGCCGCCGTGCTCCGTCGTCTCGATGACGCCTCGATAGCAGCGCGGGCCGAGCGCGATCCCGAATGGCCCGCCGATGCCGACCTCCTGCAGCCTCGCGACGGCGCGGGCCACGGTGCCGGGGTAGTCGTTGTAGTCGTCGCGGATGCTCAACGGATCGTGGGGCGTCGCGGTGCTGATGCCGGCGATGCCGGCGGCGTCGTAGCCGTGGAACACGGCCGTGTCCTCCGCGGTCGCGGCACGCCGGGCGGCATCGATCACCGCCTGCAGGTCGTAGTCGCGGGAGCCCCGGTCGATGGCCTCGAGCTCGCGGCGCGAGAGCTCGAACGGTGTACGCAGCTCGGCGAGTGGCTGCAGGCGCCGGATCGCGGCATCCACACCGTCCGTCGGCGACGCGCCCAGCGCGTCGACGCGGCCGAGCGTCTCCGCCGAGTGGGCCCACCCGTGCGGTCCCGAGAAGTCGACGACCTTTCGGGCGGCGAGGAAGTGCCGCAGCGTCCGTGACGCCTCCTCCTCGACCGCGGTCCACGCTTCGCCGGAGACCGGAGCAAGCTCACGCAGCAGATGGTTCACAAGGAGGCCTCCTCACGCAGGCTGCCGATCCCGAGCGAGCCGGAGCCGAGATCATCGCCCGTTCCGGGGGCGCCTTCCTCTGCCGTGATCGAACCCTCCGTGAACAAGTACTTGCGCAGCTGCCCATCCAGGGCGGAGTCGTGGCGACGCAGCCATTCGAGTGCCATCGCCGCGTGCTCTTTCTCGTCGTCCCGGTTGTGCTCGAGGATCTCGCGGAGCGCGTCGTCGTCGCTGGCCACGGCTCGCTGGTCGTACCAGTCGATCGCCTCGAGCTCTTCCATGATCGAGACGGTCGCCCGATGCCGGTCGATCGTCTCGGGCCCCAACTTCTCCGGCGACTCATGCAATGTTGCGCTCGACCCGGCCATGCCGCAGTCCTCCGATCACCCTGGTTCAGCAGGTGCTTCCTCTGCGTCGCCCCGGCAACCTACCCGCCGACCTCCATGGCGACGTACTTCACCTCGAGGTATTCGTTGATGCCCTCGTGGCCGCCCTCGCGACCGAACCCCGACTGCTTCACGCCCCCGAACGGCCCCGCCGGGTTCGAGACGAGCCCGCGGTTGAGCCCGACCATCCCGGACTCGATCCCTTCGATCACCCGGAACGCCCGGTCGAGGTCGCGCGTGTACGCGTAGGACACGAGGCCATAGGAGGTGTTGTTGGCGTCCCGGATGGCCTCGTCGTCGGTCATGAACGTCGTGATCGGCGCGACGGGCCCGAAGATCTCCTCGCGCAGCACGCGTGCGTCCGACGGGACGTCTCCCAGCACCGTGGGCGCGTAGAAGTAGCCCGGCCCGTCGAGCGGCTCGCCCCCGACGAGCGGCTTCGCGCCCCGCTCGCGCGCGTCGTCGACCAGCTCGGTGACCTTCTCGCGGGCCTTCGCCTCGACGAGCGGCCCGACCTGGACGCCGGGCTCCGTCCCCCGCCCGACGCGCATGCCTCCGAGCCGCTCCGCGAGACGGGCGGCGAACTCGTCGCCGACGGACTCGTGCACGTGGAACCGGTTGGCGGCGGTGCACGCCTCGCCGATGTTGCGCATCTTGGCCAGGACCGCGCCGTCGACGGCGGCGTCGAGGTCGGCGTCCTCGAAGACGAGGAACGGCGCGTTGCCGCCGAGCTCCATCGACACCCGGAGGACGTTCGGCGCCGCCGCCGAGATCAGCTGCCGGCCGACCTCGGTCGAGCCCGTGAACGACAGCTTGCGCAGCCGCGCGTCCTGGATCACGGGGCCGGTGGTCGCGCCCGCGCTCGTCGTCGTCACGATGTTCAGCACGCCGGGCGGGAGGCCGGCCTCGGTGAGGATCTGGGCCAGCGCGAGCATCGACAGCGGCGTGAGCGCGGCCGGCTTGATCACCATCGTGCACCCGGCCGCGACCGCGGGCCCGATCTTGCGCGTCCCCATCGCGGTCGGGAAGTTCCACGGTGTGATGAGGAGGCACGGGCCGACCGCCTGGCGCAGGACCAGCAATCGGCCGTGGCCGGCAGGATCGATCGTGTAGCGACCGTCGATGCGCGGCGCCTCCTCCGAGAACCAGCGGAAGAACTCCGCCGCGTAGCCGATCTCGCCGCGCGAGTCGTCGATCGGCTTGCCCATCTCGAGGGTCATCAGGAGCGCGAGGTCGTCGGCGCGCTCGGTGAGCAGCTCGTAGGTGCGGCGCAGGATCTCACCCCGCTCGCGCGGCGGGCGCGCCGCCCATGCCTCCTGCGCGTTCACCGCGCTATCGAGCGCGGCGAGCGCGTCCGTCCCGTCGCCGTCGGCGACCTCGCACAGCGGCTCACCCGTCGCGGGGTCCTCGACAGGGAACGTCTTGCCCGACGCCGCCGGCCGCCATTCGCCGCCGATGAACAGATCCTTCGGCACCGCGTCGAGGACCGCCTGCTCGTGGGGATCAATGGTCATGTGTGGTCGCCTCCCCTCCACCGGAGCGGCTCACGACGTGACCGCATAGAGCCGCCACCGGCCGGGAACACCCTTGAGCTCGTGCTCACCTCGGTCACCGAACGTGATACCCGATCCGGCGACCAGGTCCACCACCGTGCGCGACGCGAGCACCTCGCCCGATTCCGCGCTCTCGCAGACGCGTTCGCCGATGTGCACGGCAAGCCCGCCGATGTCGTCGCCCATGGCCTCGACCTCGCCCGTGTGGAGCCCGACGCGCACGTCGAGGCTCAGCTGCCGGGCGCCGTCGCGGATTGCCTGTGCGCAGCGGATCGCGCGGGCGGGGCCATCGAAGGTCGCGAGCAGGCCGTCGCCGATGTTCTTGACCTCGCGCCCGCCGAAGCGCTCGAGCTGACGGCGGATCATCGCGAAGTACCCGTCGAGCACGGCGTGCCAGCGGCGGTCGCCGAGCTCGCTGACGAGATCGGTCGACTGGACGATGTCGGAGAACAAGATGGTCGCCAGGACGCGGTCCGTCTCGACGCGGCGCATCCCGGTGAGGAAGACGGCTCGATTGTCCTTGCGGTGCACGATCAGCGTGGGCGCTTGAATGGCCGGAAGCACCGGTCGGAGGTCGCTCTGAAAGCGTGTTCGAGTGAGGGCTCGCGCGGTCGCAGGGCTCGCGCCACGATTCCCCGCGCGCTGCCACCACTGCCGGAACGTGACGTCGGAGGCCACGTTGGGCACGAAGATCTCGAGGTCGGCAAACGTGCCGTCGCTTCCGTCGTCGGTCATGACCGACTGCGCGAAGCGTTCGACGAGATGACCGGGGAGGCCTTGGGGATAGTCGACATCACGGACGAGACGTGGATACGCGTTCAAGAGGATCAGGGCAGCAATCCGGCCGGGATGCGTCGCCGCTGTCAGCATTGCGACGAGCGCGCCCTCGTCGGCGCCACACAACGCCGCGCGTTGCGATCCCGCCGCGTCCAGGACGGCCAGCGCGTCCCCGACCCATTGCTCCAGTGCGGGCGGGACGGACGGGTCGATCGGGTCCGACAAGCCGACACCCCGGAGATCCATCCGGATGAGCCGGCTGAAGGACGCGAGATCCCGATGGAACCGCGCGAACCCCGGCTCGTCGTCGATCGAGTCGATCGAGATCGTGCCCGACGACAGGTACAGGATGTCCGGCGGTCCCTCGCCGAGGACCTGGTAGGCGATATGCGCGTCGCTACTTCGCGCGTATCGAGTCGCGGCATCCATAGGATCGAGCGTTGACGCTGCCACAGGGACGGTCAAATTCTCGACCTCTCGCGCTCCGTTCGCGCGACCTCCGTCGGGGTACGGACCCAGAACCTAAGTGACCGGCCGCAGGAGCATCTCCTGCGCGACCGAGACCGCGACGCGGCGGTCCGGCCCGTACATGGTCCCGCGGAGCACGCCGCGTCCGCCGGTGTTGACGAGTGAGTGCACGTCGTAGAAGAGCCACTCGTCGGCTCGGAGCGGCCGGTGGAACCAGACCGCGTGATCGAGGCTGACCATCCCCGTGACGTCGCCCTCGAGATGCAGCGGCCGGCCGCCGGTACCGGTGATGTCCGTGACGAAGGCGATCAGCGCCGCGTGCAGATGCGGATCGTCGGGAAGCGGGACCGGGATGCGCGACCACGCACGATGCGTCGAGCGACGCGTGCCGTCGGCCGCCGCTGGGGTGGGACCCAACCATGCGGCCTCCCACGGACCGGGCCCGATCTCGGTCGCGAGCTCCTCCGGCGGCGGGATCTCGGGCGTCATCGGCAGCTCGTACTCGTACCCCTCGGTGTCGGCGGTGAACGAGCACATCATCGAGAACACCGGCTTGCCGTCCTGCATCGCTTCGAGTCTGCGCATCACGAACGTGCGCCCTTCCCGGAGAGGAACGGCGCGGTACGAGATCGGCAGCCCCGCCAGGACGGGGCGGAGAAAGTACCCGTGCAACGAATGGATACGCCCGCCTTCTGGCGCGGTGCGCGTCGCCGCGTGAACGGCCTGGGAAACCACGAAACCGCCGAACAGAACCTCGCCGAACCACTCAGGCGCGTCACCGACCCAGCCGTCGCCGTCGGGACGCACGGTAACGAATTCGATCGTCTCCTTGCCGATCGACTCGATGTCGATCTCCGGCTCTGTCATCTTCTTCCTGTCGCCGTCGCAAGCAACACCAAAGGATCCGGCCACGCGTACCGGAGCTTGGGCGCCGACCCTCCGCCCGGTGGATGCGCGATCCCGCGCCCCACACACGCACCGCCGCGCGCCTCGTAGAAGGCCTGGGCGGCCGTGTTCTGCTCGAGCACCCACAGGTAGAGGCCGGTCGAGGGCCTTCGCTCGAGCACCGCGCGCGCCGTTTCCGCCATGAGATGGGAGCCGATCCCGGAACGCGTCACGCCGTACGCGACGTGGAGGTTGTCGAGCAGGGCGCCCCACGTCCGGTCGTCGTCGAGCACCGTGTGGGCGAAGCCCACGAGGACGCCGGCGCTCTCGGCGACGATCGTGCAGTGGTCGGGCGAGCACCGTGTGAGGAGATCCGTCCACACCGTGAGGCGGTCGGCGTGGACGTCACCGTCGAGATAGGCGTCCGGCCACGCGCCGCGGTAGTGCCGGCGCCAGCTCTCGGCATGGAGCGCGGCGACGGCCTCGATGTCTTTCGGAGTCGCTTGGCGATAGCGCGTCTCGATGTCCTCGGTCTACACGCACGCCGGGCTGCGTCCTCTCGGATTTTCTCGGGTCGACGAGCCGCGCGGCTCAGTCAGCCGTCACCACGTAGACGCTGTCGTGCTCGCGGGCGCGCTCGGACACCTTGATGCCGACACTGTCGCCGACCTTCGCGGATTCAACGGGCGCGTGCTCGAGCTCCATGGACGCCACCTTCTGGGTGAAGTCCGACGAGTGGCCGGTGACCCGAATGTCGTCGCCGACGTTGAGCTCGCCCGCGGTGATCTCCACGATGGCGACCTGGGGCTTGCCGAAGTAGTGCGTCACGGTTCCTACGAGTTGCTCCCCCATCACGTGCTCCTCTCGGCTCCGAGCTCCACGGCCGGGTTGCCGAAGGCGTGTCCGACGTGGAGGCTACAGACACGCCGGCGCCGAGTCGCTGGGTGTCGCAGAGAGGGGTCGTGATCATGCTCGATTCGGTCGTCCAACTGCCCGTGCTGGCGGTGTACTTCGGCGATTGGAAGTTCACGGGCGACTTCACCGGCCTGGACCTCATCGCGGCGTCAACGAACGCCCTCGCCGGCGCGCTCCTCGCGCGCCGTCCGGACCATTACAAGAGGTTCACGGTGGTCGGCATCCTTCTCATGGCGATCCTGGGCGGCATCGGAGGGGGTGTCACGCGGGATGTGATCCTGAACAAGGTCCCGGTCGCGTTCACGAACCCCGCATACCTTGCGCTCTGCATCGCGTTCGGAGTGCTCGGGTACTTCCTTGCCTTCGGCGACGGCCGGCTGTTCCGTGAAGGTCTGTTCCAGTTCGCCACGGCGTTCGCACTCCCGTGGTATGCGATCGTGGGCGCCTACGCCGCCCGCCAGGCGGGGCTTCCGATTTTTGCGGCGCTCGCGCTCGCCGTCATCACCCCGACGGCCGGTCGTTATCTCATCGACGTCACGTGCGGCGTACCACCGAAGCAGTTCGTGCGCGGCGAGTGGTTCGTCGGCACCGCGCTGCTCACCGGCGTCGTGTGGATCGCCTGCTACGACGGCGGCCTCGACACCTTGGCGGCATCCGCCATCGCGTTCGTTGTCGGGTTCGCGTTCCGCGTGACGGCGCTGTATCGCGGCTGGGAGGAGCCCCTGGCGGCCCAACCGACCGGCGTGTTCCGGCACGCCGACGGCCGCCCGCTGCTGGGACGCAAGCTGCAGGGCAGGTCGACCGAAGAGCTCCGGGAGCTCGGTCTCGTCCCCGAGGACCAGCTCGACTCCGGCCGGTAGCGCCGAGGCTGCTCCCGCCCGAAGCCGCTTCATCCGTTGGGGATGATGACGAACCGCGCTGCTCCTCGTACTGTCCGAAACAGACGAGGAGGCAGAGATGGGCATGATGTTCCGACCACGCCGTCCGCTGATGCGCGTCGCAGCAGGCGCAGCGACGGCGACCGTCGCGTACAAGGCCGGCCAGCGCCGCACGCAGCAGAACCAGGGCAACGAGCAGGCGCAGGCCGCGCCGGCACCCCCGCCCGCAGCGCCTGCCGCCACCACGGACTCGACGGCAGAGCTCGAGCGGCTGGCCAAGCTGCACGCGTCGGGCGCGCTCACCGACGAGGAGTTCGCGGCGGCCAAGGCGAAACTCCTCGGGATCTAGGCGTTCGCTGCTCGGAAACTGGGGAGGCGTGATGGGATCGAGTGCCGATCGGGCTGCGGTGCTGGTGCAGGCCATCGAGGCGACGGTGGCCGGCGACAGCCGCGTGGTGCGCCAGCTCTACGCCGACGACGTGCAGGGTTGGTCGCCGGTGATGACCGTGTCGTCGGCGGCCGAGCTCGCGGTCGAGCTCGAAGACCGTCAGGAGGCGTTCTCCGACATCGACCTCGACGTGACGCCCCTGGACGTCGGCGACGAGCAGGCGTGCGTCGAGTGGGTCGCGACCGCGACGCATTCCGGGCAGCTGATCGTCGACGACGACGTCGTGATCGAACCCACGGGCGGGCGCTTCACGCTACGCGGCGTCACGGTCGCCGACTTCGAGGGCGACCGTATTCGGGCTTTCCGCCAATACTGGGACGAAGTCTCCCTGCTCGAGCAGCTCGAGCTCATCCCGACGGAGTGACCAGCACCAAAAGTTCATGATCGAAGGCCTCCTACCCTTTACTCGGCGCGCTCGGACCGGTCACGCTGTTCGGAGTGGCAGGTCGACCAATCCAGGAGACGCCGGCTTCCGGCGTGACCAAGGGGGATCTCCTCGAGGGGGTCCTCCAGTTCGTCCCGAGCGAGATCAAGCTTCGACGGCCTGAGCTCCGCCCCGGCGACGTGTCTCGTCCGGATCTCGCGGCGCGCCTCGAGGACAATGACGCGACCGTCGCGCTGGTCGTCGCGCCGCCGGGGTACGGCAAGACCACGCTCGTCACCCAGTGGACCCACGCGGTCGAGCGGCCGTACGCCTGGCTGACAGCTACCGACGCGGACAACGATCCGTCGGCGTTGCTCGCGTACCTCGCACTCGCGCTCGATTCCGTCGAGGCAATCGACCCCCGAACATTTGCTGCACTTGCGATGTCAGAGGCCGACCTCGCCAGCATCCGCCTGCCTCGTCTCGGCAACCTTCTGGCCCACCGTTTGGTGCCGTTCGTGCTCGTCATCGACGACGTGCACCTGTTGCACGAGCCCCGGTCGTTGGCCGTGCTCGAGCTGCTGGCGGAGCAGATGCCGGCAGGATCCCAACTCGTCCTCGCGGGCCGCAGCGACCCGCCCCTCTCGCTCCCCCGCATGCGCGCCAACGGGGAGCTCGTTCGCATCGGTGCACGCGACCTCGCGATGAGCGAGGACGAAGCCCGCACGCTGCTGGCGCATGCAGGCGTCGAGCTCGACGGGCGGCCGCTCGAGTCCCTCGTCCTTCGAGTTGAAGGATGGCCGGCCGGCCTGTACCTGGCGGCGATGGCGCTGCGCGAGTCGACGGATCCCGCCGCCACGGCCGAGCGCTTCGCCGGGCACGATCGGCTGGTCGCCGAGTACCTCCACGACGAGGCTTTGGCCGCGTTCCCGAGCCCCGTGCGGGAGTTCCTGATCCGCTCGTCGGTGCTGGATCGGCTCTCGGCCCGGGTCTGCGACAGCGTGCTCGAGCGCACGGACTCGCGGCAGCTGCTCGAAGCGATCGAAGCCTCGAACCTCTTCCTCGTGCCGCTCGACCGGCGAGGCGAGTGGTACCGCTACCAGCACCTCTTTCGGGACATGCTCCGAAGCGAGCTCCATCGTCTCGACCCCGAGCTCGAGCAGGCGTTGCACGAGCGAGCCAGTGTGTGGTGGGAGCAGCACGGCGACATCGACGGCGCACTCGACCACGCACGCGCCGCCGGTGACATCGATCGCAGGGCCGCCCTCGTCTGGTGCAACGCCCCGACCTACCTGACCCGCGGCCGCACGGCGACGGTGAGTCGTTGGCTCGAGCCATTCGGGGCCGACGAAGTCGCGGAGCATCCACCCCTCGCCCTCGCCGCCGCGTGGTGGTCGTTGACCACCGGTGACACCGGAAGCATCAGCCATTGGGCGTCGCTGGCGGAGCGCGGCGGCGACGTCGTGCTCCCCGACGACACGCCGCTGCGCTCGGCGATCCTGCTCCTGCGTGCTCTCGCCGGCTGCGAAGGGCTTACGAGCACACGAGACGACGCGGCCAAAGCGTTCGAGCTCGACCGGCCGGACAGCCCCTTCCGCCCGCTGGCGCGCCACCTCGAAGGCAGTGCACTACGCCTCCTCGGTGATCGACAGCTCGCCAGGGAACGCCTGGACGAGGGAGTCCGCCTCGCCGGTGTGCTCATGCCGTCGATCCATGCGCACTGCCTCGCGCAGCTGGCGATGCTTGCGATCGAAGAGGGGGATCTGTCGGAGTCGGCGTCACGGGTGGACCAGGCAACGCGTGTGGTCGAGCGATACAGCCTCGGTGAGCGACCGGCGATGGCGTTCGTCTTCGCAGCCGCAGCGCTCTCGCACGCCCGACGGGGCGAGACCGCCGACGCCCGAAGCGCGTCGAAGCACGGGCTGTGGCTCCTCGAGAAGCTGGTCGACATCGGGCCGTGCATGATCGCCGACGCCGGACTCTCGTTCGCGCGCACCGCCCTGTTGCTCGGCGACGTCGGCGCGGCGCGCATGCTCGTCCGCGAAGCCCGCCGCATCCTGGCGAGATACCCGGACTCCGGTGTGCTCCCCGACCGGCTGCGCGAGGTCGACCGCATGACCGACGCGTCTGCCGTGCCGGTCGGCCTCGCCGCGACGCCGTTGACACCCGCTGAGATGCGCGTGCTGCGCTACCTCCCGACGCATTTGAGCTTCGAGGCGATCGCCGAGGAGCTCATCGTGTCGCGCAACACGGTGAAGACCCAGGCGATCGCCGCGTATCGGAAGCTCGGCGTGAGCTCCCGTGCAGAGGCCGTCGAGCAAGCCCGCGAGCTGGGTCTTCTCGATGATTAGCCGGTCGCCGTCGCAGGCTCCGGCTCCTGCGGCGACGGTCGGCAAAGCCGCCGCCGCCGCGGAGTAGCGTCCGGCAGTCCGAGATGGCGAAGACAGAGACGCCGAGCGGCGCAACACCGAGCGCAGTCGAGACCGCCACCGCACCGGCGCGCGCGGGGCTCGTGCTCCTCGCCCTCATCCTCGTCGCGGCCGTTGCGAACCTGAACCTGTCCGTCGCCAACGTCGCGCTCCCCGACATCGGCAAGGCGTTCGACTCATCGCAGACCTCGCTCGACCTGATCGCCGTCGGCTACTCGCTCGGCCTCGCCGCGTCGGTGCTGTACCTCGGCGCGCTCGGAGACCGTTACGGGCGCAAGATGATGCTCATCCTCGGCATTTCCCTGTCGATCCCGGCGTGCATCGCGGCCGCGTACGCCCCGTCCGACGGGTTCCTCGTGCTCGCACGCATCGTCGGCGGCGTGTCGGCCGGCATGGCCTTCCCCACGACACTCGCCCTGATCACTGCGTTGTGGTCAGGTCCCGCCCGCACGAAGTCGATCGCGCTGTGGTCCGCGATCGGCGGCGCGCTCTCGGCCCTCGGCCCCCTCGTCGCCGGAGCGATGCTCCAGCACTTCTGGTGGGGCTCGGTGTTCCTCGTGACGCTGCCACTCGCCGCCTTGGCGCTGGTGCTGGCAGTGATGCTGGTGCCGAGCCACGTCAACGAGACGAGCGACCCCGTCGACAACCTCGGCGGCATCCTGGCGGCCGTCATGGTCGGAGCGCTCATCGTCGCGATCAACTTCGCTCCCGTCCCCAACAAAGGCGCACTCGCCATCGGGCTCGGCATCATCGCGCTCGCCGCCACGCTTGCATTCATCATCCGCCAACGCCGCGCCAGGAACCCGCTGTACGACCTCCATGTCGCGGCGCGTCGCATCTTCTGGGTCGCGGCCTGCGCCGGGATCATCGTGTTCGGGTCGCTGATGGCGGCGGCGTTCATCGGCCAGCAGTTCCTGCAGAACGTGCTCGGCTACTCGACGCTCCAGGCAGGCGCGGCGATCCTGCCCGCGGTCGTCTTCATGGTTCTCGTCGCGCCAAGATCGGCGAAGCTCGTGGAGGCGCGAGGAGCACGGGTCACGCTGCTGACCGGTTACGTCTTCGTGCTGCTCGGCTTCCTCACGATGCTTGTGCTGTGGGACGAGGGCACCCCGTACTGGGAGGTCGGCCTCGCGTACGCGTTCGTCGGCATCGGGGTCGGGTTCGCCGGCACGCCGGCGTCGCATTCGCTCACGGGATCCGTCCCGGTGAAACGCGCCGGCATGGCCTCGGGAACCGCCGACCTCCAGCGCGACCTCGGCGGCGCCATCATGCAGTCAATCCTCGGCGCGCTCCTCACTGCGGGGTACGCGGCGGCGGTCGCGAGCTCGATCGCGGCGGCGCCGAACGGCAACCAGATCAGCGACACGACGCAGGACCAGCTCCAGCAGTCCTTCGCCGGCGCCGAGAACGTCGCCAAGCTCCAACCGCAGTACGCGAACCAGATCCTCGCCGGCGCGAAGTCGTCGTTCGTCGACGGCGCCAACTGGGCCTACACGGCCGGTATCGTCGCGATCGTGCTCGGCGCGGCACTCGTCTTCTTCCTCTACCCGAAGAAGGACCAGGAGCAGGCGCTGCTCGCCGAGTACCAACAAGAGGACGCGAACGTCCAATGACGACCGACGGCGAAGATGACGCCGCTCGAGAACAGGAGCACCCGATGCAGGACGGGTCAGGCCGCATGAAGCACCTCCGGCGACAGCCGCTGGCCCGAGCGCCATTCTGGGTGTTCCTCCTCGCGCTCTGGGGTGTGCTGGAGCTCGCATGGCGCTGGCGGAGGGCGCGCGCCTGGATCTCGTGAGTTCACCCGCTCGGGCCGGCGACCGGGGGGAGGCTCGCGTGCCGGCGTACCGCTTCGGCATCGTCCTGCTCCTGCTCTTCGCGACCTTCGTCTTTCTCGCGGTCGGGCCGACCGGCGACTGGGTCCCGCTCGTCGCCGTCATCCTCCAAGGCGCCACCCTGCTCGCCGCGCTGTCGGCGTCCGGCTCGAGTCGCAGGCTGTGGCGGATCGCCGTCACGGTCGTGGTCATCGCCCTCGTGTCGTCGACCATCGGCCTGTTCGCGGGCGACAAGAACTACACCGGCTCTCTGTTCGTACTCAGCCTGCTGCTCGTGGGAGCGGCGCCGGTCGTGATCATCCACTCCCTGGCCCGGCGGCGCGTGATCGACATCCACACGGTCCTCGGCGCGCTGTGCGTCTACATCCTGCTCGGGATGCTGTGGTCGTTCGCGTACGCCGCCGTCGGCACGATCCAGTCGGAGCCGTTCTTCGCCCAGCAGGCGCACGCCACCGTCGCCGACTACCTGTACTTCAGCTTCGTGACGCAGACGACCGTCGGGTACGGCGACCTCACGGCGGCCAACGGGCTCGGTCGGGCGATGGCCGTGCTCGAGGCGCTGATCGGGCAGCTCTATCTCGTGACGGTGATCGCGCTCCTCGTGAGCAACCTCGGTGCCGCCCGGCGCCGGCGCGCCCTGCAGGACGACGAGACCGTCAGCTCGAGGGACCTCGGCTGACCACGTCGACGCGCCCGGCGCCGTGGTCGAGCTGGTAGTCGAGGTTCACCGCCGCGTTGATCAATGCCAGGTGCGTGAACGCCTGCGGGAAGTTCCCGAGCTGCTCGCCGGTGAGGCCGATCTCCTCCGCGAAGAGCCCCACGTGGTTGGCGTACGTGAGCATCTTCTCGAACACCAGCCGCGCCTCCTCGAGGCGACCTGAACGCGCGAGCGCGTCGACGTAGAAGAACGTGCACAGCGAGAAGGTGCCCTCCTCCCCCTGGAGGCCGTCGGGCGATGCTTTGGGGTCGTACCGGTAGACGAGGCTGTCGGACACGAGCACCTTGTCCATCGCCGACAACGTCGACTGCCACTTCTCGTCGAACGGGGATACGAAGCCGATCAGCGGCATGAGCAACAGCGAGGCGTCGAGCACGTCGCTGCCCTCGTACTGCACGAAGGCCTTCATGGAGTCGTTCCAGCCCTTGGTCTGGATCCAGCGGTAGACCTGGTCGCGCTCCTTCCTCCACCGCTCGAGGTCGGCGGGAAGGCCGTGGTCAACTGCCATACGGATCGCGCGGTCGAACGCGACCCACTCCATCAGTCGGCTGTACGTGAACCCCTTGCGCCCGCCGCGGGTCTCCCAGATGCCCTCGTCGGGCTGGTCCCAGTGCTCGCACAGCCAGTCGATCATGTGCACGATGTCGTTCCAGCCCCGGTCGGCGATCCGCGCGCCCGACCGGTCGACGAACCGGATGGAGTCCATGGCTTCGCCGTAGATGTCGAGCTGCAACTGATCCGCGGCGCCATTGCCGATCCGCACCGGCGCCGAACCGCGGTAGCCCTCGAAGTGATCGAGGATCTCCTCTTTCAGGTCGGAGCTCCCGTCGACCCGGTACATGAGGTGGAGGGACTCGCCGGCGGCCACGTCCTGCTCCATCGTGTTCCGCAGCCAGAGCGCGAACGCCGCCGCCTCTTCGGTGTATCCAAGCCCCAGCAGGGCGTAGACCGAGAAGGACGCGTCGCGGACCCAGGTAAAGCGGTAGTCCCAGTTGCGCTCGCCGCCCACCTGCTCGGGGAGTCCGGCCGTGGGTGCCGCGACCAGCGCGCCGGTGGGTGCGTACGTCATGAGCTTCAGCGTCATCGCCGAGCGGGCGACGGCCTCCCGCCACCGGCCCCGGTACGTGGACGTGTGGAGCCAGTCCTTCCAGAACTCGACCGTGTCCGAGAAGACCTGGATCATCTCGCCGTGGCCGATCTCGCTCTTCTGTGCCGACTCGAGGACCACGCCGGTGAAATCGCCGGCGCGCACGGTGAACCGGGAGCGGACGTCACCGTTGTGCTCCTCGAGCGGGATCGTGCCGGTGAGGTGCATCGTCATCGACGGCGCCTCGAACACCGCGTCCGTGCCCTTGACCTGCGTCTTGTGGGCCTCGCGCCCGTAGTCGAACCGCGGCTGGATCTCGGCCTCGAAGTCCAGTTCGCCGCGGATGCAGCGCACCGCGCGGGCCAGGCGGTGGTGGTCGGTCACGACGCCGGGGTTCTCGATCGGCATGAAGTCGATCACCTCGGCGACGCCCTTCGAGGACAGGAACCGGGTCACGAGGACGGCCGTGTCGGGGAGGTACATCTGCTTGGTCACGCAGTCATCGACGGCGTGGAGCGCGAAGTGGCCACCCTTCCGGTCGTCGAGCAACGAGGCGAAGATGCTCGGCGAATCGAAGCGGGGGCAACAGAACCAGTCGACGGTGCCGTCGGTGGTGACGAGCGCTGCGGTCTGCAGATCGCCGATCAGGCCGTGGTCGGCGATGGGCGGATACCTGGACATCGGTGCTGGTCTCCTCGTGCGGGCCGCTGGCTCGACTCTGCAGGGCCGTGGGGCGGAGTGTCATCACCCTCATGGGATGACGACGCCGTGCCCGGATTGCCACAGAATTGGATCCCACCTCTGGGACGACGTCGCAGCGAGGAGGCCACGGATGTCACTCGAGGGCAAGGTCGCGGTCGTGACCGGGGGGAACAGCGGCATCGGCAAGGCCATCGCGCTCGCGCTCGCCCGCCGGCACGCCAACATCGTCATCGACTACGTCGCCCAGGAGCACGCCACCGAGGAGCTCGAGCACGAGATCGAGGCGCTCGGTGACAAGGCGACGGGCGTGAAAGCCGATGTGAGCAAGGTCGAGGATCTCGAGCGGCTGGTCGACCGAGCCGTCAAGGCCTTCGGCCGGCTCGACGTGATGGTCAACAACGCCGGCGTCGAAACGCGCACTTCGGTGCTCGAGACCACCGAAGACCAGTACGACAAGGTCCTGGCGATCAACCTCAAGAGCGCGTTCTTCGGCACCCAGCTCGCCGCCAAGCAGATGATCGCCCAGGGCGGCGGCGGGCGGATCATCAACATCAGCTCCGTCCACGAGGACTGGCCGATGCCGGGCAACGCCCCTTATTGCCTGTCGAAGGGCGGGATGCGGATGCTCACCCGCACGGCGGGCGTCGAGCTCGGACCGCACGACATCCACGTCGTCGGCGTCGGACCCGGAGCCGTCGACACGCCGATCAACGTGTCGACCGTCGCAGACCCTGAGAAGCTCAAGACGCTCGACGACGCGATCCCGCTCGGGCGACTGGCCAAGCCCGAGGAGATCGGCGACGTCGTTGCGTTTCTCGCCGACGACGAAGCGGGCTATATCACGGCGACCACGGTGTTCACGGACGGCGGCCTCATGCAGACCAGCCCCGGGCTGTAGGGAGCGCGCCGCGATGCCGGCTACCGAGCACTACGACGTCATCATCATCGGCAGCGGCGCAGGCGGTGGAACGCTGGCGTGGAAGCTGGCGCCCTCCGGAAAGCGGATCCTGCTCCTAGAACGGGGTGGCTACCTCCCGCGGGAGCGTGACAACTGGGACACGACCGCCGTCTTCCTGCAGGGGAAGTACTCCACTGACGAGGAATGGCGCGACCGGAAAGGCGACGAGTTCACACCGGAGCAGAACTACTACGTCGGCGGGAACACCAAGTTCTACGGCGCCGCGTTGCTCCGGCTCCGTCCCCAGGACTTCGGCGAGATCAAGCACCACGGCGGCGTCTCCCCCGCGTGGCCGCTGTCGTACCAGGATTTCGAGCCGTGGTACGCCGACGCGGAGCGCCTTTACTTCGTGCACGGGCAAGCGGGCGAGGACCCGACCGACGGCCCGCGCAGCAGCGAGTACCCGTACCCGGCGGTGAAGCACGAGCCGCGCATTCAGCAACTCCACGACGACCTCGTGCGCCTCGGGCTGCACCCATCGCACCTCCCCGTCGGCGCCATGTTGGATCAGGAAGCGGACGGGTCCGCCACGCACACCAGCCCCTGCATCCGCTGCGACCGGCTCGATGGCTTCCCGTGTCTCGTCGACGCCAAGGCGGATGCTCAGACCGTCTGCGTCGACCCCGCGTTGACGCAGCATCCCAACCTCGAGCTCGTCACGGATGCCAAGGTCGAGCGGCTCGAGACCGACGACGCCGGGCGGGAGGTGACGGCGGTCGTGGCGACGACGGCCGACGGTTCCGAGGCTCGGTATTCGGGAGACGTCGTCGTGGTGTCGTGCGGAGCGTTGAACTCCGCGCTCCTGCTACTGCAGTCGGCCAACGACCGGCACCCCAACGGCCTCGCCAACGGCTCCGACCAGGTGGGCCGGAACTACATGCGCCACAACAACATGGCGCTCATGGCACTCTCGCGCGAGCCGAACCCGACTCGCTTCCAGAAGACCCTGGCGCTCAACGACTGGTACCTGAAGGGCGACGACTGGGACTACCCGTTCGGCGCCATCCAGATGCTCGGCAAGTCCGACGGCATCCAGCTCCGGGCCATGGCGCCCCGGCGCGTCAAGTGGGGCGCCAAGCTCACGCCGGAAGCCTCACTCGACACGGTCGCTCTGCACGGTGTCGACTTCTGGCTTTCCGCCGAAGACCTCCCCGAACCTCACAACCGACTCACCATCGACGACGACGGGACCCCTCGCCTCACCCTCGCCGACGAGAACAACACCGAACCGCTGAAGCGGCTCCGCAAGAAGTTCGAATCGATGCTGAGCGACCTCGGCTTCGACGAGCACACCCACCGGCGCAACGTGTACCTGCACGAGGGGATGGCGATCTCGGCGACGGCGCATCAGGCCGGAACGGCGAGGTTCGGGGACGACCCGAAGTCGTCGGTGCTCGACCTCAACTGCAAGGCCCACGAGCTCGACAACCTCTACGTCATCGACTCGAGCTTCTTCGTGTCCATCGGCGCCGTGAACCCGACGCTGACCATCATCGCCAACACGCTGCGCGTCGGAACGCACCTGCTCGAGCGGATGGGGTAGCCCGCTCGTGAACCTCACGGTCGTCGCGTCGAGCGCCTCCTCGACGCTGCTCGCCGCCCGCGAGCAGATGGCCTTCACGCTCGCGTTCCACATCCTGCTGGTCCCCATCGGCGTGGCGCTGCCGACCATCACCCTCATCGCGAACTGGCGCGGCATCCGCAAGCGCGACGAGGTCGCGCTGCTCCTGGCGCGGCGGTGGTCGAAGGTCATGGCCGTGACGTTCGCGGTCGGTGCCGTGACGGGCACGGTCCTGTCGTTCGAGCTCGGGCTCCTGTGGCCCGGCTTGATGGGCAAGTTCGGCAGCGTCTTCGGACTGCCGTTCGGTCTCGAGGCGATCGCGTTCTTCCTCGAGGCGATCCTCATCGCCGTCTACATCTACGGCTGGGACCGGCTCACCCCGCGCGCACACCTCTGGACAGGCGTCCCCATCCCGTTCGCGTCCGTGCTCGGCGCCATCAGCATCCTGGCCGTGAACTCGTGGATGAACACACCCCAAGGGTTCAAGCTCTCGTCGAAGGGACTGCCCGAGAACGTCGACGTCGCCAAGGCGATGTTCACGCCCGCGTTCCCGTGGGAGGTGACGCACTTCGTCATCGCCGCCTATCTGGCCGCGGGCTTCCTCGTCGCCAGCGTGTACGCGGTCGGCATGCTGCGCGGCCGCAACGACCGCTACCACCGCCTCGGCTTCCTGATCCCGTTCACCATCGCGGCGATCCTCACCCCCGTGCAGCTCGTCGTCGGCGACCAGATCACACGGATGGTGATTCGCGAACAGCCCGTCAAGTTCGCCGCCATCGAGGGCGTCCAGCAGTCGGGCACCCACGAGCCCGAGGCACTCTTCGGCTACCTGCCCGGGAACGGTCAGGACGACAACGCGAGCATCGAATACGCGATCAAGATCCCGGATCTGGGGTCGTTCCTCACCGGCGGCAGCGCCGACACCGAGATCAAGGGTCTCAACACCGTCAAGGACGACGACCGGCCGCCGGTGAACATCGTGCACTGGTCCTTCGACATCATGGTGCTGATCGCGTCTGCGCTCGCGCTGCTCGCGGTGTGGTTCGGTTTCGTGTGGTGGCGACGACGACGCTTGCCGAAGACGCGCTGGTTCCTCCGCGCCGCGGCGGTCTCCGGTGTGGCGACGCTCGCCGCGCTCGAGACGGGTTGGTTCGTGACCGAGGTCGGTCGCCAGCCGTGGATCGTCTACAACGTGCTGCGCACCAAGGACGCCGTGACCGACCACGGCGGCATCTGGTTCACGTTCGGGATCATCGTCGTGCTGTACCTGTTGGTCGCAACCGGGCTCATCACGACGCTGCGCGTGCTCGCACGCAGGTGGCGGACCCAGGACGAGGGCGCCGACTCCGACGTCCCCTACGGGCCGCGGGGACCGTTGCGCCTCGGTGACCACGAACGATCGCCAGCGCCCGAGAAGGTCGGCGTCTGATGGCGATCGCGGTCGCGTGCATCCTCTGGTTCAGCGTCATCATGTACTCCGTCCTCGGGGGCGCCGACTACGGGGCAGGGTTCTGGGACCTGTTCGCGGGCGGCGATCGGCGGGGCGAGCGACCACGTGGGCTCATCGATCACGCCATGGCGCCCGTCTGGGAGGCCAACAACGTCTGGCTGATCTTCGCCGCCATCGTGTGCTGGACGGCGTTCAGCGAGGCGTTCGGCTCGATCATGAAGACGCTGTTCGTCCCGATCATCCTGGCTGGAATCGGGATCGTCGTCCGCGGCTCGGGGTTCGCGTTCCGCAAGATCGCCCAAAAGGCCGGGCGCAAGCGCGTGCTCACGGCTGCATTCGGGATCTCGTCGCTCGTCACGCCGTTCATGCTCGGCGCCGCGCTCGGCGGCATCGCGTCGGGGCGGGTCCCGCCCGGCAACCAGCAGGGCAGTCTCTGGTCGAGCTGGTTGAACTCGACGTCGATCGCGGTCGGGATCTTCGGCGTCCTGATCTCAGCGTTCGTCGCCGCGACCTTCCTCGTCGCCGACGCGAACCGCTACTACGACGACGTCATGGCGGCGTACTTCCGGACGCGCGCGTTCGTGATCGGCATCTTCGCGGGGCTCGCTGCCGTCGTCGGCCTCTTCGTGCTGCGCGACGACGCCCCGTACATCCACCACGGCCTGCTGCACGAAGGGCTCCCGTTCGTGATCGCATCAGGCGTGTTCGGCCTCACCACGCTGGGCGCGCTGTGGCGGCAGTTCGGCGGCACCCGGGTCCGGCTCCTGGCCGTCGCGACGGTGGTCTCCGTGCTCCTCGCCTGGGGGGCGGCGCAGTACCCGTACATCCTCCCGACCACGTTGACGATCGATCAGGCCGCCGCTCCGGGTTCGGTGCTCTTGTGGCTGGTCATCGCGTTCATCATCGGCGCCGCGCTCGTCGCACCCGCACTCCTGATGCTCTGGAAGCTCGACCAGGGCAACCGGCTGGACGAGGGCACCGAGGGAGGCGTCGCGGAACGTCACCGCGTCGTCATCATCGGCGGCGGGTTCGGCGGCCTCTTCGCCACGAAGGCGTTGGCGATGGCGCCCGTCGACGTCACGCTGGTCGACCGGCACAACTACCACCTGTTCCAACCGCTGCTGTACCAGGTCTCGACCGGAATCCTGTCGGAGGGACAGATCGGCCCGCCGCTGCGCGACGTGACGCGGAACACGCGCAACTGCCGCGTCGAGCTCGCCGAGGTCACGGGCTTCGACCTCGACCAACGCGTCGTCTCCGCGATCAACCCCATCGGCCAGCGGATGGAGATCCCGTACGACAGCCTCATCGTCGCCGCCGGCGGGCGCACCTCCTACTTCGGCAACGACCAGTTCGCGCCCTTCGCCCCGGGCATGAAGACGATCGACGACGCGCTCGAGCTGCGCCGCCGCATCTTCGGCGCCTTCGAGCTCGCCGAGCTCGAGGAGGATCCCGAGGAGAAGCGTCGGTGGCTCACGTTCGTGGTCGTCGGCGCGGGCCCGACCGGGTGTGAGCTCGCCGGCCAGATCCGCGAGCTCGCCGAGCGGTCGCTGCGCCACAACTTCCGGACGATCGACCCCGCCACGGCCAAGGTCATCCTCGTCGACGGCGGACAGGAGCCGTTGGCCAGCTTCGGCGAGAACCTCTCCGGCAAGGGCCGCAAGGAGCTCGAGCACATGGGCGTCGAGTTGCGCATGGGCCTGCGCGCCACCGACGTCGACTTCAACGGCATCGCCGTCAAGACCCCGGACGGCGACGAGCGCATCGATGCGCACACCGTCATCTGGGCCGCCGGCGTCGCGGCGTCCCCGCTGGCAAAGATGCTGGGGGACGCGTCGGGAGCAGAAGTCGATCGCGCCGGCCGGGTGGCGGTGCTGCCCGACTGCACGCTGCCCGGTCATCCGGAGGTGTTCGCGATCGGCGACATGATGAGCCTCGATCACCTCCCGGGCGTCGCCGAGGTCGCGATGCAACAAGGGCTCTTCGCCGGCCGCACGATCCGCCGCCGGCTGCAAGGCGGAGGCGACAAGACCGTGACGTTCAAGTACGTCGACCTCGGCAGCATGGCAACGATCGGACGGTTCCGCGCCGTCGTCGAGTTCAAGGGCATCCACCTCAGCGGCTTTGCGGGGTGGCTGATGTGGCTCGCGGTGCACCTCGTGTTCCTGACCGGCTTCCGGAACCGGCTCGGCGCGCTGTTCCGCTGGACGGGCGCCCTCCTCGGCCGCCATCGCGAGGAACGCGCGTTCACCGTGCGCCGGGCGTCCACCGGCGACGACAGCTACGCCTCGGTCATCCCGACGAACATTGACAACCAACGAACCTGACCTCACCAACGCTTTGGCGTCAGCAACCCACGTATGAGGTGGGCTATTGACGCCAAAGCTGGTTCTAGGTGGGCGCGACGTGGCGCTCGGCGCGCACGATGCGCGTCGCGACGAGTGCCATGACGCCCGCGACGACGGCGACAGCGGCGAAGAGCACCGACAACGAGATCGAGTGCTCCAACGCCCCGGCGCCGAATGCGGCGATGCCGTAGCCGAGCTGGTACGCGGCGATGAGCCAGCCGGCGGCGATCGTGACCAGCTCGGGGAACGTGGTCTCGCCGTACCCGACCGTCATGGGGAAGAAACCCGAGCAGGCCAGACCGGCGAGGGCGAAGATGACGATCCCGTTCGTCTGGTCGGCCAGCGCCGCGACCAGCAGCAGCGTGCCCGCGATCCCCCACGGCAGCACGAGGTAGATCGCGGTCGACGGCAGGCGCTTCGGCGCGATGGAGATCAGGAGACGCCCGACGGTGACGGCGGCCCAGAACGCCGCCAGGGCGTAGTTGGCGGTGGTTGCAGGAGTACCACCGTCGCGAACCAGGGTCGTCCCCCAGTTGCCGAACATCGTCTCGCAGACGCCGTACGCGACCAGTGCCGCCGCGAAGAGCCAGAACACGGGTGGGATACGCACGCGACCGCCGTGCTGTGCGCCCGTGGCCTCCGCCACGAGCGGTTGGGCGACCGACACGAGGAAGAGGACCGCGAGTCCTGCACCGGTGACCAGCGGGAGGTACCACCACTCCGCGACATCGGTGAAGAACGCGACCAGCAGCGGCGAGAGCGCGGTGCCGAGCCCGAGGAGGACGTTCAACGCAGTGAGCGCGACCTCGCGCCGAGCCGGCATGAAACCGCCGGCGAACGTGCTCAAGCACGACAGCGTCACGCCGAACCCGAGGCCGAGGAACCCCGTCGCGACCAGAAGCATTGGGAACGCGACCGTCTCGCCCTGCTCCGAGACGCTGGCGACGAGGACCGCCATGGCGATCACGTCGGCCGCGATGCCGACGAGGAACAGCCGCTTCAAGCCGAACCGGCGGGACATCTCCGGCAGCAGAAGCGACCCCGCGACCGCCATGATCACCTGCGGCACGAACAGCAGGCCGTACTGGCTGGTGGACAGGTCGTAATCGGACGCACCTGTGAGCACGCTCGACGCGGCGGGGAACGCCACCAGCGCGAGCCCTTGGAACAAGCCGACCACGTACACCGTGCCGACTTCGGCGCGTGCAGCCCGCGGGTTGCCGTCGACCTGAGCCGTCGCGCTCATTTCGCCTCGCTCCACCAGCGCGCCCGCCCCCAGATCCGTCGCTGCACCCGCAGACCGAAGGCGCCCACGACGATCAGGATGACGACGTTCAACAGCAATTGCAGGAGCGCGCCCCGCGCCTCGCTCCACTCCCCGAACGCGATCGACAACCCCAGATCCGCGGCCGCCGGAATGGTGGTGACCGAGATGAAGACGCCGATCAAGGCGTTTGCCCTCGCCTCGGTCAGGGATACGACGCCCACGATCCCGGCCAAGACGGCGACGATCACCGAGAACACGTTGGGCGAGTTGATCAAGTCGGAGACCGGGCGGATCCCGGCCGCGAACGCCCTCGGCTGCAAATCGAACGCGTGGATCACAAGCCCGAACAGCAACGTGGCGACGACCGCGAACAGGAAGCCGAAGACCAACGCGCGCAGCCCACGCCGGATGGTCACCGCGTCCCGGGTGTCGATGCCGAACGCCACGCTGATCATGGCCCCGTACTCCGGGCCCACGACCATGGCGCCGACGATGAGGATCTGCGAGTTCGTGAGGATCCCGACCGCGCCGATCAGGCCGGCGATGACCATGAGCACGAACCAGCTACCCGGGTAGACGCCGCGGGCTCTGATCCGGGCCTCGGCTTCCTCCCAGATCGGCGAGAAGCTCGCCTTGCCCGGCTCTCGTCGCTCGGCCCGAGCCGCGCGCTCGGAGATCGAGGCGTCGACGTTCTCGATCACGATCGAGCCGCGCCGGCCGATCTCGACGTCGTGGAGCTCGTCGAGCACCCGGTTCGCCTCGGCGGTGATGACGTCGAACTGCACCAAGTCGCCGTCAGGGCTCCTGGCCACACCCTGCAGGACGACGAGGTTGAGGACGCCGGCGTTGCCCTCCAAGGACTCCACGAGCCTCGGGGTCACGTCCGCCGGACTCACCGCCCGGATGTGGATCACCGAACCAGGTTCGCACGCACGAGGCGCCGCGATGAGTTTCTCCGGTGCCCTCGGTCTGCACTCCCGAAGACCGTGAAAGGAGGGCCGATCTTGATCGGTCCCGACGTGTCACCGGCGTCGCCGGCCCGCGCTGGCCTCCGGCCGCCCGCCGGCCCGAGGACGGTCGTCCTGGTCGTCGGTGAGCGAATCCAGCGCGCCTCCGTGCCCGGGCTCTGCGAGCGGGTCCGTGCGCTCCTCGCGAGTGGCGACGCGGAGCTCATCACCTGCGACGTGAGCAACCTCGTCGCCCCCGACGCCACGGCCGTCGACGCGCTGGCCCGTCTGCAGCTGACCGCGCGGCGGTCGGGAGGGTCGATCCGCCTGCGACGGGCGCGTCGCCGTCTGCGCGACCTGCTCGCGCTCCTCGGGCTGGCCGAGGTGGTGCCGTCGAGTGCCGAACTACCCCTCGAGCAGCAAGGGCAGGTCGAACAACGGGAACAGGTCGGGGTCGACGAAGAAGTCGATCCCCGCGATCCGCCCGTCTGAGACGCCGACGACGTGCACGGCCCACGCCTCGTGCCCGCCACCGGGCGCGGGGCGCCACTGCGCATACGCGGGCGAGCCGTTCGCGACGACGGGCGCGAACCGAGATCCGCGGCAACCGGCGCCGGCCCCGAGCAGCCACTTGCGGAGCTCGGCGGCGCCGCGCAGCCACAGGTCGTAGGGCGGCATCGACATCGTGGCGTCCTCGTGCAGGAGCGAGACGAGCGCGTCGATGTCAAAGCGCTCGAACGCGTCGACATAGCGTGAGAGCAGCGCTTGCTGGGCTTCGTCTTCCGGCTCCAACGTGTCGGTGCTGGCGGGATTGCTGGCCGCGAGCGTCGCCCGTGCCCGCTGGAGCGCGCTGTTCACCGACGCGACGCTTGTTTCGAGCAGCTCGGCCACCTCGTTCGCCTTCCACCGCAAGACCTCACGCAGGATCAGCACCGCCCGCTGGCGGGGTGGCAGGTGCTGCAGCGCGGCGACGAACGCCACGCGGATCGTCTCGCGCGACTCGGCCATCTCGGCGGGATCGTCGGTCTGCGGGACGGCAAGGCCGTCGGGGATCGGCTGGACCCACTCGCTCTCGGGATGGCGCGGGCCGGCGGTGACGTCGCCGGGAGAAGACGGTCCGAGGTCCATGGGGAGCGCGCGCCGCTGCCGGCTCTTCAGCATGTCGAGACACACGTTGGTCGCGATCCGGTAGAGCCACGACCGCAGCGCGGAGCGCCCTTCGAAGCGGTCGAACCCGCGCCACGCGCGCACGAGCGTCTCCTGCACCGCGTCCTGCGCTTCGAACGCCGCTCCGAGCATCCGGTAGCAGTAGCCGGTGAGCTCGACGCGGTGCTTCTCCAGCTGGAGCTCGAGGTCCGCGGGATCCGCCGTCGCCGTGGTCCCGGAGCTTCGGTCGGTGGCTGCGATGTCAGACATCCGGGCTGCTCCTCCTCCCTGCCCTTCGACGCGACACCAGTGCGGAGTCCCTCGAAGGGGTTTCGATCACCTGCACGAAGTTGCCGTCGGGGTCGAGAACAGTCCCAATGATTCCACACGAGGTGGCCTCCACCTCACGGACCCAGACCGCCTCGTTGGCGACGAGCCGGGCTTCCACCGCAGCGATGTCGTCGACGTGGAAGTTGGGGATGATGCGCATCGGCTCGACCGCGGTCGGCGCGACGTCATCCCGAGGCGTGACGGTGAGCTGGGACGCGGCGCCGCCGGGCGGGAGCCCGAGCGCCCTGCGGTACCAGGCTGCCTCCCGCTCGGGCGCGCGCGAGCCGAAGACGACCGAAGCCAGGGCGGGTGGGCGATCGCTCATCGAGACGGCGCGCCGCCGTCCTTCATCTGGATGATCTGGATGTAGTTGCCGTCTGGATCGACGAGGGTCCCGAAGAACCCGACCCCGCGGTCCTCCACCTCGACCAGCCACGACACACCCAACCCGTTGAGGTGTGCGGCGGTGGCGTGGGCGTCGTCCACGTGGAAGTTGAGGATGACGCGACCCGGTTCGGGGTTCTTGTCCGCGACGTCGGTCCGCCCGTCGATGAGCAGCGCCACTCCGCCGAAGTCGAGGAACCCGTCGTCGCTCTGCTCCGGGCTCAGCGCGGCGACGTACCAGGCGCGGAGCCGTTCCGGGTTGGTCGTGCCGAGCAGGACGCTCCCCAAAGTGGGCGTCGCCATGATGTGCTCCTTTGGCGTGCGAGAAACGAGCTACGACGTCGAGCTGGAACGCGCGCTCGCAGCGGGCGAGCCGCCTCCGTTGACTTCGAACGTGTTGCCGGCGGGGTCCTTGAACCACGCGGTCTTGAACGCGCCCGTGTCGTGGACTTCGCCGGTGCGGGTCACGCCCGGGAGGTCGTCGTAGTGCTCGAAGCGCACTCCGCGGGCCTTGAGCTCCTGCACGGTGCCTTCGAGGTCGTCGACGTTCCAGAGCGCGGTGGTTCCCTTGTTCGTCCCCGCGAACTCCGACTCGTAGACCATGAGGATGGTGGAGCCGCTCCGGTACTGGACCACGTTCGGCGAGCCGTCGATCTTCGTGAGCCCCAACGCCGTCCCGTAGAACTCTGCGGCCTCGTCAATGTCCTTGACCGGCACCATCGTCGTCACGTCTGCGTTGCCCAACATGGCATCCTCCCTCCAGCTCCGGAGCTTCTCTGGTACGACGGCGGGGGTCGCCGGAACTCATCGGTGATGGCCGTCACTGGGCGATGGATCAGGCTCGCTCGCCGCCGAGGCGACCCGGCGGCCCGGGATCCAGGCCGTGGCGCAACCGGTAGCGCCGGTCGTCGTAGCGGGCGGTTTCGAAGGCGATCATCGCCCAGAGCAGCACGTCCACACCCCCGAGCGCAGCCAGAGCGGGGACCGTCGTCGCGACCGGGATCAGCGCACACAGCGCCAAGGCGAGCCCGAGCCGCTGGTAGTTGAACGTGCGGGCGTTCCGGAGGCGCAGCGCCACGTGCGCGAGCAGGTAGACGGCCACCCCGCCGAGCAATGCGAACGCGTACACGGCGTCGAGCCGGTCGTCGACGTGCGCAAGCGTCTCCTCGAGGCCGAGCGCGGCGAGCACGATCCCCGCCACCATCGGGAAGTGCAGGTAGGAGTACGAGTCCCGGGCGAGCGTGTTGCGCTCGCGACCCTCGGCCGCCAGCGCGAGGCGGCGGGCCGTCACCAGCGCGACCACGTCGAAGTAGATCCACCACAGCGCAGCCGCGAGCCCGATCCCGAGCACGGCTGCCGTGATCACACCGGCGGTGAGGTCACCTCGGGCTCCGACGCCGAGTGCCACGATCGACTCGCCGAGGGCCAGGATGATGACGAGGTTGTTCCGTTCCGCGAAGTGACCCGGCACCAGCTTCCACCCGGCGGCGCCGAACACGGCCGGTCCGCCCCAATCAACGAGAATCGCGCCGGCCCACAGCGCTTCCTGGCCCAGCCCGGTCAGGAAGGACGCGCCGATCAGAAGACCCACTCCGACGGCAGAGCTGATCGCGAGGCTCACGACGGAATGGCGGAGCTCGGGATCGTCGCGGCTCGCGAGGACGAAGAGCGCGATGTGCGCCATGCGCACGACCCCGTACGCGATCGCGAAGGCGAGCGCACGGTCTCCGAACGCCTCGGGGACGCAAAGGACGACGACGATCAGTGCGGCCATCGCCGCGAACATCACGATCCGAACCGCGCCCTCCTCGGGATCGATCACGCTCGTCAGCCACGCGTAGCCGGTCCACGCCCACCACAGCACGGCGAGAGCGAGCACCCCGCGGCCGATTCCCTCCCACGACGGCTGCGCGGCCATGAGTGCGGTGCATTGCGTGAACGCGAGCACGAACACGAGGTCGAAGAACAGCTCCAGCGGCTTGACGGCGTCACGTTCGCGGAGCTCGGTGCTGAGCCGTCGGCCGCGCGTCCCCGGCGTTCGTCGACGCGTCACCGCCAGAACATCCCGGAGGTGCGGAGTGCGTGCTCGAGGTCGTCCCGAACGTTGTCGTCCACCAACCGCTGAGATTAAGTCGTTCGTCAGACCGCGGGCTTGGCCGCGTACGGCTGGGTGATCACCTCCATGAAATGGCCGTCCGGGTCGTCGAAGTAGACGCCCCGTCCACCGTAGAGGTGGTTGACCTGCCCGGGCTGCTTGCGAAACGGATCCGCGTAGAAGGGAACGCCCGCCAAACGTCCGGGCAGCCCGGGTTCCGATTACGTTCTTTCGTGACGTTGTAACGATTCATCGCCCGGAAGGTGCACCATGGCAACGCCCGTCACGTACGAGCTCGAAGGCGAGATCGCCACGATCACGATGGACGACGGCAAGGTCAACGCCCTGTCGCCCGAGATGCTCAGCGGGGTCGACGCGGCTCTCGACCGGGCCGCCGGCGATCGGGCGCCCGTCGTGCTCACGGGACGCGACGCGGTGTTCTCAGCCGGGTTCCACCTGCCCACGCTCCGGGGCGGCGGACCCGAGGCGCGCGACATGGTCCGGGCGGGCTTCGAGCTCGCGGTTCGGATGCTTTCGTTCCCGATGCCAGTCGTCATCGCCTGCCCCGGGCACGCGATCGCGATGGCGGTGTTCCTGCTGCAATCGGGCGACTACCGCGTCGGCGCCGGCGGGCCGTACAAGATCACCGCCAACGAGGTGGGGATCGGCATCACGATGCCCCGCGCCGCGATCGAGATCTGCCGGCAACGCCTGACGCCGGCGCACTTCAACCGGGCCATGATCAACGCCGAGGTCTACGCACCGGATGAAGCAGTCGAGGCCGGCTTCCTCGATCGCGTGGTACCCCCGTCCGAGCTCGACGCCACCGCTCGCCAGGTCGCGCGTGAGCTGGGAGAGCTCGACCCGGATGCTCATGCCGCGACGAAGCTCGCGGCGCGTGACGAGGCGCTGCGCGCAATTCGAGCGGGCATCGAGGCCGACGACGGCGGCCTTCGCACGAGCGCCTGACGGAATCGGTCGTTTCCACGCCACGCTCGACGGTCTGGGCCTGCCGCCGCGTTAGCGGAACTCGAAGGCGGCCGGATTCGGCGCTTGCATCTCGGCCCGGAAGCGATCGAACGACCACGGCCACGTGGCGGGGATGCCGCGGTCGTCGAGGTACCAGCTACGGCAACCCGTGACCCACACGGTGTGCTTCGCCGCCTCGACCCGTGCCACCTCGTGCTCGTCCATCGCCTCCTGCGTCGCACTGATCTCGCGGCATTCACCCGAACGGAGGCGTTCGACGAGCTTCATGATGTACCCGAACTGCAGCTCGGCGACCTCGATCAGCGAGAAGTTCCCGACGGGACCGTTGGGTCCGTTGATCATGAAGAAGTTCGGGAAGCCGGGGATGGAGATCGACATGAAGGCGTTGGGGCGCTTCGCCCACGCCTCGTCGAGGGTCTGGCCGTCCCTCCCTTTGATCGACATCGGTCGCATGAACGCGTCCGTCTTGAAGCCGGTGGCGAGGACGAGCACCTCGAGCTCGTGGAGCCGTCCGTCCTTGGTGCGCACACCGGCCGGCTCGATGCGCTGGATGGAGTCGGTGACCAGCTCGGCGTTCGGCTGTTGGATCGCCTCGTAGAAGTCGGGCGAGATGATGAGCCGCTTGCACGCCGCCCGGTAGTCGGGGCGGAGCCGTTCGCGCAGCTCCGGGTCGCGCACGTTCTCCTCGAGGTTGAGTCGGCACGCGTCGGCAACCATCTGCATCTCGGGCGAGTCCGCGTTGACGATCGCGTTGGCGAACACGTCGAAGAACTGGGTGAGCTGCGAACGAAGCTCCGCGAGGCGCGCCGGGTCGTCCCGGAAGCCTGTCTGGTCGGCGTCCGTGTAGGGCGGGTTGTCGGCCTGGAGAACCCACTGCGCGGTGCGCTGGAAGAGCGTCAGGTGAGCGACTCGCCCGACCAGCGCGGAGACCATCTGCACCGCCGTGGAACCGGTGCCGACGATCCCGACGCGCGCTCCGTCGAGCGGGACGTCGTGATCCCAGCGGGCGCTGTGGAAGAGCGCGCCGCCGAAGTCGTCCATGCCGTCGATATCCGGGATTCTCGGGTGATGAAGCACGCCGGTCGCTGCGATCACGACGTCGACCTCGTCGCGGTGGCCGGCCGCCGTCTCGATCTCCCACCGGCCGTCCGTGAATCGACAGCTCGTGACCTCGTCGCCGTAGCGGACGTAGCCGTCGACGCCGTGGTCGCGCGCGACGTCCTCGAAGTACGCCTGGATCTCCTCACCGGGCGAGTAGCGGTGGGTCCACTCCGGGCGGGGGGCGAAGGAGTAGGAGTACAGGTGCGACGGGACGTCGCAGGACAGGCCCGGGTACGTGTTCTCACGCCATGTCCCCCCGACCCGATCGGCCTTCTCGTAGACCGTGAAGTCGGTGAGGCCGGCCTCCTGTAGCTTGATCGCGCTCAGGATCCCCGCCATGCCCGCACCGATGACCGCGAGCCGCAGCGGGCGCTCCGATTGGGACCCGGCCTGGCCCACGTCTCGGTTCACGTTCGAGCTCACTCCCCCTCAGAGGTCTCGGGTCGGCGGCCACGTTATTCGCTCCGACGGTCATTGGGCCCCGTCTGACGGGAAGGCTTCTGACCCGGGAGCGTTGTGAAGGAGCAGCGATGCGACCGCTCGCCGAACAGACGATTCTCGTCACCGGCGCCACCGATGGTCTCGGCCGTGCCCTGGCGACCGAGCTCGCCGGCAGCGGCGCGACGGTGCTCGTCCACGGACGCGACGACGCCCGCGGACGCGAGACGATCGCAGAGATCCGGAGCCGGACGGGGAACGACCGCGCTCGGTGGCTCCGCGCCGACCTCGCCTCCCTCGACGAGGTGCACGCGCTCGCCGAGCAGGTGAGGCGCGACCACGAGCGGCTCGACGTCCTGGTGAACAACGCCGGGATCGGGACCACGGTCGGGGGTGACGGTCGGCGGATGGAAAGCCGCGACGGCTACGAGCTCCGCTTCGCCGTCAACTACCTCGCCGGCTACCTGCTCACCCGGCTCCTCGTCCCGCTGCTCGAGGACTCGGCGCCGGCTCGCATCGTCAACGTCAGCTCGGCCGGGCAGGCACCGATCGACTTCGACGACGTCATGCTGGAGCGGCGGTACGACGGGGTGCAGGCGTACTGCCAGAGCAAGCTCGCGCAGGTGATGTTCACGTTCGATCTGGCCGAGGAGCTGCACGATCGGCGCGTCACGGCCACGTGCCTCCACCCGGCGACCTACATGCCCACGAAGATCGTTCGGGAGAACGGCATCACCCCGGCCAGCTCCGTGGAGGAAGGCGTGCAGGCGACGTTGCGGCTCGTCGCCGACCCGGAGCTCGTGGACGTATCGGGCCGGTACTTCAGCGGACAGCGGCCCGCCGAACCGAATCCTCAGGCGCACGACGCCGAAGCGCGCCGCCGGCTTCGCGACCTCAGCGATCGCCTCTGCGGCTTGGTCCCGCGCAACAGCGGCTAGCGGGCGACGAGGAGCTGATCGATGCGCTGGTTGAGCGTCGTTTGGTCGGCCACGTGCACGTAGAGGTCGTTCGGACGACCCGACGGGGTCTGCCACGACAACCCGCCCTGCTCGTTGATGACGGCGGCACCACCCTGGCCCAGCTCGGCGAAGGCGTCCGGAAGATCGCCGACCGCGTACAGCAGCGTCGGTGCGTCCCAGTTCCCGTCGCCGGGCGGCCCGCACTGGAAGAGCGCTTCGTACACGATGTGCATCGGATTGTTCGACGGCGTCGTCGTGCAGAGCGTTCCGCCGACCTTCGTGTCGATCCCGACAAGCCCGTCGACCCACGCCACCGGCGTCGGCCACCCCGCGCCGACGACGACTGCGCTCGTCGCTGAGAGGTCGATCTTCTGGTTCGTGAACGGCGGACCGCCGCCGGGGAAGATCCCGTCCATCTGGACGAGCTGCTTCACCTTCTTCGCGACGAGCGCACGCCCGTCGAGCGAGTTGCCGTGCCCTCGTGTCGAGGACAACAAACCGGCAAGGTTGGTATAGCCGCCGATCGAGACGATCGTGACGCTGTGGTCGGGTTGCTTCGCCAGTAGGCGGCGGTAGAGGGCGACGGCACTCGGGACGTCGCGCTCGCTGCGGACCGAGTTCGGAAGCCGGTTGACCAGTTCGTCGGTGTAGCCGTGCTGAAATGTGTTGGCGTCGCTTCCGGCGACGGCGCCGAGCGGTAGGTCGGCGTTGCCGTACGCGGTGTCGATCGCGTCAAGCGCCGCGACCGCGGCGGCGTTCGGAACATTCGAGACGATTCCCAGCAGCCGGATCCTGTCTCGCTGGTCCAGGACGTTGGCGACCCCGATCGTGCTGGCATCGTCCCACCACCGAGAGAGGTCGGTGTCGATGATGACTCGCGGTTCGCTCTTGGACGTCCTTGTCGCCGCTCCTCGCGGAACCGACGCCCCCGACGAGGGCAGCACGCCGACGGCGACGACGGCGGCGATCATGAACGCCGCGCCGATCATCGGCGCGCGCCGTGGCGCACCCCGCTCGATGGTCAGGATGGCCCCCCTTGCCCGATCCTGAGCCTCAACTGTCTATCGTTTCACCTCCGGAGTGCGTTTGTGCGCGGCGCCCGGCGGCGAGCCATCGTCTCGAAGAACCCTCGATTGGTTGACGATCAGTCGGCCCTGGTGTCGAGCGCACGCGAGCGTCCACGTTGTTCTTTGGAGCCGCTAGCTGCCGGCGACGGGTTCGAGCGGCCGTGACTCCTCGGTCACGAGATCGGGTTCGCCTTCGACCTGGACACGTGGGAGCCACTCGAGCGCCTTCGGGAACCACCAGTTGCGGTCACCGAGCAGCTCCATGGTGGCCGGGACGAGCACGAGCCGCACCACGGTCGCGTCGATGAACACCGCAAAGGCGAGCCCGAAGCCGATGAGTTTCAGGACCCGAAGGTCGGAGAGCACGAAGCTGCCGAACACGCAGATCATGACGGCAGCGGCGGCCGTGATGAGGCGTGCAGTCTTCGCGAGGCCGTGCGCGACGGCGTCGGCGTTGTCGTGGGTGCGGTCGTACTCCTCCTTGATGCGGCTGAGCAGGAACACCTCGTAGTCCATCGACAATCCGAACACGATTGCGAACAGCATCATCGGGACCCACGCCTCGATCGGGCCTTCCTTGCCGATGCCAACGACGTCCTTGACCCAGCCCCACTGGAAGATCGCCACGATGACGCCATAGGCCGCGCCGATCGACAGCAGGTTCATGATCACGGCCTTCAGTGGCACGAGCAGCGACCGGAACACGAGCATCAAGAGCACGAAGCTGAGGAGCAGGATCGCGAGGAACATGTAGGGCAGGCGTTGCCCGACCGTGTCGGCGAGATCGACACCGACGGCAGTCTGCCCGCCGACGTGCACGTCCAGCGTCGATCCGCGACTTGCATCGGGAATGGTGACGTCCCGCAAGCGATGCACGAGCGCGGTGGTGCTCTGGTCCTGAGGTGACCCCTTGGAGATCACCTGGAGCAGCACTCCCTTGCCGTTGGGGCTCGGGATGGGCGGGCTGACCTGGGCGACGCCGGGATCTCGGGCGATCCTCTCGCCGAGGCGCGCCGCCGCGTCGGTGTCGGCCGGTGAGCGCACTTCGCTCGTGACGAGCAGCGGACCGTTGAAGCCCGGCCCGAAGCCCTGGCTGAGCAAGTCGTACGCGCGCCGCGTCGTCAACGACGTCGGGTCGTTCCCCGCGTCGGCCACCCCGAGACGCAAACCGAAGAACGGCACCGCGAGCACGACGAGGATCACGAGCCCGATGACAGCCGCCGGCCAGGGTCGGGCCTGCAGCACGCGGCTCCATCGCGCCCAGAAGCTGTGTTCCACGTCGCGCCCGCGACGTGCGCTCGGAAGCGCGAACCGGTCGATCGTGTGGCCGGCGAAGCCCAGCACCGCGGGGAGCAGCGTTACGGCGGCGGCCATCACGAACAGCACGGCCAGCGACGCGCCGACGGCCAGCCCACGGATGAACGACACGCCGATGAAGAACAGCCCGAGCAGGGAGATCACAACCGTGCCCCCGGCGAACAGCACGGCTCGCCCGCTCGAGTCGATCGCGTGCACCACGGCGTTCTCAGGATCGCGGCCTTCGTGCAAACCCTCTCGGTAGCGAGTACTGATGAACAGCGCGTAGTCGATGCCGACACCGATGCCGATGAGCGCCGTGACCTGTGGCGCGAACGACGGCACGTCCAAGATCCTTGCGAGCAGATTGACGAACGCGAGCCCGATTCCGATCCCGAACAGAGCGGTCATGATGGGCATGCCCATCGCAAGCAGCGAGCCGAACGCGATCAACAGGATCACCACGGCCGCGAGGATCCCGATCGCCTCGCTCGCGGGCTGCGTCTGCTCCGTGAACATGGAGCCGCCGAGCTCTATCTGCAAGCGAGGAGAGTTCGCGTCCTCGGCGATCGTCCGCATGTTCGATGCGAGGTCGAGCGGGACGTCGTTCGCCTGCACGTCGAAGAGGATCTCGGCGTAGGCGATCTTGCCGCCCTGCGCCACGAACCGGCCGCCCGCGGGCTCGTACGGAGTCGTCACGCTCACCACGTGCGGCTCTTTGCGCAACTTCGCGAAGACCGGCTCGATTTCGCTCCGAACAGCCGCAGAGTTGACGTCGCCGGGCCCCTTGACCCTGAACGCAAGGTCGCCTGTGTCGCCCTTTCGCGAGAACTCCTTCTTGAGCACGTTGAAGGCGCGGTCCGATTCCGTGCCCGGCAGCGAGAACGTCTTCAGCAGATCGCCCCCGACCGTCTGGCCGAGGACGCTGATGACGATCAGTGCGACGACCCACCCGACGACCACGCGTCGGCGGCGGCGGTAGCACCACGCGGCCAGGCGTCGGAGCATGCGCGCAGCCTACGCGCCGCCGCGGTGGCGCCCTGCGCCGCCGTCATGGAGTCGATCGTCGCGACGCCCAGGTGAAATCGGCCTGCTGTTCCACTTGATGGTCAACGCTTCCCAGGGCCGTCAGTGCAGTAGCTGATCCTGGATGAAGCCGAAGACGCCGGCGTAGTAGCGGGATTGGCCCATGCCTTCGCAGTGCCCGCCCGAGCCGTCGGCATCCTTGAACATCTCGAAATGCTTCGGCACTTTGAGTCGCTTGTAGAAGTCGGCCGCGGTGGCCTGTGCGAAGTCCCCTTCGCCGTAAGACACGTAGGTCGGGCACGCGATCGCCTCGACGTCGACCACCCACTTCTTCATCTCCTGGACGTAGTCGAGTGGCGCCTCGAGGCCGTGGGCTCGAAAGCGGCTCATCCAGTACTCCTCCTTGTCGACGCCGGAGAAGACCTTCCAGAAGGCGTCATTGAAGGCGGGGTCGTTGGCTTCGATCATCTTCAACCACTCGGCGGGGAGCTGGGCCTTGAGAACCGCGAACATGTTGGTCTGCGCCGGATCGGCAGCGAGCACACCGATGCGCCGCTCGGTGGCCGCCGCCCTCGGGGCGAGGTAACCGCCGAAGCTGCGCCCGACGAGCGCGATGCGGTCCGATGCGAGACCGTCATGACCCTCGACGAAGTCGATCACGGGCCCGATCACCGCCTCGAAGTCGTGCCGGAAAGGGATCTTGCTCTCGTAGAGCATCTCGCCCTGGCCGGGTCCGCCGAACATCACGACGTTCATCCCGCGCAGCGCTCCCTCCAGCGCGCCGAGGCTGTAGGTCTCCTCGACCGGCGAGTCGTACCCCGACGGCATGAGGACCGTCGGCCCCGAGCGGCCACCGGCGCCCCAGACCACGTAGCCCGGGATCGCGACGCCCTCGTAGGGGATCTCGACCGTGTCGACGTCGACCGGCAGGTAGGGGATCGCCCTGCGAAACAACGCGCGGCTTGCGCGGAACGCCTCCAACAACTGCTTGCCCTGTGGCTCCCGGCGACAGAAGAAATACGCGGACCGGTAGCACTCGCTGGCGCGCAGAAAGGCGTCGCCCGCATCACGCGTGGCCTTCGCGGCCTCGGACTTTTCGGCGAGCTGCTGGTTCGACTGACCGGCGGCGGACCACTCGTCGTGCCAGCTGTCGAGGTTGCCCGGCTTGATCCGGTGCGCGACCGCGAACACCTCTCCGACATCACACATACGACAGACAGCCTTGGCGAACGTGCGTTGGAGCTGTTGATCGAAGTCGGCGTCGTCGAAGTAGAGCTTCACGGTCTCTCCCTACCTGTCAGGAATCAAAAGATCCTTCGAGGCCGCCCTCGGCGCCGGTCGGCCGTCAGGGGCGCGAAAGACCTTCTCGCAGCAGAACATTAAGAGCCGGGCCGTGTCCCCGCGGCACTACTGCGTCTTGAATGCGTGGATCTCGAACTCCTGCGGCTCAGACAGCGACTCCTCCTAGGCACGATGGGTTGCTCACTTGCCGATATGGATCGCGGCGCCGTAGGTGTCGCTATCCCCGCTGACGGCAAGGATCAGGTGCGCGACGTCAGCCCGAGACACCGTGAAGTTCCTGCGCAGGTTCAGGTCGCGCCGAGTGCGGTAGTGACCGGTGAGCGGTTTGTCGGTGAGCCTGGACGGGCGAACGATCGTCCAGTCCAGTCCGCTGGCGCGCACGACCTCCTCCATTGCGACGAAGTCCGCGAAGACGTTCTTCAGGAAGAGCCGCCCGATTGGCTTGAGGATGTAGCGCATGCCCGGCCCTTCGCCCTCGTCGAAGGGCCCGGTGCCGCTGACGACGACGAGGCGCCGCGCGTCGGCTTTGTCCATCGCCTCGACGATGCTTCGGGAGCTGTCGGCGCACACCGTGGTCGGTGCCCGCCCGCTTCGGGTGCCGATCGCAGAGATGACCGCGTCACTACCAGTGACCGCCTCGACAATCGTGGCGGGATCCATGACGTCGGCAACGACGACTTCGAGGCCGGCGCGGTCAAGCGCCAGCCGCGTCGCGTCGCGAACGACGGCGCGGATCTCGTGGCCGGCGGCGAGGCCTTGCTCGACCACCTGTATACCGGTGCCTCCTGTTGCTCCGAACACGGTCAATTTCATCGGATACCTCCAAATATCGGGAACACTCATAGGACGAACGGGCCTGTCGGAATGTGACAGCGCAGTGCCATGGCGACGGGGACGTCGGCGTGGCCGCACGTGCCGCCCGACCGATGAGTCTCGTGGTTCACCGAAGTCGCTACAGCGAAGCCAGAAGATAAATGAGCCGAAGGGCAACCGCCGCGGAAAGGACTCGCCTTGGGACAACCAGTTGTGCACTTCGAGATCATCGGACGAGACCCGACAAAGCTCCGGAGCTACTACGGCGACCTGTTCGGGTGGGAGTTCCACACTGGCGACGCGGCCACCGAAGCGGTCTCCCAGCCCGGCAACTACGGGTTCGTGGACGGGAACGCCACCGACGACGGAATCAACGGTGGTGTGGGCGGTGGCGCAGGCTATGAGGGGCGCGTCCTCTTCTACGTGAGCGTTCCCAACGTCGAGGCCGCGCTCGAGAAGGCGGAGAGCCTGGGCGGGAAGCGCCAGATGGGCCCCGAGGGCACCCCCGGCACGCTCGTGGTCGGGCGGTTCACCGACCCGGAGGGACACCTGATCGGCGTAGCCGGCACGGAGTAGCCAGCGCGCGTACAGGAGGTACCGCTATGCCCAAGACCGAGCAGAACGCGTCACTCTCACCTCACTGATCGAGGAGTGCCACGATCTGCGCCGGGCTCAGCGGCAAGCGCGTCACCGTCACGCCGAACGGCGACAGGGCGTCGGCCACCGCGTTGACGACGGCCGGGGGCGCGCCGATTGCACCGCCCTCGCCGACGCCCTTGTGGCCGCCCGGGCCCGGGCTGGGCGTCTCGATGTGCCCGTACTCGATGACGGGCACCTCCGTCGCCGTCGGCAACAGGTAATCCATGAACGTCGTCGCGATCGGGTTGCCGTCCTCGTCGTAGGCGAGGTGCTCGTAGAGCGCGCCGCCGATGCCTTGCACCGTGCCTCCGGCGATCTGCCCCTCGACGACGTCCGGGTTGATCATGGGGCCGCAGTCCTCGCTCACGATGTAGCGCAACAGCTTCACCTGGCCCGTGGTCACGTAGGCCTGCTGATGGATGGACTCGCTCACCACGTGTGCCGCCGAGGCGAACACATCCTCGAGCGCCGAGGCGGGGATCCCGGCGAGTGAGGGTGTCGGCGTGAAAGTTGTCGGCGCCGCCGCTTTGTTCCAGGATGGTCAGCGAACGCGCCTGAACAACCGCCAGATTGCCAACCGGCGACGCATCCATCGCAACCGCCGCTGATCATCCATAGCCTCGAGCACCTCAGGTGAGGGCACGTGCTGGTCGTTCGCCCTTGCCCAAAACCCCCTCAGGTAGGCCCTACCCCCGGCCCCTGCCCTCGGTACGTCGTCGCCACCCTGCGACCCCACGAACACAGCGTATGCCCGGCAGCTCTGCCGCGGGCTGGGCTGGTCAAGGGAAGTGCTATCGAACCGCTCAGTGTGCTTTATCGACGAGCACTTGCCATCACCCAAGTCGTCAGATGCGCGTGAACGATCGCTACCCCGTGACACGAACTTGCATCCGACGATGCTCACGTCCCGAGGCTGGTCTACACACTGGCGCCAGGGAAGCTGCTGGAGCGGACGACGGGATTCGAACTCGCGACCCTCACCTTGGCAAGGTGATGCCCAATGGCGTCCGCTGGAACCGCTGGAATCGAGGTCAGCGACGCGCGTTCACCGCTGGAGCCGCCTGAGACGGCTGCGTTGGAGTAGCCAAGCGAAGTAGCGGTTGCAGTGCCCGGCGACGAGGAAGCGTTCGCCGCGCAACTGTCATTGCTTCTGTCGCTCGCTCACGATCACCACGACCGACGCGCCGGGGAGCTACACCTAACCGACGTCGGGAACGGGTCCGCCCTCGGCCAGGTCGTCGTCGTAGTCGGTCCCGCCCGCGTCCGCGACAGCGTCGGCGCCCGGCGAAGGACCGTCGAAATCGGAGCCGGCGTCCATGGACGGCGAATCGACCGGTTGGTCGAACCCATCACCGGTGTCGACCGACGGCGCGTCGACCGCGGCGCCCGTGTCGATCGTGGCGTTGCCCATGTCGACTGACGGCGCGTCGACCTGTTGGTCGACCGTGGCGCCTGTGTCGACCGACGGCGCGGCCGACGCCGCGTCCTGGTCCATCGCGACGGACCCCTGCGTGTCACCCCCGGTTCCACTGCCCACGACGGGGTTCTGGCCGCCGCCGTGCTCGGCGGCGTCAACCGTGTGGCTCGCCGTCGACGGGTCAGGGATCCCGTCGCCCGACGGGGCACCCTGAACATTGGGGTCGTTCGGGTCGCCGAAGTCGCCGCCGAGCGGCGTGAACCCGAGGTGCCCGCTGCCGCCACCCTCGAGCATCGCCACATCGGGGTCACCGACCGGGTCGGTGTTGCCGTAGCCAGGCTGACTCGTCGGGTCGGGCGCGGGGGCCTCGCTGGCGTTCGGGTCGTTCGGATCGCCATAGTCGCCACGAAGGACATCCATTACGAGGTCGGGATGGTCCTCGAGGAACTCGGATTGCTGATTTGGGCGTGGTGCCCATCCGAGGTGCTGACCGGCCAGGTCCTTGACTTCGACGTAGTCCCGGTTCGTGCCTCCATCGCTGCTCGCCCCGCCTACCGCCAGGGGGTCCGTCCCGATGTAGTCGGGGTCGTAGTACCCCGTGTCGTCATCACCGCCGCCTTCGTCACCGGATGCGCCGGCGTCCGGGTCGTCGGCGCCGTCCTGCGCGGAGCTCGGGTCGCCCTCCTCATCGCCACCGCCGCCTTCGTCACCGGATGCGCCGGCGTCCGGGTCGTCGGCACCGTCCTGCGCGGAGCTCGGGTCGCCCCGGTCATCGCCACCGCCGGTCGGGTCGGCCGACTCCCCGGCATGGGGGTCGTCGGCACCGTCCTGCGCGGAGCTCGGGTCGCCCCGGTCATCGCCACCGCCGGTCGCGGGCTGGCCGCTGTAGTCGAGCCCGGCGGCCGCGTCCCTCCCGTCGACGAGGCCAGTCGTGGTCGCGCTCGAGGACGTGTGGTCGCGGGAGTCATAGCGCACCCACGTGAAGGTGCCGTCCCCGTTGTCGTATTCCTGGTACTGGAAGACCCCATCGACGAAGGTCCGCTGGGTTGCCCCGCCGAGCGTGTCCGGCGTCGGTACTTGGCCGGCAGGCGCGTCGCTGGGCGGAGTGTCGCCATCCTTGGGGGTGCTCGGCGGGCTGTCGTCCGGCCCATTGTTGTTGTCGTGCATTCCTTCGCCCCGTGACGCTCCCGGGATGCCCGCACGGGCATCTGGCACGGCGGGCCGTCCGTCGGCGTCTGTGACCTGATTCCCAAAGATGTTGTCGGACGACTGCTTGCTCGAGGAAACCAGTTCGCCGTCCCTGTAGGTCTGCGTGTATATCGTCGCGGGCTGGCCCGGTGCGTTCACGGTGGTCTGAACCATCTTGGCGTCGACGCCCGCGAGTTCTTTCGTGGTCGTCTCGATCTTCGTGCCGATCGGCCCGTTCGGATCGGGGATGTACTCGTGGTCCACCGTGGTCGTGAGACCGTCCGGGGACTTCTCCACCGTGTTCCACTTCCATGGCCGCGAGAGGATTTCCCCGATCGTGAGGCCGGTGTACGGGTTGTCCTCCGGCGCGGCAGGCACGACCGTGGCGGGGCCTGCAGCTGGTTGGCCGGACTCCGGCGTCGTCGGCGCGGCCGGCGCGGCATCGAGCGCACGCGCGGCGGCCTCGCGCATCTCGGTGATGACAGCAGATCCCGCCATGCTGTCGATGACATGGTCGACCTGCGGGTCGTCGGTGGAAGCCCCAAGGGCGTCGGCGATCTCCTGGCGGAGCGCCCCGTTCTCGGCCGACTCCGTGATGTCAGACTTGCTGCCCTGAGCCATCGCTCACCTTCCCCTCGACCGCCGAGCTGGCGCTTCTAACCGACGTCGGGGACGGGGCCGCCCTCGGCGAGGTCGTCCTCGTAGTCGGTCCCGCCCGCGTCCGGGGACGCGTCAGCGCCCGGGGGCGGTCCGTCGAAGTCGGAGCCGCTGTCCATGGACGGCGAGTCGATGGACGCGGCGCCGGTGTCGATCGACGGCGCGTCGACCGGCTGGTCGATGGTGGCGTTTCCGGCGTCGACCGATGTCGCGTCGACAGGCTGGTTGACCGCGGCGCCGGTGTCGACGGCAGCTCCGGTGTCGACCGTCGCGGCCCCCGCGTCGGCCGACGGCGCGGCCGTCGCCGCGTCCTGGTCCATCGCGACGGACCCCTGCGTGTCACCGCCCGACCCGCCACCCACGACGGGATTCTGGCCTGCGCTGCCGAACACCGCGGGGTTGTGGCCGCCGTCCGCGCCGCCCGGCGGCGTCGGCGGCGCAGTACCCCCACCGAACAGAGGGTTGACGAGGGGGCCCTTGTCGTTGTCGCCCCCGTCGCTGTGGGGATTGGGGTCCTTGTCGGGACCGCGGGGAGTCGCGGTGTTCGGCCTCGGCCCGGTTGCGTTCGGATCGTTCGGGTCGCCGGTGTTGATCGGCGCAGTGCTCCACCGCATCGGCGGGTTCGCCGGGTCGAACTGCACCGCGGTCGGCAGCTCTCCCCCGGGTTGGTCGGGATCGGTCAGGGTCTGCGTGGGATCCAGTCCTTTATGGCTCTTGACAAGACCGGCGATGGTCTTGTCGTCGAGATCGGGCTGCTGGCTGTCATCGGGGCCGTCGAGCGGGTTCACGCGGTGGCCGAGCACGTCGTGGGCGCCGGCGGGCGCCTCGTCGATCGGGCTCGCCGGGCCCGTCGCCGTGGTCCCGGCTTGATCGGGATCCGAGTACTTGGTCCCGCCATCCGGGCTCGTCTTCTTTTTCCAGTCGTCGAGCGTCTGACCCTTGCTGTCCTTGACGCCGGGGTCTTGGGCCGCCTTGTGCTGTGAGCCGTCCATCGGCACGAACTTCTTCTTGTCGTCGCCGAACTGGTTCGGCATCAGGCCCTTGAGGTTGTCGTCGCTGACGAGGCTCGGGTCTCGTTGAGGGTCTTCGGTGGGGGGCATCTCGGGCCCGGTGGCAGCCGGTCGGGCGCTGAGTTCGCCGTCGAGCGGGTTGGTGCCGCCCGCGTCCACGCCGTGCTTGTGCGCGTCCTTCTTCATGTCGGCAATGCCGGGACCGTCGTGGCGGGCGACCGGCTTGCCGAGCGGGTCGGTGAGGGGCGCCCCCCCGGGGACCTCACCGGTCGTGTGCTTCGCTGTTTTCTCGAGATCCTCGCGGTTGAGATCGCGGAATACGTCGAGACGGGTTGCCGCGTCCGGGATCTGGTGCGGCACGTCGGCCCCGAGATCGACCTCGATGCGCTCCGTGCCGTCGCCGGTGTCGACGGTGGCCGCAGACTGGTCGGGCTGTTCGTGCGCCTCGGCCTTCAGCTCGCTGAGCTCCTCGGAATCCTTCTTCGCCATCGTCGTGCCCCTTCCGGATTGGTCCGGTTCGATCCACGGTTGACGGTACGGATCGAAGTGCGGATGGGCATCGGCAACGCGTTACCTATTTCTCAGGGCGCGGCGCCCGCCGAGCCTGGCGATCACTCCCCCGCCTCGTCGCCGACCGACGCGTAGATCCCCTCGTACGAGCGGGCCATGATCTCGCACGCGTCGCAGACCTCGCGGTCGATGACCGGATTCGCGGCCTTTGTCCGCCA
>WNFU01001969.1_pt1 | contig 41931 bp, 45 predicted proteins | sample 5400121 | NCBI WGS metagenome assembly WNFU01 (sample SAMN13153360, study PRJNA577476) | soil metagenome | isolation source: 100 cm soil or saprolite under grassland replicate 1 | place: USA:California | collected 2016-06-15
CCTCGTCCATGTAGTCGCGGCAGCGGCGGTAGGCGTCGCGCATCGCCGGCGAGGCGCTGCCCACCGCGAAGCAGCGGTAGTAGCAGGTGCGGTAGCCGTTGTAGCTGTGCAGGATGTCGAAGAAGGCGGGGTCGCCCGGGCGCAGGATGCGGTCGGAATAGACGTGCGGGTGCGGCGCGCAGCGCTCGCCCGAGATGGCGTTGACGCCCTCGACGTGCTCGGAGCCGAGGTCGTAGAGGACCTTGGCGACCAGGCCGACGCACTCGTTCTCGCGCACCCCCGGGCGCAGGAAGCTGTAGAGCTGGTCGTAGGCCGCGTCCACCATCGAGACGGCCTGGGTGAGCAGGCCGATCTCGTCGTCGGTCTTGATGCGGCGCGCCTCCAGGAAGGCCTGCTGGCCGTCGACCACGGTGAGGCCGGCGGCCTGCAGCGCGGTCAGGATCGGCATCTCGACCAGGTCGACGCCGACCGGCTCGCCGGCGAGGCCGTGCTCGTCGAGCACCCGGCGGATCTTGCGGGCGACCTCCTCGGCGATGCCGGCGTCGGGGTTGAAGGCGCCGCGCAGCGTGGAGATCCCGGCGCGGGCGCGCCCCAGCTCGGGCTGGTCTGGCCGGCCGTCGAGCCAGGGGTTGTAGAGCTGGTGGTGCCGTGCCGCCGAGCCGAAGTCCCAGGCGACCGGCTCGCCGCCGCGCGGCAGCAGCGCGAAGCGGATCAGCTTGTCCATCGCCCAGGTGCCGATGTGCGTGGACGTCATGTAGCGCATGTTGTGGAAGTCGAAGGTCAGCAGCGAGCCGAGCTCGGAACGTCCTAGTGTGGCCTTCAACCGTGCCAGCCGGTCGCGGCGCAACCGGTCGACGTCGATCCGCTGCTCCCAGTCGACGGCGTTCGGTCCGTACGTACGGATGCCCATGGCCACCATCCCCGCGACTGTCGTTCCTCGCTTGGGGCCAGGAGTACGCCCGACCGAGCTGTTCAGTCAAGCTTATGAACGGCCGTCAAGTAACGCAAAACAAAGTTGTCAGTGGGAATGGCGGCCGATCACGCACCAGATCGCGGTGGCCGGCTCGGACCCGGGGTTGCCGAGCCGGTGCGGGGTGGTCGCCGGGAAGCTGATGGAGTCGTCCGCGACCAGCTCGTAGGAGTCGAAGCCGACGTCGACCACCAGCCGGCCGGACTGCACCACGCCGAACTCCTGGCCGGCGTGGCGCATGAAGGTGCCCTCGCGCGACGAGCAGCCGCCCGGGGCGTAGGTGACGTGCAGGAACTCGACGCCGGGGAAGGAGCCGGCCGTCAGGCGACGCCAGTGCACGCCGGACTCGAGCTCGAGCGCCTCGTGCTCGCCGGCGCGCTGGAAGGAGAAGAACCCCTCGGCCTCGCGCCCGCGGGTGACCACCACCGAGCCGTCGCCGTCGTCGGGCGGAAGGCCCCGGTCGGCGCCGGCGCGCTGCGCCGGTGCCCCGGCGAGCAGCCCGTCGAGCGAGGTGTTCAGCAGGTTGACGATGTCGAACAGCTTGCTCACCGACGGCTGCGCCTTGCCGGTCTCGATCTGCGACAGCGCGCTGGCGCTGACCCCGAGGCGCCGCGCCATCTCGCGCAGCGACATGCCCTGGCGCAGCCGCTCGGCGCGTAGCCGGCCGCCGAGGTCAAGGGCGGGAACGCCGCCCGCCTCGACCGCCGCGTGCCCCTGCTCGCTCGCCTTCATGAGCAGCAGTGTACAGGGAGAACGACGCTGTACCGGCCCACTGTTCACTTCTGGTGGACAAGCGTATTCTCCTGGTCGACATTGGGCTCCTTTCCAGCGGAGGGATGGCCATGGGTGACCGACTGCTGCTCCGTGGTGGGCACGTGCTGACCGTCGACCCGCAACTCGGCGACCTGCCAAGGGGCGACGTCCTGATCGACGGCGACAAGATCGCGACGGTGGCGCCCGAGGTCGACGCGGACGCCGAGGTGATCGACGCAACCGGCAAGATCGTGATCCCCGGCTTCGTGGACACCCACAGGCACACCTGGGAGGCGGCCATCCGCGGCTGCGCCCCCAACGCCACCCTCGACGACTACTTCGTCGACGTGCTCGACACCTTCGCGCCGCTGTACCGGCCGGAGGACGTCTACGCCTCCAACCTCGCCGGCTCGCTGGAGTGCATCAACGCCGGCATCACCACCCTGGTGGACTGGTCGCACATCAACAACACGCCCGAGCACCCCGACGCCGCCGTCAACGCGCTGCGGGAGACCGGCATCCGCGCCCAGTACGCCTACGGCAGCGCCAACACCTCGCTGGCCGACTACTGGTTCGAGTCCAAGCTGGTGATCCCCGCCGACGACGTCCGCCGGGTACGCGGGGCCTACTTCTCCTCCGACGACAGCCTGCTGACCATGGCGCTGGCCACCCGCGGCACCGGCTTCTGCGTCGACGACGTGGTGCGGGCGGAGTGGGGGATGGCCCGCGAGCTCGGCATCCCCATCACCGTCCACGTCGCCATGGGCCGCGTCGCCGGCCGCTTCGGCATGATCTCCAAGCTGGCCGAGCTCGGCCTGCTCGGCCCCGACACCACCTACATCCACTGCTGCTACTTCTCCGAGGAGGAGTGGCGGCTGGTGGCCGACTCGGGCGGCACCATCTCGATCGCGCCGCAGGTGGAGACGCAGATGGGGCACGGCTGGCCGCCGGTCATGAAGGCGATCGAGTACGGGCTGCGCCCCAGCCTCTCGATCGACGTGGTCACCACCGTGCCAGGCGACATGTTCACCCAGATGCGCGCCGCCTTCGGCGCCGAGCGGGCCAGGGTCAACGCGGTCTCCTGGGAGGCCAACACCGATGCGCCGGAGAACATGCTCAAGGCGCGCCAGATGCTGGAGATGGCCACCATCAACGGCGCCCACGTCGCCGGCCTCGAGGACCGCACCGGCTCGCTGACCCCGGGCAAGCAGGCCGACGTGGTGCTGATCGACGCGACCGCGATCAACGTGGCGCCGGTGATCGACGCGGTCGCCGCGGTCACCCTCTGCGCCGACGTCTCCAACGTCGACACCGTGATCGTCGGCGGCAAGGTCCACAAGCGCGACGGCAGGCTGGTCGCCGACGTCGACAGGGCGCGGCGGCTGGTCGAGGAGTCGAGCGAGCACCTGGTCAGGCAAGTCGAGCAGAAGAAGCTGCAGCAGGCATGACCTCGCGGCACCTCGTGCGCCGGGCCGGCGAGCCTGTGGCCGGCCCGGCCGGCAGCCCCGAGGTGGACAGCGCGACCGGGTTCCGCCGCAGCTCCCTGGTGGACGAGGCGGCGGGCGCGGTGCACACCGGCTTCGGCATCTGCGAGCTGGCCCCGGGCGGCTCGGTCACCAGCCACGTCCACTCCTTCGAGGAGAGCTTCTACCTGCTCGACGGCGAGGCGGTGGTGGAGACCCCCGAGGGGGCGTTCCTGGTGCGCGCGGGCGACTACGGGCTGCTGCCGGTCGGCGCGCCGCACGCCTGGAGCAACGCCTCCTCCGGCGCCGCCCGCTGGGCCGACATGCTGGCGCCGCAGCCACGCGCCCGCTTCGGTCACGACACCTTCCTGGTGCCCGCCCTGAAGACGGCGGCGGCGCCGCTGGCCGTCGACGTGCGCGACCCGAGGACGCGCTCGTTCGGGCACGTCGAGCCGTCCAACATGGACCCGGGCAGGCAGACCCAGGAGCAGCTCGCCGTCTCGGCGAGCATGCGCACGGCGCTGCTGGTCTACAGCGGGATCACCGTGAAGATGATGGTGGACCCCGACCTCGGGGCGGTGCTGTCGACCATGTTCATGGTCCAGTACGAGCCGCGCGGGCTCGCCGGCACCCACGACCATCCCTTCGAGGAGACCTACCTGATCCTGGCAGGGGAGGTCGAGGCGAGCTTCGACGGCGAGCGCTACCGCCTCGGCGCCGGCGACCTCGCCTGGGCGGGCGCCGGCTGCGTGCACGGCTTCTCCAACCCGGCCGAGGTTCCGGTGCGCTGGCTGGAGACGCAGGCGCCGCAGCCGCCGCCGCGGCACTCCTACCGCTTCACCCGCGACTGGGACTACCTGCGCGACGCGCTCTCCTAGAACGCACCGGAAAGGAGCGACGACGGATGCCGGACCCTGCGAGCGTGGTGGTGGTCGGAGGGACCTCCGGGATGGGGCGGGAGGTCGCGCGCTTCTACGCCGACCGTGGCGGCCAGGTGGTCCTCTCCGGCAGGGACGCCGGCCGCGCCCAGGCGGTGGCCGCCGAGATCGGCGGCCGGACCACCGGGATCGCCCTGGAGCTGGCCCAGCCGGAGGAGATCGCCGCGGCCCTCACCGGCGTCGGACGGGTCGACCACCTGGTGCTCGCCGCCATCGACCGCGACCAGAACTCGGTGCGCGACTACGACCTCAAGCGGGCTACCTACCTGGTCACCCTCAAGCTGCTGGGCTACACCGAGACGATCCACGCGCTGCTGCCGCGGATGCACGACGAAAGCTCGATCGTGCTCTTCGGCGGGCTGGCCATGCTCCGTCCCTACAAGGGCTCGACCACGGTGACCACGGTCAACGGCGGCATCAGCGGCCTGGTGAGGACGCTCGCGATGGAGCTCGCGCCGATCCGCGTCAACGCCGTGCACCCGGGGATCGTCGGCGACAGCCCCTTCTGGAGCGCCAAGGGCGAGGCGGCGCTCAAGCCGCCGAGGGACCGCACCCCCACGGGACGGCTCGCGACCATGCGGGACGTGGTCGGCGCGGTCGACTTCCTGCTCACCAACCGCTCGGTGAACGGCGCCGAGCTGCCGGTCGACGGCGGCTGGCTGATCCTCTAGAGCCGACCCGACCAGGCAACCGGAATTGGGAAGGCTCTAGCCAAGCGGGTTCGCCCGGCCGGCGCGGGGCTCGGTACGCTCCACCAGCCGGGACCGCGCCCAGCAGGAGGGGCGCCGGCCGGGCGAACCAGACCAGGGCGGGTCCGGTCGGGCGCGCGACCGCACGGAGCACGGGGAGGACGCCGGTCATGCAGAGTCCGAAGGTCGCGGTGGTCGGGACCGGGCGCATGGGCGGGACCATGGTGGGCACGCTGCGGCGGGCAGGCACCGAGGTGGTGGTCTTCAACCGCACCCGCGCCAAGGCCGACGAGGTGGCGCGGAGCAGCGGCGCTGAGGTCGCCGGCAGCGCCCGCGAGGCGGTCAGGGGTGCCCAAGTGGTGCTCAGCTCGCTCGCCGACGACGCGGCCGTCGAGGCCGCCTACGCGGGACCGGACGGCCTCGCCGCCGGGCTCGCCAGCGGGGCCGTGGTCTGCGAGACCAGCACGATCCACCCGCGCACCCTCGAGGTGGTCGGTCCCCTGGTCGCCGAGCGGGGGGCTTCCCTGCTCGACACGCCGGTCTCCGGCAGCGTCCAGCTGCTCGAACGGGGCGAGCTGACGGTGATGGCCGGCGGCGACGCCGCCGCCCTGGAGCGGGCGCGACCCGTGCTCGGCCTGCTCGCCACCAGGATCTTCCACACCGGCGGCCTCGGCACCGGCGCCACCATGAAGCTGGCGGTCAACACCATCGTGCACGGGCTCAACCTGGCGCTCTCGGAGGCGCTGGTGCTGGCCGAGAAGGTGGGGGTGGCGCGCACCGCCGCCTACGAGGTGTTCGCCGCGAGCGCGGTGGCCGCCCCGTTCGTGCTCTACAAGCGGCCGGCCTACGAGCATCCCGACGAGACCCCGGTCGCCTTCAGCCTCGACCTCGTCGCCAAGGACCTCGACCTGGCCCTCGACCTGGCCAGCCAAGCCGGCGCGACCATGGAGCAGGCGGCCACCAACCGCCGCGTGGTCGGCGCCGCGGTCGCCGCCGGCCTCGGCGGCCACGACCTGAGCGCGCTCGCCACCTACCTGCGGGGCACCAGGGGCTGACGCCCGGTGTGCCGGCCGCGCCCGGCGCCAACCGGCCCACTCGATCGGCACGGGATTGGACCTTACCAGTAGGCCGCCTGGCCACTAGGTTGTCGACGTGAAGTTCGGATGGCACCCACAAGAAGGAGCGGGCGATGCGGCAACCAGCGCCGAATCCCGTGCTCGGTCGGCTGGACGCACTGGTGGGCGAATGGGAGATGGAGGCATCGGTCGGCGGGCGGCCGATGGGCCGAGCTCGGACGGCGTTCGCGTGGCTGCAAGAGGGAGCCTTCCTCGTGCAGCACGCGGACGCCGAGGCCAGCGACCCTCCACCTGCGCCCGAGTGGGTGGCGAACTCGCCGCTCCCCCTCACCACGATCATCGGCCTGGACGACTCGAGCGAGGCGTTCTGCATGCTCTACGCCGACGCGTGTGGCGTCTTCCGCGTCTACCGGATGAGCCTGAGCGAGGGCATCTGGAGGCTGTGGCGGGACGCGCCGGGGTTCTCCAGCGCTTCACGGGCACCTTCAGCGACGACCGCGCCACCATCGCCGGCCACTGGGAGGGCTCGCGCGACGGCTCGACCTGGGAGCACGACTTCGACGTGACCTACACCAAGATCGAGTAACGACCGGGATCTCACTCGACGGTGGCAGGGTCGGGAGCCGGGGCGTCCGGCTCCCAACCGCGCAGCGGCACCTCGCGGACCAGCCAGGCGACCAGGAAGGCGAGGAAGGCCATCAGCGCGCCGCCGATGAGCGTGGCGTGCAGGCCGGCCCGTTCATCACCGAGGACCTCGACCTCGGCGAGCGGCAACGCCACGACCTCGCCCTCGAGGTCGCCCTGGAGCTGGTGTCCGGGGAGTAGCGGCGCCGGCTCAGACCTGGGGGCCGCCGACTTCGGTCAGCCGGGCGCGGGCAGGGTCGAGCTGAGAGGCGGCCTGGTCGATGCCGGCCCACGGGTCGGGCCGGGCGAGCCGCTCGCCGATGCCGCGCAGCGTGTACCGCCTTGGGTCGAACTCGTCCAGCTCCGACCAGTCGAGCGGCACCGAGACGGGCGCGCCCGGCAGCGCCCTGACCGCGTAGGGCGCCGCCATGGTCTGCGCGTAGCCGTTGCGCCCGATGTCCAGGTACAGGCGGCCGTGCCGCTCGGCGATGCGCGACTCGGTGGTGAGCTCCTCGGGGTGGCGCGCGGCCAGGGTCTCGGCGACGGCGATGCTGAACACCTTGACCGCGTCGGTGTCGTCGCCCGGGACCAGGGGCACCACCACGTGCAGGCCCTTCGACCCGCTCGACTTGAGGAACGAGGGCAGGCCGAGCTCGTCGAGCAGCTCGTGCAGGCCCGTCGCCGCCAGCCGCATCACCCCCAGGTCGGCCGAGGCCGGGTCGAGGTCGAAGACCATCTGGTCCGGGTGGTAGATGTCGGGCGCGCGGCTGAGCCAGACGTGCGGCGTGATGCAGGCGTGGTTGGCCAGGTAGACGAGGTCGTCGGGGTGGTTGCAGACCATGTAGGTGACCTGCTCGCGGGTGGTGGCGCTGCGGGTGCGGCGGTTGGGCGCCGTGACCCGCTCGATCCAGTCAGGGAAGTAGTCGGCGGCCTGCTTCTGCAGGAAGCCGCCACGGCCGATCCCGTTGGGGAAGCGCTGCATGGTGACCGGCCGCCCGCTGATCAGCGGCAGCATCAGCGCGGCGACGGTCTCGTAGTAGGCGGCCAGCTCGGCCTTGGTGATGCCGTCGTCCGGGAACAGCACCTTGTCAGGATGGCTGATCCGTACCCGGTCGCTCACGGTCCCACCGCCTCGCCGTCGCAGCCTCACGGCCCGGTAGCTCCGGGCAGCCACGAGATTGTGCCGGCTCGCGCCCTCGACGGGCCACGCCGCGCGGGTCGGCAGGTCGCCCGGATCAACCCGCCCCAGCAACGCTCGCGGCATCCGCACCACCCTCGGCGCCGCGCTGTGCGACCGCGATCGACCTGTCCGACGTCGGCCTGTCCGGTCCACGCCCTGCCTAGGTCGGCATCCTCCTAGGTGGTTCGGACGGGGCCCTCAGCAGGTGCACGGCGAGTAGGGTCAGCCACGTCCAGCCGACGGTGACCGTGGCACGCTGGAACAGCCCACCGTAGTCGACCAGACCTTCGGCTTGGCCGAAGGCCATGCTGGCAAGCACGAACCCGACCACGAAGACGACACCGGTGGCGGCCGAGTAGAGCGCCCAGCCACGCTTCCCCCATCCGGTGAAGCGCCGGGCGAAGACGAAGCAGGCGATCGGCAGTCCGACGAAGGTGGGGACAGAGAACAGGTCGTGCAGGGCGGCGTGCGCACTGCTGTAGTGCTGGAGCTGGCCGGGGGTTCCTGGCGGGTAGCCGCTCACCGGGTCGGTGACGAAGATCCCGGCGCCGAGCAGCCCAACCGCGAACGCCCCGACCAGCAGTGGTCCCCAGGTCGAGCCGCCGAGAGGCCGCAGCGCGCGCCGCAGTCCGAGGGCGAACGCCAGCGACAGCAGGCCCGCGACGATGAAGTTGGCGACCTGTGTCCAGCCGTGATCGCCGAGCTCCAGTGAGCTGACCGGGTGCCGCAGCGGGTCGTAGCCCGCGCGGGTAGCACCCTCGACGACCCAGGCGAGGGTGAACAGTGGGCCCGCGATCGCGCCGCAGGCGAGCAGCACCCTGGTCGTCAGGGTGCCCGGCGTGGCACCGGCGGGGGAGAGGTCCACGGTGGTGGTCATCGGCGCTCCTTGCGTCGTGCGGTAAACATTTACTGCTCAGTGGACGTGCCGAACGGTCGGTCGAGGTGTTGGTTGGTCAGTTGGTCCGGTGGGGTGGACCGGTCATGCCGTCAAGGAGCTGCCCGACGATCCGGTCACGCAGCTTCGCCGAGCCGGCGTCCAGCCCGGCGGCTTTCACGATGTCGGCCCCACGGCCCGCTAGGACGGCGCTCCCCACCAGGGCGCTCATGGCGACCCCGTGGGCGATCTCGAAGGGGCAGTCGGCGCGGAACACCCCCTGGTGCTGCCCTCGCTCGTACAGCTCCCGCAGCTCGGGGAATGGCGCCATGTCCGCGGTCGGCAGCGGCAGGGTCCGCCAGCCGCCGAGGGCCTCGTGCAGCGTCAGGGCCACCAGCAGCGGTCGTGCCGCAAAGACCTCGGCGAAGCCAGTCAGCACCGTGCGCATGCCCTGGTACGGCTCCATCTCGGCGGCCGTGTCGATGATCCGGCGCCACGCCCCGACCAGCCCGGACGCCTGGGCTTCCAGCGCGGCGGCGTAGAGGCCGTCCTTGCTGCCGAAATGGTGGTAGATCATGCGCTCGTTGACCCCCGCCCGCTCCACGATCGCCTGGACGCGGGCCCCCTTGGGACCGTGCCTGGCGAACTCCTCCGCAGCGGCGGCAAGCAGCGCCGATCGACTGTCGGTCATGCAGTAAGTATTTACTGCATGACCCGGGGACGCAACCCCCTCACGGGCATGGAGCGCTACTTCGAGGGACAGGCCGAGCTGCGGCCCGGGCCGCTCGATCCCGAGGCCTACCGGGCGGTGGCGCGCGGCGCCTGGATGGAGGTTGTCGGCGGGCCGATGGCCGACTCCGAGGTGTAGAACTCCGTCCAGCCGCTTAGCATTGCGCTGGCACGGTCCCGGTCTGGACGACTGGGACGAGGACTTCCGAGGGGTGGCAGGGGCATGACCGCGAGTTCGTCGACGCCGAAGCCCAGTCGTAGTGAGCAGCCGGATGTGCCGCTGGAGATCAACACCAGCGTGGCGCACCCGGCGCGGATGTACGACTACTACCTCGGCGGGAAGGACAACTTCCCAGCCGACCGCGAGGCGGCCGAGAAGATGATCGCCTCCGCGCCGGGAATGCGGGACGGCGCCCGCCAGAACCGCGCCTTCCTAGGACGCTCGGTGCGCTGGCTGGCCGGCGCCGGGATCACGCAGTTCCTCGACATCGGCACCGGCATCCCGACCCAGGGCAACACCCACGAGGTCGCCCAGGAGGTCGCCCCCGACGCCCGCGTGGCCTACGTGGACAACGACCCGATCGTGATCGCGCACGCCCGCGCCCTGCTGTCGGGCCAGGGGCAGGGAATGGTCACCGTCGCCCATGCGGACCTGCGCGAGCCGGACGCCCTCCTGACCGATCCCCAGGTGCTGCGCGCGATCGACTTCGACCAGCCGATGGCGGTCCTGCTGGTCGCGATCCTGATGTTCCTCAAGGACTCCGAGGAGCCGCACAGGATCGTCGAGCGGCTCGAGGCGGCCATGCCGTCCGGTAGCTACCTGGTCATCTCGCACGTCACCCAGGACTTCAACCCCGAGGCGGCGGCCCGCGGCGCCCGCGCCTACGACCGGGCGACCGCGACCATGACGCCGCGCGGCCGCGAGGAGGTCCTGCGCTTCTTCGACGGGCTCGAGCTGGTCGACCCTGGAGTGGTCCAGGTCTCGCGCTGGCGTCCCGACGGGCCGGTCCCCGAGCTCCCCGGAGGCCACCCGTGGGTCTGGGCCGGCGTCGGGCTGAAGCCCTGACGAGGGACGCTCAGCGGTCGGCGGCCGGGAGCCGCCGCAGTGCGTGGGCCGCCGCGGCGCTCGGGTGCAGCAGCGGTCGGTAGCCCGCGGCGATCGTCGCGGCGGTCGCCGGAGGCGTGAGCAGCTCGACCACGGTAGCCGGCGACAGCCCGACGGGGCTCCCGTAGCCGCTGAACGACCACGGCAGCACGCGGCCGCCGAGCAACAGCCCGGGACCGTCGCCGTGGCGGACCATGACGCCGTCGGGCAGCTCGCCGGCGAGCGCCGGGCGGGTCAACTGCCGGCGCGAACCTGGGTCGACCCGCTCGGCGTGCAGCTGGGCGTCGATCCGAGGGGCGCGCGGCCGCTCCGCCATCCCGTGGGCGCCACGCCATGCCTCGGTGAAGGCGACGAAGTCCGCGCGGCGGCAGTACGCGCACGGGCGGTGGCCGGCCGCCAGCGCCGTCGCCTCGTCGAGGAAGAACAGCGCCGTCCAGCGTCCGGGTGGCATGGGGTCGCGCCGGACCCCCTTCCAGGCGAGCACGCAGCAGATCCAGGCCTTCGACCGCCAGCGTGCAGCGCCCAGCCGGCGGTCGAGCCCGTGCAGGCAGCCGCGATTCCCCATCAGCAGTCCGCGCGCCGGGTCGGCCACTACTTCCCCGGCTGGGGTGACGCGGTTCTGCAGCGGTGCCGTCCGCGTCGTGCTCATGTGCCCCCGGATCCGGATCCGATCGCCTCGCCGGGATCACCGTAACCGAAGCCGCCGACACGGCCCTGGTGCTGTCGGAGCCGTGACTTACCCTCCAGGCGGCCGAACAGCCCAGCGAGGGAGAGCCCATGCGTCTGAGCGGTCGTGCGGCGGTGGTCACCGGAGGTGCAGCGGGGATCGGCAGGGCGGTCGCCGAGCGGTTGGCCCGGGAGGGAGCCGCCGTGCTGGTCGCCGACCGCGACCAGCAGACCGGCGCGGCGGTCGCGGCGGGCCTCGGTGCCACCTTCGTGCACGCCGACATCGCCACCGATGGCGGCGTGCGGGAGACGATGGCGGTCGCGGCCGACCGGCTCGGCGGGCTCGACGTGCTGGTGAACAACGCCGGTGGCATCGCCCCGCCGTACTACCCGGACGCGCCCGTCGAGCGCTGGTCGCACGCGCTCGACCTCAACCTGCGTGCCGTCATGCTGGCAACCCAGCTCGCGATCGAGCTGATGGGCCCGGGCGGCGGCGCGGTGGTCAACATCGCGTCGTCCGCCGGACTGGGGCTCGGCGCGCACCGCGCGCCGGAGTACGCGGCTGCCAAGGCGGGCGTCGTCCGCCTCACCGCGACGCTCGCCCCGCTCTCGGGGCAACGGGGCGTCCGGGTCAACTGCGTCTGCCCCGCCATGGTCGACACCCCGTCATCACGGCGCGACCGGGCCGGGATGACGCCGGCGGAGCGCGCCGCTCTACCGCCGGTCCTGGCGCCCGAAGAGATCGCCGCCGCCGTGACCGAGCTGGTGGAGAACGAGGAGCTCGCCGGCCGGGTCATGGTCTGCAACGGCGGCGAGCGGCCGTACCTGCTGCCGGCGACCGCCTAGCTGGAGGTCCAGAGGTGCGAGACCTGATCGTCACCGAGAACATCACGCTCGACGGTGTCATCGATGCATCGGCGGGTTGGTTCAACGTGGCCAATGACGCGAGAGTCGATCAGTCCGACCTCGTGGCCGCGCTGCGCGAGCAGAGCGAGGCGGCCGATGCCGTGGTCTTCGGGCGGGTGACGTTCGAGGAGATGCGCGGCTACTGGCCGCAGCAGACCGGCGACACCACGGGAGTCGCCGACTACCTCAACAGGGTGTCGAAGTACGTCGTCTCCAGCACGATGGGCGACCCGGAGTGGGAGCACACCACGGTGCTGCGCGCTGACGCATTCCAGGACGAGATTCAGGCGCTGAAGTCCAAGCCGGGCAAGGACATCGTCGCCACCGGCAGCATCACGCTGGTACGTGCGCTCATCGCCGCCGGGCTCGTCGACGAGTACCGGCTGTTCGTGTACCCGGTCGTGCTCGGGCGCGGCGAGCGGTTGTTCGCCGACGCGACCGAGGTCCCGAGACTGCGGCTCGTCGAGACCCGGCCGTTCCGCTCCGGCGTCGTGCTCCTGCGCTACCGGCCGGTGTGACCTGCCTCAGAGGTCCTTGGCGAGCACCGGGCGGACCGGGTCGTCGCGGGCGACGGTGAAGCCCGCGCGGCGCAGCATCGCCTTGGGGCCGTTCCAGAGGTCGCCGGGGTCCAGCCCCTCACCGCGCTTGGGGAACGCCTCCACCCGGCGCGCGCCACGCCGCGGCAGGTCGGCGAGGACGGCGGCGAGCATCGTGGTGGCCACGCCGCCGCCGCGGCTGGCGGGACGCACCAGGAAGCAGGTGATCGCCCAGGTGTGCGGGTCCGGCGCCAGCCCGAACTGCCGCGCCAGCTTGTCGAGCCGGTCGCGCGGGCCGGCCTGGCACCACCCGACCGGGACGCCGCCCGCGTAGGCCAGGTAGCCGTCGTACTCACCGCGCGCCAGCAGCTCCTCGCGCAGGGAGCCGTTCTCCTCGGCAGTGCGCTCGCCCCAGCCCGCCCAGGTCGGCACCCACCAGGCGACGCAGCGGCACCAGCCGGCGTCGTTGGCGTCGCCGTGCAGGGCGAGGAAGTCGGCGCGACGGCCAGGCTCGAAGCGGACCACCTGCACGCTCATCCGTGAACCCTACCGCGTGGGTGTGGCGCACAATGTCGCCATGGTCAGCGCTGACGACCCCATCCGCATCGGCACGGCGCACCCCTTCGCCACCCCGCCCGAGCGTCGCGGCCCGGCGCGGCGGTTGCGCGGGCGGCTGGTGGCCCCCGTCACCGTGTGGACCGCCGGGCGGCCGCCCGGCGGGGCCGGGCTGACCGTGTCGTCGCTGCTGGTCGCCGAGGGCGAGCCGGCGCGGCTGCTCGGCCTGATCGACCCGACCTCGGCGTTCTGGGAGGCCATGCAGGAGACGGGCAGGTTCGTGGTGCACGTGCTCGCGGCCGGCGACCGGCCGCTGGCCGAGCGCTTCGCCGAGAACCGGCCACCGGTCCGCGGCGCGTTCGAAGGCCTCGCCGTGGCCTCCTCGCCGTGGGGGCCGGTGCTCGACGGCAGGCGACCACGAGCCTCCTGCCGCCTGGCCGGGTCCACCACGGTCGGCTACGCCGAGCTGGTCGAGGGCGTGGTCGAACAGCTCGAGCTGCACGACCTCGGCGACCCCCTCGCCTGGCTGCACGGCGGCTACCGCTCGCTGGAAGACCTGGACGATCGCGGCTGAGCCCCGCCGCCCTCGCCGAGGACGCGCCGAACCGTGCGGATGAGCACTTCTACGCGAAGCGCGCCGCATGCTTGACGGCGGCATTGGCGCACGAAAGACTGATTCTGGGAGCGCTCTCACAAGGCGCCCCCACGGCCATCGGGGTCGTCGCAGCGAGCCACCCCGCTGAGCCTGCTTCCGTGCCGCCCTCGTCCGCGTCCTCCATCGGTTCCCACGCTCCGGTTCCCAGGCTCCAGTTGAGAGCGCTCTCTCCGAGAGCAGCGAGGTGCCCATGCAGAACACAACAGCCAGCCGGCGCCCGCGCCGCGGCGGCGTGGTCGCGGTCGTGGTCGCGGCCCTGGCCGCCACCCTCGGCGTCGCGAGCTCCGCGGCGGCGTCGCCAGCGGGTGGCCAGGGCCAGCGCCACAACCCCCTCGACGGCCGGGTGAGCTTCTACGTCGAGCCGGAGACCAACGCGGGCAGGCAGGCAGAGATCTGGGCGGCGGAGGGGCGTGCCCAGGACGCGGCCTACATGCGTGCCCTGTCGAAGGTCTCGCAGGCGATCTGGTTCACCAGCGGCACGCCCGCCGAGGTGCGGGACGCGGTCGACGCCACCGTCACGGCGGCGCGGCGCCGGCACACGGTGCCGGTCCTGGTCGCCTACTACATCCCTGGCCGCGACTGCTCGCAGTACTCCGCCGGTGGCGCACCGAGCGAGCAGGCCTACCGGGCGTGGATCGACGCCTTCTCCCGCGGCATCGGCGCGCGCCCGGCCGTGGTCATCGTCGAGCCGGACGGCCTCGCGCTGCTGTCCAGCGAGCCGTGGTGCGGCGAGGGCGGCGGCGGCTCGACCGGCACGCCCGAGGACTTCGGCCTGGTCGACGAGCGCTTCCGCGAGATCAACCACGCCGTCGACCGCCTCGGCCGCAACGCGCGCAGCGGCGTCTACGTCGACGCCGGTCACTCCGCCTGGCAGCCGGTCAACGACTACGACGCCGGCTACGGCGTGCCGAGCGCGCAGCTCGGCATGGTGAGCCGGCTGCTGCGCGGCGGCGTCGCCAAGGCGGACGGCTTCTTCCTCAACGTCTCCAACTACCGCAGCGACGCCGACCTGGTCGACTACGGCACCCGGCTGTCGAAGTGCATCGCCTTCCGGCAGGCGACCGGCGCGAGCGCCTGCTCCGACGCCGACATCGCCTCGGTGCCGGCCAAGGGGCGCCAGCTGACCCACTTCGTGCTCGACACCAGCCGCAACGGCCAGGGGCCGTGGACCCCGCCCGCCGGCGTGTACTCGGACCCGCAGGACTGGTGCAACCCGCCGGGGCGCGGGCTCGGCGCCCGGCCGAGCACCCGCACCGGCAACCAGCTGGTGGACGCGTTCCTGTGGGTGAAGCGGCCGGGCGAGTCGGACGGCCAGTGCACCCGCGGCACCGCCGGGCCGCAGGATCCGGAGTACGGGTCGGTCGACCCGCCGGCCGGCCAGTGGTGGGCGGACTACGCCCTCGGTCTGGCGCAGCGCGCCAACCCCGCCCTGGTGTCGCACCACTGACACCGGGCAACCGGGACGGGTCCGGGACGTCCGGGAGGGTCCCGGACCCGTCGTCCGGCCCGGGCTTGCCGGGTCGCAGGGCCGCGCCACGGGCCCACCCACCACCCGTGGCGCGGTGGACACCGCGACCGGCACGGGCGGACGGCCGGCACCAGCCGGCCGTCCGCCCGCTCACGCCCTCGCCGTGGCGGCGGGAGGTGACACCGCCGCCACGGCGAGCAGCAGCAGCGGCGCCGCGACCCCGAGGCCGAGGGACACCACCTCGCCGACCTTGTCGGCGGTGGGGACGCCGCGCAGGTGCGCGAGGTGGAAGGCGAGGTGGGGCACCGAGTAGAAGAGCCAGGCGAGCGCGGTGACGGCTACCAGCCGGCGCTGCGGCGCGAGCGCCGCGGCCGCGGTGACCACGGCGAGCGCGAGTGACAGGCCGCCGACGTCGCGGGTCAGGTGCTCGTTGTAGGGCGGCAGCAGCGCCGTCCAGCTGTGGCCCCAGCCGGGGAAGTGGTCGAAGAAGGACCGGGGCGCTGCCACCGCCCAGCCGCCAACCAGCACCTGCACGGTGGTGAGGAGCCACAGGATCGTGCGGGACAGTCGCGGCGCGCGCATCGTCGTCCTCCCCGGCAGCCGGTGGGCGGGCTCCGCCCAGGTCCGCGACCACTGTTCCACCGTCGGTGGCGTTGACGCGCACGGGCGGTCGTGCTAGCAAACATCCGATGTCTTGTCGAAGGGAGAGCGTCGTTGGCCGCGCCGCGCACCGAGACCGCGATCGCCCGGATCCGGGACCTGATCGCCGCGGGCAGCCTCGCGCCCGGGTCGCGGCTGCCGCCCGAGCACGAGCTGGCCGCCCAGCTCGGCCTCTCGCGCAACACCGTGCGCGAGGCGGTGCGGGCGCTGGTGACCACGCGGGTGCTCGACGTGCGCCGCGGCGACGGCACCTACGTCACCAGCCTCACCCCCGAGCTGCTGCTGGGGGGCGTCGGCGCCGCGGTGGAGCTGATGCGCGACGACGACGCCCTCGAGGTGCTGGAGGTGCGCCGCTACCTCGAGCCGGCCGCGACCGCGCTGGCCGCCAGCCGCATCGACGATGATGGCCTGGCCGCGCTGCGGGCGGCCCTGCAGCGCATGCGCGAGGCCGGCGACGACGAGCAGTTCGTGGTGCACGACACCGAGTTCCACGCGGTGGTCGCCGCGGCGTCGGGCAACGGCACGCTGGCGTCGCTGCTCGCCGGGCTGTCGAGCCGCACCCTGCGGGTGCGCGTGCTGCGGGCGATGACCGCCGCCGACGTGCTGCAGCGCACCATCGACCAGCACGAGGGCATCTACGCCGCGCTGGCCGCGCACGACCCCAACCTGGCGCAGGCGATGGCGGCGCAGCACGTGCTCGCCACCGAGACCTGGCTGCGCCAGGAGCTCGCCGGCGACGACGGGGCCCCCTGACTCAGCGGTCCGCCCAGGCCGGGCCGTCCGGGAAGCGGTGCTCGGCGAGGGCGCGGTCGGTCATGGACGCGTAGCCGGGGGTCTTCGGCAGGCGGTAGCGGCCGCCGCTGACTGCGACCGGCTCGGTGAAGTGCTCGTGCAGGTGGTCGACGTACTCGATCATGCGCTCGTGCAGCGAGCCGCTCACCGCCACGTAGTCGAACGCCGACAGGTGCACCACCAGCTCGCAGAGGCCGACGCCGCCGGCGTGCGGGCAGACGGGCACGCCGAACTTGGCCGCCAGCAGCAGCACCGCGACCGCCTCGTTGACCCCGCCCAGGCGGCAGGCGTCGAGCTGGCAGACGGCGATCGCGCCGGCCTGCATCAGCTGCTTGAACATCACCCGGTTGTGGACGTGCTCGCCGGTCGCGACCCGGATCGGCGCGATCGCCCGGGCGATCGCGCGATGGCCGAGCACGTCGTCGGGGCTGGTCGGCTCCTCGATCCACCAGGGGTCGAAGCGGGCCAGCGCCCGCACCCAGTCGATCGCCTCGGGCACGCTCCAGACCTGGTTGGCGTCGAGCATCAGGCCGCGGTCAGGACCGAGCACCTCGCGCGCGATGCGCAGGCGGCGCAGGTCGTCCTCCAGGTCGGCGCCCACCTTGAGCTTCACGTGCGCGAAGCCGGCCTCGATCGCCTCGCGGCAGCGCCGCCGGATCTTGTCGTCGTCGTAGCCGAGCCACCCGGCCGAGGTGGTGTAGGCGGGGTAGCCCTCGGCGAGCAGGCGCGCCTCCCGCTCCTGCCTGCCCGCCGCCTTGGCGCGCAGCAGCTCCAGCGCCTCGGCGGGGGTGAGCGCGTCGACCAGGTAGCGGAAGTCGACCAGCGCGACGAGCTCCTCGGGGGTGAGGTCCACCAGCAGCTTCCACAGCGGCTTGCCGCGCGCCTTGGCGTACAGGTCCCAGGCGGCGTTGACCACCGCGGCGGTGGCCATGTGGACGACGCCCTTCTCCGGGCCCAGCCAGCGGAGCTGGCTGTCGCCGACCAGCCGGCGCCAGAGCCCGCCCATGTCGGCGAAGAGCGCCTCGGTCGCCTCGCCGACCAGCAGCGGCGCGATGGCACGGATCGCCTGCACGCAGATCTCGGTGCCGCGGCCGATGGTGAAGCAGAAGCCGTGGCCCTCCAGCTCGGGGTCGCTGGTGCGCAGGATCACGTAGGCGGCCGAGTAGTCGGGGTCGGGGTTCATCGCGTCCGAGCCGTCGAGCTGCAGCGAGGTCGCGAAGCGCACGTCGACGGCGTCGAAGCCGGTGACGACGAGCGCGCTCATGGTGGTCAGTCGCCGTCCGGGTCGACGACCCCGATGGTGAGCAGCAGGTTCGCGTACAGCCGCTGGTCCCCGGTGGCGATGGCGAGGGTGACGTCGCGCCCGCGGGCCAGCTCGTAGAACTCGAACCGCTCCACCACCGAGACCGGGGTGGCGGCGGGCAGCAGCGCCCGGTACTCGCCGAGCACCGCCGGCTCCTCGGCGTCGTGCGGGCGCATCACGGCCGCCGCCTCGACCGGCACGGTCACGGCGAGCGCCTCGAGGACCTCCGTGACCGTGACCCGGCCGGGGGAGAGGTTGAGGTAGACGCGCCTGGCGCCGGGCGGGGTGGCGGTGGCGTGGGGGAAGTTGCCGTCGGAGACGAGCACCTGCGAGCCATGGCCGGCCGCGGCCAGTGCGGCCAGGATCTCCGGGTGGATCAGCCGGGTCCTGAGCACCGTCACCTCCTGTGGTCGTTGCTGGGAAGGGAATAGGTGCGCAAGGCGTTGGCGCCGAGCACCGCCTCGCGCTCCGCCCCGTTCAGGCCGGTCCGCTCGAGCGTCTCCGCCGCGGCCTCGACCACCTCCGCGTAGCTCGCCGCCAGCAGGCACACCGGCCAGTCCGAGCCGAACAGCAGCCGCCCGGGCCCGAAGGCGTCCACCGCGTGGCGCACGTACGGCATCAGGTGCCCGGCCGTCCATTCCTCCCAGTCCGCCTCGGTGACCAGGCCCGACAGCTTGCAGGTGACGTTCGGACGGCGGGCCAGCATGCGCAGCCGGGCGGCCCACGGCGCGGTCACCGCCTCGCGGATGCGCGGCTTGGCCAGGTGGTCGACGACGAAGGTGAGCTGCGGCAGGCGCTCGACGGCGAGCAGCGCGGCGGGCAGCTCGCGCTCGCGCACCAGCAGGTCGTAGGCGAGCCCTGCCGCGGCGACCGCCTCCAGCCCGCGCAGCACCTCGTCGCGCAGCAGCCACTCCGGGTCCGGCTCGTCGTGGACCTGGTGGCGGATGCCGACCAGGGCCGCGCCGCCCGGTGCCGCCGCCAGTGCGGCCAGGGCGTCGCCGACGTCCGGGGCGGTGAGGTCGACCCAGCCGACCACGCCGGCGACCCGCCGCGAGCCAGCGGCGACGGCGAGGAGCTCCTCGGTCTCCTCCACGCTCGACACCGTCTGCACCACCACGGTGCGCTCGAAGCCGCACGGCCCCGCGGCCGCGTCGAGGTCCTCCGGGCCGAAGCGCCGCCGGATGGACCAGCCCTCCTCCATCCACGGATAGGCGCGGCGGGCCGGGTCCCACAGGTGGTGGTGGGCGTCGACCCTCACGACGCACCCGCAGGGACGGGGACGTCGCCCGGCAGCAGGCCCGAAGAGGCCAGCTCCTGCCACAGCTCGTCGGGCACCGCCGTGGCGTACATGGCGAGGTCGTCCTCCACCTCCGCGGCCGAGCGGACGCCGACCAGCACGCTGGTCACGGCCGGGTGGCCGAACGGGAAGGCCAGCGCCGCCGCGCGCAGCGGGACCCCGTGCCTGGCGCACACCTCGCCGATGCGGATGGCGCGCGCGACCAGCGCCGCCGGGGCGGGCGCGTAGTCGTAGCTGGCGCCCGGCCGGGGGTCGGCCAGCAGGCCGCTGTTGAAGGGCCCGCCGACCACCACCGCCACGCCGCGCATGGCGCAGGCCGGCAGCAGCTCGACCAGGGCGCGCTGGTCCAGCAGGGTGTAGCGGCCGGCGACCAGGACCACGTCCAGGTCGAGGTCGCGCACGAACCGGGCCAGCATCTCCGCCTGGTTCATGCCCGCCCCGATCGCCCGCACCACGCCCTGCTCGCGCAGCTCGGCGAGGGCCGGGAAGGCCTGCTCGCACGCCTCGCGCTCGTGGTGGTCGGGGTCGTGCAGCAGCACCACGTCGACCCGCTCGAGGCCGAGCCGCCGCAGGCTCCCCTCGAGCGAGCGCCTGACGCCGTCGCGGGAGAAGTCCCAGACGCGCTCGAGGCGGGGGACGTCCACGAACCCCTGCGGGTCGGCGGTCTCGCCCTCGCCCAGCGGCCGCAGCAGCCGGCCGACCTTGGTGGACAGCACGAAGTCGTCCCGCGGCAGCCCGGCGAGCACCCGGCCGAGCCGCCGCTCGGCCACGCCGAGGCCGTAGTGGGGCGCGGTGTCGACGTAGCGCAGCCCGGCGGCGAGCGCGCCGCGCACGGTCGCCTCCGCCTCCTGCTCGCTCAGCGCCGCGTAGAGGTTGCCGAGCGGCGCGGTGCCGAGCGCAAGGGCGCTGACCGACAGCCCGGTGCGTCCCAGCACCGCCCGCGGCACGTCGGCCCTCACGGCCGTGCCCTCCCGACGGTGGTCCCGCTCCCTTGATCCACCGGGGGGCTACCGCTCGGCTCTGCGTGGCGGCCCGTCGCTTGGGTTCCGGCCTCGCTCTCGAGCCCCCCGGACCCCCTGTTGACCGGGGGGCTACCGCTCGGCTCTGCGTGGCGACCCGCCGCTTGGGTTCCGGCCTCGCTCTCGAGCCCCCCGGACCCCCCGTCGGGGCGCAGGCGCAAGGCCTGGATGCCGCCGTCGACCGCCAGGGCGGCGCCGGTGGTCGACGCGGCCAGCGGGCTGGCGAGCTGGGCGATCGCGAACGCCACCTCCTCGGCGGAGACCAGGCGTCCAAGCGGCTGGCGTGCCCGCAGCGCCGCCAGCTCGGCGTCGGCGTCGGGGGCGGCGGCCAGCAGCCGCTGCACCCACGGGGTATCGACCGTGCCCGGGTTGACGCAGTTGACGCGGATCCCGTCGCGCACGTGGTCGGCCGCCATCGCCCTGGTGAGCGCGAGCACCGCGCCCTTGGTGGCGCTGTAGAGGGCACGGTCGGGCAGCCCGGCGGTGGCGGCGATCGAGCAGGTGTTGACGACCGCCGCGTGGGCGGAGCGCCGCAGGTGGGGCAGGGCCGCCCTGGTGCTGCGCACGACCCCGAGGAGGTTCACGTCCAGCACGCGCCGCCACTCGTCGTAGGGGTTGTCCTCCACCGTGCCGCTGGCGCCGATGCCGGCATTGTTGACCAGCACGTCCAGCCCGCCCCAGCGCTGCACCACCGCGGCGACCGCCGCCTCGACCGAGGCCTCGTCGGCCACGTCGGCGACCAGCGGCAGCAGCGGCTCGGCGCCCGCCACGGGCGCGGCCGCGGCGGACGGGTCCAGGTCGAGCACGGCGACCCGGGCGCCCTCGGCGGCGAGCAGCCGCGCGGTGGCCAGGCCGATTCCCGAGCCGCCGCCGGTGACCAGCGCGACCAGCCCATCGAACTGGCGCGCGGTGTGCCCGTCCGCCGCTGCGGGAGCCGGCATCAGCCCTTGACCGCCCCGACCAGCAGGCCCCGCGAGATGACCCGTTCGAGCGCGATCGCCAGCGCGATCACCGGCACGATCATGATCTGGATGAGGACCGACATGTACCACCACTGCGGGCCCCTGGTGGCGTTCTGGGCGGCGACGGTGATCGGCATCGTCTGAGCATCCGCGCTCGACAGGAACAGCGCCAGGAGGTACTCGTTCCAGGCGAAGACGAACACGATCAGGAACGTCGCGACCAGGCCGGGGACCGAGAGCGGCAGGGTGATCGAGCGGAACACCCGGAAGGTCGAGGCGCCGTCGACCACCGCCGCCTCCTCGAGCTCCCAGGGGAGCGTGTTGAAGTAGTCCCGCATCAGCCAGACCACGATCGGGAGGTTGGTGGCCGCGTACGTGATCACCAGCGCGAGCCGGGTGTCGAGCAGGTGGAGGTGCTGGAAAAGCACGTAGATCGGGATGACCACCGCAACGGGCGGCAGGATCCGCTGCGAGATCATCCAGAAGGCGATGTCCCGGTTCGACAGCGTGCGCCGGAAGCGGCGGCCGACGGCGGCGGCGAGCAGGGCGAACGAGCCGGCGGCCGCGACCACGGCGATCGGCGTCGGCACGCCGAGCACCACGGCGACGGCGGCGCCGAGCACGCACACGGCGAACAGCGCGATCACCCCGATGCGCGGCCGGTAGGGGAAGCGGATCAGCGCGTAGGCGGCGGCCGCGCCGAGCAGCAGCGCCACCGTCGAGCTGCCCACCGCCACGACCACCGTGTTCAGGTACGGCCGCAGCGTGTCGCCGCGCAGGTCGACGAAGATGTAGTGCCAGGCGTCCAGCGACGGCCGGAAGTCGACGAACGGGAGGTAGACGGGCCCCGCGTTGACCTGGATCGGCAGCTTGAACGAGGTGATCGCGAGCCAGTACAGCGGGAACAGCACCACCAGGGTCCAGACCCCGAGGGTCAGGTAGGCGGCCAGCTTGCCCAGCAGCGGCAGGTCCGTGACCGAGCGGCGGCGCAACGGGTTCAGCACCATCGGCTCACTCCTCGGCCAGCCGCCGCCGCACCAGGTTGACGTACGACAGCGCTACCACGGTCACGATGAACAGCAGGGAGTAGGCGACGGCGGCGGACTGGCCCAGGTCGAGCGTGCGCCAGCGGATGTAGGCGTGCAGGCTGAGCGACTCGGTCGCCGTCCCTGGGCCGCCGTTGGTGAGGATGTTCGGCAGGTCGATGATCTTGAAGGCCTCGATCAGCCGGATCAGGATCACGGTGGTGCAGACCGGCAGGATCGCCGGCAGCGAGACGTGGCGGAAGGCCTGCCAGCGGTTGGCGCCGTCGACCATGGCCGCCTCGACGACGTTCACGTCCTGCCCCTCGAGCGCGGCCAGCAGGATGATGAACATGAAGGGCGTCCACTGCCAGACGTCGCCCACCATCACCGCGACGCGCGCGCCCCAGGGGTCGTTGACCCAGGAGAAGTCGCTCAGCCCGACGGCCGCCCAGAGCGGCTGCAGCGGGCCTTTGCCCGTGTCGGTCAGCATGCGGAACATGTAGGCGACGCCGACCGGGGTGATCATCATCGGCAGCAGGAACACGACGCGGAAGAAGCGCTGGCCGGGAAGCCGCTGGGTGAGCAGGTAGGCGAGCCCGAGCCCGAGGGTGAACTGGACCGCGACCCCGAACAGGACGTAGACCACCGTCACCACCGCGGTTCCGGGGCGCCCGCCGTGCGCCAGCAGCGTGCGGGTGACCAGCCAGGCGGCGCCCGCCGCCAGCAGCGCGCCGAGCAGGCGCAGGACCATTCCCAGCAGCGCGGTCCCGGCCTGCCAGGCCCTGACCAGCCCCCACAGGAGCAGGGCCACGGCGGCGGCGAACACCAGCCAGCCCAGCGGTGTCAGGGGACGCGTCACCCCCAGGAAGTGGCTCTGCTCGCCCCCGGTGTACAGCTCGCGGAAGTTGTCGAGCCCGATGAAGCGGAACTCGAAGCCGCCGCGCCGCAGCCGCAGGCGGGACACGCTGATGTAGAGGGAGGCGAGCAGCGGGAAGATCGAGACGAACAGGATCGCGACCAGCGCCGGCCAGATGAAGGCGGCCCGGACCCCGAAGCTCGCCCCGAGCGCCGCGCGCGACCCGGTCCGGTCCACCAGGACCGGACCGGGCGCGCGACGGCCTCGGGCCAACCTCACGTCCATGGCCCTACCGCTGGATGTTCAGGCTCGCCGCGTACGCCTGCTTCTGCTGGTCGCGACCCTCGTCGTTGGTGATCTTCTCCCAGCCTTCCTCGATCCGCTTCATGGCGTCGTCGCGGCTGATCTCACCGGCGAGGAACTGCGCCACCGCCGTGTCGAGCACCGTCCCCTCGTACTGGGCCGACTTGGGCACCCGCAGGTCCAGGATCATGTTGGGGCTCTGCAGGCTGTCACGGATGGCGCCGAGGTAGTTCTCGGCGGCGCCCTTGCTCATGCCGGCCTTGACCCACAGGTCGACGTTCTGGAACTGCGAGGCGCGGTAGGGGTTGAAGCCGGTCTTGCCGAGCGTCACGTCGACGTTCGACTGCTCCGGCGCGCTCATGTACGAGAGGAAGTCGTAGGCGGCGTCCTTGACCTTCTTGTCCGCCGAGGCGTTGATCGCGCCCGACCAGCCGCCGAAGGCGGCGAACGGCGCGTGGTTGACGCCGTCGACCGCGTGCGGGCAGGTGTGCGAGTCGCAGTCGACCAGCTTGCCGCTGGCCCGGTCGAGCACCTTGCGGGAGCCTGGCATGATCACCGCGCCGACCTTGTCCTCGACGGTCGAGGTCTTCTTGTCGATGGCGAGCGTGCCGATGTCGCCCCAGTCGGCCGAGAGGGCGCAGCGGCCCGAGGTGAACAGCCCGCGCGTGTCGCCGACGTCGAGGTTCAGCTCGTCCTTGGGCGCGTACTGGGTGGTCTTCTTGTAGACGTCCAGCGCCGCCCCGAACGCCTCGTTGTTCACCAGCGGCTTCATCGTGTCGGCGTCGAAGAACGAGCCCTGGGTGGTCCCCTGCGACTGCAGGTAGGAGCCGGCGACCGACCAGGCCATCCAGTACGACTGGGCGGAGCGCTTCTTGGCGATGCAGGAGCCGTAGTCGGCCTTGCCGTCGCCGTTGAGGTCCTTGCCGTTGTACCGCTGCGCGATCGACAGGTAGTCGTCCCAGGTGGCCGGCGGCTTGAGCCCGTCCTTCTTCAGCAGGTCGCTGCGGTAGTAGACCATCTGGAAGTCGCCGTCCAGCGGGACGGTGTAGGTGCGCCCCTTGTAGGAGGCGCTGAAGTCGCGGAAGAAGGGGGCGATGTCGTTCCAGTTCAGCGCCTGGTCGCCCTTGACGCGATCGGTGACGTCCTCCAGGTAGCCGGGCGGGACGAAGTCGCCCATCCACTGCGGGTCGAAGACGAACGCGTCGTAGCTGTTGGTCCCGGTGGCGAGGTCGGCGAGGATCTTGTCGTAGAGGTCGCTGAACGGGACCGTGACCACCTTGATCTTCGCGCCGGTCTTCTGCGCGAAGTCGGGGGCGCGCCGTTGCAGCGGCTCGGCGATCTGCGGCCCGGTGAACGTCAGGACGGTGACCTCGACGCCGTTGTGCGTCTTGCCACCTTCGGACTGCGAGGACTTCGACTTCCCGCCGCCACCACAGGCGGCGACCAACAGCGACACGCCGGCGATGCACGCGGCCCACCGGCGCAGCGGACGCCTGGTCATGCTGTCCTCCTCCCGCGCCGCCTCCGCCGCGACTCCGGCCAGGATCGCGGTCGACGCGCGTCGCGCGTGCTCCCCTCGTAGGGTCGCGAAAGATCGGATGACTTACTCTGCCACGCTCGATCGGGCCGAATCAAGAGGCGAAATAGGCCGAAATAGCTCACGGTTCGAGGTTCAGGGGACTCTAAAGGTCCGATCTTTGTGGGTCCGTTGCCGGCGCTACGATGCGACCGTGCGAGCTGAGGACGGAAGGTCTGCGCGGCGGCAGCAGGGTGCCGGGATGCCGGCGCCGCTGCGGCGCGACGTGCGCCTGCTCGGCGGCCTGCTCGGCCAGGTGCTCGAGGAGGCGGGTGGGCCGGAGCTGCTCGCCGACGTCGAGCGGCTGCGCCACGCCACCATCGCGCTGCGCGAGGCAGGCCAGCGCCAGCCGGGCTGGGCGCGGCACCCGGAGCACGACCGGCGCCGCCGGGAGGTGGTCGAGCTGGTGGCCGGCTTCGACCTCGACCGGGCCGAGTCGGTCGCCCGCGCCTTCACCGTGTACCTGCAGCTCGTCAACCTGGCCGAGGAGCGGCACCGGGTCCGGATCCTGCGCGAGCGCGGCCGCGGCGAGGGGCCGGTGAAGGACTCCCTGGCGGCGGCGGTGGCCGCGGTGCGCGGCGACGAGGGAGAGGCAGGGCTGGCGCGGCTGCTCGGCCGGCTCGAGGTCAACCCGGTGCTCACCGCCCACCCGACCGAGGCGAGGCGCCGGGCGGTGGTCGACGCGCTGCGCCGCGTCGGCGAGCAGGTCGACCGGCTCGACGACGAGCCCCCCGGACCCCCCGGCTCCGAGGTGGCCGAGGTGCGGCGCCGGCTGCTCGAGGAGATCAGCATCCTGTGGCGCACGGCGCAGCTGCGCGACGAGCGGCCCAGCCCGCTCGACGAGGTGCGCTCGCTGATGTCGGTCTTCGACGAGTCGCTCTTCCGGCTGGTGCCCAAGGTCTACCGGGAGCTCGACCAGGCGCTGGCCGGCGACGCCGCGGGCACCGTCCCGCCAGCGTTCGGCGCCTGGCTGCGCTGGGGGAGCTGGGTCGGCGGCGACCGCGACGGCAACCCGACGGTGACCGCGGAGGTGACCAGGGCCACCCTCGCCATCCACGCCGACCACCTGCTGCGCGGCCTCGAGGCGGCCACCCGCAGGATCGGCCGCTCGCTCACCGCCGCCGCCTCCACCACGCCGCCGTCGCCGGCGCTGAGCGCCTCCCTCGGCGCGGACGCGGCCGACCTGCCGACCGCGGTCGCCGCCATCCGCAAGCGCTCGCCCGGCGAGCCGCACCGCCAGAAGCTCCTGCTCGCCGCCGAGCGGCTGGCCGCTACCCGGGCCGTCCTTGCCCCCTCGGCGCACTGGCTCGCTGCAGCGAGCCAGTCCCGGGGCAGCGGCGACGGCCAGGACGCGGCCAGCGCCTACCCCGGTCCCGACGCGTTCCTCGCCGACCTCCGGCTGGTGCAGGCCTCGCTGGTGGCGGCGGGCGCGCCCAGGCTCGCCTACGGGGAGCTGCAGCACCTTGTGTGGCAGACGGAGACGTTCGGCTTCCACCTCGCCTCGCTGGAGGTGCGCCAGCACGCCTCGGTCCACGCGCATGCCGTGCGCGAGCTGGCCGGTGGCATCAGCGAGGCGGCCGCGCTGGACCGGCTGGCGAGCGACGGCTGGCCCGCCACCACCGACCCGGGCGCCTGCTCCGAGCAGACCCGTGAGGTGCTCGCGACCCTGCGGGCCATGGCCGAGCTGCAGGAGCGCCACGGCCCGGCGGCCTGCCGCCGCTACGTGGTCAGCTTCACCCGCGCGGCCGCCGACCTGGCCGCGGTGCGGGCGCTCGCCCGCCTGGCCGTCCCGGACGGCTCGCTCGCGCTCGAGGTGGTGCCGCTGTTCGAGTCCCGCGCCGACCTGCAGGCCGCCACCACGGTGCTCGACGAGTACCTGGCGCTGCCCGGGGTGGCGGCCGAGCTGGACGGGCGCGGGCGGCGCCTCGAGGTCATGCTCGGCTACTCGGACTCCGCCAAGGACGCCGGCTTCCTCGCCGCCAACCTGGCCCTGTACCGGGCGCAGGGCGCGCTGGCCGCCTGGGCCAGGGACAACCACGTCGAGCTGGTGCTGTTCCACGGGCGCGGCGGGGCGCTCGGCCGCGGCGGCGGCCCGGCCAACCGGGCCGTGCGCGGCCAGGCGCCAGGCTCGGTAGCGGGGCGCTTCAAGGTGACCGACCAGGGCGAGGTGATCTTCGCCCGCTACGGCAACCCCGCCATCGGCCACCGCCACCTCGAGCAGGTGACCAACGCCGTGCTGCTGGCCTCGACGCCGGCCGCCGAGGCGGCACTGCGGCGCGCCGGGCAGCGCTTCGCCGAGCCGGCCGAGCGCATGGCGGCCGCGTCGGAGCGGGCCTACCGGGCACTGGTCGCCCAGCCCGGCTTCGCCGAGTTCTTCGCCCGGGTGACCCCGATCGACGAGATCAGCCGGCTGCCGCTCGGCTCCCGGCCGGCCAGGCGCGACGCCGGCGGGGCGGCAGCCATGGACCTCGCCTCGCTGCGCGCCATCCCCTGGGTGTTCGCCTGGGGCCAGACGCGCTGCAACCTGCCCGGCTGGTACGGGCTCGGCAGCGGCCTCCAGGCCGTGGCCGAGCCGCCTGGCGGGCTGGAGGTGCTGCGGGCGATGCACGCCGAGTGGCCGTTCTTCGCCTCCCTGCTGGAGAACGCGGAGATGAGCCTCGCCAAGGCCGACCCGATGATCGCCGAGCTGTACCTCGACCTCGGCGGGCGGCCGGAGCTGAAGGCGATGATCGCCGAGGAGTACCGCCGCACCAGGGCGCTGGTCCTCGCCGTCGGCGGCGGCACCCACCTGCTCGACCGGCGCCCGATCCTGCGCCGCGCGGTCGCCCTGCGCAACCCCTACGTGGACGCGCTCTCCTTCATCCAGGTCCGCGCCCTCGCCACGCTGCGGTCCGACGGCAAGGACGCCCGCCGCATGGCCGAGCTGGTCCTGCTCACCGCCGGCGGCGTCGCCGCCGGCCTGCAGAACACCGGCTGACGACCGCGGCGCTGCCGGGCACGGGCGGCATGGTGGACCGGGTCACCGTCTTGACACCCGTTCGCCGCGCAGTCATAGCTTGCGCCATGAGGCCGATCCGGCTCGCCGCCAACCAGGTCCCGCGCTTCTACCGGGGCGGAGCGGCGATTGCCGAGCTTCGTGGCACCAAGGCGCCGGACGAGTTCCTGCCCGAGGACTGGGTCGGCTCCACCACCGCCACCTATGGATCGGACGCCGACGGCCTCACCCGGCTCGACGACGGGCGCACCCTGCGGGCGGCGATCGAGGCCGACCCGGAGGCCTTCCTCGGCCCGCGCCACGTGAGCGCCTACGGCGCCGACCCGGCGCTGCTGGTCAAGCTGCTCGACGCCGGCGAGCGCCTGCCCGTCCACTGCCACCCCGGTCGTGAGTTCGCCAGCAGCCACCTCGGCTGCCGCAACGGCAAGACCGAGGCCTGGGTGGTGGTCGGCACCCGCGGCGGGGGGTCCGGGGGGCTCGAGAGCGAGGCCGGAACCGAGGTGGCGGGTGGCGCGCCTGTGTGGCGGCCGCGGCCAGGTCCGGCCCGGGGTCGAGCGCCTCTTCCCCGCCGAGGCCGACCCGTTCTTCCGCGCCGAGCGGCTCCGCCCCGACCCGCCAGCCAGTGCTGGCTCGCTTCAGCGGACCACGCTCGACGCCGCCTTCTCGATCCTGGTCGTCACCTACGGGTCGGGGCTGGTCGAGACGGACGCGGGCGCGCTCGGCCTCAGCCGCGGCGACACCGTGCTGCTGCCGTTCGCCGCCGGACGCGGCGAGGTCAGCGGCCCGCTCGAAGCGGTCCGCTGCCTGCCGCCGGAGCCGGAAGTCGCGCCCAGGAAGGCCGCCGCGGCGGACCCTGGCGAGCCCGACCGGCGGGAGGCGCGGTGAGCGGCGCCGAGCTGCTGGTCGGCATCGACGTCGGCACCACCGCCTGCAAGGCGGTGGTGGTCCGCGCGACCGACGGCGTCGAGGTCGCCCACGGCAAGACCGTGACCCCGTGGACCCAGGTGCCGAGCGGAGCGGAGCTGGCCCCCGAGGCGCTGTTCGGCGCGGCCGTCGCGGCGACGGCGGCCGCGTGCGAGCGCGCCCCTGCCGGCCGGGTGGTCGGCGTCGGGGTGACCAGCATGGCCGAGACGGGCGTGCTGCTCGGCCGCGACGGCCGGCCGCTGGCCCCGGCGATCGCCTGGCACGACGCCCGTGGCGAGGGCGAGGCGGCCCAGCTCGCCGCCGACCTCGGCGCGGAGCGCTTCGCGGCCCACACCGGCCTGCCGGTGCGCCCGCTGTTCTCGATCGCCAAGTACGCCTGGCTGCGCGCCAACCTCCCCGAGGTCGCCGGCGCGGTGCGCTGGCTCGGCGTGGCCGAGTGGGTGCTGCACCGCCTCGGCGGCGAGCAGGTCGCCGAGTGGTCACTGGCCTCGCGCACCGGCCTGCTGGACCTGGGGCGCCGCGCCTGGTGGGACGAGGCACGCGCCTGGGCGGGGGCGCCGCCCGGCCTGCTTCCCGAGCTGGTGCAGGCGGGCAGCCCGGCCGGCCGGGCCAGCGGCGAGCCGCTCGCCGCGCTGGCCGGGGCCGTCCTCACCGTCGCCGGCCACGACCACCTCAGCGCCTCGGTCGGCGCCGGCGCGACCCGGCCAGGCGACCTGTTCGACTCCTGCGGCACCGCCGAGGCGCTGATCCGCGCGGTGCCGCCCCCGGTCGCCCCCGATGACGTCCGCCGCCTGGTCGCGGCGCACGTCACCGTCGGCTGGCACGTCCTGCCCGGCCAGCACGCGCTGCTCGGAGCGTCGAGGGCCGGGCTGGCGCTGCAGCGCTTCCTCGACCTGCTCGGCGTCGGCGAGCAGGGGCGGGCCGAGCTGGACCAGGCCGCGGTGTCGGTCCCGCCCGGGTGTGGCGGCATGGCAGTGCGGGACGTGTTCGGCGAGCGGGCCGCGCTCGACGGCGTCGGCGACCACGCCGGGCCCGGGTGGGTGTGGCGCGCGGCCCTCGAGGCGGTCGCCGAGCGCGCGGCCGAGCTGCGCGGCGAGATCGAGGCCGTCGCCGGGCCGAGCGGGCGGCTGGTGCTCGCCGGCGGCTGGGCGCGCAGCCCCGCGGTCCGCTCGGTCAAGCTGGCCCGCCTCGGCCCCTTCGACCACCCGCCCGTCACCGAGGCAGGCGCCCGCGGCGCCGCCCTGCTCGGCGGCGTCGCCGCCGGCCGCTTCGCGGGCATCGAGGAGCTGCCCGCCCCGAGCGCCGCCGCCGCGAGCCGAGGGCGCGTCACCTTTCCCGGAGGTGATCCACCGGTGGCTACCGCTCCGCTACGTGAGCCCCCGGACCCCCTTCCACGAGAGAGGAGAAGCTTCCGTTGAGCGAGGCGCTGTTGGAGGCGCGCGGCATCGTCAAGCGCTACGGCGTGGTCCGCGCCCTGGCCGGCGCGGACTTCGCGGTCCACTCCGGCGAGGTCGCGGCGCTCGTCGGCGACAACGGCGCGGGCAAGAGCACCCTGGTCAAGATCCTCTCGGGGACCACCGCGCCGGACGCGGGCGAGGTCTGGTTCGAGGGCCGCCAGGTGGCGATCCCGAACCCGGTCGCCGCCCGCGCGCTCGGCATCGAGACCGTCTACCAGGACCTCGCGCTGGCGCCGGAGCTGGACCCGTCCGCCAACCTGTTCCTCGGCCGCGAGCTGCTGCGCCCCGGGCTGCTCGGCAGGCTCGGGTTCCTCGACAAGGCGGCGATGCGCCGGCGCACCAACCAGGCCTTCGCCGACCTGGGCATCGGCCTGCAGGACAGCGGCGCGATGGTGGCCAACCTGTCCGGCGGGCAGCGCCAGAGCGTGGCGGTCAGCCGCGCCGCCACCTGGGTCGACAAGGTGGTCTTCATGGACGAGCCGACCGCCGCCCTCGGGGTGGTGCAGTCGGCCAGGGTGCGCGACCTCATCCGCAGGGTCCGCGACTCCGGCATCGCGGTCGTGCTGATCAGCCACAACCTGCCCGAGGTGTTCGAGCTCGCCGACCGCATCGAGGTGCTGCGGCTCGGCCGCAGGGTGGCCCGCTACCGCGCCGCCGACACCACCATGGAGCGGGTCATCGCCGCCATGACCGGGGCGCTCGACGGCGGGGCCGCGGCGTGAGCGGCCCCGGTCCGCAGAACCCGGGCGCCGACCCCCAGACGGCGGAGGCCCGCAAGGCGGAGTCAGCGAGCGCGCTCCCGGAGCTGCTGGAGGACGCCGCCGAGCTGGAGGCGGCGGTCGCGCCGGGCCTCCTGCGCCGCCGCCTCACCGAGACGACCACCTGGACGTTCCTGATCCTGCTCGGCATCGTCGCCGGGTTCACCCTGGTGCGCCCGGGCCAGTTCGCCACCGTCTTCAACTTCCGCAACATCGCGGTGGACGCCTCCGGCCTCTCGATCCTCGCGGTCGGCATGACCTTCGTGATCATCACCGCGGGGATCGACCTCTCGGTCGGCTCGATGCTGGTGTTCTCCGGCGTGATCGCCGCCAAGGTGATGCTCGCGGTCGGCGGCGGAGGCTGGGGCGCGATCGGCGCCGGCGCGGCCGCCGGCCTGGCCGCCGGGCTCGCCTGGGGGATCGTCAACGGCGTCCTGATCACCAAGGCAAGGGTGCCGCCGCTGATCGTCACGCTCGGCACGCTCGGCATGGCGCTCGGCTCTGCCTTGCTGATCACCGGCGGGATCGACGTGCGCGGCATCCCGCTGCAGCTCACCACCACGGTCGGCATCGGGCAGCTCGCCGGCGTGCCGTACGTGGTGCTGATCGCGGCGGTGGTGACCGCGGTCGGCGCGGTGGTGCTCGGCGCGACCCGCTTCGGCCGCTACACCTACGCGATCGGGTCCAACGCCGAGGCGGCCAGGCGCGCCGGCATCGACGTCGACCGGCTTCGCCACCACCACCATCGGCGGGCATTCGACCGACAACCTGGCCGCGATCGCCGCCGTGGTGCTCGGCGGCACCAGCCTGTTCGGCGGGATCGGCACGGTGCTCGGCACGGTCGTCGGCGTGTTCATCCCGGCGGTGCTGCAGAACGGCTTCGTGATCCTCGGCGTGCAGCCGTTCTGGCAGCAGGTCGCGGTCGGGGCGGTGCTGATCGTGGCCGTGTACATCGATCAGCTCAAGCGCCGCGCCCAGGAGCGCGGCGAAAGGAGGTAGCGGCATGAGGCGTCGTTGGCTGGTGGGGCTGGTCGCGCTCGCGCTCGCGGGCGCGGCGTGCGGCGGCGGCAACGACAATACGGGAGGCGGTGGCGGTGGCCAGAAGCAGTACAAGCTGACCCTGGTCCAGGGCGTCAAGGGCGACCAGTTCTACATCACCATGGAGTGCGGCGCGCGGGAGGCGGCACAGCGCCTCGGCGCCACCCTGGACGTGGCGGCGCCGGACGAGTTCGACGCCTCGCTGCAGACGCCGGTGCTCAACGCGGTGGTGGCCAAGAAGCCGGACGCGATCCTGATCGCCCCGACGGATACCCAGGCGATGATCCCGCCGCTCACCCAGGCCAAGCAGGCCGGGATCAAGCTGGTGTTCGTCGACACCACCACCGAGAACGCCGAGCAGCTCGCCGAGTCGCAGATCGCCTCGGACAACGAGGAGGGCGGCCGCGAGGCGGCGAGGACCCTCGCCAAGCTGACCGGCGGCAAGGGCTCGGTGCTGGTGATCAACGTCAAGCCTGGCATCTCCACCACCGACGCCCGCGCCAAGGGCTTCGAGGAGGAGATCAAGAACACCCCGGGGCTGAAGTACATCGGGGTCGAGTACTCCAACGACAAGCCGGAGCAGGCCGCCGCCAAGGCGACCGCCTCGCTGGCCGCCCACCGCGACCTGGTCGGCATCTTCGGCACCAACCTGTTCTCCGCCGAGGGCGCCGCCACCGGCATGCGCAGCGCCGGGGCGACCAAGAAGGTCAAGATCGTCGGCTTCGACGCCGGGCCCAAGCAGGTCGAGGACCTGCAGCAGGGGATCGTCCAGGCGCTGATCGCCCAGAAGCCGGCCGACATCGGCAAGGACGGGGTGGAGCAGGCGGTCGCCGCCCTCAAGGGCGAGACCGTCCAGAAGCAGATCGGCACCGGCTTCGTGGTGGTCACCAAGGACAACATGAACGACCAGGGCGTGAAGGAGTTCCTCTACAAGGACAAGTGCTGAGGCGTTGGCGTCCCGTTGGCACAGTCCCTGAGGCTGCTCGAGGCGGGTCGGGCGTCGCGCGCACGGCAGGCGTGACGGCCGGCCCGCCACCGGCGAGGTGACCATGCTGGCTCCCATCGGCCATGCGCTCGGGCTCGCGTTCGCGATGTTCTGGGAGATCCTGTGGGCGCTGATCCTCGGCTTCGCCCTGTCCGGGGCGGTGCAGGCGGTGGTCTCCAAGAGCGAGATGAGCCGGCTGCTGCCCGACGACTCGCCGCGCTCGCTCTGCCTGGCCGGCGGGCTCGGCGCCGCGTCCTCGTCGTGCTCGTACGCGGCGGTGGCGCTGGCGCGCTCGATCTTCCGCAAGGGCGCCGACTTCACCGCGGCGATGGCCTTCCAGTTCGCCTCCACCAACCTGGTGATCGAGCTCGGCATCATCCTCGCGGTGCTGGTCGGCTGGCAGTTCACCGTGGCCGAGTTCGTCGGCGGGCCGCTGATGATCGTGCTGCTCGCGCTGGTGTTCCGCGCCACGCTGCGGCCCCGGCTGGTCACCGCGGCCCGCCGCCAGGCCGAGCGCGGCGTCGCCGGGCGCATGGAGGGCCACGCCGGCATGGACATGGCCGTCGCCGGTGGCTCGCTCTGGTCGCGGCTGCGCTCCGCCGAGGGCTTCACCGCCACCAGCCACTACTTCGTGATGGACTGGGCCTCGGTCTGGGTCGACGTCGCCGTCGGCCTGCTGGTCGCCGGCGCGCTGGCCGCCTGGGTACCGCAACACTTCTGGCAGGGCTTGTTCCTCGAGGGCCGCCCGCTCGCGGCCAAGCTCTGGGGGCCGCTGGTCGGCCCACTTGTCTCGGTCCTGTCGTTCGGTGGTGGCGTTCATCTTCGCCGACCTGATCGTCCTGCCGGTGCTCGACATCTACCGCCGCTACTACGGCTGGCGGATGGCCGCCTTCCTGCTGGCCACCTTCTACGCCACCATGGTCGCTGCCGGCCTGGTGGTCGAGCTGGTCTTCGGCGCGGTGGGACTGGTCCCGGGCGAGCGCGCCGCCAAGGTCCTCGAGGCCAGCGTCACCTGGAACTACACCACCATCCTCAACCTGGTCTTCCTCGCCGTCGCCGCGGTGCTGCTGGTGCGCTTCGCCCGCACCGGCGGGCCGGCGATGCTGCGGACGATGGGCGGGCCACCGGCGCGCTCGGAGCAGTAGGGACCGCTGCCGGGCTTGTCCGGCATCGGCAGGCGTGCCAGGCTGCCCGGGTTTGCCCGCGGCGACCAGTTGGAGGTGCAGCGCCGATGACCGTCGTGCTGGTTCACGGGGTTCCCGAGACGCCGGCGGTCTGGGACCCGCTCCGCTCCCACCTCGACCGTGACGACGTCGCCGCCCTGCAGCTGCCAGGCTTCGGCTGCCGGAGGCCCGACGGGTTCGGCGCCACCAAGGAGGAGTACGTCGACTGGCTCGTCGGGGAGCTGGAACGAATCCGTGCGGGCGGCCCCGTCGACCTGGTCGGCCACGACTGGGGCGGCGGCTTCGCCGTGCGGGTGGTCAGCGTCCGTCCGGACCTGGTCCGCTCCTGGGTCAGCGACGCGGCCGGGATCGCCGACGGCGAGTTCAGGTGGCACGAGGTCGCCAGGATCTGGCAGACGCCAGGCGCCGGCGAGGCCTTCTTCGAGCAGCAGCTCGCCCAGCCGGTCGAGCAGCGGGCCGGCCTCTTCGAGCAGTTCGGCGTCCCCCGCGACCGGGCGCTCGCGATGAGCGGCGTGGACCCGACCATGGCCGACTGCATCCTGGCGCTGTACCGCTCGGCGGTCGACGTGGGTCGCGAATGGTCGCCGGAGTTCCACGACGTGCCAGTCCCCGGCCTGGTGCTGCTGCCGTCGGAGGACCCGTTCCTGGCACCCGCACGGGCTCGCAGCGCCGCCGGCAGGGCCGGCGCCGAGGTGGCCGAGCTGGACGGCCTGGGCCACTGGTGGATGTTGCAGGACCCGGCGCGGGGCGCCGCCGTGCTCGAGCGCTTCTGGGCGTCGCTCGGCTGATCCCGGCGTCAGCGCCGCACCAGCGCGTACACCGTCGGGTCGAGCTTGCCCAAGACGACGTAGAGGCTCCACTGGTCGAAGCCGAGCGCGCGCTCGTACCAGGCCGGCCCGAGCGCCGGCTCGAAGCGGTCACGGGCACGGAGCAGCCGGGCGACGTGCAGCAGGTCCTCGGTCAAGAAGGCCGGGTCGTGCTCCAGCCGGTACTCGAACCACTCGCTGCCGGTGCGGTCGCGCCGCACCACCTCGAAGCCGGCGGCGGCGATCGCCGCCTCCACCGTCGGCCGGTCCATGCCCGCCGCCGAGTGGTCGAGGCGGCCGAGCAGCCTGGCACGCTCGTGCGCCGCCAGCTCCTCGGTACCGAACACCGCGTACAGCACCATGCCGCCGCCCGGCCGCAGCACCCGCGCGCACTCGGCCATGGCCCGCTCGCAGTCGCCGACGCACGACAGCACGTCCCTGCACCACACCAGGTCGCAGGAGCCGTCGGCGAGCGGCAGCGCCTCCAGGTCGCCCTGCACCATCGTGACCCGGTCGGCGAGGCCGGCCGCGGCGGCGTCGTCCCGCCCCATCGGCAGCCAGGCGCCGACCAGGTCGACGCCGACCACCCGGCAGCCGAAGCGCCGCGCCAGCTCGATCGCGTTGCTCGCCTCCCGGCAGCCGGCGTCCAGCACCAGCTGGCCGGCGCCCAGCCCGAGCGAGGCGGCCACCTCCAGCAGCATCTGGGGCGAGCGCGGCTCCAGGCTCCGGTCCAGCAGCGCGGTCCCGTCCGCGGGCCACCCATGCCCGCTGTACAGGGTGGTGATCGCCTCCCGGCGCGCGCGGTCGGTCATGACCGCCACCATGGCACGGGCGCGGCCGCCGGTCGAAGCAATTGCGCGAGCGGCCGTACCGGCACGAACGCGGCGCTGGCGCCGAGACGGGTGCGCATGGTCTGATCCCGCCGAAGAGGACGCCGGTGCACAGGAGCACGCGATGCGCGCGGTCGGGTGGCGGGCACGGACGGCTGTCGGCTGGCGGGCGCGCTTCGGCGCCGTGCTGCTGGCGGCCCTGATCGGGATGGTCACGGTGCCGGCCGCCGCCTGGGGCGGCGACGGTCATCCCGGCCAAGCGCAGCGCCGGCTCGGTGTGGCCACCTACAACCTCTACCTGGGCGCCGACTTCACGCCGCTGTTCACCGCCACCAGCCAGGAGCAGCTGGTGCAGCGGGCCGGCCAGGTGTACGCGAACGTGGTCAAGACCGACTTCCCCTCGCGCGCCGAGGCGGTCGCCAGGCTGCTCGCCCAGGACCCGCCCGACCTCGCCGGCCTGCAGGAGGTCGCGCTGTGGGAGACCGGCCCGATCGGCGGGCAGCTGAGCCCGAGCTACGACTTCCTGGGCCTGCTGCTGCACGCGCTCGCCCGCCACGGCCTCGCGTACCGCCCGGTCGCCGTGAACACCAACTTCACCGGCTCGCTGCCGATCAGCGCGACCACCGCCGCGCGCTTCACCGACCACGACGTGGTCATCGCCCGGGTCGGGCGCGGGGCGCCGCAGGTGCGCAACCCGGACTCGCACAACTTCGCCGCCACGTTGGTCATCCCGACCGCCATCCCCGGGCTCAGCTTCACCGTGCTGCGCGGTTGGTCGACGGTCGAGGTGAAGCTGCGCGGCCGGTCGGTGCGCTTCGCCAACACCCACCTGGAGGCGTTCAGCGCCGACGTGCGCAACGCCCAGGCGCGCGAGCTGGCCGCGGCGCTGGCCCCGTCGCGCCACCCGGTGGTGCTGGTCGGCGACCTCAACTCCAGGCCGGACGACGCCGCCGGCGCCTACGGCACGTTCCAGGGCGCCGGCTACGCCGACGCCTGGGTCGCCGTGCACGGGCCCGAGGGCGGCTTCACCTCCGGGCAGTCGGAGCTGCTCGACAACGTGCCCTCGCTGATCGACCACCGCATCGACTACGTGCTGTACCAGCCGGGCCACGTGCGGGCGCTGGCGGCGGAGGTGGTCGGCGAGGAGCTGGGCGACCGCACCCCCGCCGCGCTGTGGCCGTCCGACCACGCCGGGGTGGTCGCCACGCTGCGCCTGTAGGCCTCATCCCGAGCGGCGTCACGGGTGTCCGGACGCCCGTCGGACCGGGTTGTCGGACCGGCGGGCTCCCCGGTCTGCCGATCATCGGCGAGCCCGCGCAAGGTCGTGCCGAGCCCGTGCAGCGCCTCGGCCTCGCCGGGAACACCGGCGGCGATGTCGAGAACCCGGGGTCGTCTCCGACCTCTACACGAAACGGCGCCCACGGCGGGTGCCGGCAGCGATCACCGGGAGGTCCCGATGCGCAAGATCTTCGCCTTCGAGATGGTGTCCCTCGACGGCTACTACGTGGGTCCCAACCAGGAGTTCGACTGGCCGGTGGCCGGCCAGGAGTTCGACGAGTTCTCCCTGCGGCAGCTCGACGAGGTCGACACGCTGCTGTTCGGGCGGGTCACCTACGAGCTGATGGCGTCGTATTGGCCGACCCCGGCGGCACGGGAGGGCGACCCGAAGACCGCCGCGGCCATGAACGACCTCCCCAAGCTGGTCGTCTCACGAACCCTCGACAAGGCCGAGTGGGAGAACTCGCGGCTCGTCGGCGGCGACGTCGCCGCGGAGCTCACCAGGCTCAAGCAGCAGCCAGGCAAGGACATCGCCATCTTCGGCAGCTTCGACCTGACCGTGAGCCTGCTGGGCGTGGGGCTGGTCGACGAGCTGCGGATCATGGTGAGCCCGGTGCTGCTCGGCGACGGCCTCTCCCTGTTCAGGACCGCGACCGAGCGGATCAGCCTGAAGCTGCTGCAGGCTCGGCCCTTCGCCTCCGGCAACGTCCTGCTCACCTACCAGCCCGCCGCCCGCTAGCGGGCCCACCGGGCGGGCATGATGCCGCTCGTTGGCCCAAGGACCGGGCCGACGGCGCGGCAGCGCCGCGCCCAGCGGCATGGGCTTCGGCGGAAGGGGTGGGGTGAGATGCTCGGCACCGCGGTGCGGACGAGGACCCGGATGGCGGTCGTGCTCGCGGCCGTCGCGCTGCTTGCGACGGCCTGCGCCACCACCGAGAAGAAGGGGACGTCGGGCGGTGGGGGCGGCGCCAAGAAGATCGCGCTGTTCCTGCCAGAGTCCAAGACGACCCGCTACGAGGAGCAGGACAAGCCGAACTTCGAGGCCAAGGTGAAGGAGCTCTGCTCCGACTGCGAGGTGCTGTACTCCAACGCCGAGCAGGACGCGGCCAAGCAGCAGCAGCAGGCCGAGGCGGCGATCACCAACGGCGCCAAGGTGCTGGTGCTCGACGCCGTCGACGTGCAGTCGGCGGCCTCGATCGTGGCCCGCGCCAAGCAGTCGCAGATCCCGGTGATCAGCTACGGCCGCCTGGTCGCCAAGGCGGACCTCGACTACTACGTCTCGATCGACCCGTACAAGGTCGGCCAGCAGCAGGGCAAGGCGCTGCTGGACGCGCTCAAGGGCAAGGCGTCGCCCAAGGTCGTGATGATCAACGGCTCGCCCACGGACTCCAACGCCCCGCCCTACAAGAAGGGCGCGCACAGCGTGCTCGACCCCGCCGGCGTCAAGGTCGGCAAGGAGTTCGACACCCCCGACTGGAGCCCCGACAAGGCGCAGCGGGAGATGGAGCAGGCGATCACCGCGCTCGGCAAGACCGGCTTCGACGGCGTCTACGTGGCCAACGACGGCATGGCCAGCGGCGCGATCGCGGCCATGAAGGGCGCCAACATCGACCCGGCCAGCCGGCCGGTGACCGGCCAGGACGCCGAGGTCGCCGGCATCCAGCGCATCCTCGACGGCGAGCAGCTCATGACCGTCTACCAGCCGATCAAGAAGATCGCGTCGACCGCGGCCGAGCTGGCCGTCGACCTGGTCGACGGCAAGCGCTCCGAGGCCGACAAGCTCGCCACCGCCAAGGTCGACAACGGCCAGGAGGACGTGCCCTCCGTGCTGCTCGACACCGTGGTGGTGACCAAGGACAACATCAAGGACACGGTGATCGCCGACGGCTTCCTCAAGGCTGCGCAGATCTGTGGCGGCTCCCACCTGAAGGCCTGCCAGGCGGCCGGGATCAGCTAGGGCGGGCGGCGCCGAGGCGCCGGTAGGTCGAGCGCGCCGCCTCGCGCAGGCGGCGCGCCGCCGCGGGCGGCTCGAACGCGGCGAGCCGCTCGCGGGTCCGCGCCGCCTCGAAGGGGACCGCGAGCTCGTCGGCCAGCCGCGCCCGCAGCCGCCGGTAGGCGCCGAGCGCCAGGTGGCGCTGGCCGGCCAGCGCGTAGGCGCGCATCAGCCCCACAGCGGCCTGCTCGTTCAGCGGGTCGACGGCCGCGAGCCGCTGCAGGACCGCGGCGGCGGCACGAGCCTCGCCCGCGGCCTGGAGTTCAGCTCGCCCCGTCCGCATCCTGGACCGGTTGCGACGGTGGGTGGGTGCGGACCTGACGCTGGCACCAGGCGTACAGGGCGTCGTAGACGAAGCTGCCGCGCTCGAGCAGCCGCTGGTCGTCGGCCTCGGCGGCCAGGCCGCCCTCGCCGATGGCCAGCAGACCCGGGCCGAGCGGGTCGCTGTCGAGGTCGGCGGCGACGTCGGCGGCATGGACGGTACGGGCCAGCCGCGCCAGGGCGGGGTCGCCGTCGAGCTGGAACTGCTCGACGAGGACCTCGAAGGTGCAGCGGTTGCCCTGGTGGGCGAACTCGGCGTCGGGTGCGTCGAAGGAGCGGGCGCCATCACGCGCCGCGACGCGCAGGACCTGGTCGGCGGGCACGTAGGCGATCTCGGCGGCGGGGTCGATGAAGCGGCGGATCAGCCAGGGGCAGGCGATCCGGTCGGTCTTGGGGCGCTCGCGGGTGACCCACTTCATGGCGTGCCTCCGGTGGTCGTGGCGGGCTGGGCGGGTAGCACGACGGGGCGGAACAGGCGCCACAGGGCCAGGTCGTAGGCGCTCTTGGCGGCACCGGCGACCACGAACGGGAGCGCCAGTCCCAATGGTTGCAGCAGCCCGGCCAGTGCCGGTCCGGCCGGTCGGGTGAGGTAGCGGGCGGTGTTGGTCAGCGCCGCCGCCGCGGTCCGCTCGGGCGCTGGGACCAGCGCCATCACGTAGGCCTGCCTGGTCGGCACGTCCATCTGCGACAGGCAGGTCCGCGCCAGCAGCAGCGCGACCGCCAGCGGCAGGCTGGGCGCCAGCGGCACGGCGGCGAGCAGCAGGTTGGACGGCAGGTGGGTGAACACCATGGTCCTGAGCAGGCCGAACCTGGCGGCGAGGGCAGGAGCGGCGAGGAACGAGGCGGCCTGCAGCACCCCGACGGCGGCGAACACCACGCCGACGACGCTGGTGGGCGCGCCGTAGCGGACGCCCAGCCAGTAGGCGATGTAGGCCTGGACGACGAAGCCGCCGGCGAGGCTGTCGACCGCGAACAGCGCCGCCAGCCGCGTCACCGTTGGTCGGGAGGACGCCAGCGGCCGCCGTGGGCTGCCCGGCTCTGGCCCGGGCGCCTCGACGCCGCCGGGGAGCCGGGCCGCGAGCATTGCGCCGGCCACGCCCACGACGGCCAGCACGCCCCCGAGCAGGCGCCGGTCGGGCGGCAGGGCACCGAGCAGGGCTCCGGCGGAGCCGGCCAGCGTCGCCACCGCGTTGTAGAGCCCGAAGCCCCGCACGACCTCGGCTCGCGCGGCGCCGGTGCTGGCGAGCACGACCTGCTCCAGGGTGGTGAACGGGCCCGACTCCACCACCTCGGTCGACAGCGCACCGGACAGGGCGACCAGGGCGAGCAGCCAAAGCGGCCCGCCGGCGGCGAGCACCACGCCGGCGGCGGCCAGCGCCAGGTACAGCAGCCCGTAGGCGCGACGGCGCCCGAGCCGGTCACCCCAGCGGCCCAGCGCCAGGCTGGCCACGGCGCTGCCGGCAACGACCGCGGCCAGCACCAGGCCGACACCGCGGGCGTCCAGCCCCCGACCGCGCAGCACCGCGCCGAGCTGCACGGCGGCCAGCCCGTAGCCGAGTCCCCGCAGCGCCTGGGAGGCGAGCACCGTGGCCAGCACGCCACCGCGGCTGGTCATGCCGGTTCGCGGCCGAGCAGCATGCCCCGCCGGAAGTACTCGTACAGGCCGTCGAACAGCGGGCCGGTGAGCGCCAGCACCCGCTGGTCGTCGACGACCATCGAGAGACCGCGCAGCGCGACGTCCAGGCCGCGCGCCTCGGGGGCGTCGAAGCGCTCGTCGTCCAGGTCGGCCTCGTGCACCAGCTCGGCCAGCTTCCACAGCACCGGGTCGGTCAGCTGGTAGCGCCGCAGGATCGTCTCGAAGCTGCACGCCCCGCCGTGGTGGCCGAGCTCCACCCCGCGCACGTCGAACGGCGTCGCGCCCGGCGGCACCGCGTCAGGATCGTCGACGAACACGAACTCGGCCTCGGCGTCGAGCTGCCGGCGGATCAGCCAGGCGCAGGCGGCCCGGTCGATGTGCACCCCGGCCCTCGTCGCCCACCTCATGGCGGCTCCCCGGTCACGGACGGCACCGCCGGCGTCGGCGTTGACCTGGCAGGGATGGCGGTGTCCGCGAGGGTGGCGACCGCCGCCCGGGCCGCGTCCCTTTCGGCAGGAGGGAAGAAGTCCCGGCGGGCGATGCCGCGCAGCTCGCGACGCAGGCGGCGCAGCGTCCGCGCCCGCGCCGCCGCCGAGCAGGTCATCGCGGCCTGTGCCTGCTCGGTCACCGCGCGGTACTCGCCGGCGCGGGCGTCGCGCATCGACGCGGCGACCGCGCGCTCCTGCGCCGCGCTGCCCGAGGCCGCCAGCCAGGTGGTGGCGGCGCCACCGGCCTCGACGACCTCC